>Ga0272442_10003734_pt1 | contig 21223 bp, 16 predicted proteins | sample SSMForm2O_FD_200262 | JGI IMG/M metagenome (GOLD analysis project Ga0272442, IMG submission 200262) | Marine sediment archaeal communities from Little Sippewissett salt marsh, Falmouth, MA, United States - SSM-Form-2O | ecosystem: Environmental > Aquatic > Marine > Wetlands > Sediment ... | reverse complement strand
AAAATAATCACTTTTGTCCAATTCAAAATAATCAAGATATTTTAAGTCACCATATATAGGTTTTCCTGAATGGATAAGCAATTCAATATCTATTGATTCACTGATCAGGAGATTATCAAATATATCAGCGGTTTTTTTTCTTAACAGCAGTAACTCTGAAGTCGTTGAAGATAACTTCCCATATTTAGGATTCAACATCAATGCTCTGGAGGCATTTTCGGTAATACATCTAAATATAAATCCTGATGGGATATCAGGGAATTTGTTGTGGAAGATTTTTATTTCGGTAAGGATGTTAGGACTTCCAGACATGGTAGAATCGGTTCCGATCACCAGATTAACTCCATATTCAATACAAGCTTTGATATCAATAGTTCTGCCAATCAGAAAAAGATTTGATTCCGGGCAGCAGCAGATTGAAGTGCCAGCCCTGGCACATTTTCTGATCTCATCTTTTTTCAAGGCAATTCCATGAATTATAAGTGTATTGCTCTGAAGCAGATCTTGTTTTTCGAACAACCCAAAGGCTTTTTTTGCTTTTTCATTGGTTCCTTCAGCAAGATGGAGGATGAAGGGCATTTTACCCTTGGTTGCTTCCCACTCTTCTCTAGCCGTGTTACCACCCCACCAGTTTCCCAATGAGATGGAATGGCATTGTCGGTAATCTGCAGGAACTTCAATCGGAAAACTTTTATAATATGATGGGATCTGATTTGGAGCATGATCGTGTACAGCATTACATCCTGAGAATATATTTTTGTATATACCAAGTGAGGTAAGTAAACGAGCATTACCCTTGTGAAGCTGGAATTTACCATCGTTTTCCCAGATTTTGTTTCTTTCCAGGTAAGAAGAAGAGGTTTTCATTTCTTCGACCCAGATGTCGGTAGTAGGATAGGGATGATTCTTCCCAGCTTTGGGTACCCAATTTCCAACCAGATGATCATGACTGTTTATTAAAGGTGGATAGGCATAAGTATCTGGCAGATTAATTTTTAGGTCGCCATTTCTTTCAAAGGTGCTTTTTAGGACTAATTCTTGATCTGTAGAAGTGTTGCTAGAATCAAAAGCGCATTTATTAACTTTGATTAACATTATTTTGCCAGTTTTTTTGTTAATTTGGGAACAATCTCAAAAAGATCACCCACCAACCCAAGATCAGCAACTCTGAAAATGGGTGCATCAGGATCCTTATTGATCGCTATGATAAAATCTGAGGATTGCATGCCAGCAAGGTGTTGTACTGCGCCTGAAATACCTACTGCTATATAGATGGTTGGTTTGATTGTTTTGCCGGTTTGTCCTACCTGGTGGGGGTATGGTATCCATTCGGCATCAACGGCAGCTCGAGATGCTCCAACAGCTCCATCCAATGCTCTTGCTAAGTCTTCGATAAGATAAAAATTGTCCTTGTTCTTTAGCCCCCTGCCTCCGGATATTACCAGATTAGCTTCCGTAAGATTTATTGTTTGAGTTTCATCAAATACAAAACCAAGATATTCTGTTTCATCTTTCAGTTGCCTTAAATCTATATTTTCCTCAATAATTTCCCCTTTTAAATTTTCATTCCTGGGGATAGATTCCATAACTTTGTGACGTACGGTAGCCATCTGAGGGAGATGATCAGGTGTTATGATTGTTGCCATGATGTTACCACCAAAAGCAGGTCTGGTCTGAAGCAGATTTCCAGTATCTGGTTCAATTTCAAGACCAGTACAATCGGCAGTTAAACCAGTTTCCAGCTCTACCGATACACGGGGAATAAAAGATCTGCCCATCACCGTAGCACCGGAGAGAATAATCTCGGGATGGTATTTTTGAGCTAAGAGGGTTAGAGCTTTGGCATATGTTTGATCTTTGAAATCCTTTAATGAAGGGTGATCTACCATTATAACCTTATTTGCTCCATGATAGACCAACTCCGGTACCAGATCTGAAACATTTGAACCCAAAAGGATCGCTACCAACTTACAATCCTTTTGATCTGCCAGTTCAAGACCTTTACCTAATAATTCGAAAACAACCGATGACAATTCACCATTTTTTTGCTCTGCAAATACCCAGATATCTTTATATAACTTTCGATCTATTTGTTTGCGTCCGAATTTACGGATTATTATAGCCTCAAAAGGACAGGCACTTACACAGGCACCGCAGAGGGTGCATTTTTCCATGTCGATTTCAGCAACTTTGTCATTCACTGTAATAGCATTATAAGCGCATGCCTTTAAACAAAGCTTGCAACCAACGCATTTTTCAATTATTACTTCTATCATTGAATACCTCTGAGAGAGATTTGCAAAAGTAAACTAAAATCATCTAATTTTGCGTCAAGTATAAATTTATCACCAAGATTCCGGGATCAGGAAAATATTGACATTTAAGATTTGCTTTAAGTTTTTGATACTGGTTCGGAGGAATGATGGATCAAAGCCTGATCAGGAATTTTTGTATAATAGCTCATATCGATCATGGTAAATCGACTCTTGCAGACAGGATCTTGGAAAAGACAAATGTGATTGATCAACTTTCACATTTGGATCAGGTACTTGATGATATGGATTTAGAGCGGGAAAAAGGTATCACGATCAAATCTCATGCAATCAGAATGGTTTATGAAAGATCCGGGAAAAAGTACATTTTAAATTTAATCGATACCCCGGGTCATGTGGATTTTTCTTATGAAGTATCAAGGAGTTTAGCCTCCTGTGATGGAGCATTATTATTGATAGATGCCTCTCAGGGGATTGAGGCACAAACTCTCAGTAATCTTTATTTAGCTCTGGAAAATGAGCTGGAGATTATTCCTGTGGTCAATAAGATAGACCTTCCTAAAGCAGATGTGGAAGGGACTGAACACGACATCATCGATAATATTGGTTCTGATCCCGAGATGATCTACAGAGTAAGTGCTAAAACCGGTGCTGGGGTGGATGAAATGCTTCAAGGTATTGTAAAATACATTCCCCCTCCTCAAGGAAATATTAAAGCCCCTCCCAGAGCCCTTATTTTTGATTCTTATTTCGACAAATATCGAGGTGTAATTGTTTTGATTAGAATGTTTGATGGCATCCTGGAAAAAGGAGAGTCGATTAAATTGCTGTCCAATAACAGAGTTTTTACGATCGAAGAACTGGGATATCTGGGAATTGAGAAGCAGCAGATGAAAAAGCTAAGAGCAGGTGAAGTAGGTTACATTATTGCTAATATTAAAGAAGTTGCAGATGCCAGGGTCGGTGACACGATTACTTCCCAGGATAATAGTTGTAAAGTACCGTTACCAGGATTTCAGGAACCTAAACCCATGGTTTACAGCGGTGTTTTTCCTCTCAACAAGGAAGATCACGAGAATCTCCGGGAAAGTTTAGGCAAATTGAAACTTAATGATGCATCCCTAACCTATGAACCTGAGAGTTCTCTAGCCTTGGGATTTGGTTTTCGTTGTGGATTTCTGGGGATGTTACACCTGGAAATTGTTAAGGAAAGATTGCTAAGGGAATATAATGTCCCGATAATTACAACAACTCCAAGTGTTAAATTTATCATCAACCTTACTGATAAAACCCGGAAAATAATTTATAATCCGGTCGATATGCCCGATCCGGTTTTGATTGAAAACATAGAAGAACCGATCATGGATGTGGAAATCATCGTTCCGACAGAATTCGTGGGAAATATTCTCAGTTTGGTGCAGGAAAGAAGAGGCATTCAGAAGGATATGCAATATATCGATGAAAAAAGGATATCAATCCATTATGAAATGCCATTGATAGAGATAATCTTTGATTTCTATGATAAATTGAAATCCGTCAGCAGAGGTTATGCATCCCTTGATTACAGCTTTAAAAAGTATAAGGTGTCGGACGTTGTCAAAGTTGACGTATTGATTAATGGGGAAAAAGTCGATGCCATGTCCTTTATCTGTCACGAAAGCAAAGCTTATCAATGGGGGAAAAGTGTAACTGAAAAACTTCAGGACGTTATTCCCAGGCACTTATTCAAGATTGCATTACAAGCATCGATCGGATCCAAGATCATTGCCAGGAGTACGATCAGTCCCCTCAGAAAAAATGTAACTGCCAAATGCTATGGAGGAGACATAACCAGAAAGAGAAAACTACTGGAAAAGCAGAAAGAAGGGAAAAAAAGAATGAAAGAAATCGGTTCTGTAACTGTTCCCCAAGAAGCATTTTTAGAGGTTTTAAAAGCAGATCGCAGCTGAATGAAGCTCAGATACTTGATTTTAGCTTTATTGACGATCATTTTTTGGGGATTATCCCTTTTAGCGACCAGAGCTTTATTGAGTGATAATTTCACTCCCAACGGTATTACTTTTATCAGGTTCTTGATTCCTGTAATCCTAATGTTGTTTATTCTGCCCGGTAAAGAGCTTAGGAGGATCAAAAAACCAGACCTGAAATATTTCCTACTGATGGCATTAGGTGGTACAACGCTATTCTATTTTTTCGAGAATTCTGCCCTAAAATACACCTCAGTTGCAAATACTGCCCTGATCACTGCCTCCATTCCTCTGTTTACCCTCTTAACTGCGACAATCTTTATTGGGAAAAAAATACTCTGGCAAAACCTGATCGGAATTGTCTTGGGATTAGTGGGTACTTTTATCCTTTTTTATCAAGATCTTATTTCGGGAACAGTACATCTCAAAGGAGATCTGCTTGTTCTGATTTCGGTTTTCATGTGGATAATCTATTCTTTTTCTTACCGTAAAGTAATGCATAAATATCAACACTCTGTAATTCTTTATTATACTTTCTTGTTCGGGGTAATATTCCTGATACCGATTATAATTCTGGAGCTTCCTTCCTATAATTCTGTCAGGATTGATTTTGTCAATCTGGGTTATGTTTTATTCCTTTCTATTTTTTGTTCTTTGTTGGGATATTATTTCTGGAACATAGCAATTAGAAACTTGGGGGTAAAACTGGTTTCCAATTTAATCCTTCTTATCCCATTGGTAAGTATTACCGCTGGAATATTATTTTTGCAGGAAAAAGCTTCTTTATATCTTATTGTATCAACTTTTTTGATAATAACAGGTGCCTATTTAGCATCTTTTAATACCCCAGAAGCTGCTTTTTAGATGATTTTTTAGAATACTCCCAAAAAAATCTTGTGCAATAATTTGAAAAATCAAATGATAGCAGAGTTGGAAATAATTCGGAGTAATTATCTTTATCAGATGAATTAATGTTCGAGGAGGGATGATGACCAGATTATATCGTAGAGTTGGAAAATCTGCCAGAACTGTGCCTGGTACCTTGATCCATATCGGTAAGAGGCATAGTGAAAAGATCAAAGTAACTTTATTTAATTTTGATGATAAAAATCTGGAAGAAAAGGAACTAAAGGATATTGAAGAAAGTTTTACTTATAAAGATTCACCCAAAGTTACTTGGATCAACTTTGATGGTGTTCACAATTTGGATCAGATTGAGAAATTAGGACGTTATTTTAATCTTCATCCCCTTACTATGGAAGATATTGTCAACACGGAGCAACGACCAAAAATGGAAGATTTTGAACAATATCTTTATTTCCTGCTAAAAATGTTGAAATACGATGATCATGGTAGAGAAATAGAATCTGAGCAGATAAGCTTGATCCTGGGAGAAAATTATGTTCTGTCTTTTCAGGAGAAGGAGGGAGACCTTTTTGATGAGATCCGGGAGCGGATAAGAAATTCCAAAGGAAGGATCAGGAGCTTAGGTGCTGATTATTTGACCTATGCTTTGATGGATGCAATTGTCGATAACTATTTCATTATGTTAGAGAAGATTGGGGATGAAGTTGAAACAATGGAGGGAGATATGGTTTCAAATCCTGATCCGGAAATCCTCCGCAGAATCTATTTCCACAAAAGAGAGATAATTTTCCTCCGCAAATCGATCTGGCCTCAGAGAGAAGTCCTCAGCAAGCTAGAAAGATGTGGTTCCACTTTAATTTCCGAACCTGTGATCATTTATATTAGGGATGTCTATGATCACTCAATCCAGGTTATGGAGACCGTTGAAACCTTTAGAGACATGGTTTCAGGGATGCTCGACATATATCTTTCCAGCGCTAGTAATAAAATGAATGAGATCATGAAGGTTTTAACAATATTTGCAGCTATCTTTATTCCGCTTACATTTCTGGCAGGTGTTTATGGCATGAATTTTAAATATCTTCCTGAATTCAACTGGAAATGGTCGTATCCGATCTGGTGGGCAGTAACAATCTTGGTTGGTTTACTAATGTTACATTATTTCCGGAAGAAAAAATGGTTGTAAGTAGTATATTATTAAGTACAGAAGCAATTAAAAAATTAATGATAATTTACAGAGAATAAATTTTAACAATAATAACCACACTGCTTGACAAATATTAGATGCTCAATTTGTTGGCTTTTTTAGTAGATAATAAAACGTAAGGAGAGAATTGATGAACATTCCATTGATCTGGTTTGTTGCACCGACAGGAGCAATAATAGCGTTAATTTTTGCTTTAATACTCTACAGAAGTGTGAAGAGAAGTGACCCCGGGAACGATACCATGAAAAAGATAGCTGCCCATGTTAGGGAAGGTGCTTTTGCCTATCTTAAGCAACAGTATAAAGGAGTGGGAGTTTTCTTCATCTTAGCCGTGATTATTTTTAATATCATGGCCTGGGTACTAAAAGTTCTTCATCCTCTTATTCCCTGGGCTTTTCTAACCGGTGGTTTTTTCAGTGGATTGGCAGGTTGGATAGGAATGAACACAGCTACCCTTGCCTCAAATCGAACTGCTCAAGGAGCTTCAAAAAGTTTGGATCGCGGATTAAAGGTGGCTTTTAGAGGTGGAGGTGTAATGGGATTAGTAGTCGTAGGTCTTGCCCTCCTCGATATATCTATCTGGTTTTTTGTCTTAAATGCTTATAATGTAGATTTACATAAGATAACAGTTATCATGTTGAGTTTTGGAATGGGTGCTTCCACCCAGGCTTTGTTTGCTCGTTTGGGTGGTGGAATTTACACCAAAGCGGCTGATGTGGGAGCAGACTTGGTTGGAAAAGTGGAAGCCGGTATTCCAGAAGATGATCCTCGTAATCCTGCTACTATTGCTGATAATGTTGGTGATAATGTAGGTGATGTAGCAGGGATGGGAGCAGATCTTTACGAATCATATGCAGGATCGATCTTGGCAACCGCGGCACTTGGTATGGCAGCCGTAACCCAGATTTTCGGTCATGGAACAGCACTTCTAAATAAGTGGGCAATCCAATTTGTCACTGCCCCTATGGTTTTTGCAGGTGTGGGGGCATTTCTATCAGTCTTGGGGATTTATCTTGTTTCCACCAAAGAGGGAGCTTCCACAAAGGATCTTATGTTCGCTCTTAATAAAGGTGTTTATGGCAGTTCGATCCTGATTGCAGTAGTTGCCTTTTTTGTAACTAGGTATATGTTGCCTCCCGAGTATTCTCTGGGTATTTTCTTTGCCAGTGTTATCGGGTTAGCAGCAGGTGTTTTGATCGGTTATTTTACAGAACGTTATACATCTCACAGTTTTTCTCCCACCAGAGGTATTGCCAAACAGGCTGAATTTGGACCCGCCACTGTGATAATAGACGGTCTATCAGTGGGAATGCAATCCACTGGTGCTCCGGTAATAATCATAGCAATTGCAATCCTTGCAGCTTTCAGTGTGAACGGTGGATTTACTATTCCGGAAATGGGTCTTTATGGAATAGGTTTTGGTGCAGTTGGTATGCTGGCAACCCTTGGAGTTACTCTTGCAATGGATGCTTTTGGTCCTATTGCCGATAACGCCGGTGGTAATGCTGAAATGTCAAAATTACCCAAAGAGGTAAGAGAAAAGACCGATGCTCTAGATTCAGTTGGAAATACTACAGCTGCAACCGGGAAAGGTTTTGCAATAGGGTCAGCTGCTTTAACGGCTATGGCTTTGCTGGCTGCTTATCTGGAAGAAGTAAGGAACGGATTGCATTTTATGAAGGTAGAGACCCTGGAAATAGTTTTCAGGGGTGGAATTACTCGTAGTGTTGAATTAAGCAAGGCTACGATCATGGATTTTATAAATTATTATGAGATAAATCTGATGAATCCTAAGTTCTTGATCGGAGTTTTTATTGGAGCCATGGTTACATTTGTTTTTGCTGCCTTAACCATGAAAGCGGTTGGTAGAGCTGCTGGATCAATGGTGGCTGAAGTAAGAAGACAATTCAAGAATAAACCCGGGATAATGGAAGGCACAGAAGAACCAGATTATGCTAAATGTGTCCATATATCAACCGTAGGTGCTCAAAAGGAAATGGTTGCTCCAGCTCTTTTAGGGATCCTTACTCCTATAGTAATTGGTTTGATCATGGGGGTAGCAGGAGTAATGGGTTTAATGACCGGTGGTCTTACAACTGGTTTTGTCCTGGCGATAATGATGAATAATTCAGGAGGTGCTTGGGATAATGCTAAAAAATATGTTGAGACAGGACAATATGGCGGTAAAGGCTCGGATTACCACAAAGCAACCGTGGTTGGAGATACGGTGGGTGACCCATTTAAAGACACATCCGGTCCATCGATTAATATATTGATAAAACTTATGAGTATGGTAAGTATAGTGTTCTCGGGACTTATAGTAGCTTATTCTCCCAAGATCGAGTCTTTATACAGTAGAAAAAAGAAAGAACCGATCCATGTAGAAACCAGTCAAGATGTGCCGGATGAAGATACTGAGCTTCTGCAGGAAGGAAAAATTGTAATAGATTAGTATCAAATTTAAGGGAAAAAAGACGGAGCTCTGCTTCGTCTTTTTTCATGTTATATGAAAACAAGAATAATTCTGGTAGTTTTATTGATCACTTTTAGCCTTCAATGTGCTGACAAAATTGGGATTGCATTGAGTGGGGGAGGAGCAAGGGGGCTTGCTCAGATAGGCGTTCTAAAAGTTATCGATAGTCTTGGGATAAAGATAGACTACATCAGTGGGACAAGTACCGGGGCAATGATAGGAGCTCTTTATGCATTGGGGTATTCCGGTTGTGAGATCGAAGATATATTCAAAACTATTGCCTGGAGGGAGATCCTATCCGATAAGATCAAACGAAACAATCTGTATATAGGTGAAAAACGATGGAAGCCTTACGCTAACCAATTTTTTGCTCTTGATGATAACTTTGCCCCTCAATTACCTCAAGCTTTTTACTCGGGTCATAGGTTGATCAATAAATTTTTTGAATTGACCTATCCTGTAGCTCATGTTACAGAATTTGACAGCTTGATGATTCCTTTTCGCTGTACTGCAACTGATGTTTTCACCGGGAGACTAAAGACCTTTAAAAATGGTTCTCTGCCCGAAGCTATAAGGGCTTCCATGTCTTTACCTTCAGTTTTCGAACCTTTTTATTATCAGGGTAATCTCTATATAGATGGTGGAATAAACGCTAATTTCCCAACTGAAATAGTCCGGGAAATGGGAGCTGATTTTGTTATCGGAGTAAAGTCAAATTCCGGATTAAAACCTTTATCAGAACTCAATTCTTTGATCGATATTCTTGATCAAACTGTAAATTTCGGAATCAATAATAATGTTGAAAATTCTATAAAAAGTTGTGATCTGCTTATAGAACCAAGGTTAGATAACATAACCCTCCTAGATTTCGATCGAATCAACGAAATTGTTGAGATTGGAGAAAAAGCTGCCATTGAAACTTTTAAAAATTCGGAGTTTACAAAAAGCAAAGCAACTAACACAAATAGGAAAAATTATAATTACCTTTCCGATCAGATCTACATTGATAGAATCAGAATAAGGGGAAATATTTATCTGAGTAATTCAAAAGTAAAACAGTATCTAAGACTATCTTCCGGACGAGAATACAGTCGTAATGATATTGTAGAAGCAATCAAGATGGCATATAACTCCAATCTGTTTTCCTATATTTATCCTGTTTTACACCCTTCTGAAAAGGGATTGGATCTCTATATCTATTTAAGAGAAAAAAATAGGAAACATCTGGCTTTGAGTTTTTCCTATAACAATGAAAATGAATTTGTGGCTGGTTGTACATTTGAATTTAACAATTTCATCCAGAAATACTCAAAATTGCTATTGAATTTTAAACTTGGCAACAAAACTGAAGCGAATCTTGATTATGTTAAAAATTTCGGTAAACATTGGGGTGTTTATTTCCGTTTATTTCCTTACTACAAGGAGTTTAAGTTATTTATCTATAATGATGATCATGAAAAAATGAAGAGTGTCAAATCCAGAGAAACTGGAGGAACTGTTGGAGTAGGTATTTACATACAGCAAGCTCTTAATGCGGAATTATTTGGGTATACCTTCAATACAAAAACTTTTCGAGATATTGCTGATTTTGAAGATACTTATTTCAGGTCATCAGGAATTGGGGTTAAACTCTATCATGAAAACCTGGATAACTTCAATTTTCCAATGCGAGGTTCTCAGATCATAACAAAATTCACTACTGCTCGAAAAGAATACTATAGCGATGCTGGGTATAAAAAATATTATGCCAGGTTGCAAATTCTACTTCCTTTCTCGACCTGGTTTTCCGTAAGATATCAGTTTGAATATGGTTCCTATTTCAAAAAATACGACCTGGATTTTGATCCTTTTTATATAGGTGGGTTGGATAGTTTTATCGGATTGTACGATCGTGAAAGAAGTGCTCCCATATACAAGATTAATGCTCTGGCATTAAGATTTAAAATTAAGGAAAAATTTTACACTGATCTGCATTATAATTTTTTAAGTTTAGGTAAATCCGATGTCTGGCTACCGGATAATAATTTTGATCATGCCCTTGGTATTAAACTGGGATATGATTCTTTCCTGGGACCAATTAGGACAGCAGTTGCTGTAAACGAGGAGGGCAAATTTTATTACTATTTTTCAGTCGGTTATGAATTTGATACTTTCGAGTTCTCCAGGCGTTAGGAAAATCTTGTAAAATAGATTTGACAAACATACTCGAAGAATTATAAATATTATAAAAAAATGAGGTACTATGGCTAATAAGGTTAATTCTACCAGATCGCATCCGATCCTTCCTCTCAGGAACACATTGGTTGTACCAAATACGATTACACCTTTGTTGGTTGGGCGTTATGCCTCTATAAAAGCGGCTGAAATGGCATTAGGTTCAGATAAAAGGATTATCTGTATTTCTCAGAGGTTAAATGCAGATCTCGATGAAGACCCTAAAGCAAAAGAACTGTTCAGATATGGAACCCTTTGTATTATTTTACAGGTTCTAAAACTTCCAGATGGAAACTTGAGATTGCTGGTGGAAGGTAGAAATCGGGTTATGATTGAACGATTTGTCAGGAATAAGGATTTTCTAAATGGAGTATATCTACGCAGTGACAAAAAGATTACCAGAGAAAGGCTGGAAAATGAAGCACTTCTTCGTTCTTTCAAGAAAGCTTTTACAAGATACGTGAAGTTGAATAAAACGATACCTGAAGAAGCTATGATCCCGATTCATGACTCTTCTAAACCTTCTGAATTCTTCTATTTTGCTCTGGCTAACCTGCAACTGGATGTAAGGAAAAAACAACGACTTTTTGAAATTGAAGACCTTTATGAGTCGATGGAAAAGATCTATCGAATTGTTAATGAGGAGATCCAGATACTTCAATTGGAAAATAAAATTGATGGGACTGTAAAGAATAAATTGAATAAATTGCAGAAAGAATACTATCTCACCGAGCAAATCAAGGCGATCAACAAGGAATTGGGAATAACCAAGGAGGAAAAAAGCGATCTGCATGAATTCAGGCAAAGAATAAGAAAAACAAATCTTAGCCTGGAAGCAAGGAAAAAAGCTAATGAAGAGTTGAAAAGATTGGCCAGAATGAATAACTACTCACCGGAATATTCAGTTATTCATACTTATTTATCATGGATTCTTGAACTTCCCTGGGAAATTCCCAGGTTAAAGGATTTTACTCTAAGAAAAGCAGAGCAGATTCTTGATCAGGACCACTATGGTTTGATAAAGGTAAAAGAAAGGATACTGGAATATCTGGCTGTGGTAAAACTGGCAAAGAAAGTTAAGGGGCAGATCCTCTGTTTTGTTGGTCCTCCAGGAGTAGGTAAAACTTCGTTAGGGCGTTCCCTGGCCCGGGCAATGGATAGACAATTCATCAGGCTTTCTTTGGGGGGAGTGAGAGATGAAGCTGAGATCAGAGGACATAGAAGAACGTATGTTGGAGCTTTACCGGGAGTTATTATCCAGAGTATGAAAAAGTCTGGTACAAGAAATCCGTTGATCATGATGGATGAAATTGATAAGATGAGTATGGATTTCAGAGGTGATCCGGCTGCAGCTCTTCTGGAAGTTTTGGATCCCGAGCAGAATAACAGCTTCCGGGACCACTATCTAGATTTCAGTTATGATCTTTCTCAGGTTATTTTCATTACTACCGCGAATACTTTAACATCAATACCCAGACCTCTTCTGGACAGAATGGAAGTAATAGAATTACCTGGTTATACTGCTTTCGAGAAAATTCAAATAGCTCAAAAACACCTCGTTACCAAGGTTTTAAGGGAGCATGAAGTAGAAGATAAAATCAAAATCAATTTCTATGATTCAACGATCGAGAAAATTATTAATCTCTATACTCGTGAAGCAGGAGTAAGGGAACTTGAAAGACAATTGGCTAAAATTCTACGCAAAGTTGTAAAAAAAGTCGTAGAGGGTGATAATAGGAAAAAAATTACAATCAGGGCTCAAGATCTGGAAAAATACCTTGGCGTTCCTAAGCACCTATACTCAGAAGTGATCCGAAAAGATGCAGTTGGAGTAGTAACTGGTTTGGCCTGGACTGCTTATGGAGGCGAAACTCTACAGATTGAAGTGATCAAAGTTAAAGGAGAAGGTAAGCTCCGGTTGACCGGACAATTGGGCGATATCATGCAAGAATCTGCCCAGGCAGCATACAGTTATGCCAGGCATCATGCCAAACGGTATGGATTCAAAGAGGATTTTTATAAATCTATCGATCTGCATCTTCATATCCCGGAAGGAGCTATCCCCAAAGACGGTCCTTCGGCAGGGGTAACAATTGTAACTGCGATTATATCAGTATTGGCTGGGAAAAAAGTAAAACATGATCTGGCAATGACCGGAGAAATCACTCTCACAGGTAATGTTTTGCCAATTGGAGGATTGGCCGAAAAACTGATTGCTGCCAAAAGAGCAAAAATAAAAAATGTCCTGATCCCGAAAAATAATCAACCTAATCTAGCGGAAATCCAACCGGAGATAAAAAAAGGATTGAATATCAAACTGATCGATAAGGTTGATGAAGTTCTCGATCTAGCATTGATAAAAGTTTAAATTGAAATTCCGGATTATTAATGAAGAAGTTCTTCCTGATTCTACTAGAAGACTGAGAGTTGAAATAGATAAAAAAGATTTGATTTACATGGGTTATATCCTGGAATCCTGGGAAGGTTTTTGTAATTATACAACAATCTATAGGGAAAAAGCCTATTTACAGATAGATGTTATGCCTGATTTTTATAAGGTAGTTAAAGAACTGCTATTTTTTTTAAGAAAATTGAAAAATAAGTAAGGGGGATAAAATGAAATTTAAGGTTTTTTTAATGGCTGTATTTATTCTGACTTCATTTTTGTATGCTGATGTTACGGAGAAGACAACTTTCAAGGTCAGCTTTCCAAAATTCGGAGAAATTTCCAACAAGACTAAGGTCTACTTCAGTGGATCAGTGATGAACGAAGAAACAAATACCGATGTAAAAGGTAAGGGTTTGGTTGGTTCCCTGTTAGCTGGATTTTACCCAAAAGGGAAAAAATCTAACCTTATTGATCTTGATAAGAAAATGTATTATGAAATCGATCACAAAAAAAAGAAATACACAGCAACACCAATTGAGAAGTTAGAAATGGATCAATACTCCCAAGAAGATCAGGAGATTGCCGTTTCCGAGGAAAAAGGGGAAGAAAGCAAATATCGGTTGATTCGTAGGAACCTGAAGGTAATTAACACTAACAAATCACAGGAGATCAATAAATTCCCCACTGAGCTTTACAATATTATTTATGTCAGTGAGATAGAAGAAATAGAAACTGGAGATCGCCAGGTAGACAGCCTGTTCGTTGATGTTTTTACTACGGAAAAGGATAAAGATTTTGTCTCAGCAGAAGAGGAGAAAAATGAATTCTACCAGAGATATTACCAGTTGTTGGGATTAGATCTGCAAACCGAATGGCACAACGAAATGATGGGAACAGAATGGCTTGGTATGTTGCAATCTATGGATGAAGAAGCCAGTGATCAAGAGATGGAGATAGACTATAAGGAATTAAGCAAGATCAAAGGGTATCCGGTCAAAATCGAAGGAAATTATTATGTCTGGGATAAATCTAAATCCAAACCCGAGAAGGAAGAAAAACAAAAAGTAACTGGGCTTTCAGGTCTCAAGAGCAGTCTGTTAAAATCCGCTCAGAAAAAAGTACTAGAATCTGAGAAAGAGAAGTCATCCGGATTTGAACTGGCGATCAGTTACCTGATTCAGACCGAAAAAATCGATCTGGATAAAGTAAATTCCAAAAAACTGACAGTGCCAGATAATTATAAGGAAGTGAAACCAGCTGTTTTGAAGAAATAAAGATATCTGAGTTTAAAAGGCGAGATTTTTCTATGATCTCGCCTTTTTTGTTAATAATATTAAGTATAAAGCCTTATTATATTAAATATATTATATGTAATATTAAAAATATTAATATATTAATTGACAATATTAACTATTATTTCCTTTTTTGGTGGCGGAGGTAATATGAATAACAGATTAAAAAAATGTCCTGTTTGCAACAATGATCTTGAGATAATAGAATATCACTGTCCCAAATGCGATATCAGTATTAGAGGGCGGTTTGCTGTTAGTGTTTTATCATTATTGGATCTCCAGCAGCAGGAATTCGTAAAAGTATTTCTCAGTAAGAGCGGAAACATTAAAGAGGTGGAAAAGTCCCTAGGTATATCATATCCTACCGTTAAGAACAGATTAGCTCAGATAAATCGTTTATTATCTCCAAATAATTCCAAAGACATAAAGAATAAAACTGTCCTGGAAAAGATAGAGAAAGGTCAGATAACGGTTAAAGAAGCATTAAAGCAACTTGAAAAGGAGTAATTAAAATGAAAACATTAACAAGAACGTTTAAATCAAACACCAGCTCGAGTTTAAAGCTGGAGTTGGAAACAAAAAATATAGGAACAGAAATTATTGGTTGGGAAAAATCAGAATCTCAGTTAGAAATCTATCTTAAGGATATGACCAGTGATGAGGAAATACCTTTCGAAGAAATTATCAAAACCAGTTATGATGAAAAGGAAAATCTTCTTAGTATTAAGTTGAATGAAAATGACAAATATCAAAAATCTAAAATCAAAATTAAGCTATTTGTACCTAAAATAACAGATCTGAAGGCAGAATTCGAGAATGGACCACTTACCCTCATGAACCTGCAGGGTACCCAGATAATAAAATCCCAAAATAGTCCTCTGGCAATGACGAAAATAAAAGGGGAAATTGATATCGAGATAAAGAACGGGCCAATAAATATCAAGCAATGTGAAGCTGAGGTGAAGCTAAAATCTCAGAATTCTCCTGTTAGCTATAGGGAATTAAATGGTTTGCTGGTTATTGATACTGACAACGGACCGATCAACATGACGAATTGTTCGGGGAAGTTAAAAGTCCAATCCAAAAATGGTCCTATCAAGATCATCCAATCTAACCTAAATGAGGTTGATATAAACAGTGAAAATGGATCGATCTACTATGAATTCAACAAACTTGAAGAAGGGAATTTTAATTTTAACAATAAGCGTGGTAAAATTCAATTGATAATTCCAGAGGATTTACCTTATGATATCCTGGCCAAAAATCTTCACGGCACAATTCGGGTTAGTCTAAAAGAAGAATATGAACACGATAAGACTACTGGTACTCAGCAGGTCAGAATGTTCAAACTAAATGGAAAGGTGAAAATAAATTTAAGCAATGAATATGGCAGCATAGTCATTGCTCCTAATCCTCTAAAGTTTCAGGATGGACATTATTTCAATTTTGGTGATATCTGGTCAAATGTTTCCGAATCGATCCCGGAGGTAAATCGGCAAGAAATCAAAGAAAGCCTAAATAAGGCTCGAGATGCTATCGGCAATATAAATATTCCTGAAATCGAAAAGAAGATTAAATCTACCCTGGAAAATGTTGAACAGGTATTGGACAGGGAATTGAATTCTCAGAAACAGAAAGAAATTTTCAATAAAATAAAAACTAAATTTGATGATTTGATCAGAAATGCAAATCTAAAACCTGACGAAGAAGAGGATAAATCCAGACCGTTGTCAGATCTGGAACATGATAGAGAAGTAAGCAGGCTAAAGATCTTGCAATTACTTCAGGATGGAAATATCAGCGTAGAAGAAGCAGAAAAACTTCTTAAAGCAACGGAATGAGCATATGGATGCTACAAGAAAGATCTTAAAACTGATTTCTGAAGGGATAGTGTCTATTAAGGAAGGTAATTCTCTTTTAAAAAGTATAGAAATTGATAAAAAGGAAAAAAAGGAAACCAGAAAATTAGTTATTAAGCTTCTTAATGAAAAGAAAGATCAATCGTTGCTTAAAATCACCATTCCCCTTAACTTGGTTAAAACAGGTATGAGATTAATTCCCCGGGAAAAGAAGATAAATATGAGACTTGCTGATCAAAATTATTCGCTTGAGGCAATTGATTGGGAAGATATTTTTAAACAAGCCTCTGATTCTGAACTAGGAGATATTTTTAATCTGGAATATCTTACGCAAGATAATGAAAGGATGAAATTAGAGATATCACTAATCTAATTTTAGTCTGATTATTTTAAAAATTTTCATAACTAATCCCTTCTGGGGAGATTAACCCTCATTATCACTATTAAGGAATATTCCTTCAATCATATCTATGCAGTTGTAATTTGATGCAGTGATTTTTTTTTATGTTGACTTTATTTGATTTTATAAAATGTTAATAATAAGTAATTTTATTTTGCATAAAAAACTATTTGATTATTGTTTTAGTATATTTAAAGAGAATAAAAATGAGAATATTTATCTTAATGATGTTTGTTATCATGAGTTCAGGATTGTACGGGGAGGGAATTAATATGCCCAATATCTACGATTACAACGTAGAAATGATCACAGGTGAAGAAGTAAGTATGGATAAATACCAAGGAAAAGTTATTCTTATTGTTAACACAGCCAGCAAGTGTGGTTATACTCCTCAGTATGAAGGTTTGGAAAACTTGTACCAGGAATACAAAGATAGGGATTTTGTTGTACTGGGTTTTCCAGCAAATAATTTCATGAATCAAGAGCCCGGATCCAACGAAGACATCCAGAATTTTTGCCGAATAAATTATGGAGTAACTTTTCCTCTGTTCAGTAAGATTTCAGTTAAAGGAAAAAATATCCATCCATTATACAGATTTCTTACCAGCAAAGAAACGAATCCAGAATTCGCAGGACAAATAACCTGGAATTTCAACAAATTCCTGATTTCCCGCCAGGGTGAGATTATAGGCAGATTTGGCAGTAAAGTGAAACCTCAAAGTAGAAAATTGGTTGATGCTTTGCAAAAAGCTCTGGATAAAAAACGTGACTAAAATAGCAATAATTTTAGTTTTAATATTATTAATTTTAATCTCGTGTCAGGAGTATGAGATGGAAACGGTGAGTAAGGTTGATCTTGAGAAATTCATGGGTGATTGGTATGTTATTGCTTTTATCCCCAATCTGATTGAAAAAAAAGCTATTAACGGAATAGAATCTTACGAAAGGATTTCTGAAGATGAGATCAGGATCAATTACACATTTTCCCGGGGCAAACTGGGGAATAAAGTGAAAAGGCTCAAAGCAAAGGCTTTTATTCATAATACAAAGACAAATGCTGAATGGCGGGTTCAGTTTTTCTGGCCTTTTAAATTTCCTTACCTGATAATTGATTTAGCTGCTGACTATAACTACACAGTAATAGGGGTTCCTAACCGAAAATATGTCTGGATAATGTCCAGGGATACATTTATTGAAGATAACCTATATCAGCAGATTTTAGCTAAACTGAAGAATATTGGCTATGATATTACCAAAATCAAAAAAATGCCTCAAAACTGGAGGTAAAAAGAGAACATGAGAATTAAATATTTGGATGGAAATAGATTATACAATGCCTTCATAGCTGGTGGACAGGCAATTATAAAACAACAGGATTATTTAAACAAGATCAATGTTTTCCCAGTTGCTGATGCTGATACAGGTACTAATCTTGCCTCTACTATGCGTTCAATCATGGAGGGTAGCAGGATCTATAAATCCATCACTAAGACCACTCGCTCAATAGCAGATTCTGCTTTATTGGGAGCTAGAGGAAACTCAGGAATTATATTTGCCCAGTTCATTCATGGAATTAGCCGGGAAATGGACTGTGGTAACAGGATAAATGTGGAATGTTTTGCCGATACGATCAAACGCTCAATCAAATACGTCTATGAAGCAATCCTGGAACCGGTGGAAGGAACTATGATCACTGTGATAAAAGACTGGGTGGATTCTTTTGAAAATTACAGCAGAGAACACAACGATTTTGCTCTTATTCTCATGAAAGCTTTGCAAGCAGCAAGAAGATCCCTGAAAGAAACTCCCAAAAAGCTTAAAGTTCTGGCTGAAGCTGGGGTTGTAGATGCAGGTGCTAAGGGTTTTGTAGACTTTCTGGAAGGTATTTACGACTTTATCCATGAAGGAAAATTGAAGCAACTCTGGCAAGAAAAGACATTTGAGATCAAAACCGATCACATAAGTTTTAATCTTGATCAAAGAACAGATTTCAGATATTGTACGGAAGCTATAATCAAAGAATCGGATTTTAAGATACCACAACTCCGCCAGTACCTTAGTAAAAAAGGAAATTCGGTGATTTTAGCCGGTTCTCCGGATAAGCTTCATCTTCATATTCATACCAACAAGCCTTCCGAACTTTTCAATTATATCAAGGATCATGGTAAAATTATCAGCATCAAGGTCGATGATATGAAAAAGCAGTACGAAGTCAGTCATAAGCGGAAATACGATATCGGACTGGTAACAGATACTGCTTGCGACTTACCTAAGGAATTGATCGAAAAATATCAAATCCAGCAAATTCCTTTCTCGATCAATTTTGGCGAGAATCAATTTTTGGATAAAATAACCCTGGATGCACATCACTTTTATCAGATGCTTGAACATGAAAAAGTTCATCCCACAAGTTCGCAGCCTTCCCGGAAGCTCATTCAGAACTTTTATTCTTTTTATTCCAGTCACTACGATAAAATCATTGCCGTACATATTTCTGATAAACTTACTGGGATTTACAACACAACCAAAAAAGTGACGGAATATCTCAAAGATAAAAAGATCAGCGTTTTTAATTCCAGACAACTTACAGTCTCGGAAGGTCTTATCGTATTGCGGGTTGCCCAGGCGATAGATCAAGGTTGGAACTATGAAAAGATAATTACGAATGTTGAAAAATGGATCGCTAATACCAGGATTTATGTTGATGTGGATACACTCAAATATATGGTCCGGGGAGGAAGAGTTAGTCCTCTCAAAGGTTTAATTGCCAGATTGTTAAATCTAAAACCTATTGTTGGTCTGGACGAAGAAGGTAAAGCTACTGCAACAGGGAAATCCTTCAGTAGGAAAGCAAATATGAAGAAGATTATTTCCCTGATATCTAATTTCGCCAGCAGTAATCGAATCTGGAATTATGCCATTGTCCACGCTGCAGCTCCTCAAAGAGCATTAGAATATAAAACGAAATTAACACATGCACTTGCTAAAGAACCGGTCTATGTTATGGAATTATCTCCGGTTGTTGGAGTTCATAACGGTGTTGGGGCAGTTGGGATAGGACTTATGATGGATGATGAGAAGTGATCAATAACGTTCCTGGAATTCGTATATTTCTACATTATATTTATACTTATCACTAGGTGACAAAGAAATGAAGTTGAAACATATATTTATTCTTTTCTTTCTGATTACTTTCTTTATTCTATATCCTGAGGAATTATTTCAAGCAAGGATCTACCAACAAGATTCGGATCCACCCGAGCTATTATTTTTACATTACAATGAGCAATATTCAAAAGGTGATTCAACCTTCCTGAAGCATTATTATTTGCTTCCTGATAGCACAGTCTCGGTGGATGACGAAGTAGTTTTGCTAAATGATGAATTTTATCGAGCCCGGTCTCAGTTTTTTCAGGTACAAGAAACCGGTGAGGTAATTAGAAAAGGATACAGGATCTTGATGCGTTTCTCTGATAAGGGAGAAGTAAAAGAAAAAGAATTTGATTATAAGAAAGGGCTCTTGTTTGGTCCTATGTTCAACGATTTTGTAAAAATGCACTGGTTCCAGCTTTTGAAAGGTGAAGAGATAGGTTTTTTCTTGCCTGCTCCTGATATATTGAGAATAGCTCGCTTCGAATTTGAAAGAGTGATCAATTCCAGTTATGAAAAACCCGGTAAAGCTGTTTTCAGGATGAGCGTTGCCAGCTGGTTTCTGAAATTGTTTCTTAAATCCACCTATTTTGTATATGATCTGGAAACTAAATTACTGGAAAGTATTCATGGGGTAAGTATCCTGCGTACTGAGCAAGATGGCAAGTGGGAGAAAACAACAAATGTTGATATTTATTATCAATACAAGGAATAATCATGAAACCTGAAAAACCCAAGATCGTTATCAGTAAATGTATTGAGTTCGATCACTGCCGTTATAACGGTCATTTAATGTCCAGTCCGGTTGTTCATAAACTTAAAGAACATGTAGATTTTATTCCTGTTTGCCCCGAGGTAGAGATAGGATTGGGAATACCCAGAGAAGCTGTTAGATTGGTAAAGGCTGGAAATCGGATCAAGCTTATTAAATCGATGAGTGGTGATGATCATACTGATGAGATGACAAAATTCTGTCGGGATTTTATTGATAATTTACCAGAGATACATGGTTGTATTCTTAAGAGTAGATCTCCGAGTTGTGGGATCAAAGATGTGAAAATATATCCGGGATCAGGAAAAGTAGCCAGCCTGTCGGGATCAGGAATCGGATTATTCGGTAATCAAATATTGA
>Ga0272442_10003733_pt1 | contig 21225 bp, 22 predicted proteins | sample SSMForm2O_FD_200262 | JGI IMG/M metagenome (GOLD analysis project Ga0272442, IMG submission 200262) | Marine sediment archaeal communities from Little Sippewissett salt marsh, Falmouth, MA, United States - SSM-Form-2O | ecosystem: Environmental > Aquatic > Marine > Wetlands > Sediment ... | reverse complement strand
TTATTAACATTGATTTATTATTAAATTCTAATGGATAAGAGAAAACCTTGGAAGACGAGGATGGAAAGAGACATAATAATGCATGATGACATAAGAGTTTCAGGTCTTCAAGGTGGAAAGATAATTGCAAACAAGCTTTCATTGTTCTGTTTTATTTTTGGTTTGCCTCTTTTATTAGTAGGACTTTACGGACTTATTAGTATGATATTAAATCTCGGCTTTCCAATGAACTCTGCAACAATAATCCTTGTTCTTGTCGTAATAGCACTTGGTTCTTTATCAACTATATCAGGTGTTTTTTTAGTAATTGATAAGTAACTGATATTCCAAATTATTAGAACATTAAAATAATCGTGATTATCTAATGTAATACTTTGCATTGCTTGAAAATGAAGGGCTTGCCTGCCATCCATTGAATCCTTCGATTTTTACTTTATCATCTTCTATCATTTCAACAAGGATTGTTGATTTTGTTGATAGTTCTCCAAATTCTACAGTACCCTGAAGTTGATATATGATTTGGCCTGATGAAACAGTTACATCTGCAGGGTCTGGTAAGTTACCATTTACTGTATATTCTATAGCAGAGACATCAAGTGTGCCACCTATTCCAACCTTTATCTGTGTTGGGTCCCACATATCATAGACAAATGAGATATGTTTATCAGGGTATGCCATAGGATCTGACTCATCAATATTTTCTAAAAACCAATTTCCAACCAATTTTCCTGATTCATCAAAATCAACTTTGCCCCATAAAGGCTCAGCTGTTCTTTTATAATTATATGGTGCAGCACTTCCAAGTTTTTCAATCAATTCCGCTTTTAATTCTTCTTGACAGTAAGGAATGAAATGTACTGCAAATGCATATCTATTGTATCTATCAGAATTAACGTAGTTAAGTGCTTGACTTTCATCAAGTACTCCCCAATTCATACTTCTCTGTTCATCATTGGTGCCACCGGTTTTACCTAATATTTGACCTTCAGAAACCGAAATTGGGTTATTTTGCAAACGCTTTTCTTCACCAACTGAAATTGATCCCAACTCAGAGATTATTGACTCATCTAGTGCTGACAAATGATCCATATAGCTCCAGAAACCATTAGTATGGGCAATTGTTATTTTGTAATCTTCATAACCATTCTGTTGACGACTAAAGACCTCGATTATTAAACCATCTGCTGGAGCCTTTACATTATCAACCGGCGTATTACCTGATGAATGCGTAAGCCAGAAGGAGCCATGATCTGTTGGAAAGACATGCCCATTGCTTGGGTCAAGGGCCCCCAGTGGATTTATTGTAGTATACGCATCTGATTCTAATGGGGTCATTGTAAAGCTAATAGAGCCAGTTCCAAGTTCTTCAAAACCCCCCAAGATATAGTAAGAATCATCATTATCATCTACTGTCAAACCACATGATGAGACCTGTGTCCAGGTTCCCTGACAGAGCCCTATCATCGATCCACCAGCCGGGTTCATTTTATCATCCATTATAAAAATATAAAGCCCGAAACCCCCATTCTTTAATTTTAAATAAGCAGTCAAAGTCTTAGATGAACTTGGTGAATGCGAATCTAATTCCCATTCTCCATAATTTAAAAGATACCAATTATAAATCGTATCAACATCATCTTCTGAATTATATCCTTTATTATCAAGATCCAAAGACCCTCCTACCTCAGACCATAATGTAGAATCAACCATAGTAGTAATATCTATGACTCCAGGATATAGGGGTATGTCAAGTTCTTTATTATCTTCAGATGTATAATCACCACCATTTTCTGATGATTCGTTTTCATCTGTTCCATTATCATTTGATGTACAACCTGATAAAAGCAATATCAAAATCAAAAAACCTAAAATGATTATCTTTTTTATCTTCTCTTGCATTTTTACATCCCACATAATTATAAAAACAAAAATTTCTATTTAAAGTTTTATAAGAAAAATAATATGAAAATTTAATCTTACTTTCAATTTTTAAGCGCTCTTATTAGACCAAGTAGAAAATTAGCCCTAGGGACCTTTTTCATATAAGTTTTATAACTGTCACCAAATTTTTTTATATTCTTCAGGTCTGCCCTCATCATATCAAAATAAGTAAGGATAATAACAGGTATTCCCAAGAGAATTACATAAATATTTTGAAATAGAAGCATTGCAGCAATTGCCCATAAATAAAATGATGAATATTGTGGATGGCGAATAATACTATATATGCCTGTATCAACAAGCTTTGTTGTATGAACAAAACTCTTGCCTGATCTTACCCCTCCTTTCCTTGGAAAAACAATTACAGGAGCCATGCCAAATACACCTGATAGGATAAAGACTCCAACACCAACATATGAAATTATCTGGTTTACTAAATTTTCAGCATAAAAAAATCCATATATAATCTGAAATATAAAAAAAAGCCCTGCAATAACTGAAGGCAAAGCATCCTTATATGAAAAATTCTTATCAGGCATATAAAATACTAATCAAGATTATCAAATATATAATTTTAGTAAAAGAATTAGAAAAACTTTTACAATGATCAAATATCCCTGAAAGGAAATTATATGATAAAAAGTAATTATAAAGAATCCATTAACAAAAAGGGAGTCTACACATTAAAAAAAAACGGGGAAAAAATTACTTACAAAGCTTGGATAGGTGACAAGTTATCATTTTTATATGACTATTTTATGAAAAAATCTGTTTTTCCAAATAAGCTTGATGCATCAATTGAAAAACATAAAGAGTTTTTAAAGGACAAACTAGAAAAGATAAATAAGAAAAAAATCCTGGAAATTTCTACAGGAAGTGGCAATCTATCTGAAATACTGGACCCTGAAAATGAGTATATTGGTATTGATATCAGCCCTGGCCTTTTATCGATTGCAAATAAACGATTCAAAGAAAATGGTTTCAAGAACTACAAGTTATACGTTTGTAGTGCAGAAAATCTAGTATTTAAGGATAATTTATTTGACATTTGTATCTGCAACCTCTCACTAAATTTCTTTAAAAATCTTGATGCTTTTGTTAAAGATTTAAATAAAGTACTTCAAAAAGGTGGAGAGTTCTTATGCACTGTCCCAGTACCAGAAAGAAATAAAAAGAAGAGAAAAATAAGTGGAGAGCTTAGAACGGAAAAAGAATTAAAAGATATATTTAAGAAACATAATTTCAGTTTTTCTTCATTTGATATCAAAAATGGATCAATTTTATATTTTAAAGCTGTCCTTAAAAGTTAATATATAAAGCTCTAAGATATAAGTTATGAAAATTTCTCATAGAAAACTTTATAAATAAAAACCATCTTTTTTTAGTATTTGGGGAGGTAAGAAAGTGAAGAAAATAATAATTTTATTAATAATAAGCTTTTTTTTACTATTGCCCGTATTCTCTGCTATAACAGCTTTGAATATAACAAATTCAACTGAAAATAAAGAAAATTCTAAATATTCAGAGGAAGACGATGCTGACACCCCAATATGGGTTATTGGAAACAGCTGGATTTATGACATTACAATTAATGGCGGACTTTCATCTTACTGGAATATTAATAATCTAAAGATGAATGACCTAAGTTTTACTGTAGAAGAAATTTTAACAGATATGTATAGAGTTTCAGTTTCAGGCGATATTACTGGTGGAATATCCCTTGATCTAGATCTAATAAAAATATCTGGTCAGTTTGTAGATACAGAAATAGAAGGTAACATGTTTATTGACAAATCTACACTTGCAATAAACGAACTACAAGCTACAACCATAACTGGTTATATTAAACCAAATCTTCTACCAAAGATACCTTTTACTGCTGACTGTAGTGGCTTTTTTGAGTATGGAATTCCTCTATTGAACTTTCCAATTAATAATGAGGATACATGGTTTGTTGACACGATTACAATTACATTTAGTATGGATGTAAGTCTACTCCCAAATCCAATTGAACAGACAATTTATGTTGGAGGGCATTACGTTGAATGTCATGAATGGGATATAGTAGACGTACAAGCAGGAGAATACGATGCCCTTAAATTATCAAGTGTACTAGGTTATGAGCACAATGTCTGGTATTCAGTTGCTGCGGGCAATATTGTAAAAATGGTTGGTAAAAATATTCCATTTTCATGGGGAGATTTGGGCACGTATAACATCGATATAGAACTAGTGTCAACAACATATGTAATTGAATCTGATCCCCCAACAACGCCTTCAACTCTATCAGGTCCAACAGAAGTCATTGCAGGTTTTACCGAAAGCTATACAGCTGGAGGAGCAACAGATCCAGATGGAGATATGATCCGTTATATTTTTAACTGGGGCGATGGGAAAAAAACTGGTTCAGATTTTCTTGAATCTGGAGAAGATGCAACTGTTGAATATTATTGGACTGAAAAAGGAACATATCATGTAAAAGTAAAAGCTAGAGATAAATATGGATCTGAGAGCGCTTGGTCAGATCCAATTACGGTAACAGTATCAAATGATGCTCCATTGAAACCTGACCCTCCAGAGGGACCTTTAGTTGGATATTGGAAAAAGACTCATACTTATACCTCAAATACAACAGATCCAGATGGGCATAGAATTAGATTTTTGTTTAATTGGGGTGATGGTTCAAATTCATATAGCCAATATGTAGAATCAGGTGAAACAGGTTCTGCATCTCATAGATGGAGTTGGCCAAGATCATATACAATTAAAGTAAAAGCAATAGATGAATTTGGTGAAGAGAGCCTATGGTCAGACCCAATAACTGTGACTATGCCTAGAACTAGAATTAACACTTTTATTCAAAATTTCTTTGATAACCATCCAGTTATTGACAAAATAGTAAAAAACATATTTGGAAGATAAAATGGTCCAATCCTTCTTATTTTTTATTTCTTAAATTGTGACAAAGGTTAACAATTGTTATGAAGAGCTTTATAAACAATTAAACAATTTAGATTTTTTAGTAAGATTTTTAGAGGGAGGAAAAAATGAAAAAAATAATTGGTATTTTAGTTTGTACGATATTGATTACAACTGCCATTTCTTCTGTTGGTCAGATAAATAAAACAACCCTTAGCAAAAATGATGAAATAAAACCAATAAATAATGGCGATAAATGGATGAAAACATATGGTGGAGCAGATGATGAGTTTGGCTCAAGTGTTCAACAAACTCCAGATGGCGGATATATTATTTTTGGTATTACTAAGTCTTATGGTGCTGGTAGAGAAGATTTTTGGCTTATAAAAACAGATAGCGCTGGAAATATAATTTGGGATCAAACATATGGTGGAGAAGAAACTGATATGGTAAGTTTTGGTCAACAAACAAGTGATGGTGGATATATAATTGTGGGTCGTACGTATTCCTTTGATTCTGTCAAATCAGACATATGGCTAGTAAAAACTGATAGCCAAGGAAATAAGGTCTGGGATAAACTTTTTAGAGGAAATGGCTATGAGACTGCTAGTGAGGTTTGGCAGACTAGTGACGATGGTTATGTAATTATTGGATATACAGATTCTTTTGGATCAGGCAATAGGGATATGTGGTTGATAAAAACAGATAGCGCTGGAAATATAATTTGGGATAAAACCTATGGTGGAATCAAAGATGACCAGGGGCATTCAGTGAAAATAACAAGTGACGGAGGATTTATTCTTGCAGGTGGAAAGTACACATCTCAAACTACCAATAAATTTGATATTTGGCTAGTTAAAACTGATAATGCTGGAGAGATTATTTGGGATAAAACCTTTGGAGGTAGTGAACATGAAACTGCATGGTGCGTTCAACAAACCACAGATGGTGGATACATAATTTGTGGTGAAAAGGATGTTGGAGGACTTAATGAATATGATATATGGCTCTTAAAAACAGATAGTAATGGGGAGCTTCTATGGAATAAAATTTTTGGAGGTTTTAATATTGATGAAGGTTGGTCAGTTCAACAAACCGCAGATGGAGGATATGTTATTGCTGGAGATACTTTTGCAGGTCCCCGAGTTGATGGTCTTTTAATTAAAACAGATAGCAGTGGTGAAGAAGAATGGAGAAAAACATATGGAAATTATTATACAGATATTGCTGTACATGTCCAACAAACAACAGATGGTGGATTTATATTAACTGGTTACTACCAAGAAAAAAGATTTCAATGTCGAGATTTGTGGTTGATAAAAACAGATTCTAATGGCAATATTCCACATTTTAAAAATAAAGGCATATTTAGACATCGAGGATATAGTTTGTTTAGTCTTTTAGAAAATATGATAAAAAATCTTAAGAAGCACACAAATATCTAAATATTGATAAGAATGAGATTTAAGACCTCTCATTGGACGCTAATTGCAGCAATAATCTTTAGCATAAATTCAGTTTATTGGTACATAATGCATCCAGAAGATATAATTGGAATGACCCTCTTTTCCCTTTCAGCAATTTTCTTTTATATCGGAACAATAGGAAATATAAAAAGCGGTAATTAATATGTAACAATTACCTTTTGCAATAGCAATAATAGGTGGACTCGGCCTAGGTTTATTATTAGGTAGAGAGTTTGCAAGCTGCTATATAGCTTATATAGGAGCAATTCTTATCTTAATATCACTTATTTCGATTGCATATTTTTCATATAAAGATAAGAAAAATAAAAGCTAAATTAGACAATTTCTTCATCATCTATCTAAAACTTTTTATTAACCGACCTATATGGATAATATATAATGGAACCTACAAAGAGATTTGTAAAACTAATTGAGAAATTCTTTCCATATAGGTTTAAACTTGCAAAATTCACACATATCCCATTTTTTAGATTTATCATAAAAAAGATGCTATTTGACAAAAACGATGTTACAATTCTTACAAAGGAAAAAGTAGTTGAAATTAAACTAAATAAAGAGATCAACCCACCAGATAATATTGTTCTTCCCTCAAAGGTAGTAGAACATTTCATAGAAAAATCAAGTTATAGATTTATTATGGATTTTTGTTTATGCAGAGAGGCAATGGATTGTAAGAACTATCCAATAGAGCTTGGCTGCATATTTATGGGGGAATCTGCAAGAAATATTCCAAAAGAACTTGGCAGATCTGCGACAAAAAAAGAAGCACTAAAGCATGTTGAAAAATGTAGAAAAGCAGGCTTAGTTCATCTTATAGGAAGAGACAAACTAGATGAAACATGGTTAGGAGTTGGCTCAAAGATACCTTTAGTTACAATATGTAACTGTTGTAATTGCTGCTGTCTATGGAGAATGCTTCCAAATTTGAATGATAAACTTTCATCAACTGTTAAAAAAATGCCTGGAGTAGAGATAAAGGTAAATGAAAATTGTACAGCTTGTGGGAAATGCACTAAAAATATTTGTTTTGTAGATGCAATTAAAATAAAAAACGGAATAGCAAAAATAAGTGATGATTGTCGAGGATGCGGAAGATGTGTTGAAATCTGTCCAAATGATGCAATTGAGCTTATAATAAAAGACGATGATTTCATAAATAAGACAATCGAAAGGATAAAAAAAGCTGTAAGTTGATTTGATAGTAAGCTATAAATATTATTAGCACTTGTCATAGAAAAAAAGAATGAAAAATAGGTTCCATATATTTGTTTTTTTCAAAATTTGGGATTTTTTTGAGTTTTATTCTTTTTTAATATGAAATAAAAAGAGGTAAAAAAATATGAAAGGCAAAGTAAAATGGTTCAACCCACGTAAAGGTTATGGATTCATTGTAGGCGAAGATGGAAAAGATATATTTGTCCATCAAAATGATATAGCAGAAGGTATTAATCTAAACGAAGAAGACCCTGTCGAATATGAAAAAGAAGATACAGAAAGAGGGGAAAAAGCAATAAACGTAAAAAAGGCATAATAAAAAATTGATAATTTTTTAATTTGTAATTTTTTCTTAAGTTCTTACAATTTCTTTACAGGTTTGGTTAAATTGGAAAATAAAAATAAACAAAAAATAGAAGATACAGGAAAATGTCTAAAATGTGGAAGCACACATCTAACAAAGGACTATTCCAGAGCCGAACTGGTATGTGAGAACTGCGGGCTTGTAATTGATGCAGAAATAATAGATCAGGGGCCTGAATGGCGTGCATTTGACAGTGAACAACGTGAAAAAAAGGCTCGAACTGGTGCTCCAATGTCATATAAGATACATGACAAAGGTCTTTCCACAACTATCAGCTGGCAGAATAGAGATGCTTATGGGAAAAAAATTCCAACAAGAAACAGAGCTCAATTATATAGGTTAAGAAAATGGCAAACAAGAACAAGAATATCTGATGGAACAGAAAGAAACCTTGCCTTAGCACTATCAACACTTGACAGAATGTCATCAACATTAGGTCTACCTAGAAATGTAAGAGAAACAGCTGCAATGATTTATAGGAAAGCTGTTAGACGGAAACTAATACGAGGTAGAAGTATAGAAGGAGTTACTGCAGCAGTATTATATGCAGCATGCAGGCAATGTAACGTTCCAAGAACACTTGAAGAAATTAGTAAAGTTACACAAATGAAGAAAAAGGAAATTGGAAGGAATTATAGAAATATCTCACGAAAGCTGGAGCTTAAACTGCTTCCAACAACACCGCCAGATTATATTCCTAGGTTTTCAAGCAAACTCAAACTAAGTAACGATGTTCAGGTTAAAACAATGGAGATTTTAAAAAATGCAGCTGGAAAAGAGCTGACATCTGGACGTGGACCGACAGGTCTTGCAGCAGCCGCATTATATATTGCATCAGTTATATGCAAAGAGAGAAGAACACAAAGAGAGGTTGCAGATGTTGCAGGTGTAACAGAAGTTACAATAAGAAACCGTTACAAAGAACTTGCAAAGAAACTAGATATAGAAATCATAATGTAGATATTTATAAACGGAGAAAAAAAATGAAATTTGAAGAACTAAAAATAAACGATAAACTTATCAAAAAAACAAAAGAAAAAAAATTCGAAGAACTAACACTTATTCAAGAAAAATGCTTACCTGAAATAATTGACGGAAGAGATCTTGTAGGTCAAGCAGAGACAGGTTCAGGAAAAACACTTGCATTCTGTCTCCCCATTCTTGATAAGTTAAGAAAAGGTCAAGGTGTCCAAACAGTTGTTTTAACACCAACAAGAGAACTTTGTGTCCAGGTAACTGACGTTTTCAAAGAATTTGGAAAAGCCCTTGGGATAAAAAGCACCAGCATATACGGCGGAGTTGGAATAGAACCGCAAATAAAAAAGTTAAGAACAACTGATATTGTAGTTGCAACACCGGGTAGGATGCTTGATCATATTGGAAGAAAAACAATTGATCTTAGAAATGTAGGGTATCTTGTACTTGATGAAACAGATAAGATGCTTGAGATGGGTTTTATTGATGATGTTGAAAGAATAATAAATAATATTCCAAAGAACAGACAAACATTGATGTTTAGCGCAACAATTGTTGGAAGTATCCATTCACTTATGAACAAGCATCTTAAAAACCCAATTGTAATAAAAACAAAATCCCAAGTTGATAAAAGTAAACTAAAACAGGTCTTTTATGATATTTATCAGCAGAACAACAAATTTTCTATTCTAGTTCATTTATTAAAAAACAATACTCATGGCCTAGCAATTGTATTTTGTGCAACAAGAAGAGAATCAGACATAGTTGCAAAAAACCTAAGAAATCACGGGATAAATGCATCTGCAATACATGGAGGAATGAGCCAGAATAAAAGAAGCCGTTCACTTGATTCACTAAAAAATGAAAATACAGACGTGCTCGTTGCAACAGATGTAGCAGCAAGAGGTCTTGATATAAAAAATGTAACACATATCTATAATTACGATGTACCAAAGACATCCACTGAATATATACATAGAATCGGAAGAACAGCACGTGCAGGAGAAAAAGGAAAGGCAGTTACTCTTCTTACAAAACCAGATCATGATAATTTCAGAAGGGTACAAAGTGATGATGAAATAAAAATAGATAAAGAAGATGTACCTGATTTTGAAAGGTTAAGTTTTAAGAGGCATTATAACAGAAGAAATAGATATAATAAAAATAATAACAAAAAAAGATACAAAAATTTCAAAAGAAACAAACAAAGATAAGTTGAAACTATTCAGTAAATTCATTATTTTTAAACAAATTAGGATTAACATAGGCATTCAAAGATATTGGAAAAGCCTGCCTTGTTCCAGCAATTGCAAAATCCCCGTCTATTGTCAAAACGATCCAATCTGGTAAAAATCTCCAGTTCCCGGCTCTTAGATAGGAAATATACGGAATTAATATTTCTGTTTCTAGACATACTTCTTGGTGAGGATCTATTATACAGTTTTCCATCTCCTCTATTCCAAGTTGATTTTTAGAATCCCCATCAACTCTATGCATGCTGCAATAGATATCTCTTGCAATCAATGTAATATTACTTGGATTATAATATTTGAAACCAATATTTGCAAGTAAACCTCTTAAAGTGAATCTGAACTGCACGGGAATATAAAACTTAACACTTTCATTTTCAAATATAAACTCTTGGATATCTGGCAAAAGTACAGATATCTCAGTTGATACAGCGATTGATTTGTTCATACCCGCAATTTTTAGGGATGCATCACCAACAAGACTTAAAATAAGAGTTTTTGTATCAATGAATGTATAAAGTAAAACTCCTTTTGATTTAAAATAAGATGAATTCTGAGGTTTGATAACTCCGCCTTTTATTGAAAAACTACCAACTTCTTCATCCATGTCATTTATTGCGTTTAAGGTAAGTTCATTTATTGTAATTCCAATATCATTTGGATTATAGATACTGATACCTGCAGTAAAATCTAGGCCTTCTGGATTGAGTTCATCAAAAGTGAATTCTAAATCAAGTTCGGGAACTTTTATATTCTGAATTAACTGCTCAATTGAGGTTTCAATATTTAATTCAACAGGTATTGATTTTTTAATAAAACCTAAAAAACTAACAGCAATTGTTCCTGTAATCTGATTATATAAAATCTTAAAGTCAGAATCTTCCATGAACTTAATTTTATCAGTTAAATTAAAGTTTTTTGTATCCTTTGAATATATTATTCCCCCTTCAATTTCCAATTCAGCAATTTTATCTCCGTCAACTGTTTTACTTATTATCTTGAAATCTTGAAGAGAAAGATCAAAACTATTAGGATTTTGCATTTCAATTTCTATGTCTAAGGTTATATCTTTTTCATTAAAACCAATAATTTTTATTTCAACATTTGTAACAGGGGATTGTATGATTTGGATATCTGAAAAAATAAAGATTGCTGCAATAATATTTGCAAATAATAAAACAATCAAGAAAAATGAAAACATTTTTTTCTTTAAAGACATCTTAGCCATATTTATTAGACTTATTTTATATCACCTTAGTATATAAATATTTCTTAGAAAATATTGTCAGCAAAAAGTCTTTATATACTAAATAAGATAGAAAGTAAAAAGTTGGGGGAGTATAATGATTCCGATTAACTATTTGATAATTGACGCATTAATTCTAATTTTTCCTCTGTTGTTTACCTTTAACTGGAAATTTAAATATTATAAATTCTTCAAGCCTTTAGCAGCTTCGATCCTAATTGTTGGAATCTCATATATAATATGGGACATTTTAGTTACATCAAGAGGCGATTGGTGGTTTGACGAGAAATTTCTCATAGGTATTGAGATATTTGGCCTACCAATTGAAGAAATATTGTTTTTTGTTGTAGTGCCCTTTGCATGTATTTTTATTTACGAGAATCTAAACTATTTTGTAAAAGATAAAAAATTATTTTTCAATAAATGGCTTTATCTCTTAATTGCAGGGGTCTTTGCAATAGTTGGTCTGATATTTTATAAACAGGACTACACAATACTTGCAATGTTTTCATGTGCCCTGTTTTTTATACTTGCATCAACTCTTACACCGGAACTACTCAGATCAAGAAATTATTGGCTTTATATAATCCTTTCATTTGTACCGTTTATAATCTTTAATTATCTATTAACGTCTTTAATAGTTGTACATTACAGTCCTCAAGCTATTTGGGGTGCTAGATTCATCACAATTCCTTTTGAAGATTTTTTCTATAACTATTCTATGCTTTCATTTTATCTAATGGTTTATTTGTATTTTAAAAAAAGGTGGAAGATAAGCAATAAAAAATAAAAAGTTGTGATAAGATGGTAAAAAAAAAGGCAATCGTTGTTGGAGCAGGTTTTGGTGGGCTTGCAGCAGCAGCCCTTCTTGGAAGAGATGAATATGATGTAACTGTATTTGAAAAAAATGAACAAGTTGGTGGAAGGGCTTCTGTTTGGAAAAAGGATGGTTATACTTTTGATATGGGGCCTTCTTGGTATTTAATGCCAGATGTATTTGAAAACTTTTTTTCAGAATTTAATAAAAAACCCGAAGATTATATGGATCTTGTAAGACTAGATCCATCCTATAGGGTCTTCTTTTCAGAAAAAGATTATGTTGATATTTCAAAGGATATAGAAAAGAATCTTGATCTTTTTGAAGAGCTCGAAGCTGGTGCCAAAGAAAAAATGAAGGATTATCTGGAGAAATCAAAATATGAGTATGACATTGCCATGAAGGATTTCATCTATAAGGATTACAAGCATATAACGGATTTTTTTAAACCAAAGCTAATTGTTGAAGGAACCAAGTTACATATGTTTGAAAAGCTTGACAGTTATGCAAAGCGTTTTTTTAAAAGCGAAAAGATAAGGAAAATCCTAGAATACACAATTGTATTTTTAGGAGGGAGCCCATATGACAGCCCTGCGCTTTATTCACTTATGTCCCATGTTGATTTTAACATGGGAGTATGGTTTCCAAAAGGAGGAATGGGCAAGCTTGCAGAGGCAATGTATAAACTTGCAAAAGAACAAAATGTAAAATTTATCTTTAATGAGCCTGTTACAAAGATAAATACAGAAAATGGTGAAGCAAAAACTGTAAAGACTACAAAAAAGACATATGAAGCAGATATCGTAGTTGTCAATGCAGACTATGCCTGGGCTGAGACAAATCTGCTTTGTAAAAAAGACAGGACATACTCAGAAAAATATTGGGATAAGAAAAAGATAGCACCATCTGCTTATTTATTGTATCTAGGAATTGACAAGAAAATCAAGAAATTTGAGCATCATAACCTTTATTTCCACGATAAGTGGGTCGAGCATTTTGATGATATATTCAAGGAACCAAAATGGCCTGAAAATTTCTCGTATTATGTATCTTGTATTACAAAGACCGACCCTAAAACAGCACCAAAGGGTTGTGAAAATGTATTTGTATTAATCCCTGTAGCACCTGGACTTAAAGATGACGAGAAGACACGAGATAAATATTTTGATGAAACAATAAAACATATGGAAAAACTAGCAGGCGAAAACTTACGAGACCATATAACAGTAAAACGAATATTTGCCCACAAAGATTTTTCAAATAGATATAATGCATACAAAGGAACAGCATTAGGCCTTGCCCATACCTTAAGGCAAACTGCAATTTTTAGGCCAAAGCAACAGAGCAAAAAGATATCAAACCTTTATTATACGGGACATTACAACCATCCAGGTATAGGAGTGCCTATGGTAATTATTTGTTCACAGATTCTTTCAGAAACATTAAAAAAGAAAAAATGAGGAATGAAATATCCTAACAGAACAAGAAAATAAAAGTTCAAAAGAGCGTCTTGATCTATGCCTGTCAGCAGGCAATCTAGCCTGGTGGGAAATGGATTGTATTACTGGTAGAGTTATCTTTAATGAAAACAAGGTAAAGATGTTAGGATATAAAATGGATGATTTTATAGATTCAGATTATACTGATTTTACAGACTTAGTTCATCCTGATGACTATGATTTTGTAATGGATGCAATGAAAAAGCATCTTGAAGGCAAAGCCAAACTCTATGAAGTAGAATATAGGATAAAGTCAAAAAATGGTAAATATAAATGGTTTCATGATAGAGGTTCAATTGTCAAGAGAAATTCAAAGAATGATCCTTTGCTTGTTAAAGGGATTGTCTATGATATAACAGAGAGGAAAAAAGTAGAAATTGAACTAAAAGAAGCAAAAAAAAATTTAAAGAAAAAAGTTGAAGAACAAACAAAAAAACTAGAAAAATCAAATATAGAACTTAAAGAAGAGATAAAGGAAAAAGAAAAGACAGAATATGAACTAAAACAGACAAAAAACTATTTGAATAGTATTATTGAAAGTGCATCTGAACTAATTATTTCATTTGATATGAACAATAGGGTCAAAACATGGAATAAAACCTCAGAAACAGTAACTGGTTACAAAAAAATAGAGGTAATAAATAGGTCAATTCCAAAACTTGATGTTTTTGAAAATGCAAAAGATCTAGTTAAAATAAATAGTAATATTTGTAACAATAAAAACACATCATATAATGATATAATACTAAAGACAAAGGATAATGAAAAAAGGATAGTAAGATTAACTGGATCTCAATTAAAAGATAAAGATAAAGCATGCCTAGGAATAATTTATACAGGTAGGGATATTACAAAAGATATTGAGATTCATGGAAAACTTGTTGATGGAAATAGCTATCTTATTACCAATCCAAAGAACATTACTGCATTTAATCTTTTTAATAGTCTTTGCAGTCTTGGGAAAAAATGTATGGTGATTACAAGAAGTTCACCTGCTCACCTTAATATAAATATTCCGCAGAAAAATGTAAAGAAAATATTAATGTCTCAATCAAAAATAAAGGGTTTTAAGACAGTCTCAGAACTTGAAAATATTAAAGATGAAATTGAGGAATTTACAAAGAAAAACAAAAATTCCTTGATCCTAATTGATGGGGTTCATTATCTTCTTACAAGATTTTCATTTAAGAGTTTTATAGGAATTTTTTATCAGGTAAATGATATTATTGCAAAGAATAATTCTATTCTTCTTTTAAGAGTTGACCCATCAACTGTTGACCAAAGCAAAATGGCAATATTTGAAAATGAACTACAAACAATGCCATACCAAAAGATTGAGAATTTGATAATTCAAGATGACCTCTATGACATGCTTAAATATATTTATGAGCAAAACGAATTGAATGCTGCAGTATCATATAAAAAACTGATGAGAAAATTCAAAATTGCATATATGACTGCTTCAAAAAGAATAGACAGCCTTGAAGAAAAAGGACTAATTTTTACAAAAAGACAGGGAAAAATTAGAGCAGTATATGTATCAAGCAAAGGAAAAGGACTAATTAGTAAAAGACAAACAACATAGTAATTGAGAACTTGTTTTAGTTTGAGATTAACTTGTTTTTAACACGGAATTAACTCATTTTTAAATATATTTTAGCCGATCGTTAGTTTAGAGGAATCGAAATGAGAGATGTAGTTGAAACAGCGATAGATTCAGGGAATTTTAAAACCTTAATAAAAGCAGTAAAGGAAGCAGGTTTAGTTGATACCTTACAGGGGGAAGGCCCATTCACAATTTTTGCACCAACTGATGAGGCGTTTGAAAAACTACCTGCAGGTACTATTGAAAATCTACTTTTAAACAAAGAAAAACTAACCGAGATATTAACATATCATGTGGTCCCCGATAAGTTGATGTCTGAAAAAGTTGCAGATATTAAAAAGGCAAAAACTGCAAACGGAAAAGAATTAATGATAAGCTCCTCAAGGAGTGTAAAAGTAGATGATGCAAAAATAATCAAGGCAGATATTGAGTGTACAAATGGAGTGATACACGTAATCGATGCCGTTTTGATTCCAAAATAATCATCCCATCCCTCCTTTTGGGGGAGGCTAAAAAAATGATAGATAAAAAGATATACGCAATATTCAAAGAGGGAAGCAAAACCTACTTTTATAGCAGTCTGTTCTTTCCTTCCTATATCAAAAAAGAAGTCTTTAGTTTATATGCATTTGTAAGAAAAGCTGACAATTACGTAGACAGTCTCCCCCAAAACATCCCAAATTTTTATAGATTCAAAGAAAAATATGAAGAAGCAATTAACGGACATAAGACAAATGACATTGTAGTTGACTCATTTGTAGAGCTTGTTATAAAAAAAGAATTTTCACATGAATGGGTTGAATCCTTTCTTAAATCTATGGAAATGGATATCACAAAGGATAGCTATAAAAATATAGATGAAACAATTGAATATATTCATGGATCTGCAGAAGTAATTGGACTTATGATGTCAAAAATATTGAATCTTCCTAAAGAGTCTTACATCAATGCAAAATATTTGGGAAGGGCTATGCAATATATTAATTTCATAAGAGATATTGCAGAAGATAGAACATTGGGTAGAAACTATTTTCCTAGAGATGAATTAAAAAAATTTGGTCTAGAAAATCTAAATTATGAGCATACTATAAAAAATAAAGAAAAATTTCAAGATTTTATTAAATGTCAACTAAATAGATATTTAGAATGGCAAAAAAAAGCAGAAGAAGGATACAAATTCATTCCAAAAAGATATTTGATACCTGTAAAGACTGCATCAGAAATGTATAACTGGACTGCGACCCAGATATATAAAGACCCTTTTGTAGTATATACAAAAAAAGTAAAACCAATGCTAAATCAAATCATCTCTACAACAGTTATGAATGTAATTGACCCGAAAAAACCAAATCATAGGTTAAAATTATGTACTATGCAAAAACCTATAAATCAGATAAGCTATTGATTAGACTGAATATTCCAAATATATTAAGAGGAGCCAAATATAATGATATTGGAAATGAAGATAATAATTTATATCCCAATTATATTAATTACTTTTCTATTCATGGAATTTGTCGCATGGTTTTTACATAAATATGTTATGCATGGTTTTGGTTGGTTTTTACATGAAGATCATCATAGATATACAAAGGGAAGCTTAGAAAAAAATGATATCTTTGGACTTTTTTTTGCAATCCTATCATTTTTATTGATTCTAACTGGATTTCTTGGAAATTTTGATATTCGTTTTCCAGTTGGAATTGGCGTTATGAGCTATGGAATAGGTTATTTTCTTGTCCATGATACGTTTTTCCACAGGAGAATAAAAATAAAATATAGGCCTAAAAGCAAATATATGAAAAGGGTAATAAATGCTCATACAGTACATCATCAAAAAAGCTCTGCACATACTGGTATATGTTTTGGTTTTTTGTATGCAAGCAAAAAATATGAAGTAAAAGAGTGAAATGAATAAAAAAATCAAAGATATAATAGAATTGGCACGTTTACGCTTTCTTGCAGGTGGATTTCTATTATATACATTAGGGGTTTTATTAGCATTGAATTATACTGCTGAATTTTCTATTATTCATTTTATTTTTGGATATGCAATTATGATGCCTGCTCATCTATCTCTTTCTTTTAGTAACAACTATTTTGACATTGAGGTTGACAGACATTATAAACCTACATCTATCTCTGGTGGATCAAAAATATTGATTGAAAACCCGGAACTAATCAAAACCTGTAGAAATATTGCAATCGGGTTAATATTTATCTCAATTATTCTAGCCTTTGTCTTTATCTTAGTCTTTTCATATACAATTACATTTCTTGCATTTATCATATTTGGAAATCTACTGGGTTGGTATTACACCGCCCATCCAATCAGACTTGCATATCGAGGACTTGGCGAGATTGCAAATATGATAAATATGGGAATACTTATGATAGGGATTGGATACTGGGTTATGAATGGAAGTCTTGACTTCTTTTTCCTATTATTTGCAATTCCATTTTTATTATACGGCCTTAATTTCATAATTATCGTAGAGATTCCTGACATGGAAGGAGATAAGAAAGCAAAAAAGAACACATTGGTTGTACGGCTTGGTAGAAAAAATGCTTATAAGATTATGATCATATCCTTATTTTCTGCATCAATATATTTCATATTTATTGCATATATGGGCTTTTTTGATAAATATTTGAATTTCCTTATTATTTATCTTCTATCACTAATCCCCCTTCTTATTGAGATTTTATTATGGTTTAAAGAACCATTTACAAAAAAAAGAGCTGTAAATATTGCGCAAATTAACATGGGCGCTTTTTTGTTGTTTGTAATATTAATTAATATCTATTTACTAACTCAAAATATCTTATAAACAAGTGATAAACATGAATAAAGAATTTAAAAGACCGAAAATTCTAATAAGTAAATGTATAGAGTTTGATAGCTGTAGATATAATTCACAGATGATAAGTTCAGATTTTGTAAAAAAAATAAAAAAATTTGTAGATTTTTACATAATTTGTCCTGAAGTTGAAATTTCTCTTGGAGTTCCAAGAGACCCGATTAGAATCGTTGAGAAAAACAGTGAAAAAAGATTAATGCAACCAAAAACTAAAAAGGATTTAACAAAAGATATGAAAGAATTCATAGAATTATATCTGAAAGAAAAAGAAATTGATGGAGCAATATTGAAATCAAAATCACCATCTTGTGGGATTAGAGAAGTAAAAATTTATCCAAATATTGAAAAAAGTGCACCATTAAGGAGGGGGAAAGGTTTTTTCGGTGAAGCTGTATTAAATAGATATAAGCTCTATCCAATAGAAAACGAAGATAGATTAAGAAATAGGATTATTAAAGAAAATTTTTTAAAAAGAATTTTTACAATTGCGGATTTTAGAAAAATAAAAGAAAAAAAATCTTTAAATTCTCTTATTGATTTTCATTCAAAAAATAAATTTTTATTAATGTCATACAGCCAAAAATATCTAAATAAATTAGGGAATATATTAGCAAACAAAGAAAAAATGCCAATTGAAGACATGATAAATATTTATGAAGAAAACCTACTAAATGCCCTTTCAGTTTCTCCAATATGTGCACCAAATACAAATGTTTTAATGCATTCCTTTGGTTTTATTTCAAAAAAATTAAAAAAAGATGAAAAAGAGCTTTTTTTAAAATCATTGGATAATTACAAAAAAGGCCATGTTGGTCTAAGTGTACCAATAAGCATAATGAAATCTTGGGTTGTACGCTTTGATGAATCCTATCTTAAAATGCAAAGTTTTTTTGCACCTTATCCTGATGACCTAGTTGAAGTTGAAAATATTAATTTCTGTGATGCAAGGGATTTCTGGAAATGAAAATTGGATATCCTTGTATTAATAGATCTATTGGCTGTAGAGGAAATAAAACATTTCGCTTGAAATCATATTCTGAAAAAAGACTAATTGAAACAGTTGAAAAAAATCTAAAATGCCTAAATAAAATATTAGATTATAATATAAAAAATACTTTTCTATTCTTTAGAATCAGTTCTGACTTAGTTCCTTTTGCATCACATCCCATATGTAAATATAATTGGCAGGATCATTTTAAATATGAACTAGAAAAAATTGGTAAAAAAATCAAGAAGAACAAAATTAGAATATCAATGCATCCTGACCAGTTCATAGTTCTTAATTCAACCAAAAAAGATGTTGTGAAAAGAAGCATTGCTGAGCTAATATATCATAAAGATATCCTTGATCTAATGAAACTTGACAAAACTGCAAAGATACAACTTCATGTAGGTGGTGCATATGGACATAAAGAGGAAAGTATCGATAGGTTCATAAACAACTATGGAGCGCTTGATAAAAAAATTAAGAATAGACTTGTTATCGAAAACGATGATAAAATATATTCTTTTAAAGATTGTTTTTATATTTTCAAAAAAACAAATATTCCTATCTTATTTGATGTATTTCACCACAAAGTTTTAAACAATTCTGAATCAATAAATGAAATTTTAGAAAAACAGAATATTACTTGGGATAAAAAAGATGGCATTCCCTTGATAGATTACAGCTCACAAAAGATAGGTTTTAGATCTGGAAGTCATACAGAATCTATCAATATGAACGATTTTAAAGGCTTTTTAAAAGAATCCGAGCCTTATGATTTTGACATAATGCTTGAGATAAAGGATAAAGAAATAAGTGCATTAAAATCATTAAAGATTTTAAAAGAAGATAAAAGATTTTATAAAAGAAACAAAAATAAGGAGAAAAAGATATGGAAAAAGCAACTTTTGCAGCAGGATGTTTTTGGGGTGTTGAAGAGAAATTTAGAAAAATAAAAGGAGTTAAGGAAACAACTGTAGGATACATGGGCGGACATCTTGAAAATCCAAGCTATGAAGATGTTTGTACAAATAAAACAGGGCATGCCGAAGTTGTTCAAATCGTTTTTGACCCACAAGAAATAGGCTATAAAGAACTGCTTGACAAGTTTTGGGAAATACATGATCCAACTCAGATAAATAGGCAAGGAGTAGATATTGGCACTCAATACAGATCCGCAATCTTTTATCATAATGAAAAGCAAAAAGAAATTGCAGAAGAATCAAAAGCAGATCTAAACAATTCAAATAGATATAAAAACAAAATTGCTACAGAAATCACAAAGGCAGATACATTTTACAAAGCAGAAGAGTACCATCAGAAATATTTACAAAAAAATAGTCAATAATAATCAGAGAAATTCCTATTATTAATAAGGATATTGAGATAACAAGTGATGTAAGAAAGGTTCTCCAGTACACCTCAGTTTCTATTTCTTCCTCAATCCACCAAGAATATTCTCCTCCTTTTGCAGCGTTACGCCAAGGTGAATCAAAAATAATACCATATTTATAGAATACAAAATTAATTAAGAAGGACAATAAGGAGATAAATATTAAAAAAATACCAATAAATAATAATTCTGAAAATTGAATTATATCAAAGTAAAAACTTGAAAAAAATTCTAAAAAGATAAAAATAAATAACGAAACTATAAAGTAAATTATAATCAATTTTTTTACTTTCTTCTTTTTATCTATCATTTAAAGAAATGAATATGTTATAATTTTATAAATATTAACAATGAGTCCTTGGTTTAATAATAAAATATACAAAGATTTTAATATAATCATCCATATAGAGAGTTAAGGGGTGTTAATTTTGAAAATAAAAAACAAAACAATTATCATTTCAATTCTTTTATTATTGATATTTAGTAGTATTCAAAATATAAATGGAATAAGAATAAACACAAGTGAAACTTCAGAAGGAAATTATGAATATTTCAGTTTTCAAAATATGACTCGTTTTTTAACAGAGCTATATGAAAACAATTCTGATATAATGAACCTGAAATCTATCGGTAAAACCTATGAAGGTCGTGATATATGGCTTGTAAA
>Ga0272442_10003732_pt1 | contig 21230 bp, 18 predicted proteins | sample SSMForm2O_FD_200262 | JGI IMG/M metagenome (GOLD analysis project Ga0272442, IMG submission 200262) | Marine sediment archaeal communities from Little Sippewissett salt marsh, Falmouth, MA, United States - SSM-Form-2O | ecosystem: Environmental > Aquatic > Marine > Wetlands > Sediment ... | reverse complement strand
GGTCTATGCCTCCGGGCTGAAGCTTGCCGCCCTTGACCGGATAGGCGTGAGCGGCGAACTGGCCGTCGGGACACGGGAGTTGTTTTGTCTCGCCGCCGCGCAGACGGAAAACCTCGCCCTTCTTCAACTCGATCGCATTGAGGTGGGGCTTGCTGTAGAAAAGGTGATAGAAGAGGTTTTCTGCGCCGCGCGGCCAGTCGAGGGTGTAGGTGCTCAGCCCGATCCCCATGCCGAGCTTGCCGCACTCTTCGGAGATCCTGGAGTAGACCTTCCACCACTCCTGGGTGAACAGGCGGGGTTCGTCCATCTCGGTGAGCCAGCCGGGAGTGTCGAGGTGGGAGTAGTTTACCTGGACGCCGCTAATTCCTTTCTTGTGCAGTTCCCGCACCTGCCAAAGCATGCGGTCTACATCCAGGTCTTCGCCCGTCCACCACCAGAAGGGGACTTCACCGTAGCCCGGCGGCGGGTTTTGGAAGCCCGGCAGCGCGTCCAGGTCGGCGTCGCGCCTGGGATAACCGGGCGCGTCGGGTGGTGGCGGCCCTGCCGTGGTATCGTGGACGGCGCCAACTGCGCAGCTCGTGAAGAAACAGCTCAGCGCAGTGAGATTGGAAATGAAAGTCTTCATTGATCGTCCTCATTCTCTTATTGGAGGTTTCATATATGAACCCACCGGCAAACCTCGCTGATGGGATTGCACTAATATGGCCGCAGCAATCAGTGCAGTCAACTCGAGAGCGTTGTTTACGCGACCCCAAGAGTGATCTATTTTCATTCTTGTTGTACTTCCATTTAGCTTTGTTGAACGCATGGGGGCTACGGGTTTTCCTTCTTTGGCGGCCTTCCGCCTTTCTCGGGGTAGGCGACTCGGTCTAGGGCATGCTGGAGTTGGTCGAGGACGCTGGGCCCAACACGGGGACGTCCCGTATGGGTTTGCCCACGGATGCATTCGCACCGCTTCTCGCCTTGGGTTTTTCCTGCAGCCAGGCGGCCCAATCCTGATCACGCCGAGCGGTGGGGCATCGGGACACAACCGCGCGTGGTCTCGCATTCCGCAATGCGCCGCTGCGCTCGAGCGCGGATAGGCCGAAGCCCGACGATTGCCCTGCTCGGTCACATGATGCGGAAAATCGGGTAGAACTATGCGTGGCGCGTGAAGCAAGAAGGACGAGAATAAAGGCGTTTGATGCCACGCAGACCTCTCCGTTGTCAATTCCCGGGCCGGGGCAAAGGTAGGGGAACGCCTTCCAAGGTAATCTTGACCGGTTTGATTCGCCCGTCTGCGCCGAATTCCATGCGATCAATACAGGTGACGCGGTGGTTCCGGTCCGTTTCGCCAAGTGGGCGGCGGTGATAGACGATGTACCACTGGTCGGCTTCTTGTAGGTGCAAGACCGAGTGGTGCCCGGCGCCGGTGGCGACATCGGGATCCTGCTTGAGGATTTTGTCGATGCGTTGGAAGGGGCCGAACGGGCTGTCCGCGATGGCGTAAGCGACGGAATATCTCGGTCCGGTCCATCCGCCTTCCGACCACATGAAGTAGTACTTCCCGTCTTTCTTAAACATGCAGGGGCCTTCGACATAGCCTTTGGGCGTGATTTCCTTGAACATTTCGCCATCATCGAAGGGAACCAAGCCAGTGAAGCGGTCGTTGAGTCTTACGACATTGCAGTGTCGCCAGCCACCGTAGTACATGTAATAGGCGCCATCGTCATCGCGAAACACGAACTGGTCGATCGGTTGGGCGCCGTTGACGATCTCGTTGATCAACGGCTCGCCGATGAGGTCTTCGTAGGGCCCCTGCGGCCGGTCAGCAACGGCGACGCCGATACCCCCGACTTCACCTTCATGCACATCGTTGGCTCCGAAGAACAAGTAGTACTTACCATCTTTCTCGATAACGCTTGGGGCCCACATCGCGCGGCGAGCCCATTTGATGCGTTGGTTGTCGAGAATGCGTTCATGCTTCGTCCAGTTGACCAAGTCCCGCGAGGAGAAGCAGTCGAAAAAGAGCTGCTGGTCATACTCGTCGGAATAGGTAGGATAAATCCAGACTTCATTGCCGTAGCGAATGACTTCCGGATCGGCATACCAGCCTTTGAACACGGGATTGCCGGAAAACGCGCTGTCGGGTTCAGTCGACTTCGCGCTGTCTTGTGCTGTTTCGGCAGCCGCCATTGCGCACAGGCGAATAGGCGCGACCGCAGATGGATAGCCGAGCGCGCCAGGGTCAAAGGGCTCGTATTCTGTCCAGGTCGAAGCGTGGTCAAGATTCCTGCGAATGCCGTTCTTCGTTCTCTTCTTGTGCCGACAATGCGAGACGAGCAACGCGGCGGTTTCTTTGGCGCTGACGGATGCCTCTTCGAGCCATGCGGGGCAGGCTGCAATGGCGCGGTTCGGATACTGGAGACAGACAGGGCCACCGTGGGCACCTCTATCCGGTTGGTCATGCTTCATGTCGGCGCTGACCGTGCTGAACACGGCGTGGCCCGGTTGGGTGGAGGGATTGTAGTCGTAGACAGCCGCCCCACCGATATCTGCGCCTTCCTGCGCATGCAGCGACGCGGTGAGGAGAAGCATAGCGCACAAGCCTGTAGGGATTATCCTGAGAGAATTGAGCATGTGGCTCCTGTTTTCAGGGCCTACCATTTGCGTTATGGAAGTTATAGTATCTACCAAGGCACTTTTCCATTCAAGAAGCTGTTTTTTCCCTGCTGGGGCTGTTGCCTGGTTGACTTGGCGCTGCCTGCATGCGAAGATCCTTCCGCGATGAGCGGATCCACCCGAAAAGACATCCCATGAAGAGGCCCGGTGCTCCATCCCGATGTGGGCGGCCTCTGCGTGCGTATGCGCTTGTGGCCGCCGGTGCGTTTGTGCTTGCAGGTTTTGCCGTGGAGGCCCGTGCGTTCACCGAAACGCGTGAATTTGGTGCGGTTTCCCTGACGGCCTATGCGCCGGACTGGACCTGGCAGAAACGGGACGTCAACATTCTGCTGATTGCCCGAAACCAAGGCACGTCGAGCGCGGAAGTGGCAGTGGCGCTGGGGTTACCCCCGGGCCAGGCCGGCCATTTCGCTTACGAGGGGCCCCTCGAGCATACCCTCCGCATTGCGCCTGGCGAGACGGTGTTGCAGGCTTTTGCAGGCATCACGGCCTTGGATCGGGACGCTGTGGCCAATCCGGTGCCAAGGCAGACCTACACCTTTCTGATCGAAGCCCGCGGCGAAGGGGATAGGGCCGCTATCGCATACCCCGTCACGACGATTCGCGGGGCGGCCGTGGAACCGGGGGCTTGGGCCTTGTACTTGCCCGCCGCCCTGGCGTTGTTGTGGTGTGCTGTGTTCGCCTTGGCACTCGTTCTCATGGCCCAACCGGGCGCTTGGCGCCAACCCGGAGCCATGGCCACCCAATCTCCTGAGGCACCGGCATGGATCGAAGAGCGCCGTGAAGGCGGCTAAGGGGCTGAGGAGTCTTCATGTCTCACCACAACGAGGAGATTGGACCGCCGCCGCCTTGGAGCCTGCGGCCGGCACCCTTAGGCCGCCGCGCCGTGCTCGCGCTGGGGGCGGGGTCCATGATCGCGTCGTTTTACATTGGCACGGGCGACGTCACCATCGGCACAAACATGGGCGCCCTTTTCGGCTACAAGCTCTGGTGGACCTACTTCGTGCTGGGTGTTGCGGGCTGGGCACTCATCGACATGTCGGTGCGCTATTTCCTCCGTTTCGGCCGCACGCCCATGACCATCTTCAAAGATGTGCATCCCCTCTGCACCATCTACATGTTCCTGGCCATTGTCGTCTGCGCAACTTTCGGTTCGTACAACCAGTGGGCGGCCTGCGCCCTGGTCGCCACCGGCTTCTTCCCGGGGCTGCCCATCGAAGTGGGCGGCGCAATCGCCGCCGCGGCCGGGCTGCTTTTTCTGGTCGCCGGCGCCTACGCCCGCATCGAGAAGCTGTTTGTCTTTGGGCTCATGGCCCTGATCGGCTGTTTTTTTGCCGCGGCCCTGGTGGCCGGGATCGACTGGAAAGCCGCCGGCCTCGGCCTCATCCCAAACGCACCCGGCCCCGGCTGGAACAAACTTTTCGCCTCCAACGCGGGCAGCATGATTAACGCCTGGCTCATTCTCATCTACCCCTACACCATGATCGAGCGCCGCTGGTACTCCGATCAGCTCCAGGGGAAAGTGAACATCCTTCACCGCGCCCGTATCGACTACGGGTGGGGCATTTTCGCCGCGGGGGTGGTCGCCTTGCCGCTGATGGCCTCGGCGGCCGCGGTCTTGCGCCCCTTCGGCATTGCGCCCCGCCACGCCACTGACATCGCCGTGCTTCTCGAACCCCTGGCGGGGTCCTGGAGCACCTACCTCTTCCTCGCCGGCTTCTTCCTGGCCGCGTGGACCGCCGGGGTGGGCTGGTGGCTCTGTGGATGCTACGCCCTTCTCGACATCTTCAACCTGGAGATCAAGATCGATTCCCGGCCCATGCGCATCTGCGCCGTTCTCTTCTTCATCCCTTCGACCCTGCTGCTCCTGCTTCGCATCAACCCCTTCTACCAGATGCTGCTCTTCTCCGCCTTTCTTACCGTCGTCTTCCCCCTGGTCGGCCTCGTCATGCTCTACCGGATCACGCGTCCCGACATGGGCTACTTCCGATGGAGCCTCAAGAGCAGAGCGGGCGCTTTGCTCATTGCTGCCGACCTTTTCGCCATCGGCCTCAGCGTCTACTTTGGGATCTGGTACGGTTACGCGAAATTTGGCGGCTTCTTCGTCAGCCGTTAGGAAGAACAGAGCCACTGAGTCTGCAGATGCGTGTGGTGGCGCGTCATTCTGTGGGCCGGGGACGCTTCATCTCGGCGATCGCCTGAGCGAGGAGGTCCGGACGGTCCGTGAGGATACTGTCCACGCCCATCTCGATGTGGCTACGTATTGCCGCCGGATCGTTTAGGGTGTGCACCTGGTACAACACACCCTTGGCGCGCACCCGCTGAATCTCCTCCGGCTTCAGTTGAAAACGCTCGGCCAACTCCGTAGCCACGGAGAGCATGCAATCGGTCGGCACGTAGGCGTCCCAGTCTCCCTCGCGCAGTGTCCGCATCATCTCGATCGCGCCAGGAAACCCGTAACAGGTGGCGATCTCGGGGGCCAGTTCTTTGGCCTTTTCAATCAGGGCCGCCTTGAAAGAGGCCAACATGAAACGGTCCTCGGCCTGGGCGGCCCGCACCACCGCCACCGTGGCCTCGGGAAGCGCCTCGCCCTCCTTCAACTCGAACAAGAAACGCTGTTTTGGCAACGCCGCGAGGACTTCGGCCAAGGTGGGAACGGTTATCCCCTTGCCGCGGTAGGGGAAGGTCTTGCCGCCATCCGCGGAGAAGCGGTAGCCCGCATCGAGCGCCTTCAACTCGGCCAGGGTGAGTTGCTCCACCAGGCCGGCGCCGTTGGTGGTTCGATCCACCTTCTTATCGTGAAGAATGACGACCTGTCCGTCAGCCGAAAGGCGCACGTCCCCCTCCAGCAATACGCCGGGCCACCGCGCGGCGCTCCGCGTGAAGGCCAGCAGCGTGTTCTCCGGCCAGAGGCCGCCGCCGCCCCGGTGGGCGCCCAATAACAAGTCCGTGCGGAAGGCGGACGGCGTATCGATCGGGATCTTCGTGCCTTCGCCGTCAGCGGCCCGCGGCATGGCCAACACGGCCAACACCGCGGCCCATATCGGTCCAATCCGGTTTATCAAGGGGACGATCCTCCTGGTTCTGGGGCTACCCCGAGACAATGGCGTGCGCGGGGAAGGCTTATCGTTTGTTCGGGTGCCGCGTCATCGAGAGCGGCGGGGAATTGCGGTGCGGCCGGGCTAGCGCTGCTGATTCTTTGGGCTTTTGTGCGGCCTGGCCGCATCCGGGCAAAACGCCCGATGCCGCGAGATCATGGCATCGGGCGCCCATTCAGTATCGAGAAGGCCGGCTTCCCGTGCGGGGCCAGGCCGGCCGAGCGAACTTAGGCTAGTCCAACGTGATGGCTTCGACAGGGCACTCGTCGACGCACGCGCCGCAATCCGCACATTCGTCCTCATTCACGACGGCCTTGCCGTCCGCCATCGAGATTGCTTCTGTCGGGCAGGCCTCGACACAGCTCTCACAGCCGGTGCACTTCTCGGGATCAATAATCGCAGTCATCTAAATTCACCTCCTGTTTCGTATCCAATTCGTGTCGTGTTACTTATGGGATTGCCGCGCCTGTTTCGCGATGGCTCGACCACTGGCCGGCAGCCAACGAGCGTCCACACCCACGGCGCTCGCGCTGGTGACGTACGCCGCTCCCCGGGTTGGACAATTGCTGCTACCTGCCGGTTTCAGCCGCTATTATATCCTGGACCCACAGCGGAAGCGAAATATTCCCGGCATTTCGTGTATCATGAGATTCTTCCAAACAACCAGGAGAGGGTTATATGGAAAAACTACTCGAAAATCAAGTCGCCATCATTACCGGGGCAGGGCGGGGCATCGGCGCCGCTGCGGCCAAACTCTTTGCCCAACATGGCGCACGCGTGGTGGTGAGCGACCTCGATGCCGCGCCAGCCGAGGCGGTTGCCACAGTAATCGGCCAGGAGGGCGGCCAGGCCATCGCCGTTCCCGGCGACGTGACCGACCCCGCCTTTCCGGACGCGCTGATGGCCAAGGCGATCGAAGCCTTCGGCAAACTGAACATTTTGGTGAACAACGCGGGCTACACGTGGGACGGTATGTTGCACAAGATGAGCGACCGGCAGTTTGCGGCCATGATCGAGGTGCACAACACCGCACCCTTCCGCTTGATCCGCGCTGCGGCACCGTATATGCGTGAGGCCGCCAAGGCGGAACAGGCCGAGGGCAAGAAAGTCGAGCCGCGATGCATCGTCAACGTGTCCTCGACCTCCGGGCTGCACGGCAATACGGGCCAAATCAACTACAGCACGGCCAAGAGCGGCATCGTGGGCATGACCAAGACGGTGGCCAAGGAGTGGGGCCCCTTCGGCATCCGCTGCAATGCCGTGGCCTTCGGTTTCATCGAAACCCGTCTGACGCAGGACAAAGAGGCCGGGCAGAGTATCGAGGTGGACGGCGAAGAAGTCCCCTTGGGCATTCCCAGTCATCTCAAAGGGATGGCCACGATGGTTATTCCACTCGCCCGCACCGGAACGCCCGAAGAAGCGGCAGGCGGCCTGCTGTTGTTGGCTTCGCCCTTGGCCTCCTACATCACCGGACATACCTTGGAAGTCACCGGCGGCATGTAGGCCCGCTGGGGCGTTCTTGCGGACTTCAGCCTGGACAGGCTAGCGCCGCAAGATCTTCGAGACATCGGAGCAGCAGAGTCTTTGCGACAAGCGAGACTTCAGGGACGCGGCCATCACGGTTTGTAAGTCACCGCAGATTCCCCGTGTCCGAGAGGGCCTCGTTGCGTTCGGAATGACCCGATCAGGTGCGGTGCTGCCGCATCCAGAAAGCCCTGTCTATATGAAAAACGCGCTCCACTTCGGCGCAGGCAATATTGGCCGGGGATTCCTCGGACAACTCTATTTCGAGACGGGATACGCGACCACGTTCGTCGACGTGCTCGAGGATATCGTGGCCGCCCTGCATACGCGACACGAGTATCCCGTGCGTATCGTAGAAGAGACCTCGGAAACGCGGCTCATCCGGAACGTGGACGCGGTGCACGGTGCCGACCTGGACGCCGTGGCCGGTGAATTGGCGAAAGCGTCGTTGGCCTCGACCGCGGTCGGCGTCAACGTTTTGCCGCATCTTGCCCCGGCCATTGCCCGCGGCATCGAACGGCGCTTCAGCGCCCCCCACGCGGTTCCGCTTGATTTCATCGTCTGCGAGAATCTCCTCGGCGCGGGGCCCTTTCTGCGCGAGAAGGTGCGTGGGCACCTCGATCCGGCCTGGCACGAGGCCTTGGACCGCCACGTCGGCTTTGTCGAGGCCTCGATCGGGCGGATGGTGCCGGTGATGACGGATGCGCAAAAGGCGGAGGACCCCTTGCTGGTCTGTGTCGAGCCTTACTGTGAATTGCCCGTGGATGCCACCGGTTTTCGGGGGCCCATCCCCGAACTGCGGCACATGAAGGCAATGCACAACTTCGGGGCCTACGTTGAGCGGAAGCTCTTTGTGCACAACCTCAGCCACGGCGCCACGGCCTATCTCGGCCACCTGCGTGGCCATGAATACATCTGGCAGGCCATCCGCGACACGGCGGTGCGCGAGCAGGTCGAGGCCGCCACCAGTGAAAGCTGCCGCGCCTTAAGCGCCAAGCACGGACTTGACCTCGCCGGGCTGGATGCCCACCGCGCCGACCTTATCCACCGCTATCACAACAAGGCCCTGGGCGACCAGGTTGCCCGCGTGGCGCGCGACCCCCTGCGCAAGCTCGGCCCGAAGGACCGCCTCATTGGATCCGCCCAGTTGTGCCTCGAGCAGGGCATCGAGCCGGTCCACATCGCGTTTGCAGCGGCCGCGGCAATGCGCTATGATCACGCGGACGATCCAGCCGCGCAGACTCTCCAGGGCATCCGTCAAGACCGGGGAATGGCTGGCGTTATCAGGGAAATCTGCCAGATCGGCCCTAATTCCCCCCTGGCGCAACTCATTGAGCAGCAAGACAGAAGGCTCCAGCGTAACGGCTGGGTGCAGTAAGGGAAGGTATGTACGAAATTCTACTGCCCAAAGCGGGGCAAACCGTCGAAGAGGCGGAAATCGTCTCGTGGTTCAAGCAAGAGGGCGACCGTGTCGAGGAGGGCGAAGCCCTGTTCTCGATCCAGACGGATAAGGCCGAGGTCGAGTGTGACTCGACCGCCAGCGGCGTCGTGCGCAAGATCCTGGTCCAGCCGGGCGTGGAAGTCCCCGTGTTGACCGTAGTCGCCCTGGTCGGCGAGGCCGATGAGCCCCTGCCCGACCTTGCCCAATACGGCGTCAGCGGCGCCGCAGCGCCCGCACAGGCCGCGTCTGAGCCGGCCCCCGCAGCCGCCGCACCAGCCGCCCCTCAGGCCGCCCCTGCACCCGCAACCGGCAACGCCTTCGTCTCGCCACGCGCCCGCAAGGCCGCCCAGGAACGCGGCATCGACCCCGCGGCCCTTCAAGGCAGCGGCGTCATGGGCCGGGTAATGGAAGCCGACGTTCTCGCCCAGGCCGGCCAGGCCGCCGGCGTCAAGATCACGCCGACCGCCAAGCGCATGGCTGCCAACGCCGGCCTCGACGTCCTCGGCATCCCCGGCACGGGCATCGGCGGCAAGATTACCAAGGCCGACGTGGCCGGCGCCGCACAGCAACCCGCGGCAGCGCCCGCAGCAGGCGTGAAACGCGTTCCGCTCACCCCCATGCGCCGCATCATCGCCACGCGCATGGCCGCGAGCAAATACGAGGCGCCCCACTACTACATCACCGTCGAGATCGACATGACCGCCGCCAAGGCCCTGCGCGGCCGCTTGCCCTACAAGGCCAGTTACAACGACCTCGTCTTGTACGCCACCATCCGCGCGCTGCGCGAGTTCCCTGCGGTCAACGCGCAGTGGGACGGCGACGCCATCAACGAGATGCCGGACGTCAATCTCGGCATGGCCGTAGCCCTGCCGACCGGGCTGATTGTCCCGGTTATCAAGCAGGCGCAACGCCTCTCCCTCGAAGGCTTGTGCACCGCATCGAAAGACCTGGCCACCAAAGCGCAGACCGGAAAACTGCTGCCCGACGACTACACCGGCAACACCTTCACCGTCTCGAATCTCGGCGCCTTCGGGGTCGACCACTTCACCGCGATCATCAACCAGCCGGACAGCGCCATCATCGCCGTCGGGCAGATGAAAGACCGTGTGGTGGCGATCGACGGTGCTATCCACATCCGGCCGATTATGAAACTGACGATATCGAGCGACCACCGCGTCGTGGATGGCGCCTTGGCCGCCCAATTCATGGGCCGGCTGAAGGAGATACTCGAAGCGGCGGATTTCTAACGCCAAGGAGAACACAATGCGCAACTGTGATGTAGCGGTAATCGGGGCGGGGCCCGGTGGGTATGTTGCGGCCATTCGCTGTGCACAACGGGGCGCCAAGGTCGTTGTTGTCGAGCGCGAATTCTTGGGCGGCGTGTGCCTGAACGTGGGCTGTATCCCCACGAAAACCCTCATTCACACTGCACAACTCTACCGCAAGCTGCAACACGCCCAGGACTACGGGCTGAAACTCAAGGGCCTCGATGTTGACATGAAAGCGCTCATCAAGCGCAAGGAGAAGGTGGTCGGCATCAATACGGGCGGCATTGGCGCGTTGTTCAAGGCCCACGGCATCGAGGTCGTCGAAGGGGAAGCCCGTGTGACGGCCCCCGGCAAGATCGCGGTGGGCAAGGAAGCAATCGCCGCGAAGAAGATTATCGTGGCCACGGGTGGGCGCCCCGCGCAGTTGCCCGGCCTTGAATTCGACGGCAAGACCGTGATCGGCAGCACGCGTGCCCTCGAGATGGCCGAGGTGCCTAAACGGGCTGCCGTCATTGGTGCTGGGGCGCTGGGCGCGGAATTCGCCTGCATCTGGAACGCCTTCGGCGCGCAAATCACGCTCATCGAAATGATGCCCACCGTCCTGCCGCGCGAGGATGAAGAACTGGCCAAGCGCGCCGCGGCCAGTTGGAAGAAGAAGGGCATCGACGTGCGCACCGGCACAAAGGTTGCCAAGCTCGAACGTAAGAAGAGCGGCGTGAAGCTCGAACTCGAGGGCAAGAAGGCCGGGAGCGTCGAGGTGGACCTCGTCCTCGTCGCCGTCGGACTCCAGTGCAACTCGGAAGTGGTCACCCAGACGCCCGGCCTCGGCATCAAGACCGGCCCGCGCGGCGGTATTGTGGTCAATGAACGCATGGAGAGTTCCGTGCCGGGCCTCTACGCCATCGGCGATGTCATCGACAAGACCTGGCTCGCCCACGGCGCCTCGACCGAGGGCATCGTGGCCGCCACCAACGCCACCGGCGGCAACAAGGCCATGGACTACCGCGTCCTGCCCGCCTGCAACTTCACCTCCCCCGAGGTCGCCGGTGTGGGCCTCACCGAAAAGCAAGCCCGCGAACAGGGCATCGACGTGAAAGTCGGCCGCTTCCTCTTCAGCGGCAACGGCCGCGCCCATGCCATCGGCGAGACCGACGGCATGGTGAAGATCGTGGGCGATGCCGCCACCGACGAAATCGTGGGTGTCCACCTGATGGGCGCCGAGGCCGGCGAACTGATCGCCACCGCCGCCCTTGCCATGGCCATGGAAGCCACCGTCGAAGAAATCGTCAACACCATCCACACCCATCCCACCCTGTCCGAGGCCATGCTGGAAGCCGCCGAAGACTACTACGGCATGGGCATTCATACCCGCCCCAAGAAGGGATAGCGCCCTCAATCCGACCGATCCCGCCATCGCCCCCAGAAGTCCGCGAAGCGGACGGCGGAATGAAGCCCGGGGTGACCGAAGGGAACCCTGGCTAACGGGCCGCAAGACAGCCCAAGCCCCCGGCCCACGGCGTTGCGTTCCCCCGCAAAATGTGTTTGATTTATCCCCCACAGTTCCCTATGCTTCCAAAAGCATCAGCGTGCCAATACGTTGCAATGGCTGCACCGCAACCGGCGCAAGCGAAGGAGGGGAACCGCAATGCCTGACTTCAGGCGAGCACGAAACACGATCATGATCGGCGTCATTGCGGCGTGTATCGGTACCACGGCCGTGGCCCAGCTCCATTCCGCGGACACCAACGGCAACTACGTCATCAACCTGAGCGAACTGCTCCGCGTCATCCAATTCTTCAACTCGTCGGGTTTCCACTGTGCCGATCCGCCGGAAAGCACCGAAGACGGCTACGCCCCAGGGCTGGGCGGCACTGACTGCGCCCCGCACGACAGCGACTACAATCCCCAGGACTGGGAGATCGGTCTGTCCGAACTCCTGCGCCTCATTCAGTTCTTCAACACCTCACGCTACCATACCGACTGCGCATCCGAAGACACGTACGCGGCCGGAACAGGGCTCCATGAGCCCTGCGGACAAGCGTGGGAAAGTGAGATCATCCTGCTACCGGGGGCCGTGCCGCTGGAGATGGTGTGGATACCGGCAGGCACCTTCCTGATGGGCCGGTATCCGGGCGAGCAGGATAGCTACGATCAGGAAGATCCGCAGCATGCGGTGTCGGTGCCGGGCTTCTGGCTGGGGAAGTATGAATTGACGAAGGCGCAGTGGACCGCAATGATGGGGACGACGCCGTGGTCGGGCCACAGCTACGTGTTGAGCGATCCGGACTCTCCGGCGGTGTATGTGTCGTGGAGTGATTCGCAGGCCTTCATTACGGCGTTGAACGCACACATTGCCTCAACGGGGCAGGGAGCCGCGACGATTCGGCTGCCCTCCGAGGCCGAGTGGGAATACGCGTGCCGCGGGGGTACCACGACGCGCTTCTATTGGGGCGATGACCCGAGTTGCACTGCGATCGGCGCATACGCTTGGTCTTGGGGAAACTGCTCGAGCGACTTGTACGCGCACGTGGTGGGCTTGAAGCTGCCGAACGCCTGGAGCTTGTACGATATGAGCGGAAATGTTTGGGAGTGGTGCGAGGACGACTGGCACGGTGACCATTCAGGCGCGTCAGGGGATGGCAGCCCTTGGGTGGACTCGCCCAGGGGTTCACTTCGCGTTCGGCGGGGCGGTGTGTGGTCCGACCCTCGCCAATACTGCCGTTCCGCAGTTCGGCCCGGCCTCAATCCCGAGGCCGGATCCACCACTGGCGGCTTCCGCCTCGCCAGGTGTGAATGAGTTCTGCACTGTGAACGGTTCACTGCAAATTGTGAAAGGTGAAGATGAGAATCCGTAGGATATTCCGGAACGGCCGATGCGCTTGTATCAGGCGTTGGCGGGGATCGACGATGCGTGGTGAAGGATGAGAAGCATGCTGGTATATGTGGACACATCGGTGTTTGGCGGCGCCTTTGACGAGGAGTTCGCGGAGGCGAGCAGGGCGTTCTTCGAGGAAGTTCGGAGCGGACGATTCGACGCGCTTGCATCCAGCGTGGTGCTCGACGAGTTGCGGGGCGCGCCGGAGGACGTGCGGCGCTTCTATGCAGACCTGGGTTCGAGAGTGAAGGTTGCCGAATTGTCGGAAGCAGCGTTGAAACTGGTGCGGCAGTACGTAGCCGCGGGTATTGTGAGCGAACGGTGGCGCCCCGATGCCGAGCACGTCGCGATGGCTACGGTCAGCGGGTGCCGGGCCATTGTGAGTTGGAATTTCCGGCACATTGTGCACTTCGAGAAGATTCCGCTGTATAATGGGGTGAATATGAGCCAGGGTTTTGAGCCGTTGGCCATCCACACCCCGCAAGAGATGGTGCGCTATGAAGACGAAGACCAAGACGTTTGATTGCGTAGAAATGATGCACCGTGGCGCGGCGCGCATCTACAAGGAAACCAAGGGCATGAGCGTGGAGGAGGAGTTGGCGTATTGGCAGAAGCGCCATGCGGAGGCGCTGAAAGAACTGAATGAAGCACGCTGGGCGCCGCTTCCTACACAAGGGACCGCCGGGGACTCAGGGTGACGCCAGGAGGCGAACGGAGACCTGACGAACGACGCAGGGCCCCGGCGGCACATCCTGGGCAACTCGAATAAGAACGATCGGTACAGAACTTCCCTCTCCCGCGAGAAGCAGCGCAAAAAGACGAACCCCTCCCCCATCCCCTTACTCCACCCTGTCGTGCCAGAATACAAGCCTCTTTCGCTCATTTTTCTTGCTATTCTTAGCAAATGCCAAGTAATCACCCCTTGTTTCGCCAGTCGGCATCGCCCGTCAGCGCACCCGTCGGTCAACAGTCCGTGCCAAAGAGTGGGTGTCGCGATGGGGTGGCCGCTGGGCAACGGCTACCCCGTTCGGGTGGTGAGCGAGAGCATAGACATAGGGGCAGATACGCCCCAAGGCCGCCGTAGACCAAGACGCTGCGGCGGTTACGAGGAAGGCTTGTCTTCCGGCGGCCTTGTCGGTTCCGACGGCAACGTGCCCTCCCCGCGGGCGTTTTCCGACCCTAGCACACAATCGCTTCGCCGCATGAGGCGTGCACGTGAAAACGGTCCCGGTTTCGGTATATGGTATGGAGTCGGGCCGCGGTCTGCGGCGTGCTGTTTGAATTGACCGGGAGGGTTATTCCTCGTGCATTTGTGGCAACGGGCACAGAAGGCGGAAAGCCTCATTTGTGTTGTCTTGCTGGCGGTCCTGCCCGTTGTCGCCTTTTTCCCCGCCTTCTTCCTGGACAAAGTACCGCTCGACCTGGAGAGCGTGTTCTTCTCCTCGCCGTGGGAGGAGGCTCGGCCCGCCGGGCTCGAACCGCCGCAGAGTCCCCATGCCGCACTGCATGCCCAACGTTACTACCCCTGGTACCGCTTCCTCGGAGACGCCGCCCAGGAGGGCGATTCCCTCCTGTGGAATCCCTTGGAAGGTTTTGGCGCGCCGTTTCTGGCCGTATGGCGGACCCGGGTTCTTTCTCCCTTCTCGATACCCTTCTATGTGCTGCCGTTGTTGGCGGCCCTTGGCCTGTCGGTCTATCTGAAGCTGTTGGTGGCAGGCTGGAGCGCTTACTATGCCGCCCGCCGCTTCGGCTTCGCTCAATCCACCGCCCTGCTCGTGAGTGTTGCCTTTCAGATGAGCGGCCCCGTCTATCTCTGGTCGGGCTATCCCTTGTCCGATGTGTTGCCATGGTTCCCCCTGCTGCTGGTGTCGGTCGAGCGTCTCATGGCGGGCCGGTCACGCGCCTGGCCCCTCACCGCCATCGTGGTTGCGTTGATGGCGTTGGGCGGCGACCCGGAGACTCTGTGTGCTTGCGTGTTGTTCCTGGGGCTCTATCTCATGGCTCGGCGCCTGCGCGATCCGCGCTGGGCGCACCTGCCCAGGGCCACGGTGGGCTGCGGCTTGGCCGTCGTGTTCGGGCTGGGCCTTGCCGCCCCGCAATTGGCGCCGTATATCGAGTTTCTGGGGCAAGCCGCGCCAGCGGCCGACACGCCCCGCAGCTTCTTGCACATGACCGACCTCGTGGCCGCTTTCTCCCCCCACCTGCTCAGTCCGGACCGGATCCCGGCGGCGCCAGTCATTAACCTGCTGCACTTCGGCGTCACGCAACTGCTTTTGCTCGCGCTCTGGTGCGCCTTGCGGGACTTCGTCAGTGGAGAACTGCGCCGCCGCGTCGAGGCCCTGTTTCTGACGGCCTTCGTGATGCTCTTGGTCCCCGTGGCCGCGGGTACCTCGCTGGACCGGATACCCGGCCTCCGGCTGCTGGGTGCGCAGCACTTCCTGGTGACCCACGCGTTCGCCTTCGCGTTCATGACCGCCGCCGCCGCCGAGGAATGGAACGAACTGAACCCGCAGCAATGTAAGGCCACCTTGTCGCGCTTGCTTCTCTACGTGCCGGCGTTGTGGGGCCTGCTTTTCGGCGGTATTGCGTTGGGGCTTGCACGCCATGGCGCGCCGTCGGCGGGGATCAAGGCCGATCTCTTTCTTTCGGCGGGCATCGCGCTGGCCATCTTTCTTTTGCTGGCCGCCACCCTGATACGCCCCAATGTCCGGCTGGTAAGCTACGGCCTGGCGCTGCTCACCTTCGTATCGCTGTTTTGGAATTTCGGCCCTGCCATTCCCTATGCGCCGGCGTCACAGGTCTTCCCGGAAACGGAATTCATCGCTTCACTCGGGAGCATGGATACCCGCATCGGGGGTAGCCAGGCCCTGCGGCAGTGGCCCCTCGCGGGCAACGGCATCCCCCAAGTCTTCAATCCCGCGGACGTCACGTTGAAGCGGTACCGGGCCTTCATCGAACGCACGCAAGAGGATCCCCTCCTGCTTCGCCGCACCGGCGCGCAGGCGCTGCTTCTCACGAAACAGGACATCCAGGGCGATTTCGCCTCGGTACGGCCCGTCCTCAATATCCAAGAGGTTTATCCGGCCGGTGCCATCCTCTTCAAAGATCTCGAGGCGCAGCCTCGAGCCCGCATGATCTACGCGGGCCGGCCCGTGGACCACTTCGAGCCCGCCGAGCTCAGTTCCCAGCTTCCCCCGCTGATCGAAGGGTGCAGCCTGCCCGGGCACGATGAGGGCCCGGTGGCCGCTGCGAGCATCGGAAATCCGGATAGTCACGGCAGCGTCACGGTCCGTGTGGAAGCAACCCGCCCAGGCATTCTGGTGCTCGCCGATGCGTGGTACCCGGGCTGGCGCGCCACCGTCAATGGCCAACCCAAAGCCATCATCCCCGTGGACGGAGTGTTCCGTGGCGTCGAGGTTGGCGAAGGCAAGCAGGAAGTTGTATTCACCTACGCGCCGGAGTCCCTGCGCATCGGCCTGATTGTCAGTGCGGTGTGCGCGGGGTGCATGTTGCTCAGCCTACGCCACACCGTACTCACGCTGGTGAGGCGCATCGTCAAGCGGCAACCCACCGCCATGCCGCTTCGCTGAATCAGCCGGAACGAGGCCGCTGCTTCGGGGGATGGAAAAAGACTCGGCCGGTCGGGTCGCCCCTGTGCCCTTCAAGAAGAGTTTTTGGCCAGCAACTTGTCGATCTTCTTCTCGGCGGGCATGCCCAGTAGCAAGGCCCGGTTGTAGTACGGCTTGGCCGCCCTCAGATCGTTCTTCTCGACCGCGTGCCACCAGGCCAGGTTGAAGTATGCGGGGCCGTATTCCGGCGAGGAAGCGACGATCGCCTGGGCCGACGCAATTGCCTGGTCCAGGTCCTTGCTGTGCGCTTGTTTGACCGACAACCCGTTCTTCGCATCGGTATAGCCCGGATCGAGGGCCAAGGCATCGCGGAAATGCTGTTCCGCCTTGTCGAACTTCTTCTGGTTGAGGGCCTGCTTGCCGAGGTAGTAGGCTCCTTCGGCCTCCTTGACCAATCCCAGGTCAACCAACAGCGCCGATACCACACCGCCGACCGCCGCTTCGAAGCGCTGCCGCATCACCGCGCCCCCGTCCTGCGTCCACTGCGAAATCGCGTCCTGCTCGATGGTCAACCGCGGCGAGGAAAGGTTCGCACCCAGACGCTTCGTGGGATCGCTCAACTTGTTGCTCGCTAGAATCGGTTCCGAGGAAACCACCAGCGCATTACGCCATACGGCGCGGCCGGCGGGAATATCAAGGAGACCTCCCTCCAGCTTCGCCACCAACGTTCCCTCATATCCAAAGAGCCCATATGTCATCTTGAGATCGAGCAGAAGGTCCGTGCCGTTGCGCGCCAGGGCCGCGTAGCGCGCCGACTCCGCGTCGCGTACGCTGCTATATCCCGCGGTCGATCCAAGCGGCGCGACCCGTTCGATGTTCGCGCCCATGACCTCCCGTATGCGTGTATGCAAGCGCTTCTCGAAGACCAGCCCCGCGTCATAACCCTGCAGCGCCTCCATCACCGCTTTGCGGTGCTTGGCGTTCGCGATTGCCGAGATACCCGCCCCGATCAACACGCCGGAACTGCCCGCGATCTGGAGCGTCTGACGCGCTGGTGACACGGCCACAATCATCTCGCTTTGCGACGTGCGCAACGACCACGCCGGTCCCTTCGACATGCTCAGCGCCTCAGCCGGCCCAAGCGATGTTGTCGCGCATCCTGCCGACAACACTGCCCCTAAGAGCCCGAGATACACCACCGTCCGCCCAACACGCATAAAGCCCTCCTTCGGCATCCTGCCGGAAACCCCACGCCATGCTTTGCCACGCATACTACCATGCCCCCGGGAGACAGTGAAAGCCCCCGGCAACCCTCACCGGAATCCCTCTGCAAGCGGCGTTCACTCCTCTTGCGGAGGGCGCCGCAGCTTCTTCTGCGTCCCGGCACGCCGTTTTTCGTCGAGGCGGCGTTGCCGGGCCGCGCGCGTCGGGTGGGTGCCAATCCGGGCTTTGGGACGCCGCCGCCGTGCAGCCAGGCGACGTTCTAACTCCTTGAGCGCCAATTCTTTATTGCGATGTTGCGAGCGCGATTGCGTGGCCACGACCACTATGCCCGTGGGCCGGTGCCGAAGGCGGACCGCAGAGTCCGTGCTATTCTTCTTTTGTCCACCGGGCCCCGAACTCCGGTAGAATGTGAATTCCAGCTCATCCCAAGGTATCGAGCCCATCCGATCGTTCCATTTCAGTATAGACCGCGACTAAAGTTCAGCACCGTCTCTGCCGATAATAAGTATTGCGGCGGGTGAAAACCAACAGATTCACCGAACTCACGAGGACAGGGCCATGGTCAATATGATCGATTCCATCAACGGCACGCCCCGCGGCATCCCCGCATTGGGCGGCCATCCCCGTTTGATTCCGACAGGCTTGACCGTGCCCCAACGCGAGGATGTGGTCGACTTTGGGGGCGATGGGCCGGTGCCCGTGGATCAGGCCATGCGCATGGTGGTCGAGCGCTCGGTCGAGAAACTGCGGGCAGTGGTCACCCAGGCCCGGGAAGAACTGGGCTTGCCCGAAAACGCAGTCATCGACACGTCGCCCAAAGCTACCGCTGGCCGGATTGTGGACTTCGCGCTCGGGGCTTACGATCGGTACCGCGAGAACAACAAGCTCGAGGACACCGAAGAAGCGCGGGCTCAGTTTGCCGAGTTCATTGGCGGCGCCATCAACCAGGGCATTGCGGAGGCCCGTGACATCTTGACGGCGCTCAATTCGCTCACAGCAGAAGTGGACTCGAACATCACCCTCACGGCGGATATCATTCAAGAACGGCTTGCCGACTTTGTGGCCAACGGCCTCTCGTCCTGAGCGGCCGGCCTAGTTTTCGTATGGCTGCCGTCAGGGGGACCGCTCACGCAGAGCGTACCGTCGTTTTGCAGCCTGCAATGGTACCGCAGCCATCCCTTGATCGGGCCGCTAAGTTGCATCCCCGGGAGTGTATCGAGTAAAATACGAAGACCAGCGCCCGGGTGGTGGAATTGGCAGACACGCTAGATTAAGGATCTAGTGCCAGCAATGGCGTGCGAGTTCAAGTCTCGCCTCGGGCACCATAAGATTTCTCGCAGGACAGCCGACGGGTTGTCCTGTTTGCTTACGGGGACTTCGCCACGAAGGCGCGCTTTTGGGCGCGCGAATCGCGGGGGCTAAGGCATGGTTTTGTTTGGGCATATTCCTTGACGGTAGGGTGCGGTTTTCGCCTATTTCGTTTGATTCCCAGGGCAACTTTGGTACATACTAGTATTTAGTGCGATCTAGACGCTGCCGGAGATTTACTATGACGCTGAACACGACGCGATTCGGTGAACTGGAGATCGAGTCGGACGCGATTATCACCTTCACCCAACCCATCATTGGATTCCAGGAATACCGCCGCTTTGTCGTGTTACCCGGTCCGGATGGCAGTCTGGTGACCTGGCTGCAGTCCATCGACTCGGGGGAATTGGCCTTTCTCATGGTCGACCCGCGGCATGTGTTTCCCGGCTACCAAGTGTCGTTGAGTCAGCACGAATTGAGCGAACTGGCCGTGACCGGTGTTGGCGAACTCGAGATTTACACCCTTGTGGTGGTACCCGAGGATCCCTCAAAGATTCGCACCAATCTGAAGGCCCCCGTTCTCATCAATCGCAAGCATCGGCTGGGCAAACAGACCGTACTGGAAAAGAGCGACTACCCGATACAATGCTTCCTTGCTCAGGCAAAGCCAGGGGCGCACGAGCCGCAGGAGGTCAGCAATGCTCGTTCTGACGCGTAAGGAAAACGAGAGCATCATGATCGGCAATGACATCGAGGTGAAAGTGCTCGATGTCAAAGACAACCAGGTCAAGATCGGCATTGTCGCACCCAGGTCTGTCACGGTTCACCGTAGGGAAGTGTATTTGGCCATCCAGGCGGAGAACGCGCAGGCGGCCACCGCGAAGATGGAGGGCATCTCCAACCTGATATCTGGTCAGTGATGCATGCGAAGGGGCGGTCCCCCTTGCGGGGTCCCGGGTAGGCGGCCCAACCGGTTTCCGGAAGAAAGGACTTCGAATGGAAATCATCGTCGATGGTGAACGCAATTTCGAGCTGCAAGGGGAGCCGCAGGACCTCCTTTCCGTGATCGGCGCGGTCAGTGACTTCTTGCGCGGCCGTGGCCGCGCTATCCTCAGCGTAGATATTGATGGCAAACCGGTGAGCGCAGACGCCTTGGGCGACACCGTCGAGGGCCTCGATCCCGCCGAAATCAAGGTTTTGTCCGTCGGGTCCGGCGATCTGGCGTCGATGGTTGCGAATTGCCTGGGGAAGTTGCAGGAAGTCCTGCCCGAATTGCCCGCCTCCTGCCGCCGTCTGGCCGAGATCTTTCATGGCGACACCCCCGAAGAAGGGTTCGAGCCCTTCACGGAATTGGCCCGCCTGTGGGGGCTGGTGAAGGCGCGCGAGCAGTTGGTCATCCGTACGCTCGACGTGGATCTCGACACACTGTCGCTCGATGGGACCCCGGTATCCCAGGTGCACACAGAACTCAATGCCTTTCTGGAGGAGGCCGCCCAAGCATTGGCCGATGGCGATTGCATCCTGCTCGGTGACTTGCTCGAATACGAATTGGCGCCTCGCGCCGAACTGGAATCCGGTATCGTCGCGCTGTTGCAGGAGTGTGCGCCCGCGAAGTCCGGGTAGCCATGGCCCAGCCGCGGATTCTCACTTTCAACTTCCACGAGCCCTACCTTTGCCTGATGGCCAAGACCGGCCTGCGCTTCGACGCCGGGCTCTACCAACGGGGCCCCCTCGCCCGGGAATGGAATCCTTACTACCGCCCCAAACCACCGCAAGTCACCTTCCTCGAAGAACGCAAGTGGCGCGAGAATCTCCGCGCCGGCCACTACGACGTGGTCGTCGCGCATAACGAGATGAACGCCCTCGACGTGGTCAAGGCGGGCACCCCCGTGATCCTCGTGTGCCATAACCGGCGGACCTTCCTCAATACCACGGCCACGGTGGACGAAGGCGATGCCGTGAGGATCTTCGGCCAACTGCTCGACAGGCTCGAGACCCGTTGCGAATTCGTCTTTATCTCCGAGTCGAAGCGCAGCGATTACGGCGTCCCCGGCCGTATCATCCTCCCGGGAATCGACCTGGACGAGTGCCGTGGGTACACGGGCGAAGCCGCCTGTGTGCTGCGCGTTGGCAACATGATGGCCGAACGCAATTTCATGTTCGATGTGCCCTTCCAGGAAGAAGTCTGCCGCGGGCTGCCCAACAAGGTTCTGGGCACCAACCCGACGATAGCGAAGGCCGCAGCCGCGCGATCCTATGAAG
>Ga0272442_10003730_pt1 | contig 21235 bp, 17 predicted proteins | sample SSMForm2O_FD_200262 | JGI IMG/M metagenome (GOLD analysis project Ga0272442, IMG submission 200262) | Marine sediment archaeal communities from Little Sippewissett salt marsh, Falmouth, MA, United States - SSM-Form-2O | ecosystem: Environmental > Aquatic > Marine > Wetlands > Sediment ... | reverse complement strand
CGTCGAGCGCGCCGCTCGAGCTCAGCGCGAAGTAGGACCCGCCGTGGCCGTCGGGACTGACGAACACGTGGTCCTCCGCGTCCAGGAGGAAGCGCCCCTCCGGGTCGAACGCGGGGATCATGCGCTGCACACAGAAGAACACATCCTCGGGCGCCAGGCCGAAGAAGCGGTGTTGCTCGAAGAACGCGCGGACGTCCGCGTCGTTCATTTCACTGGTCATCACGTAGCAGGGGATCGGGGCCCCGTACCGCCGCGCCGCGGCGAGGATCTTCTCGGCGTGGATCTGGAACAGTGACTTGCCGCTGATGGGGCCGATCCGGTAGCAGCCCTTGGGGCCTTCGAAGCGGAGCCTCGACCCCTGTCCGCCGGCGACGACGAACGCCGCGACGGTGCCTTGGCGGGCCGCCGCTTCGCCGGCCTCGCGGGCCGCGGCGATCTCCTCCGCCGGGCGCCCCAGGCGCGTTACCGGCGCCGGCTCGAACTCCTCGACAAGACGCGCGGCGCTCGGTTCCCCGGCCAGCGCCGCCAGTTCGCGGACCAGCGCGTAGTCGAACCGGCGGAGCTGCTCGACCAGGCGGCCGCGCGCGTCCGGCCCCAGCGCCTCCAGGTGTCGGGCGACGTGGCCCTGGCCGGCGCGATGCAGGTCGTCGATCAGCCTGGGATCATCGGTCATTCGGCTTCGGTGTCCTCTTCGGCGGTCACCTTCTGGATGCGGTCAAGGACCCGGCGGACCCACTCGTTCTCCTCCTTGCGTTCCCCGGCCTCGCCGATTGCGTTCAGGGCGGTGGGCGCGTCGAGCGCGGACAGCCCCTTGGCGGCGGCGAACCGGATGAACCAGTCGTCGTCGTGGAGGCCCCGCGCCAGCAGCCCGGCCATGGCGGCCTGGCCGCTCGAGGCGAGGGCCAGGGCGGCGGCGCGCCGGACCTCCGGCTCCGGGTCGTCCTGGATCCGGAGGGCGACGTGTTGAAGCAGGACGATCCGCAGGCGGATCTCCTGCTCGCCTTCTGTTTTCTTCGTGAGATGTTCGAACGTGTCTGCGGCGAGGAACGGCTGGAGTGCGTTGATGGCGCTGAGCCGGACCGCCGGCTCCGGGTCGCGCAGTAGCGGCAGCATCCGTTGGTCCGGGCCGAGGGTGGCGGCCGTCATCCAGGCGGCCAGGGCCCGCGTCGCCGCGCGCCGGTCGCGGATCTTGCCGTCGAGAAAGGCGGCGACATCGTCGCCCGGCACCTCCTCCGGCGACATCCCGTCCAGCCAGGAGCGCCACTCGCGCTCCTCACCGAGGGCGCGTCCCACGTTGGCGCTCAGGGCGGGAGTCCGGAACAGGTTCCCCTTCCCGGCATCCTCTGCGGCCGTCTCGCATCGGGTGAGGACGAACGCCGCGGTCATGCGGACGTCCAGGCCGTCATCCTTGAGCAGCGGTTCGAGGTACTGCGCCGCGCCGCGGCGGTCAATCCGGCCCAGGGCGCGGATGGTCACCAGCTTGACCAGCGATTCGTTTTCGTTGAGCATCTCCGCCAGGGTGGACGTGAGTTGGTCTCCGCACGCATCGGCGACTTCCCACGTCGCCGCGGCCCGGACGGCCGGGTCCCGCTTGTTCAGCCCGTTGAGGAAGTCCTGCGCCTCCGCGGGATAGCGCCCCAACGGACCCAGGTTGGGGCCGAAGCTTTCCAGCAGCTTGTACGTGACGAAGCTGAGGATCAGCGCCGAGACCACCGAGATCACGATGAGGACCGTCCGCTTCCGGCTCTTCGTCTCGTAGTGAGCCAGCGCCGCCTTGACCCGCTTGGTCCGCGCCCGCGCCAGCATCGCCGCGCCGTACGCGTTGGCCAGCGAGGTCGGCTCCCCCGAGGGCTTCTTGGCTTTGGGCTCCTCCGGCGGCGGCGGTTTGGGAGGCTGCGGGACCCGGATCCCCTTCCCGCAGCCGGGGCATTTGGCCAGTTTGCCCGCGTGCTGCTCGTCCACCGACAGCACTTTGCCGCACGGGCACTTGAACTGTATCTTGGCCATCCGTGACGTCTCGTTACTGCGCCTTGTGGGCGGCGCCGTCAACCGCGGCAGCCTGGCGGGCGGCTGCAATGATCTGGTCGTGGTCGAAGGCCATGGGAGGCAGCTTATCCACGGGCGTCCACCGTGCGTCCGCCGCGTCGTCGCCGGCGACAGGCTCGGCGCGGCGGTCGACAACAGCCAGGAAAGCGACGGAGATCGTGCGGCCCCGGGGGTCCCGGTCCGGTTTGTCGAACGCGCCCAGTTCCCGCATCTCTACATCGGTGAGGCCGGTCTCTTCGGCCAGCTCTCGGGCCGCTGCATCGGCGAGGGTCTCGTCGATGTCGACGAATCCCCCGGGGAGTGCCCAGCAGCCCTGGAACGGGGCGGACTTCCGCTTGACCAGCAGGATGTATCCGTCACGGCTGAGGAGGACGCTATCGACCGAGACGGCCGGACGTGGGTGGTCGTAGCAGTACTTCGCTGTCATCGCCCCAGATTATACCGCAGCCGCCGACGGGCATGCAAGCCGCACCGGCCGGGGCCGTCCCGAAGACGGTGTGGTCTGCGTCCTTCCCTCGAACGCACCATGGAGGGGCACGGCATGCCGTGCCCCTGCGTCAATCACACGATTGTTGCGATGGTCACCCGCCGGCACGCTGTTGACTTCGCGGCGGGCCCGGCGAATAATGTGGGCCGGCCGGTAGCGGAGAAAGCGAGCGTGCCGATCCGACCGCGGAGCACGTGGCGAATCATCGATGCGAACCTGAACCGGGCGCGCGAGGCGGCCCGCGTCGCCGAGGAGTACGCCCGGTTTGCCCTCGACTCCGTCGAGCAGGCTCGGCGGTTGAAGGAGATCCGCCACCGCCTCCGGGAATTGGCGGGACGGTTCGGCCCGCGGCTGATCGCGGCGCGGGACACGCCCGGCGACGTGGGGACGGAGATCGCCACGCCCGCGGAGGGCGAACGCGCCACGTCGGCCGCCGTCGCCGCCGCCGCGCTGAAGCGGCTCCAGGAGGCGCTCCGCGTCATCGAGGAGTATGCCAAGACGGAGTGCATGGCCGCCGCGGAGCAGGCGGAGACCCTTCGATACGAAGCCTACGCGATTGAGACGGACCTGCTCGCACCGCGGCGCCTGGCTGACGCCGGGCTGTACGTGATCGTGATCACGGCGCGATGCCAGGGGCGCGATGTCATCGAGGTGACGCGTGCGGCCATTCGCGGCGGGGCAGACATCATCCAGCTTCGAGAGAAAGAGATGGGCGGGGCCGAGCTGCTGGCGTTGGCGAAGAGCCTCCGCGCGGTTACGGCCGAGCTCGGAGCGCTCCTCATCATCAATGACTGCGTCGAGGTGGCCGCGGCCGCGGACGCCGACGGCGTACACCTCGGTCCGGACGACCTGCCCGCCGCCGAGGCACGGGCGTTGCTGGGGCCGGGCGCCATCCTCGGCGTCTCGGCCCGTTCCGGCGACGCCGCCCGGCAGGCCGCCGCCGACGGCGCCGACTACCTCGGCGTGGGGGCGGTCTTTCCGACGGGGACCAAGGCCGGCGCCGACGTGGGCGGGCCGGACCGGATCCGCGAAGTGAGTGCCGCCGTGTCGATCCCCGTCTATCCCATCGGCGGCATCACCGCCGACAACGTTGCCTCGGTGGTCGCGGCGGGAGCCGACCGCGTCGCCGTGTGCTCGGCCGTCATCGGCGCGGGCGACGTCGAGGCCGCCGCTCGCGCCATCAAGAATCAACTGCCCATGTCCGTGGAGGAGGACGCGGATGAGTGAGGCAATCGTCGGCATCGTCGGCGGCATGGGCCCGGAGAGCACCATCGACCTGATGAAGAAGATCTTCGATGCCACCCCCGCCGCGCGCGAGCAAGACCACATTCACCTGATCGCCGACTCGAATCCCAAGATCCCCGACCGGGCCTGGTCGATCGTCGGCGGGGGCGAGTCGCCCGTCCCCGTCCTGTGCGACAGCGTGCGGCGGCTGACCGCCGCGGGCGCCGACCTCATCGTCATCGCGTGCAACACGGCGCACGTGTACTACGACGAGATGCAAGCGGCGACGACCGTGCCAATCCTGCACATGATCGAGCTGTGCGTCCGGCACGCCGCCGAGCAGTGCCCCGGCGGCTCGACGGTGGGCTTGCTTGCCACGACCGGCACCGTGAAGGCGGGCCTCTACGGGCGAGCCCTCCGGGCGAAAGGGCTCTCGGCGATCATGCCCGATTCCGCCGGGCAGGACGAGCTGATGGACGCGATCTTCGGCGAGCGCGGCATCAAGCTGGGATATCTTCAAGAGAACCGGCCGCGCGTCGCAGCGCTCGGACGGGAGCTGATGGACCGTGGCGCCGCGGCCGTCATCGCCGGGTGCACGGAGATCGGCCTGGTGCTGGCCGATTGTGACTTTCCGGCCGTCGACCCGTTGCGCCTGCTGGCGGACGAGGTGGTGCGGCGCGTGAAGGGCGACGCCGCGAGTAAGGAGTAGAGCGCGTGGACTTTCTGACGGCCCGAGCCCCGTGGAAGAAGATGCTGATCCTGACCGAGGGGCGGACCGACCGCTACGACGCGAAGGCGGCGGTCGGTCTCATCCGCTACCGCGGAGACGACGTACTCGCCATTCTCGACTCCGAGAACGTGGGCCAGGACCTCTCCTCCCGGCTCGGCGTCGGGGGCGGTTTGCCCGTGGTCGCGGACGTCGCGTCGGCGCTGCCGCTCGGCCCGGAGACGTTCGTCATCGGGATCGCGCCCGCGGGCGGGGCGTTCCCCGCCGAGTGGCGGCGGCACGTGGTCGACGCGCTCGAGGCGGGCCTCGACGTGGTCAGCGGCCTGCATGACTTCCTGACCGACGACGCGGAGTTCGCCGAGCTTGCGGCGAAGCACGCTCGCACCATCTTCGACATCCGCAAGCCCCGCGACGTCATTCCGCTCGGCACCAACCTGGCCGCGGAGATGAAGGCCCGGCGCGTGCTCACCGTGGGCAGCGACGGCAACATCGGCAAGATGCACGCGGCCATCGAGCTGACCCGCGAGCTGGTCGCCCAGGGCCGCGACGCGGACTTCGTGGCCACCGGCCAGATCGGCATCACCATCTCCGGCCGCGGCGTGCCCATCGATCACGTCGTCTCCGACTTCGTGTCCGGCGCCATCGAGCAGGAGCTGCTGAGCCGCGAGGAGCACGAGGTCTTCATCGTCGAAGGGCAGGGCGCCATCGTGCATCCGGGGTTCTCGGCCGTGACCGTGGGCCTGATTCACGGCGCCGCGCCGGACGCGATGATCTTCTGTCATCATCCCACGCGGAAGGTACAGCGTGGCGGGGTGCCGATGCCGCCGGTGGGGGAACTGATCGCGCTGCACGAGGACCTGTGTCGGTTCACGCATCCATCGAAGGTGGTGGCCGTGTCGTTGAACTGCGGCGAGTTGAGCGTTGAGGAGGCGCAGAAGGCGGTGGACCGCATCGGGGAGCAAACGGGCCTGCCGACGACGGACGTGGTGAAGTTCGGCGCCGGGCCGCTGGCCGACGCTGTGGAGGCTATCCTGTGAAGCTGACCTGGCGGCCGCTGGACGTCCGGCTCAAGCAGACCTTCACCATCAGCAGTCAATCGCTGGATGTGCGCCGCAACGTGCTCGTCGAGCTCGAGGCGGGCGGCGTGCTCGGCCGCGGCGAGGCCGAACCGACCGCGTACTACGACGAGTCGCAGGCGAGCGCCCTCGCGGCCCTCGAGGCGTTCGACCCCACGCCGCTGGGCAAAGTCGAGCGGGACGTGCCCGTCGATGACATCGTGGCCGAGTGCTCCGAGCAACTGAGCCATGCGAACATGTCCGTGGTCGCGGCGCTGGACGCGGCGTTGTGGGACGTCCGCGGCAAGCAGCTCGGCCGGCCCGCCTGGCAGATGCTCGGCGCTCCGAACGCCTGCCGCGTCCCGACCTCGTTCACCCTCGGCATGGCCGACCCGGACACGATGGCCCGCGGCGCGGAGGCGGCCCGCGGCAGGTACCAGATCCTCAAGATCAAGGTCGGCGGCGAGGACGACATCGCGTGCCTGACGGCCATCCGCGCTGCCACCGACCTGCCCATCCGCGTGGATGCGAACGCCGCGTGGACGGCCGATGAGGCCATGGACCGAATCGCCGAGATGATGGCGTTCGGCATCGAGCTGGTCGAGCAGCCGTGTGCCCGGGACGACATCGCCGGTCTCCGCCGGGTCACGGCGGCGGCGGGGGTGCCGGTCATCGCCGACGAGAGCTGCCATGTCGCGGACGACGTCGCGGCCCTCGTCGGCGCGGTCGACGGCGTGAACGTCAAGCTGGTCAAGAGCGGCGGGCTGGGCGAGGCGAAGCGGATCGTCGAGCGCGCCCGCGAGCAGGGGATGAAGTTGATGGTCGGCTGCATGACGTCCAGCTCGTTGGCCGTCACCGCCGCCGCCCACGTCGCCGGATGGATGGACTTTGTCGATCTCGACGGCAACCTGCTGCTCGCCGACGATCCGTTCCGCGGCGGCGCCGTGGAGGACGGCGTCGTGCAGATTCCGGCGGAGCCGGGACTGGGGGTGGAGCCACGATGAGAGCGGTGGTGATTGAGAGCCCCCGCCGGGTGCAGATCGCGGAGACGCCGCGGCCGGAGGCGGCCCCGGGGCAGATCATCGTCCAGGTCCACGCTTGCGGGGTGTGCGGGACGGATGTGCACATCTACCGGGGCGAGTATCTCGGCGGCTACCCGGTGATCCCCGGGCACGAGTTCGCCGGCGAGGTGGTCGAAGTGGGGGAGGGCGTCACCGAGTTCGAGCACGGCGACCGGGTGGCCGTCGAGCCGAACCTGAGCTGCGGCCACTGCCGGTTCTGCGGGATCAACGAGCAGAACTTCTGCGAGAACTGGACGGCGATCGGCGTGACCCTGCCGGGGGCGATGGCGGAGTACGTCGCCGTGCCGGTGAGCGCGGCGTTCGACATCGGCGGCCTGGACTACGAAACGGCGGCGTTCATGGAGCCGCTGTCTTGCGTCCTGCACGGGATGCAGAAGCTGGACGTGCGCTACGGCGAGAGCGCCCTCATCCTCGGTGCGGGGCCGATCGGCCTGCTGCTGGCACAGGTCGCCCGCGATTGCGGCGCCGCGAGGATCGTGATGGCTGACCGGATCGCGTCGCGGCTGGCGCGGGCGCGGGAGCTGGTCGCGGACGACGCCGTCGACACGAGCAACGGCTTCGAGCCGGCCGTTGCGGCGGGGCCCGACGGCTACGACGCGGTGATCGACGCCACGGGCGCGCCGGCGGTGATGGAGCAGACGGTCGCGCTCGCCCGGCACGGCGGGCGGATCCTGTGGTTCGGTGTGGCGCCGAACGACGCCGTGGCGAGCATCAAGCCGTTCGACATCTTCCGCAAGGGCCTGCACGTGTACTCGAGCTACACGTCGCTGCGGAACTCGGTGCTGGCGTTGGACCTTCTGTGGGGCGGCCGCGTCGATGTGAGCGGGCTGGTCTCGCATCGGCTGCCGCTGGACCGGTTTGAGGACGCGGTTGAACTGCTGGCCAGTCCGGAAGGAGCGATGAAGATCCAGTTGCAGCCGGGGGCCAAGAGGTAGACGAAAAGGCCGGGCGTCGGGCTTGGGGCCGAGGAGTTTGGGACGTTGAACGGGCGGTTTGGAGGAGCATGTTCGGTTGTCATGGATTCATGAAATCAGAAAATGGGAGCCCGAGGGCCGCGTGAGGCCCGGTCGGCTTGGCCCCGTGTTGTTGAGGCATGCGTTGGCAGTGGACGGCGGGCCCTCAGGAGAGATTCTTCGCTGCCGCTCAGAATGACGCGGCCTCCGGCGCTGGCAAAGAGCGTGTCATGTCGAGCGAGGCGAGGCATCTCTGCCGGGGTGGTGCCGGTTTGTTTTTCGGGTGCCTGGTCCAATGGAGCAGTGCGGCTACGTAAGGAGACGCGAATGACAGTCAGCGACGACTTGAGGATTGGCGTGATCGGGGCCGGCGGGCGTGGGCACCTGGCGTGGAGCGCGCACCGGCCGGGCGAGGGCTCGCGACTGGTCGCCGGGTGTGACGTGCGCGACGAGGCGTTGGCGGAGTTCCGGGAGAAGTTCGGCGCCGACACGTTCGTCACCCAGGACTACCGCGAAGTGCTGGACCGCGGCGACGTAGACGCGGTGTTCGTGACCACGCCGGACTTCTTGCACGAGGAGCACGCTCTCGCGGCGCTCGATGCGGGCAAGGACGTGTACCTCGAGAAGCCGATGACCATCGAGGGCTGTGACCGGGTACTCCGGAAGGCGTACGAGACGAAGCGGAAGCTGTACCTCGGCCACAACATGCGTCACGGGGCCGCCACGCGGAAGATGAAGGAGCTGATCCAGCAGGGGCGGATCGGCGAGCCGAAGGTCGGCTGGTGCCGCCACTTCGTCTGCTACGGCTGCGACGCCTACTTCAAGGACTGGCATGCCGAGCGCCGCTACGCCACCAGCCTGCTCCTCCAGAAGGGTTGCCACGACATCGACATCCTCCACTGGCTGATGGACGCCTACACCGTCCGCACTGTGGGGATGGGCGCCCTGACGCTCTACAACCAGATCACCGACCGGCATCCGCCGGGCGAGCGGGGCGATGCGTCGTGGCACCTGGACAACTGGCCGCCGCTCGCGCAGAAGGGGCTGAACCCGATCGTCGACGTGGAAGACGTGAGCATGATGCTGATGCAGCTCGAGCGCGGGCGGTTCGCGTCGTATCAGCAGTGCCACTACGCTCCGGACGGCTGGCGGAACTACACCATCATCGGGACCGAGGGGCGGGTGGAGAACTTCGGGCTGGCGCCGGGGGACAGCGCCGTGCGGCTGTGGAACGTCCGCGTGCACTACAACCCGTACGGCGACGAGCAGTTCTTCACGCCGCGGTCGACGGGCGGTCACGGCGGCGCCGATCCGCGCATCGTCGCCGAGTTCGTGCGCTATGTCCGCGAGGGCGGCAAGATCGCGACGTCACCGATCGCCGGGCGGAACAGCGTCGCAGCCGGCTGCATGGCCGCCGAGTCGCTCCGCGACGGCAGCACGCCGCGGGACATTCCCCCGCTGCCGCGGGAGATCGTGGAGTATTTCGACGCGGATCTGGAGCCGGGGGTGTGCTGAGGTTCAGCGCTCGGCGCGGGGGACGTAGTCGATCAGGAACGCGCCCTTGTTGTTATTGGGGCCGAAGCTGGTCAGGCCGCCGAGCAGACGCGCTTCGAGGCGCGATCTCTCGTCCGACCATCCCTGGTACTCGCGGCGGTAGATGGCGGCGTAGACCCCGGTGCGCCCGTTGCCGTGGGTGCAGTGGATCAGGGCGGGATGGGTGGCCGGATCGTCCATCATTTCGAGGAAGGCGTCAACGTTTTCGAGGGGGGGCACCTGCCCCGACGGGAGGTGGACGTGGCGGATGCCGGCGCGTTGGAGGGCCTCGGCCTCGGCCGTCACGTGGTTTTCGTCGGGGTGCTGTTCGCGGAAGTCGAAGACGGTGCGGATGCCATGGTCGCGACAGACCTCGATGAGCTCGGCGTGGGGTATCTCGGCCGAGCGGTAGAGGCGGCCGTCGTGGACGACGAAGAACTTGTGCGTGGTGCGCCAGTGCACGCGGACCGATACGTACGCGGCGCCGACGACGAGGAAGAGGCACAGGGGAATCATCAGGGACTTCCGCCGCCACCAGGGGCGACGGGTCACGGTGGTTTCGCTCACGCGGTCAAGTCCTCGGTGTAACCGGCACAGGTTATCGTACCCGTTTGGGCGGAATAAGTCAAACGGGTGGCGGGGCTCTCGGGGCGGCTCAGAAGTCCAGGTCGGTGGCTTCCAGAGCGTGTTGTTCGATGAACTTGCGGCGCGGCTGGACCTGGTCGCCCATAAGGAGGGTGAACAGTCGGTCGGTCTCGGCGGCGTCTTCGATGGTAACGCGGAGCAGCGAGCGGGTGGCGGGGTCCACTGCTGTCTCGCCGAGCTGCTCGGCGTTCATCTCGCCGAGGCCCTTGTAGCGCTGGATTTGCATGTTCTTCTTGGCCAGTTCGCGCACCGCGGCGGGGATCTCGCACAGCGCCATCAGGGCGGTGGCGTGGCCGTTGGCCTGGACGGTGAACCTGGGCGGGGCATCTTCCGGGGTCTGGTCGGGGGGGAAGTAATCGGCGATGTCGAACTTGGCCTTTCGGATTCGCTCGATGGACTTCTTCACGTTGGCTACCTCGTGAAGCTCGACGACCTCCAGCTCGCCTTGCTCGGCGCCTCCATTCTGAACGGCGAGCTCTCGGCCGCTGGTCTTGGACGCTTCCCGGATGATGGCGTCGACCTCCTTCTGCGAATAGGCGAGGAGGGTGTCGTCAAAGACGGTCACCCGGAACATCGGCATCCGCTTCGTCTTCAGCCACGCGTCGACGATCTGGCGGAGTTCAACGCCATGGCGATGGAGGACCCGGGCATTCCCCTCGAGGGCCATCAGCTCCTCGACGAACTCGCGGAGCTTCGCGCCCGAGAGCTGCGCCTTCTTGCCGCGTGACTCGATGGTCACCCCTTCCGTCCCCGAGGCGAGAAGAGCCTGGCGGAACGCGTCGTCGTCCAGGTAGTACTGGATCTTGGACTTGCGTTTGACCCCATAGAGGGGCGGCTGGGCGATGTAGATCCTCCCTCGCTCGATGAGCTCGCGCATGTGCCGGAAGAAGAAGGTGAGGAGCAGGGTGCGGATGTGGAGGCCGTCGACGTCGGCGTCGGTCATAATGATGATCTTGCCGTAGCGGGCCTTGTCGGGGTCGAAGTCATCGGCCCCGATGCCCGTGCCTAGGGCGCTGATGAGGGTGCTGATCTGTTCGTAGTTGAGCATCTTGTCGATGCGGGCCTTTTCCACGTTGAGGATCTTTCCCTGGAGCGGGAGGATGGCCTGGAACGTGCTGTCGCGGCATTGCTTGGCGTTGCCGCCGGCCGACTGGCCCTCGACGATGAACAGCTCGGTGGTTTCGACGTTGCGGGACGAGCAGTCGGAGAGCTTGAGCGGCAGGCTGCCGGAGCTGAGGACGCCCTTGCGGCGGGTCAGCTCGCGGGCCTTGCGGGCGGCCTCGCGGGCCTGGGCGGCCTGCACCGCCTTCTGGACGATGGTCCGCGCGACCTTGGGATTTTCCTCCAGGAACTCACCGAGGAGCTGGTTCACCGAGGTTTCGACAATGCCCTCGATGGTCGGGTTGTTGAGCTTGTTTTTCGACTGCGCCTCGAACTGCGGGTTGGGGAGCATCACGCTGAGGACGGCGGTGAGGCCCTCGCGGATGTCATCGCCGGTCGGCGGCTTGCCCTTCAGCAGGTTCTGGCCGCGGGCGTAGTTGTTGAGGGTGCGGGTCAGGGCAGACCGGAGCCCGCTGACGTGTGTGCCGCCGTCGTGGGTGTGGATGTTGTTGGCGAAGGAGAGGAGCAGCTCGGCGTAGGCGTCCGTGTACTGCATGGCGAGCTCCACCTGGATGTCGCCCTCCTGTTTTTGGAGGCGGATGACTTTCTTGTGGAGGACGCCCTTGCTCTCGTTGAGGTGCTTGACGAACTCGGCGAGGCCGCCTTTGTAGGAGAAGGCCTCTTCTCTCTCCGTCGCTTCGTCGCTGATCGTCATCCGGATGCCGCTGTTGAGGAAGGCCAGTTCGCGCAGCCGCATGGCGATGCGCTCGAAGTCGAACTCCATCACCTCGAAGATCTCGGGGTCGGGCTTGAAGGTGATCTTGGTGCCCGTACCCTTGGCCTTGCCCAGCACTTTCAGCTTGGACGCCGTGGCCCCGCGCCGGAACTCCTGGTGGTAGACCTTGCCGTTCATCTTGATGTCCGCCTCCAGCCACTCGCTGAGGGCGTTGACGCAGGAGAGGCCGACGCCGTGGAGGCCGGCGGCGACCTTGTAGCTCTTGTGGTCGAACTTCCCGCCCGCGTGCAGCATGGTCATCACCACTTCCAGGGCGGGTTTTTTCTCTTGCTCGTGGAGGTCGACGGGGATGCCGCGGCCGTCGTCGGTGACCGTGGCGCTGCCGTCGACATTGAGGCGCACGGCGATGTTGTGGCAGAACCCGGCGACCGCTTCGTCGATGGAGTTGGCCACCACCTCCTCGATCAGGTGGTGGAGTCCCCGCACGTTCGTATCGCCGATGTACATGGCCGGGCGCTTACGAACGCCCTCTATGCCGGGTAGGACCTTGATGTTTCTCGCGTCGTAGGTGGGCGGATCTGCTTTGGACACGGGTTCCTTTCTGGCGCCTCCCAATCCGAACCGGCGGCACTGCCGATCCTGAACTTGATGTTGTTGACGCGGACGCCGCGGACGAGCTGGCGCAGGTCCTGCAGCAACTCTTGTTTCTTGAACGCGGACAGCATGTGGAGCCAGGGGGCCGAGTCGACCTCGACGTAGAGCGTGCAGTTGCTGAAGCCGACAACGCGGCTGTGGCAGCACGCGTCCGGCCCGACCACCTCCGGCCAGCAGTCGTAGATGGCCGGGCTGCGGAGCTTCTCCTTGAGCCCGGAGGTCCGCATGTACCGGGCCAGGATGTCGCCCACGGGCTGAGGGCCCCCGCCGCGTCGTCTTCTCTGTGGGGCCACCTGCCTACGCCTCCTGAAGCTGAACGGGCATCACGACGTACGTGTACTCCTTGCCGATCTTGGTCAGCGCCGCGCTGGTGCCGTCCTTGAGCGACACGGTGACGTCCTGGTCGCCCACCACCTTGAGCATGTCGGTGAAGAAGTCCGGGTTGAACGCGACCTCGAGGGGCTCGGCGTCATACTGGGCCTTCTCGGCATCGACCGTGGCCCGACGGCCCTCCAGCGTCTTGGTGGTCAGGGTGAGGGCGTCCTTCTTCAGGGTGAATCGCACCGACCGGGACTCCTCGGTGGTGATCAGCGCCGCCCGCCGGATGGCCGAGTGCAGGCTGGCGCTGGGGATGGTGAGGACCTTGTCACAGTCCTTGGGAATGACCTCTTCGTAGTCGGGGAAGTGGCCCTCCACCAGCCGCGAGCAGACCGTCCCCGCGGCGGTCTGGGCGAGGACCTGGTTGCTGCCGACCTCGACGCGGACCTTCTCGTCCGGATGGACCATCAGCTTGTCCAGCAGGTCCATCGCCTTGGTGGGAATGATGGGCTCCGCGGCGACGCCGGCCTTGTTCTTGGCCTTGCCCTTGGCCAGGGCCAGGCGGCGCCCGTCGGTCGCCACCAGCCTCAGCGTCTCGCCCTTCAGCGAGAACAGGATGCCGTTCAGGGCGTACCGGGCCTGCTCGCGGGCCGCCGCGAACCGGGTGCGTTCGATCATCGTCTTCAGGTCCGCGGCCACGAGGATCACCGCGTTCTTCTCGTTGAACACGGGCATTTCGGGGAAGTCGGCCGGCTCGTCGCACGGGAGGTCATACGTCGCCCCGGTGTACGTGATGACGCACGACTTGTCCTGGGTGGTCAGCGAAATCTGCTTGGCGGTCGCCTCTCGGGCGATGTTCGACGCCTGGGCCGCCGGGAGTAGCACCTCGCCCGGCTCGTCTACCTGCAGGTCGGCGATGAGCCGACGGATGCCCACTTCGAGGTCGGTCGCCATCAGTTCCAGCGATTGATCCTTCGCCACCAGCTTGATGTTCCCCAGCACGGGCTTGGGGCTCCGCGTGGGGACGACCGATCCCACCAGCGCCAAGCTGTCGGCAAGAAGTTTTGTTTCGCAGGTGACCTTCATGTAACATCCTCCCGGGACTGGATCTCAGAGTGATTCCAGGGCTGCCTAGTGAGTGCACGAATTCGCCAACAGCCGCCTTCCGGCTGTCCTCGAGCGGCGCCTGTGGCGCCTATTATGATAGCAGAGCACCCGGGTCAAGTCAAAGCAAAGGAGCCGATTTTCCACCGTTTTTCGGGCCGTTTTCGCTGTTCCCGGAGCCGCTCCGCCGGCCGGGTCCAGCCCCCGAAAAGCGGGCGGGAACGAGCCCACCAACGCCCCGTTCTCACGGGGCCGGGCGTTCGATCGGCATCTCGCACTCGATCCGGCCAGGGCGGTAGAACTCGATCACCGGGCTGCCGCGCCGCCAGCCGTGGTCGGCGAGCCACGCCGCCATTTCCGGATAGATCTTGACCGGGGCGACCGAGGGATGTCCTTCGAACCGCGCCCACAGCACCTCGCGCCGGGGGATTTCGACGATCTCGAAGGCGCCGTCGACCGCGACTTCGCCCCGCACCACGAATCCGCCTTTGCTGGACAGTTCCTCTTCCGGCACCTCTGCCGGGTTGTCATAGTACACGCCGCAGGGGGCGACCCGCTCCACCCCGGCCTCCTTCAGCATCGCCTCGACCGCCAGGATCTTTGCCTTGATCTTGTTGTAGGCGCCCCGGTGCGACAGGCAGACGATCCGGTAGGGCCCCCGCTCCTCGCGGCTGAGTTGCACGCGGTTGAACGCCCCGATGCGGTAGGCGACGAGGAGCCCCACCACGAACAGGCCGAACAGGCACCCGGCCAGCAGGGCGAGCCACTTCTTCATCCCGGCCTCCGTCCTCTGGTGTCCCGCGTCGCTGGATTATAGCTCCGGGCCGGGCCGTCAACAAGCCAACGGCGGGGGCCGAAAAAGGTGACCTTCTTCGGTCGATCACACCGTCTTTCGGGCGATCACGCAGGAGCCCCGTTTTTCTGTTGCGGGCCTGCGGTGTTCTCACTATCATCTGTTGCTTTGCGCGGCAGCGCACCTCCGGCAACACGTGAGGTCGAGAGATGTCCGACGCTGATGGGGGAGCCCCGCATTCGGGTCCCGGGCTGGGACTGCTGGTGTTCGCCACCGGCGGCTGCCTGATGTGCTTCGAGATCGTCGGCGGGATGACGATCGCACCGTACTTCGGCAGCAACGTCTTCGTGTGGGGCAGCGTCATCGGGGTCTTCATGGCCGCGCTGAGCGCGGGCTACGCGCTGGGCGGCCGATTGGCGGACCGGCGTCCACGCGAATGGCTGTTGCCCGGGCTGGCGCTGGCCGCCGGGGCGCTGGTCGCGCTGGTGCCGGTCACCGCCCCGCCGGTGTGTCGAGTGCTGCTCCGGGTCGACGCCGGCCGCGCCCTCAATCTTCTCCGCCCGCTCGTGGCGCTCGTGGTGCTCTACTTTCTGCCCGGCATGTTCCTGGGGATGATCCTGCCCATCGCCGTGCGGACCGCCTCCACGGCGCTCGCGTCCGTCGGGCGGGTGGTCGGGCGACTGTACGCGCTGAACACCCTGGGCAGCGTGGCCGGGGCGCTGGTCAGCACGTTTGTTCTCGTCGTTTTCTTCGGCAACCGAGCGGTCTTGCTGGGCTGCGGCGCCGCGCTGGCGCTGGTGGCCGCGGTGTGTTTCGCCCTGATCCGCGGCCGGGCGGGGACGGGGGTGCCCGGCGCCGACGCGGACGCCGCCGACGAGGCAACGCCGGTCGCCGGTCTCCGCCCGCTGGTCTTTGTCTGCGGCATGGCGCTGATGAGCCTGGAAGTGATCGGCGGCGCCGAGATCGCCCCGTTCTTCGGCAGCAGCGTCTTCGTGTGGGGGAGCGTGATGACCGTGTTCCTCGGCGCGCTGGCCGTCGGCTATCGCCTGGGCGGCCGGCTGGCCGACCGGCGCCCGACGGTGATGGCGCTGTCCACGGTTGTTGTCGCCGCGGGCATCACGATGATGGCCGTCCCCCTCTTCGCACCGATGGTGTGCAAGATGTTCCTGGGCATGTCGATCGGCGGCTGGCTGGACGTCCTCCGTCCCCTGTTCGCATCGCTCGTGCTGTACTTCGTGCCCATCCTGTTGTTCGCCATGGTCGCCCCGTTTGCGGTCCGGCTCTCCACCCAGCGCCTGGGTGCTGTCGGCGGGGTGGCGGGCAAGCTCTACGCCCTCTCCACCCTGGGCAATATGGCCGGGGTGCTGCTGACCACGTTCGTGCTGATCTCGGCGATCGGCAAGACCCACCTGCTCGAGGCGGGCGGGGTCCTGGTCGTCGTGGCGGCGGTGGCGGCGGTCTTCGCACACAATCGGGCCCGGGAAGACGCCCGGCAGCCCGTGCTGGTGTCGGCGCTGCTGGTCATTGCGGTCGTGGCGCTGGCGTTGATTCACAAGCCGTCTCTGGTGCCGCTCGTCGACGCGGACGAGCGGGTGGTGGGGGCGGTCGTGGACCGGGACGGCCGGCGCTGGAGCCTGATCGAGCTCGGGTGGTGGGAGTATTCCGACGGCGGGCCGATGTTCCGCCGCGCCCACTCGCTCCGCCGGATCCGCGCCGAGCGCGAATCGCCCTACCACCACATCGCCGTCCTCGAGCAGGCGGCGATCCATGAGGACGTGCTCGGCAAGGAGGTCCTCAAGGGCGATCACGTGAAGCTCGAGGACGGCACCTGGGTCGAGGTCACGCCGGCGACGAGCCCGGAGAACATCCGCGGGACCCGCCGCGACCTCAAGTTCGACCAGTACGTCGAGAGCTCGGTCATTCTGGACGCCGCGGCGAAAAAGATCCGGACCCCCTACGTGTCGGGAACCACCTACTCCGACCTCCTCCACCTCCCGTTCCTGTTCCACAAGGAGATCCGGGACGTGGTGGTGATCGGGGGCGGCGGCGGCATCGTGCCGATGATGTACCGGAAGCACTACGGAGCCCGGCACATCTCCATCGACGTCGTCGAGATCGACCCGGTGATCGTCGACGTCGCCCAGGAGTGGTTCGGCCTTACCCTCGACAAGCGGCTCCGCATGCACGTGCAGGACGGACGCATGTTCATCCACAATCTGGCCGAGACGGACCGGTACGACCTGATCGTCCTCGACGCCTACACCGCGGGCGGCCGCATCCCCTTCCATCTCACCACGCGCGAGTTCCTGGCCGAGGTGCGGGACCATCTTCGCCCCGACGGCGTGGCGCTGATGAACGTCATCAGCGCCGTCCGCGGCCGGCTCAGCAAGCTCTTCCGCGCCGAGTACAAGACGTTCTGCGACGTGTTCGGCCCCGAGCACGTCTACGTGTTTCCCAAGCGAACGGAGGCGGAGTCGCAGGAGTCGCAGAACGTGATCCTCATCGCCACCGGGCCGAGTTACAGGCAGCGGCTCAAGCACCGGGACGTGATGGATAGGGCGGCCGCCGCTCTCCGGGCCAAGGACATCCAGATCGACACCATCCCCCGCTACGCGGGGAACATGTTGAGCAAGGGGCGGCTCGACCTCCTCCCCCTGCACGATGTCCCGATCCTCACCGATGACTACGCGCCGGTGGACATTATGGCGGTCGAGTTGGAGGAGTAGGGCCTGGCGATGCTCTTGATTTCGGCGCGCACGTTTTTGGCTCACGTGAGCATAAAAAGTGCGCGGGCATCTTGCGATCCGTAAGACTTCAGGCGGCTGAAGTGTTCCGAGAAACAGGGCCCCGGCCCCGGCGCGGGGGGACAATTCCCTTGCCTTGGGACCGGCCGGTCGGGTATCCTAACCCCCCGCGGGGGCCCGGACGCCCCCGGCCGAACCCTGCGGAAAGGAGGCTCTTATGATGCGCGTGACGGCGATTCTCCTGGTACTCATCCTGTCGGCCTGCGGGGCGGCACAGGCCGCGTCGGATGACGCGACACCCAAGCCCGCGCCCAAGGCCTTCAAGCACCCCATCCTCGATCGCCTGCAGTTCGCCCCCGACGCGCGGGCCAAAGTCAGGGCCGCGTATGAGGAATACAGGAAGAAGACCCAGGAGACGGTCACCTGGTGCATGGGCGAGTACAAGAAGGGGAAAAAGCCCCTCAAGGACTGCCTGGCCAAGCACCGCAAGAACCGGATCCAGTTCCACGACGCCCTGATGGAGGAGCTGACCGAGACGCAGAAGAAGCTCTACGAGAACGCCGAGAAGCTCATCAGCGAAACGCAGAAAAAGGCCCGGCCGCTCTACGCCAAGTTCCGGAAAGCCGAGAAGCCCGAGGACAAGGCCAAGATCAAGGAAGACCTCGCGGCGATGACCGAGGATCTGAAGAAGAAGCTTGACCAGATGTTCGCGGCGCCCGGGACGAAGAAGGGCGAAGGCGGGGCGACCGAGGGGGGCAAGATGCCCGCACCCCCTTCCGACGACTAGCCGGACATCGCGCAGGGAACTGCCCCGGGTGCGGCGGGCGTTCGCCGCCTGCCGCACCCTTTTCATGTCCGTCGTCGCGGCCAGGGATTTCGCCACCGCCATTCGCCCTTTGTGGTATCATCGGGCGTACCGAGCAGGGACCGTACCGATGGGTCAGCTCTATCCGGACAGCCTTCTCCTCTCGGTCCGGCAGCCGGGCCAGTACGTGGGCGGCGAGCGAAACGCCGTCATCAAGGACCACGCCGACGTCGCACTGACCGTCGCTCTTGCCTATCCCGACACGTACTCGGTCGGCATGTCTCACCTCGGGCTTCAGATCCTGTACGCGATGCTCAACGCGCGAGCGGACGTCGCCGCCGAGCGCGTCTTCGCGCCCTGGCCGGACATGGAGCAGCGGCTCCGCGACGCCGGCCTGCCGCTCGCCTCGCTCGAGACCCATACCCCCCTCCACCAGTTCCAGGTCGTGGGCTTCTCGCTCCAGTACGAGATGACCTACACCAACCTCCTCACCGTCCTCGACCTCGGCGGGATCCCCCTTCGGGCCGACCGGCGCCGGGACGGCGATCCCATCGTCATCGCCGGCGGGCCGGGCGCCCTGGCGCCGGAGCCGCTCGCCGATTTCATCGATCTGTTCGTCGTCGGGGACGGCGAACCCGTCATCGACGAGCTCGCCGATGCCCTCATCGCCACCCGCGGCATGGCGCGCGGGGACCGCCTCGCGGCGCTGGCCCGGGGCGTGCCCCACGTCTACGTCCCGTCCGGCTACGACCCGCGCTACAACGCCGGCGGACGTCTCATCGCCGTCAGCACGAACTTCCCCGGTGTCCCGCCCCGGGTCCGGGCCGCCGCGGTCAGCGACTTCGACGCGGCGCCGTACCCGGTCCGCCCCGTCGTCCCGCTGATCGGGACGGTCCACGAGCGGATCAGCCTGGAGATCATGCGCGGATGCACCCGCGGCTGCCGCTTCTGCCACGCGGGCATGACCAAACGGCCCGTGCGGCGGCGCTCGGTCGACACCCTGCTGGACCAGGCCCGCCAGGCCATCGCCGCTACCGGCTACGACGAGATCAGCCTGGCCTCGCTCTCCAGCAGCGACCACCCCGACCTGCCCCGGCTGCTCCAGGCCTTCGCCGAGGAGTTCGGCCCGCGGCACATCAGCGTCAGCGTGCCCTCCCTGCGGGTCAACGAGCAACTGCGCGATCTGCCGCGATACGTCAAGAACGTCCGCAAGTCCGGGCTGACCATCGCCCCCGAGGCGGCGGCGGGGGCCGTGCGCCGCTCGGTGAACAAGAGGATCACCGACGACGATCTCCGCGCCGGGGTCCGGGCCGCGTACGAGAACGGCTGGATGCGGATCAAGCTGTATTTCATGATCGGGCTGCCGGGGGAGACGGACCCGGACGCGGAACGGATCGCCGAGCTGGCGGCGGAGCTGTCCGCCCTCCGCCGGGAGGCGGGGAAGGGGCTCGGCCACGTCAACGTCGCCGTCGCGTCGTTCGTCCCCAAGCCGCACACCCCGTTTCAATGGGAAGCGATGGCGGCGCCCGAGGTGCTCGAACGACGCCAGGCGCTCATCAAGCGCGCCACCCACAGCCGAAAGATCAAGCTGAAGTTCCACGGGATCGAGCGCAGTATGATCGAGGGTGTGTTCGCCCGCGGGGATCGGCGGCTGGGCGCGGTCCTGCTCGCCGCATGGAAGAACGGGGCGCGGATGGATGCGTGGGGCGAGCAGTTCAACGTCGACCCGTGGCACCGCGCCTTCGACCAGGCCGGATTCGACCCGGTCGGGGAATTCGCCCTGCGGCGGCGGGACGTTGACGAACTGCTGCCGTGGTCTATGATAGATGTGGGCGTGCGGCGGGAGTTCCTGCTTGAAGAGCGGAGCCGGTCGCTGGCGGGCGAGTGGACGCCCGACTGCCGCACCGCCGGCTGCATCGGCTGCGGCGTCTGCAAGGCGGAGGGGCTCTGAGGACAGGTCACGCGGCGGGTGAAGCGGACATGACAGAACGACCGGTCTCGATCCAATCGGACGTGCCGCTCCGCGGCGTGGTAAACGTGCCGGACGGCGCGAAGGCGGCGGTCGTCTTCGTGCACGGCTGGTCGGGCTACCGGTGCGGGCCGCACCGGATGTTCGTCTCCGCGGCGCGGCGGCTGGCCGAGATCGGGGTCGCGTCGCTTCGGTTCGACCTGCGCGGCCGCGGTGACAGCGAAGGCGACTCCGCGGCGACGGACCTGGACCAGATGATCGACGACGTCCTGGCCGCGGCCGGCTTCCTCCGGTCGGAGGCGGGAGCCGAACGCATTTACCCGCTGGGCATTTGCTCCGGCGGCAACGTCGTTCTCGGCGCCGCGTCGCTGGACCGGTCCTTCGACGGCCTGATCCTGTGGTCCACCCCGCTGTTCGCACCGCAGAAGCCCAAGACCGACCGGGCCCGGCGCTCGGCGTTCTTCCTCGGCGAGTACGCCCGGAAGGCGCTCCGCCGCGAGACGTGGGCCAAGCTGTTCCGCGGGAAGACCGATCTCCGGGCCGTGCTCCGCACGATCCGGGGGCGGTCGAAGCCCACGGGCCGCAATCCGAAGGACTCGACGCGGGACGTCATCAGCGACCTGGCCGGCTACCGCGGCCCGGCGTTGTTCGTGTACGGCAGCCGCGATGACGAGGCCATCGGCGCCCCGGAGTCCTACGCGTCGTTCTGCGAGCAGCACGGCATCGAGGCCGCGTTCCACACCGTCGAGGGCGCGAATCACAGCTACTACTCCGTCGCCTGGGAGAGCGAGGTGATCGACACGACCCTCGCCTGGCTTCGGCGCCATCTGTGACGCGGCCCGTTGCCCCCGGGCCGCCCCCTTTGCGCATCGGGATGTTTGAACTCGGCGGCGCGATTCGGTATGATGAGCGGCGGCAGGAGTCCGGCCGTCCCGAATGTCGACGTCGCTCGGCAGGGCGACGTCGAGCCATGCGGGGACCAGCGTTCCGCGATCGCAGAGGAGGCGACAATGAGGTTCGGTCGACAGGCGATGTGGGTGTGGGCGGCGCTCGTTCCGCTTGCGGTGGTCCTCGGCCCGGTGTCTTGCTCGAAAGAAGAGAAGAAGGCCGACAAGCCCCAGCCCCCCCCATCGGCGGAGGTCCCGGCCGCGAAAGAGCAGGAGCCGCCGCCCCGCAAACCCGACAAGCCCAAAGGGCCGCCCAAGCTTCGCTTCGTCTCCGCCCTCCAGCTCGACGTGTTCCGCACCGCCGGCGCCGGC
>Ga0272442_10003729_pt1 | contig 21236 bp, 15 predicted proteins | sample SSMForm2O_FD_200262 | JGI IMG/M metagenome (GOLD analysis project Ga0272442, IMG submission 200262) | Marine sediment archaeal communities from Little Sippewissett salt marsh, Falmouth, MA, United States - SSM-Form-2O | ecosystem: Environmental > Aquatic > Marine > Wetlands > Sediment ... | reverse complement strand
GTCGACTTCCCAACCTCCCTGGAGACCGGCCTGGCCACGGCCATAAGTGGGTACCGCGACCTGGGCTGGCTGCCCTGAACCCCGCAACTTGCCCCGGAAGCGGCTTGTGGGGTACAATTCTTTCATGACAAGCGGCAACGGCCCCATCCCGGGGGAACAGAAAACCCTGATGGATCCCAAAAAGGGCGCAGCCCGAAAATACCGCGACCTCTTCGTGGGTCCCGGCGGTTTTCCGTTCTTCCTCAAGTACGAAATCATCACCACCCTGTTCACCTCCATCCCCGGCGCCCTGGGATTCGCCCTGCGCAAGTTTTTTTTCCGCCGTCTCTTCGCCTCCGTAGGCCGGGGCGTGGTATTCGGCCGCAACATGACCCTCCGACATCCCCGCAAGATCAAAATCGGCAACGGCGTGGTTTTTGACGACAACACCGTGCTGGACGCCAAGGGGATCGACAATACGGGCATCCGCATCGGCGATCACGTCATGGTCGGGCGCAACACCATCATCAGCTGCAAGGGCGGAGACATCGAGATCGGCGACTTCGCCAACATCGGATCCAACAACACCCTGCTGTCCGAGAGCGTACTGAATATCGGCAAGTTCGTGTTTACCGCGGGCCAGACTTACATGGTGGCCGGGGGGAATCACAGTTTCGACCGCAAGGATATCCCCATCTGGCACCAGCCCTCGGTGTCCAAGGGGGGGATTGTCATCGAGGACGATGTATGGATCGGTGCTTCCGTGACCGTGGTGGACGGGGTGAAGATCCGGACCGGTTGCGTGATCGGGGCCGGCAGCGTGGTGCACCGCAACCTGCCCCCCTACACCGTGGCCCTGGGCAATCCCCTGGCCATCGTCAAGAAACGCTGAACCCGCCCTTCCACATCCCCACCCATACTTTTTCCCCTACATTTTTCGATTCTTTTAGAGTATAACCAGAAAGAATGAAATGGAGGAAAAGATGAAGAAGACCGCCGTGATCGTTGCCTTATTACTTGCTGCAGGGGCATTTTCTCCAGCTCCCGCGCAGGAGAAGAAACAAAAAGCCCTCAAAGATACCTCGCAGATGTCCACACCGCTGCTGCGGTCTTTCCTGAAAGAGTACTGGTCCATCTGGGAAACCGAACAAACCGACCAGCGGCGCAAGGTCCCCCTGCCGCCGGTACAGAAAGCCTACCCCAAGGACGCGGAACTCGTGGACCTGGTGCCGGTGGAAAAAATCACCCTGGGCCGCATGCCGTTGATCGAAGCCATGAAGCGGCGCCGCAGCCGCCGCAAGTTTACGGCGGATCCCCTCTCCAGGGAAGAGTTGAGTTTCCTGCTGTGGAGCACCCAGGGCGTGGCCCGCACCATTGAGCGCAAAGGCCGGGTGGCCTACACCCTGCGCACCGTGCCTTCCGGCGGGGCGCGCCACCCATTTGTCTCTTACCTGGTGATCAACCGGATCACGGGAATCTCTCCCGGCCTATACAGATACCTGCCCCTGGAACACAAGTTGCTGCCGCTGCAAACCGGGAAAGACCTCTCCGATGCCGCGTCCAAAGCCTGTTGGGACAACCGTTTCGTCAAGCAGGCGGCGGTGGTGTTTTTCTGGACCTGCATACCCTATCGCACCGAGTGGCGCTACAGTTTCCAGTCCCCCAAGATCATTGCCCAGGACAGTGGACATCTGTGCCAGAACCTTTATCTGGCCGCCGAGTCCATCGGCGCGGGCACCTGTGGTGTGGACGGCTACCACCAGGAACGCTCCGACAAACTCCTGGGCGTGGACGGCAAGGATGAATTTACTTTGTACGTAGCCCCGGTAGGCCGCATCCCGGCCCCATAACCCTCCGGACGCTCTCCCGGCGGAGCCGCAAAGGCTCGGCACTGTCACCCATTCGGTTCATAACGACCCGCCAAACCCTGGCAATGGAATTGCTATCACTTTGCCCAATCATGCAAAGGAGTCGCACAATGGTGAACAAAACGCAGGGAAACACGGGCTCATGGACGAAGCCACATCACCTTTTTGTCTGGATCATATCGTTGTTCTTTCTTATCCAGCCCTTTGAATCGCCCGGGCAGGACCGGGTCGTGGAGAAAGTCCAGGTCATGAACCGGGAAGTGGTGGTGCGGGTATTTGACGGCAGACAGCCTGTATCCGGCCTTACGGAAAAGGACTTTGTCCTCTTCGAAAACGGACGCAAACAGCCCATCACGAGCTGCCGGGAGTTGCAGCGTGCCCTGGTGACCGCGGAACCCGTCGCCGAGGTTGCCGGCGAGGCCGTGGCCGCGCCCAAGCGCGGGCGCTTGTTTCTTTTCCTGCTGTGGTGGAACGAGAAAAGTACCGCCTGGCCCAAGGCATGGGAGTACTTCCTGACCAATATTTACCGTTCCGGTGACCGCATCATCTTAAGCGGCGGCAACCAAGCCGTGGAGATCCGTAACCCTGAAAAGCAACAGGAAAAACTGGCCGCTTTTTTTGCCAAGATGGATCAAGCCCTGGAGCGCCGCAAGCTTACCAAGCTGAACATGATCCGCGAACTGGGGCGCAGCGCCCAGGAATTTCATGACAGCCTGGTGGGTTTGAAAATGCGCGCTTCCGAAAGGGCTTTGTTGGAAGAGTTCAAGATGCGCTACCGCGGCGTACTGGAAGAGTACCGCCTGGTCCGGCTTCAGGCCCAACCCAAACTCCTGACCGGCTTGGCTTCCGAATTGCGGAGCCTGGAAGCGGAGAAGTGGGCGCTGGTGTTCATGCAGAATGAACGTTTGCCCATGGTACATGAAAAGAGTCGACTTTTCAGCGCCCCCATGAGCCAGAGCACGGCTTCCCAGCTGGGCAAGTTCATTGACGAATGCGACAAACGCATCATCCAGGCCGCCGACATGGCCGTACATGTCCGCGATCTGCGTTCCCTCTTTACCGGCGCCAACGCCACGTTCCACCTCTTCCTCAGCGACCCGGAGGGTGAAGTCCTGGATACGGACCAACTGCGCTGGATGCCCGCCTTTTCCTCCTGGGAATCCGCGTTCCGCGATATCAGCCGGGACACCGGTGGCAGGATTCAAAACTCAACCCAGCTGGGTGAAGCACTGCGGCAATCAGCTCACCAGCGGGATATCTTCTACGCCTTGACCTTCCGGCCCGAATCACCCAGTGAACTCCGCTCGAAATTGCAGGTCCGGGTCAATCGCCCGGGTTTGAAAGTTGTCTTTGCGCGCCGCCTGGAAGCCATCGAGATCCAGCCTTTGACCATCACGCCGCCGGTATGGGCGGATGGCCACCTGAGATTCACCTTATCGGGGTTCCTGCGCGAAACCGGCGCCGACGGCTTGCTGAGCGGCAATGTGCGCTTACAGATAGGCAGTGAGATCCCGGATAAAGATCCGCTGGAATTTGCCAAAAGCATCCGCCCGTCGGGAGAAAAAGCCGAAGTCGACATGGGCCTGCATTTCCCCGCGCCCGGCGACTACCTCCTGAACATTGAAGCCTGGGACGAAATCGGCGACCAGACCGCCCACGCCCACATCAAGGTAAACATCCCGGCAGCCGAACCGCCGCCCGCCAGCGTTCGGAACGACGAAGTGGCGGAAGTTGACCCCCGGTTGACACCGGTCCTGGATAAAGCCGCGGACTATTGCCGCCGCCTGAAAAAAGCGGCGTTCCGCTTCTACTGCACCGAATGGGTGGATGAAACCGTATTGGAAAAAAACCGAATCAGCCGCCGCATGGAGCGCAATAGCCGTCACCTGCGTTACGACTACCAGGTCGTCGGCGCCGGGACGATCCAGGAACAACGGCGCCTGATCCGTGACGGCCGGAAGAAAGTAAACGTACCGAACGTGAAACTGGACACCCGTATCAAGTCCCATTATTCCGTTTTCATGCCCGTTACCCTGCTGGCTTTGGAAAACCGCTCCAAATACCGCTACAGCCTGGTGGAGACCGACCGGATCAAGCAGCGCCCCTGCGTGGTTGTGGATGTCGATCCACTGCACCTGACGGAAAGCGGCATAACCCATGGACGCGTATGGATCGATATCGACGATGGATCGGTAATCCGCATCGATGTGAACCCCCGCGGTATACAGGGCAGCGAAGCGATGATTCAAGCGGCGAAAAACATGTCGGCCAGGCTGGAACTGACCGCCACCCATTGGTACCTGGTTTCAAACAAGGGGATACGCTTCCCGTCGCTGACTGAATTCTCCGAAGCCTACATATTCGACAAGCTGTCACGCACCCGCGTGCGGACACGGGCCGTACCGGAAAAATACGGCGTCGTCAAGTACGTGCGGGAGCCTTACGAAGAAAGGGGACGCCGCCGGGTGGAATTCTACCACCTGCGCCAACAGTACAAGAACTACCGCTTCTTCCAGGTCAACAGCCGGGTCAAGGTACAATAGTTCCTGGCCCGGCTCCGTGCCGGCAACCGCGGGTGTTCAGGGTGCAGGTGCGGGCATGGCCGCGGGAAACCGCAGACGGTAGATACGGCCTCTATCCCGGCGCAGACGCATGTAGATCTCACGCCGACCGGGATCAGCCGTCCAGGACCACTGGGTGGTCCTGCCCCGGCCACTCTGGGATAAACCGTGCAGAAGATCCAGCGCTTGCCGGCGGTTCAACCCATCCCCAAGGCGCGAGAGACGGCCGGCGGCCCGTCGATACCTGCGACATCGCTGGCGGCGATCCTTCTCGGCGGGAAAGGGTGACTGCCGGAAATTGGTCAACACCTGCCAAGGCTGCGTCGAGCGCACAATCCGCCAGCCTGCCTGCCAATACTCCACCACCGCGGAGTTTCCCCTGGCATCCGCCAAAAAAAGGCTGTGACTCAGCAAGTTGCAGCCGTTGTCGTAGGCATGGAATCCGGTGGCAACACCCAGTGCCTGCTCGAGATCCGCGGCTTTGTCCAATACCTCCCTCACCCAATGGGTAACGAAACGGGCGGGCCGGGGAGGCGTTCGACTCACTCCGGTGCCGCCCACGTAGTTCAGGGCGGCAAAAACGCCTTTTTCATTGATACCTTCACAGGTGAGGTATGGCAAAAGAAACAAGCTCAGCCGCTTTCTCAACGGAGCCGCGTCCAAGTCATCGCCGGGCATGAACCCGAAATGTCTCATGTGCGCAAAAGCAATGGAAGCGTACCCCCGGGATGGCCGGCACAGCACTGCCACCGGATCGGTGTTGACATTGTCGAAATTCCGCCCCACACGGGCAGACCCATGAGTGTCCCGGAATGCAAATGAACTGCAACTGACCGGCCCTTTGTTTGCGTCATCCCCGCCGGGGGTTCCGGTTTGCGCCCGAGACCGCAATTCCCCCATCCGCAGAATCTGGGAGTAATCGCCCTGAAAAACCACTGTATACAACTTACCGGTTCGCTGGAGGCTTCGGCCCACATCGTTGCTGTCCACGGTCGAGAGCGGCGGGGCCTGGCCCAGGCCGTGGGCATGAAAAACCGCATCCACCACCTTCTCGTTCCGGGACGGCCCGCAGGCAGACATCAACAATCCGATCAAAAAAACCATGAGGGTTCCACAGTACGCGTTTCGTGGTCTAGGCAATTCTCCTCCTTGTACTGGAGATGATACGCATGCGAAAGGCTGCCGGTTACCCTTGAATTTCCGTTTCACCTGACAAACGCAAGCACCAAGCCGTGGGCAAGGGCCGCCGCCACCACCCGGCGCAAGGTTAAACGATTTTCGGCGTTGAAAACGCGGCAGATGATTTTTTTCTTGACAAGCCCGCGGATTCATGGTTAAATGTTTCTATGTGTAGAAACAAGCGGCAATCCAACCGCCTTCGCGGCGAACTCGGTGTCCCGGCTATCCAAGCAGTGACACCTGCCCCGGCCGCTTGGTACATCCGGATCCCCTGGGCGGTTCCCGCCGCCCATTGATTCCACCCCACCAATTTTCCTTTTATCCAAAATCCATATTCATGAAAAGGAGGCATCATGTCCACCATTATTCAATTGCCGCGCAATGAATTGCCCAGGCAATGGTACAACCTGGCCGCGGACCTCTCCCGGCCCGTTCCTCCGCCCCTGGGACCGGACGGGAATCCCGTCACCCCGGAGCAATTGGCACCGGTTTTTCCCGGTAACCTCATCGAGCAGGAAATGTGCACCCAGCGCTGGGTGGACATTCCCGCAGGCGTGTTGGAACTGCTCTCTCGCTGGAGGCCGACCCCCTTGCACCGGGCGGAGCGCCTGGAGCAGGCCTTGGGCACCCCGGCACGGATCTACTTCAAGAACGAAAGCGTCTCTCCCCCGGGGAGCCACAAACCCAATACCGCAGTGGCCCAAGCCTGGTACAACCGCGAGGCGGGAATCCGGCGCCTGACGACGGAAACCGGTGCCGGGCAATGGGGATCCGCCCTGGCTTATGCCTGCAGTATGCTGGGCATGGAGTGCAGGGTTTACATGGTTCGCATCAGTTTCGACCAGAAACCCATGCGCAAAACCATGATGCAGGCATGGGGCGCCCATTGCCTGGCCAGCCCCAGCAGCGAAACCGCCAGCGGTCGCCGCGTACTGGAGTCCGATCCCGATACTCCGGGCAGCCTGGGCATCGCCATCAGCGAGGCCGTGGAAGCCGCGGTATCAGACCCAACCGGCCGCACCAAGTACTCCCTGGGCAGTGTGCTCAACCACGTGATGCTGCACCAATCGGTCATCGGACAGGAAGCCCAGCAACAGATGAAATTGGCCGGGGAAAAGAAGGTAGACACCGTCATCGGCTGTGTGGGCGGGGGCAGTAACTTCGCCGGATTGGCCTTTCCCTTCGTGCGGGACAAGATCCACGGCCGGGAGATCGACATCATCCCAGTGGAACCCACATCCTGCCCCACCCTCACCCGTGCCCCCTACACCTATGATCATGGAGATGCCTCCCGGCTGACACCGCTTTTGGCCATGCACTCCCTGGGCCACGGTTTCATTCCCCCACCCATTCACGCCGGCGGGTTGCGTTACCACGGCATGGCCCCCATGGTATCCGAAGCGGCCATGGAAGGCCTCCTGCGCCCCCGGGCCTACCCGCAATTGCGTTGTTATGAAGCCGCCGCCATGTTCGCCCGTACCGAAGGCATGATCGTGGCGCCGGAAACCAGCCATGCCGTGGCCGCGGCCATCGACGAAGCCGTCCGCGCCCGCGAAGAAGGCCGCCAGCGGGTGATCCTCTTCAATCTAAGCGGTCACGGCCTGATGGACCTGTCCGGTTACGCGCGCTTCTTTAATGGAGATCTCACGGACCACGCCCTGCCTGAAAACGAAATGGCCGCGTCCTTGAGGGTGTTGCGCGACCTGCCGCGGCCACCCATTCCCGCCTGAAAGATCACCGTGCGGGGGAAGGGCGGCGTCAGTCGCCCTTCCCCGTTGCGCCATGGGATTCAGGTTCGGGGGGGCAAAAAAGATCCCCTTCTCCCCGAGAACACGGCGCCACTCATCCTGGTTTTCATCTCCGGGAACGGGTCGATCAAGTCCTTGTGCCCGAGGACTCGTTCAGACCAACATCTCGAATGGTACCGCCGCCAGTCGGGCAGCCGCCAGGATGCGTTCCTTTAAATCAAAACCCATGGTGCAGCGTACCCGGCAGGATTCGCAGTCCGTACACGCCAAGCGGCCGGGCACGACGCCCTCCAGGGTCTGCCGGGCCTTGGCGGCGTTGCGGTATCCATAAGCATACATGTAGGCCCGCATCAGGGTCGGGATATCCGGAGCGTCAGCGCATTGGGCCAGGCAGCCGCCGCATTGGTCACAATACAATCCGGGCAATCCCGCCGCGTCCTTCAAACGCAGATCGGCTTCTTCAGCCGCGCTGAGAGCCAAATCACGCATAACCCCAAGATCCGTTTCCATTTCGGCGAAGGTGGAGAACCCGGGTATGGCTGTATGCACATTGGTATCGTTCAGAACCCATTTCAGGGCCGCGCCCATGTTGATGGGTTGCTTGCGTTGCTGATCCCAGAACACCCCCGCCTGGGTTTTCATGGCCACGACACCAAGTCCCGCAGAGGCCGCGGCGGCAATGGCCGACTGAACTTCCGCACGGTGGGGCTGCCGGAAGTTATATGCGGTCAACACCACGTCATACACCTTGGCGGCCACGGTGGCGCGGATGACTTCCGGTTCCCGGGTATGCGTCGTGATGCCGATAAAACGGGTTTTGCCTTCGCGGCGCAACTTCACCAATTCGTTCATGTACGGCTCGAAAGCCACGGCTTCGCCCTTGACCACATCATGGAGGTACAGGATATCCACGTATTCCAGTTGCAAGCGTTTGAGGCTTTCCTCTACGCGTTGCCGCAAAACAGCCGGCTTCCCCGGCGTGATAAAAAGGCCGGTTTTGTGGTCGATGGGCATATGCACCTTGGTGGCGATGATCAGGGAATCGCGTTTGCGTCCCTTGATCACACCGGCCAGCATCTCTTCATGCCGGCCACGGCCGTAACTATTGGCCGTATCCAAATGGGTGACTCCATTATCCAGGGCCGCAGAGTAAACAGCCGGATCCTGGGCTTGGGCGCCCATGCTGACCAGGGGGATCCGAATTCCCGTACGCCCCAGTGTACGGAAAATCCGCTTGCGACCGGGAGGTGCTTGCTCCGTATCTCCGGCACCCTGGACGATCCCCGGTACCAGTACGGCCCCCGCCGCGCCGACCATGCCGGTTTTCAGAAAACTGCGACGGGATGCTGCGACAGATTGCTTTTTCATGGGATTTCTCCTCGAATTTACATGGCCCGCAAGTCCGCGATGGACAAGTGGGGCTTTACCTTGAAACCTTCCGGAACGGTGTATACATCCGCAGGTGGATCCTGCTTTTTCATGGTCTCGATCCAGGTGCGGCTTTTGATGGGCGTACCTTCACGGTAACGGACACTGTCACTGCAAAGTGAGAATCCGGGAATCTGATTCAAGGCCTTTCGATACGCCGCCTCCATGCTGTTGAGCATGCGCAACTGACGGAAAAGCTTCTCCGCCGCAGTCACGTCAAAGAGCGTTTCCGAGGTATACCAATGGGTGGTTTCGGATTCGTTGTACTTCATGCCTTCATAGGGCACCCAGGAATGGATGCGGTAAGCCCGGCATTCCCGCCCGTCAATCTCCTTGCGTTCATTCGTGGCTTCCACCGAACCGGTCATGGGAAACCTCCCCATGCGTTCGATCAGGGGAGCGGGGAAAATGTCCGCCGGATTCAGGGGCAATGGGGCTTTGACGAAGGTCTTCTCCTCCTGGTTGATAAACAGAAACACTTGATTCCGGCCGTCCACTACCACCCGGCGGCTCCCCGAAATCAAGGCCATCCGGTTGTCGCCAACCCAGATGGAATGGGTGCGCTCTTCAGCGGGATTCACGCTGCCTCCGTTATAGTAGGCTTCCGTGCGGCTCTTTTGGAGCAGGAACACATCGGCACTGAGCCCGGCTGCCAACATGCACAGGCATAACAAAAGTGTCTTGGCTTTCATCATCATGACCTCCGCTAAGAATATACGAATGAAACAGCATGGAGTTCGATTTTTCATTAATCCGGACGGGTTTTTCCTTTTCCCATGGTTGGTGGGGCCGGCTTTCCAAGGTATAATGGCTTTCATGCATCACATCAAGATCCGGGGTGCCCGGGAACACAACCTGCGCAACATCGACGTGCAACTGCCCAGGGACCAGCTCATCGTCATCACCGGCCTTTCCGGAAGCGGAAAATCTTCCCTGGCCTTCGACACCCTTTACGCCGAAGGGCGACGGCGCTACGTGGAGTCACTCTCCGCATACGCACGCCAATTCCTGGGCCTTATGCACAAACCCGACATGGACGGAATCGACGGCCTCTCTCCGGCCATCGCCATTGAGCAGAAAACCACCAGCCGCAATCCCCGCAGTACAGTGGGTACCGTCACTGAAATTTACGATTACCTGCGCCTGCTCTTCGCCCGGGTGGGCATCCCCCATTGCCCGGTCCACGGCGTGACGATCGAACCCAGAACTCCCCAGAGCATCGCCGCTTCCATCACCGCTGAACTGCCCCCCGCCCATACAGTGCTCGCCCCCCTGGTACGCCGCAAGAAAGGTACATACGAAAAGCTGTTTGCCGACTTGCACCAGGAAGGGTTCACCCGCGTAAGGGTGAACGGGCAAATGGAACGTACCGACGATCCCCCCACCCTGGAACGTTATCGCCAACACAACATCGAGCTGGTGATGGACCGCTTGACCGAGCCCGACGAGACACGCCTATCCGAAGCCTGCGAGGCCGCCTTAACCCGTTCCGGGGGCTTGGTCCTCCTGGTGGACGGGAAAGGCAAAGACCACCTGTTCTCCGCAAGCATGGCGTGCCCTGTATGCGGCCTGTCTTTTGAGGAGCTGCAACCGCGCATGTTCTCGTTCAACAGTCCCTTCGGGGCCTGTCCCGATTGTCACGGTCTTGGCGTGGGCATGGAGTTCGATCCGGAACTTATCATCCCGGACCCATCACTGTGCATAGCGGACGGCGCGGTAGCCATGTACCGCAACGCCATGGACGGCTGGCGCGGACAGTACCTGGCCGCCGTGGCCCGCCATTTCGGCTTCGACATATTCACCCCCATCCAGCAACTGAATTCCCGGCAGTACCAGGCCCTGATGTTCGGCTCCGCGGAAAAGATCGCCTTTAAAATGAGCATGAAAAACGGAGAAGCCAACTGGTCTCACAAAGGAACCTGGGAAGGGCTGGCCCCGCAGGCCGAACGCCTGTTCCATCAAACCGAATCCGACTACCGCCGCCGTGAACTGGGAAAGTTCATGCGGACTTTTCCCTGCCCGAAATGCCAAGGCAAGCGTTTAAAGGAAAAGGTCCTGGCTGTGACCGTGGGCGATCGTTCCATTATCGACATCACGGATCTCTCCATTGACTCGGCGTTGGATTTCTTTCGCGGCCTGAAGACAGATGAACGCCGCAGTCGAATCTCCCGCCAGGTGGTGAATGAAATATCCGCCCGGCTGGAGTTCCTGCAAACCGTTGGCCTTGGGTACCTGAACCTCTCCCGCGGCGCGGGTTCACTTTCCGGCGGCGAAGCCCAGCGCATCCGCCTGGCCACCCAGATCGGCGCCAACCTCATGGGCGTACTCTACATCTTGGACGAGCCTTCCATCGGGTTGCACCAGCGGGACAACCGTCGCCTCATCGGCACCCTGCAGAAGTTGAAAGACCTGGGAAACACCGTGATCGTGGTGGAGCACGACGAGGAAACCATCCGTCACGCCGACCACGTGCTGGATATGGGGCCCGGCGCGGGATTGGAGGGAGGGCGAATCGTTGCCCAGGGCACTCCGGAAGAAATCGCTTCCCACCCGGAATCGTTAACCGGCCAATACCTCTCTGGAAACCGCCGCATCCCCATTCCAGCCAAACGGCGCAGCGGCGGTCCGTCGCTACGGGTCAGCGGCTGCCGCGAGCACAATCTGAAAAACATCACCGTCGACATTCCCACGGAAACCTTTACCGTGGTTAGCGGTGTGTCGGGCAGCGGAAAATCCACCCTGGTCTATAACATCATCTACCCGGGAATGATGCGCCTGCTTCACGGCTCGCGCATGGTTGCCGGCGCCCATGACTCCATGGAAACCCGGGACCACCTGGACAAGGTCATTGTCATTGATCAGAGCCCCATCGGGCGAACGCCGCGCAGCAATCCCGCGACCTACACCAAGGTTTTCGGTGATATCCGCCAGGTGTTCGCCCGCGCCCGGGAATCCCAGCTGCGTGGTTATGCTCCGGGTCGTTTTTCCTTTAACGTCAGGGGCGGACGTTGTGAAGCCTGCCACGGCGACGGGGTGATCAAGATCGAGATGAACTTTCTCCCCGACGTTTACGTGGAATGCGAAGAGTGCAAAGGCCGGCGCTATAACCGCGACACCTTGGAGGTCACCTTCAAAGGGCACTCCATCGCCGATGTGTTGGACATGAGCGTCAACGAAGCCCTTGACCTCTTCGCCAATCAGGCGGCCATCCGCAAACGACTGGAAACCTTGCAGCGGGTGGGCTTGGGCTACATCAAACTGGGCCAGAGCTCGATCACCTTGAGCGGCGGCGAGGCGCAACGCATCAAACTCACCCGCGAGCTTTCCAAGCGGGATACCGGACGCACCCTATACTTGCTGGACGAACCCACAACCGGGCTGCACGCCCATGACATCCTGAAGCTGTTGGAGGTCCTCAACAGCCTGGTGGACCGGGGCAACACCGTGGTGGTCATCGAGCACAACCTGGACGTGATCAAGTGCGCGGACCACGTGATCGACCTTGGCCCGGAAGGCGGCGACGCAGGCGGCGAAGTCGTGGCAACGGGTACGCCCGAGGCAGTGGCGGGGAATCCCCGCAGCCATACAGGTAAATGCCTGGCGGGAGTGTTGCGTGATTGAACCCGCCCGCCTGCCCCGACTCCCGGGTTGTTATATCTTTCGGGATGCCCGGGGAAATCCCCTCTATATCGGCAAGGCCCGGGACCTGCACCAACGCGTATCCACTTATTTCCATTCCCGCGACTTGGGCCCCAGGATCCAGCGCATGCTCCACCTGGCCCGAGACGTGGATGTCATGGTCACCCGCAACGAAGTGGAAGCCATCCTGCTGGAAAACACCCTGATCAAAAAAAACCAGCCCCGTTTCAACGTGGACCTCAAGGACGCCAAAACCTACGCTTGGCTGCGCATCACAGCCGAGTCCTTTCCCCGCATCGTGACGGCCCGGCGGGTGGAGGGCCGGGGGGAGTACTACGGGCCTTTCGTTTCGGGCACAGCCCGCAACGAGATCCGCTCCACCCTGAACAACATCTTCGGTTTGCGCACCTGCCGACGGCTGCCCAAAAGGCCTTGCCTGCGCCGCCAGATGGGCACTTGCAGCGCACCCTGCATCGGAGCCGTGACTCCGGAAGAATACGCCGAAAGAATCGTCGACGCCCGGCAAGTTTTAAAGGGACGGGTGAATCACCTTATCCCGCGCCTGGAAAAACGCATGCAACACGCTTCAGCCGCATTGCGATACGAGCAGGCCCTGCAGTTGCGCAACCGCATCACCTCACTGCGCCGCATTCTGGACAAGCAACAGGTGCAGGCGGCCCGCCCGCGCCAGGCCGACATCATCCACAGCTTGACCCGGCAAGGGCAGACCTTCATCATGCGCTTCAGCGTACGGCGGGGAGTCCTTGAAGAAAAAGAGGAGTTTGTGCTGGAAGCGGGGGAAGGCCAACTGGAGGATTTTCTGTCCCGTTACTATGCCGAGCAGCCGGTTCCCCGGGAAGTGATCCTGCCCCGGGATCCAGGCCCGGGTCTACGGGAATGGTTGTGCGCACGCAGGGGCGGTGCCGTTGCCGTAACGGTTCCCCGGCGGGGAGACAAGCGGCGCCTCCTGGATCTGGTGGAAACCAACTTGAAAACAGCCTATCTGGGCAGCCGGGACACCTTGCGGGAACTGAAAGAACTGCTGGACCTGGACCGCATCCCCCTGGCCATGGAGTGTTTCGACATCTCGCATTTTCAGGGCAGCGCCATGGTGGCCTCCATGGTGCGTTTCATGAACGGTCGCCCCGTACCCGGTGCATACCGCCGCTTCCGCATCCGCAATGTGTCCGGGATCAACGACCCGGCCGCCATCTCCGAAGTGGTGCGGCGGCGTTACGAACGACTGTTGCGGGAGGGCGGAGACCTTCCCGACCTGGTGGTGGTGGATGGGGGGCTGCCCCAACACAACGCCGCCGGCCGGGCCCTGAATGAGCTCGGCCTGAACCTGCCGCTTATCGCCCTGGCCAAACGCGAGGAGGCAATCTACGTTGCCGCGGGCAAGCGGCCCGTATTGCTGGACCGGCGCCGGCCCGCCCTGCGCCTGCTGCAACGGCTGCGCGACGAATCCCACCGCTTCGCCCTGGCCTACCACCGATTGCTGCGCAACCGGGAGGCGACCTCATGAAGTTTGATTTGCATTCACCTTTTAAACCGGCGGGTTCACAGCCTGAAGCCATCCGCAACATTGAGGCGGCCCTGACCGCCGGATCCACGCATCAAACCCTCATGGGCGTGACCGGGTCCGGAAAAACCTTCACCGTTGCCAACATAGTCCAACGCATGCAACTCCCCACCCTGGTGCTCTCCCACAACAAAACCCTGGCGGCGCAGCTCTACAACGAATTCCGCGCCTTTTTCCCCCACAACCGCGTAGAGTACTACGTTTCCTATTACGACTATTACCAGCCGGAATCCTACATCCCCCAGAAGGACCAGTACATCGAAAAGGACATGTCCATCAACGAGCGCATCGAACAGATGCGCTTGGCGGCCGCGGCGTCACTGCTGTCCCGCCGGGACGTCATCGTGGTCGCATCGGTGTCCTGCATCTTCAGCGCGGGGAATCCCGCTTACTACCGGGGACTGGGCTTTGAAGTCGCCGCCGGCGGCCTGATGCCCAGGCGAACGCTGCTGGAGCGGCTCCTGCGCATCCGCTATGAACGCAACGACATGGAAATCAGCCCGGGTCGTTTCCGCGTGCGCGGCGACACCGTTGACCTGGTGCCGGGACACGGCAGCGACGTCATCCGCATAGAGATGTTCGGTGACACGGTGGAACGAATCTCCCGGATCAACCGCCTGAACGGGGATGTGTTGGAGCGCATGGACTACTACCATGTGTTCCCCGCGGGCCAATACGTCATTCCTGAAACAGCGCTGCAACGCGCCATGGAAAGCATCCGCAAGGAAATGGAGTCCCGTCTCCCCGTCCTGGGGCTTGTGGAAGCCCATCGTCTCAAACAACGCACGCTGTACGACTTGGAAATGCTGCAGGAAACCGGCTTCTGCAAGGGGATCGAGAACTATTCACGCCACTTCGACGATCGCCGCCCCGGAGAAAAGCCCTATTGCCTGCTGGACTATTTTCCCGACGATTTCATGCTGGTCATTGACGAAAGTCACCAGACAATCCCCCAGTTGCGTGGCATGTACCGCGGCGACTACGCCCGCAAAAAAAACCTGGTGGATTACGGATTTCGATTGCCCAGCGCTTTTGACAACCGGCCGTTGCGGTTCGATGAGTTTGAAGCCTACCTGGAAGTCCGTCCGGCCTTGTTCGTCTCCGCCACCCCCGGAGATTACGAACTCTCCCGCAGCGGCAAAGCGGTTGAACAGATCATCCGCCCCACCGGGCTTCTGGATCCCCCAGTGGAGGTCCGCCCGATCAACGGCCAGGTGGACGATCTGATGCGGGAGATCCACGCCGCCATCAAACGCGGTGACCGTTGTTTGCTGACCACCCTGACCAAACGCATGGCCGAAGAACTGACGGAGCACTTGGCGGGGCAGGGCGTTCATGCCCGCTACCTGCACTCGGAAATCGACACCTTGGAACGCAACGAAATCATCCGTGAATTGCGCCTGGGGACCTTTGATGTTTTGGTGGGCATCAACTTGCTGCGGGAAGGACTGGACATCCCGGAAGTGGGCTTCATCGGGATCCTGGACGCGGACAAGGAAGGCTTCCTGCGGGACGCCCGCAGCCTGATCCAGATCATCGGGCGCGCCGCACGCAACGCCAATTCCCGGGTCATCCTCTATGCGGAACACATCACGGCTTCCATGCAGGACGCCATGGACGAGACCCGGCGACGGCGGAATCTGCAACAGGACCACAACCGGCGCCACGGCATCGAGCCCCAATCCATTGCCAAACCGGTCAAGGAAAAAGTCGTCGAGGTCAGTGACAGCCGTCACCTGCCCAAGGCGGAACTGCCCAACCTGATCATCCAGTTGGAGAAAGAGATGCGCGACGCCGCGGAGAAACTGGATTTCGAACGGGCCATTGCCCTGCGCGACCGGGCAACGCGCTTAAAGCAACGCCTGGCCGCCGGTTGACTAATCAAGGGGAACCCGGTCCCAGAAAAAACGGCATCTTGCCACCGGTTCACCTCCCGGCCTGCGGCCGGCCACGAGCCAGGCATGATCAGGCGTTTCCCGGTATTCCAGCTCAAGGAATTCTCCCAGGTGCATCTCCGCCAGAAAGTTCACTTCCATGCGGCGCGGCAGGTGGCGGCGGTGGAAATCCTCATCGAAACCGTCCAGCATCCAGTCCACGTACCGGGTGTTGTTGACATGGCCATTGAGGTCGATGTCCGACCAGGATGCCGCCACGCGACGGGTATCGCCACTCCCATCCACATCGGGGATCCGCGGCGGCACCTCGTCCAAGGCGCGGACACCGCCGCAATCCGGAGGCAAGGGCAAAACATCCCGGGGCCGAACCGGGCGGCGGTTGTTGCGCTGCACCACCAGCCAGGCCGTTGTGGCGTTGATTAACACCCCGTTTTCCCCGGAAAACCGGAAATCCCGCAGGGCGAAAGCCCCCTTGTGGCCTGCCGGCCAGGTATCCAGATCAAGTTCGTCTCCCCAACCGGGCTGCCCTTGCCATTCCACGACAATGCGCGACAAAACCCAGAAAAGGCCGTCCCGGGCCAGATGAGAGTATCCGAACCCCAGGGATTCCGCATGCCGCCAAGCGCTCTCCTGCATCATGGCGCAGATGGCCGCCGGCCGGGCCCGCTGGAACAGGTCCACATCCCGGCTGTCCACGCGCAGACGGACACGATGCCGCAAAACGTTCTCCTCCTGAAGATGCTGCATGCGCTGAATCCCGGGATCAGATCAGGCGCAGAATGGACAACAACAGGAGCAACAAGACCATGAGAAATCCGATCAAGCGCTGCACGGACACCTCCTCGTTGCACTACACCATAACCCGAGCGGTATTGCAAGGCTTTTCGCTTTTGCTCCAATCGGTCCTTGTCGACATCAATGCCGGTTAGGTGGATCGATCATGCGGCGACAATGGCTCCCCTGCTCACCGGCCGGGGGCACCGTCCTCCAAGCTGGCGCACATAATTCCTCCCGGACCGGGATAACTCCGGGCTTTCCATAACATATGTTACTTCAGATGGTTATTCCTTGCTTCAACCCCGGTTGCGATTCTGCCGGCGCCTGCACGCACCTTGCCGCATTGACGGCGCCATGCTACTATGATGCCAACGCACAACTCCCCGGCCCGGATTCCCCGGGCAGAGGGAGGGGAAACATGTCTATCGCCATGCAGGGGAGCGGGGACGGCGGGCGATCACCGCAAGAATGGCCCCGGGAACCACGCAGTTGTTCAGCCCTTGTTCAAGAGGTTGTCCGCATTGTCCTGGACAGTGACCTTACGGAATTGGGACTCATGAACCTGGAGCATTTGTCCATCCTCACCAGGACAAGCCGATCAAGGCTCTGTCGCCGCTTCAGGGAAGAAACCGGCCATTGCCTGGCCGACTACATTCGCGTTGCCAAGATGGTGCGCAGTGCCTTGACGCTGCTGCGGGAGCCCAACCTTCGCGTGCGGGACGTCATGGAACAAGCGGGGTTTTCCTGCCCGGATCACTTCCGACGGGTATTCCGCTCGTGTTTCTGCCGTCCGCCGTCGAGTTTCCGCCTGCTCAACGGATCCCCGCCGCCGTCGAGGACTTGATTTCATTGCGGCGGGCCGTTACCATGGCGATCAGGGAAAAGGAGTGCCATGAAACGCATAGCCATTTTCGCTTTCAGCGGCGAGGTGACCACATTCGCCCATGTATTGCTCAACTCAGTGGAGTTGATGGACCAGGGATTTGACACCCGCCTGATCATCGAGGGCGCAGCCACCGGATTGTTGACCAAGCTGGAAAGGGATGACGCCGATTGGGGCGGATTGTTCCGCAGGGCATTGGCGACCGGGGTTATCTTCGGTGTTTGCCGGGCCTGTGCCGCCAAGACCGGCGGCCTGGCGGCAGCGGAACGGATCGGTCTGCCCATCCTGGACGAGATGTCCGGGCACCCTGCTTTCGCCACGCAATTGCGTGAAGGATACGACATCATCTCCCTCTGAGCGTAACGGGTTCCGTTCATATACGAGCGCCCCGCCCCCGTCCCAAAGCCGGCGGCTTGTCGTTCCGGTAATCAGGGGTCACCAGAAAAAGGCCAGCTGCAGCACCACAATGGTTGCGGTAAGTCCCCAAGCCCAGGCCAAGTGGCCCCCGGAAATGCGGATTAAAGGTACCCGGCTGCCCCATCCCCGGACAGCCAGCATGCGGGAAAGCGACGCTTCAAGCACCAGCCAAACCAATCCGGGGATGAGTCCGGCCAGGAAACCGATGAGCGGTCCACGGCCAGTGGCCGCCAACACGGTAACCACCATTACCTGCCAGGGCAGAAGGCCGATCAGGTAAACAAGGATGCGCCGCTTCACGCCGTCTTTGGGCCCTACTCCGACCAGGGGCAACAGATAAGTCCGCAGCAGGGCTCCGGCCAGGACAAACAATACCCCGGCAACGAGAATAATCCATGGGGGAAATCCGTACTTAATGGCAAAGGTCCAGTCCGAGTCCACTTTCCGCAATGGATCGGACAATTGGTGCATACCCGTCACCAACAGCCCGACCGCGGCGGTCAGGTAAAGCGGCAGGCGCCAGGCGGTGGGCTTTTTCAACAGACCCAGGGCCAGCAGCAATCCCAGGGGCGCGCCGATCCAGCCCCCGGCCAGGTATAGAAATTGCCAGTCCGGCACATAAGAGCTGACATTGTAGCCCGGGAAAACGGGGTGGAAGTAAAACCGCAGCGCCGTGCCTCCCTGGATCCATACCGCCAGCATATGGCCGAGTTCATGCAGGACTTCGGCAAAACAATAAGCGAACCCCGTACAGCCCAGAAAAAACAGTCCCGACATCCACGGCGAAGTCTGCTGGCGCAATGAAACCTCCCCAAGTGCATTTCCAATACGTTTGCCGGCCGCAAGCTGTTTGCCCGCCCCGACCGTGGTCATCATAGTGGTCGGGGAAACCGCTGCCAGGGCGCCCATGGCCCTGGCGATGACAGCGGGGACTTCCGCCAATCCGGAAAAGTCATTCCCGGCGGCAGCTCCGGTGCCACTTCAGCAGAGCGGCACCGGAGCCGGCAGGACCACTAGTTCGCCGAGTAGTAAAAAATCTGAAGCGATCCGTTGGTGTCGCGGATAATCACCTTGTACCGGGCCGGGAATCCCGATGGGCGGTGCTTGAAGCTGCCTTTCAGCTGTGTCCCGTTCAGGCCGGTGAATTCCTTGATCAATGTGCGGGGATCCGGCTGACCCTTTTCCTGGTAGTAGAACTTCAAAAAGTCCTGGCCGTACACTTCGTATTCCAGAATGGCGTTGGGGCCGGGGAAAATCCCCCCCTCCCGCTTGACATTGAAATTGTATCCTCCCATGGGGCGGCTCTCTACGGTCACATCCAGAAGCGGGGATCGTACGACCGTTGAGAAACGCTTCAACCGCAATTGGAAGGTACTGGACACGGACACCTGGACTGTATGGGTGGTGTTGACCGCCCCCCCGATCTGGCCCGGGAAGGTGTGCAGCACCCGGTTGGCAACCACGTCCACCAGGTCCGCCGTCATGGCGCCCTCAAAGCCCACTTTGAAGGTGACCACCCCGGGACCGTTGATTTTTGCGGGAGAAACGGAAAACTGCTTGACCTTGGGCGGGTTGGTGGCGGTATAGAGTTCTTTCTCCACCCAGCTGCCCTTGTCCCGGCGCAGCAGGCGCAGGCGCCATTGAGCACCGGCATGACGCTTGATTTTTTCAACACCGTATACCCTGGCCCCGTTGTTGCCGGAAATCTGCAGATTCTGTTTGCCATGCGGGTCCGCGGGGTCCGCGTGAAGGGGGGACAATTCCGCCCGCAGGGCATTGGAGTAATCAAAGCGGAAGGATGCCTCGGCGCCCCAGGGGCCCTGAACCGGCTCGATCTGGGCCTGATTGACCACCACGTCGGGATACTTGGGCTTGATCTTAACTGAGACGCGCTTTTCATCAAACTTGGAGCCTTTTCTGGCGATCAGGTTGAAATCCCTGGTCAATTCACCGAGACGGTACAAGAGCTCGCTGTGTTTGGTATCAAAAGAAGTGGCGAAAACAATGCGTCCAGAGGGGGAGGAGGAGGTCCAGGCCGCGGGGGATTCCGGCAGGTTGTGAATATCGTAACGGATCAACTCGACCTTGTCCGCACCCTGGGTCTGGTACTCTAAAGTGATGGTGCCCGGATAGGTGACATTGGAGTTGACCAGGTTGAATTTGAGGATTTTAGGCCCTGAAATCAAGAATAACCCGGGCCTGACCACCAATTGGTTTTTGCCCTTGTTTTGGATCTGGTATACCGGGTTTCCCGGTCGGGGGGGGATCATCTGCAAATCTGAAGCCAACAGGATTTTAAATACCGCGCTTTTGCCCGTGACCGCGCCTTGGGTGACAATGGCTTGATAATCGCCTGGAGGGCAAACAACCCCGGGAGTCCCGAGAGCCACTGTGTACGTTCCCAAGCCAGCGGCTATACCTGACGACACTTTGTGACTGAGACCTTTGGACAACTCAAGCAGCGCGATTTCCACGGTCCCGGAAACGTTCGCCGCCGTCCAGCGTACTGGGAAGCTGCTTCCCTGTTTCACGGAAAATCCGGCGGCCGGCGCGGTGACGCGAATGGATGCGTTTTTCGGGGGCGAAGGGTCGGCAATAGAGAAAGGCTTGTCACTGAAGTCAAGTGCCGAACCTCCTTGGAGTTCAACCTGAACGCGGTAATTCGCCCCAGCCCCGGGAAAAGGTAAATTCGTGGCGCCCACGTTCCAGCTATAAAAATGTTGAGTCGCGGGAATTCCCGATGCAATAATGCCCACAGGAGCGCCGCCTTTCAGCAGCTTTATTCTGAATGTTCCCGAGTTGATGCCCGGAGCGGTCCAGGTGATATTGCTGCTGCTGCCACGGGACCAGTTCTCGCCTCCGTTGGGGCTTGTGACCTGGATCGATCCCGATGGGGCCGGTGCCGACGAAGTAATATCGAAAGGCGCGTCGCTGAAATCACTGGGCGTTGCCCCTTGCAGGCGGATCTTGATCGTGTACCCGGCTCCGGGTCCCTGTGCCGCAACTGATTGCAGGGCACCGACTTTCCATTTGTATGCGCCCTGTCCCACGGGGATGTTGTAGGCCACGGTGCCGAGATTGATGCCACCCCGCCACAGGGTCAGTTTTACATTACCCGAGGCGATTTGCGAGCTGGTCCATTTAATGGTCTGATCACTGCCTTTCTGCCATTTCTCTCCCCCGTTGGGGGCGATGATCGTGATAGAGGCGGCGAAAACACCCAGAGACAAAGTCATCATGAGGGTGAAAAATGCGGTTTTCCTGGCAAACATGGATCGTC
>Ga0272442_10003727_pt1 | contig 21246 bp, 17 predicted proteins | sample SSMForm2O_FD_200262 | JGI IMG/M metagenome (GOLD analysis project Ga0272442, IMG submission 200262) | Marine sediment archaeal communities from Little Sippewissett salt marsh, Falmouth, MA, United States - SSM-Form-2O | ecosystem: Environmental > Aquatic > Marine > Wetlands > Sediment ... | reverse complement strand
CCATCTGGCGAGCTCATTCCAAGTTAATAAACGTTGGAAAAGAAAACTGGTTACCATAAAAATGTCTTCGGAAAGGCTGTAACAAATAATATATAGAAATATTAATATACTGGTAAAATAATGTCAAGTATTATTTCCGGGGCTGATCCGAATACGATTTTGCCCGGGGGAAAAGTTTTTCAAAGCGTCAGGCTTACTTGATATAGGCCACGGAAAGGGTTAATTTTGATTCTGTGGTATCGGCAAGAGATTCGGCGGCATAGGCATGGTTTCCCGGTAATTCGGTGCATGGGATAGTTTGATAGTTTCCGGATTGAGTTGCATTCGAACCTGCTTTCTATCGAAGGGGGTTGCAGTTGACAGAGAAACTCGACGTTCTGGCGATTGCCGCTCATCCTGATGATGCGGAGCTGACATGCGGCGGGACATTGATCAAATGCGCGGATGCCGGCTACCGTGTAGGGGTGCTGGACATGGCCGCTGGTGAGACCGGTACCCGGGGAAGTGCCCGAAAGAGGCTGGATGAAGCGGAGAGGGCCGCAGAGGTGATGGGTCTTGCGCTGAGAGAAAACCTCGATTTGCCCGATGCTCACCTGGAGGACAGCCAGGAGAACAGGCTGAAGCTGGCCGGGACGATCCGGCGGCTCGGCCCTCGTGTGCTGGTCCTGCCGTACGAGCGGGGCCGTCACCCCGACCATACGGTCACAGTTTATCTGGCAAGGGCAGCCGCGTTCCTGGCCGGCCTGAAAAAGATTGAAGGGGAAGGGGAGGCGAAGCGGCCGGAAAAGATTATCTACTGCCTGGCCTATGTCGAGCACGGGCCTAAGCCTTCCTTTGTGGTTGATATTTCCGCACAATTTGAGCGGAAATATGAAGCGATAATGTGTTACCGGAGCCAGTTCGATGGGCGGCGCGAGGCGGGAGAGCTCTTTCCCACCGGCCAGCCGCTGCCGGAGCTGGTACGCACCCAGTCCCTGCACTACGGCTCTTTGATCCGGAAGATGTATGGAGAGCCGTTCTATCAAAGAGAGACACTGGCAGTGGAGGATATCGTGGAGATGGGAGTGAAATCCATTTAAGCGAATCAGTAAAGGAGGATAAATGCGCTGCCATGCTTGCGGTAAGGCTGTTCAGGCGAAAGACAAGATCTTTCGTTCCGATACCTGCTCCGATTGCGGCCGGCCCTTGCGCTGCTGTAAGAATTGCCTCTTTCACGACCCGGCAGCCTCTAACCAGTGCCGCGAGCCTCAGGCTGAATGGGTGGGGGACAAGGAGACTGCCAATTTCTGCGACTATTTCAGGCCGCGGGAAAATGGCGGCGCGTCAGCCGGAGGGACCGGATCGGCGCAGGCCAGGAAAAGGCTGGAAGACCTGTTTAAGTAGAAGTGAAAAGAGCGGAAAGCCCCGCTAATCAACTCCTGCGGCTGGAAAGCGGGTGCTGGTTTACGAGGGTATTCCCTTGCCGGTCAGCTTGTAGACTTTCGCATCGACAAACACCTTGAACAGGTCCGGATCGATCCTGCCCTTTTTGACCTCTTTTTCGATGATATTCAGAGCGGCTTCAGCAGTGATCGCTGGCTTGTAGGGGCGGTCGGTGGCGGTGAGGGCGTCGTAAATGTCGCCAATAGCCATCATCCGGCTCTGCGGGCAGATCGAGGCAGCGTCTATTCCGCGGGGATACCCGCTTCCGTCGAGTTTTTCGTGGTGCCCGTAGGCGATCTCCGGAATGTTGCGCAACTCAACGGTCCAGGGGATTTTAGTCAGGAAGTTGTAGGTGTGGACCACATGGGACTGGATTTCCTGCAGCTCCTCGTCGGTCAGAGAGCCCCTGGGAATGGAAAGAACCTGGTATTCCGCTTTATCCAGAAGAGAAAAATTCTCTTTGTCGCTGTCGCTGATAATAGTGCGGGCGATTTGTTCCAGAACTGAAAAATCGTTTTCGATAAGTACTGTAGGTTCGTTGGCCTGGATGATCAGCGACAGGTAATGATCGAGGGTTTCAAGCTGCTTTTCCATCTTGCTGTCGATATTCTTGAACTGGCGCAAGTACGTCTTCCTGCCCTTGTCCAGCAGGTACTCCATTTTGTTCTTGTTGGTTTCCTTGAGGAATATCTGCCTGGCCAGATCGAACCTTTTCTTGATCAGCTCCAGATGCTGGGGATAAAGCTTTTTGGATTTGAGCAGTACGTGCTCTCTCACCCCCACTTTGCCGAAATCATGAAGGAGCGCAGCGTAGCGGATCTCCTTTATCTGGGTCTCGCTGAATCGGAATTCCCGCAGCGGCCCGCTGGTGGTGCGGTTCACCATTTTCGCAATGCCCACTGTGAGGGAGGCGACTCTTTCGCTGTGACCGCAGGTTGTCGGATCTCGTGATTCGATCGCGGTCACAGAGGCCTGCACGAAACCCTCGAAGAGATTTTCGATATCCCGGTATAAACGATAGTTCTCGAGAGCCACAGCGGCCTGCGAGGCCAGGGCTTCAATCAGGCTGCTCGAACGCTCGTCAAAGGGAAGAACCTTGCTTTCGACAACATCCGGGCTCGAGAGGATCATCTCGCTGTTGGGTTTTTTGTTGATCAGCTGAATCACCCCGGTGATCTCGTCCTTCTGGTTGCGCATGGCAACTGCGAGCATACTTTTAGTCCGGTAGTTGTTACTTTCGTCGAATGATTTGTTGATTGTGAATTGGTACCGGTCGGGAATATTGTAGCAGTCATCGAGAATAAGTGACTCACCGGTCAGGGCTACATAGCCGGCGATACTGTCCGGGCTGATAGGGATGGCGAATTCCTTGAAATCGACATTGATAGAATCCGAGCGGGTATTGCTGAAATGAAGCGCCTTTTCCTCCTCATCCTCTCCCTTCTCCACGATATAGACACTGCCCCCATCGGCTGTAGTTACGTTACAGGCCTCCTTGATAATCTTATCCAGCAGACGATCGATGTTTCTCTCGCTGGAGAGGGAGATACCGACCTCGATCAGTTTTTGCAGCTCGGAGTAGCCGGTCTGGAGCATTTTTTTGAGGCGTTCGATCTCGCTGCGTAAACTGGCCGTGCGGAAAGCCTCGCGCATGGCGATGAGAAACTGCTTTTCGCTGAAATCAGCCGAAAGGAGGGCACAAACGTTGGGCAGCTCTTTTTTGCCGTACTTGCCGTTATCGATCTGGATCACCAGGGGGGGATAATGGCTGGAGGAAATGAACTCCGAAATTTCTTTGCCGCAGGTTTTCCACCCCGTACAGTCCACCACAAAAAACACCGGCTCGGTAATCGTATCGCCCGCCTGAGGCTTCTCCAGGTCTATTATACTGAAACCCAGCCGGGAGAGCTTGTCCCGGACACAGGAGAGACAACCGCTTTCAGCCAGAAAGATAGTCCCGTGGTAATTGTTGCCGACAGGCAACTCCGCGGATTCCCGCAACACCTCTGCTTTCAAAGCCTCTTCCCCAAAGTCTGGAGTTTCCAACAAGTAATCAGTTTCACTTGACCGGTGCTGGCCGTTAAGCTAATTTAGCAAGAATCGGGGCTTTTTTCAATAGACCACTAAATTTTAAAAAGAAAAGCATTGCGCTTATTCAATGATACCGGCTGAAAAAAAGACCGGGGCCGGAAAAAGTCGTAAATCGTCCGATCCGAGAATTCTTGCACTGGAGATGCTCACGCGGCGCAGAGAGTTCGACCTGGACCGGGAAGACCGCCTGGAAGCTTTCTCCCGCAAGGACCGGGCGTTGGTCAGGCAGCTTGTCTCAGGCACGCTGCGCACGCGAGGGAAAATCGATTATTACCTGGAGTTTTTCCTGCGATCCAGCTTGAAAAACCTGCCCCCCGTGGTGCAGAATATTCTCCGGATGGCTGTTTTTCAGTTGAAATTCTGCGAGAGGATTCCCGATCACGCAGCGGTCAACGAGGCTGTCGAGGCTGCCGGACGGCTTTCCGTGTCGCGGTACAAGCCCCTTGTCAATGGCGTTCTGCGCACTCTGCTGCGTGAATGGGACTCAGTCGTGCTGCCGGATGCGGAAAAAGAGCCGCTGAAGTATCTGGCGGTGAATTATTCCCACCCCCGGCGGCTGGTTGCGAGGTATCTTCAGCGTTTCGGCAGGCAGGGCACGGAAGCCCTGCTGAAGTCGAACAATTCGCGGGCTTTGCTGACCATTCGATCAGAGGAAACCCTCACCGGCGGCCTGTCATCCAACAGCGGACTTCGGCGAATGCTCGATATGGCCGGTATCGAGGTTCGCCCTGGCGCATATTTGCCGGAATCGCTGGTTCTGGAAGGCGAAAGCCTGCGGCCGAGCGAGCTCCCAGGCTATTCCGAGGGCCTGTTTTATGTTCAGGATGAAGCGGCAATGCTGGCAGCGCATCTCGCAGCCCCGGAAGCCGGATCCGTGATTTTCGATCTCTGCGCAGCTCCCGGAGGCAAGGCCACTCACTTGGCCCGCCTGGCCGGCGCTGGCTCTCTAGTGGTCGCCTGCGACCGCAGCCGGAAACGCCTCGAAACACTGGGGTTGAATCTGGCAAGGCTCAGGCTGGAAAACGTTCGCCTGGTGGCGGGCGATGCCTCACGGCCCGGGGTGAGCCGTGCCGATCTCGTGCTCCTGGATGTCCCGTGCACGGGGACCGGGGTGATGCGCAGGAAACCTGACCTGCGCTGGCGTATTACCGAAAAGGATTTGAAAGACCTTGTGCAGCTTCAGTCTGCGATTCTTGCCGCCGGGGCAGGCTGTGTGCGTCCGGGCGGAGTTCTGGTTTACAGCACATGCTCGATCGAACCGGAAGAGAACCGGGGAGCGGTAAGCTCATTCCTGGCCGGAAACGGGGATTTCTATCTGGATCCGGCGGAAAATTACCTGGAAAAAGAACTCGTCTCTGCGGACGGATACCTGGAAACCCTGCCCCACGTTCACGGGATCGACGGTGCGTTCGCCGCGCGTCTGAGGAGAAAGAAATAGCGGGGATACGGTTCGACTAACATAAGCTGAATTAAGAGCATGATAAGACAAAGGGAATAAAAGTGGAAGGCAAAATAAGAACGTTTCTGATCTACCTGGTTACAGCCGTGGTTTCCTTTTTTTTCGGCCTGTTCGTTCTCGACCAGGTGATCCTGCCGCAGATCTCTGGCGGCGGCAGGCTGGTCAAGGTCCCGCAACTGGAGGGAGCGCCGATCGATCAGGCCAGGGCAATGTGCGAGCAGGAGGGGCTTTATCTCACCGTGCGCGGTGAGACCTACAATTCAGAGTATGCATCAAACCACGTACTCAAGCAGGAGCCGGAGTCACCGGTGGTGGTCAAGCAGGGCCGACAGGTGTACGTGATTCTCAGCCTTGGCCCGGAGATTGTCACTGTGCCGTACGTTGTCGGCCTGACACAGAGGCAGGCGGCCATCCTGATCGAAAGGAGCCGGCTCGGCGTGGATACGGTTTTGCTGGTCAGTGATCCGGAAACGGCCAACGGCAGAGTGATCGGGGTGCAGCCGGATGCCGGTTCGGCCCTGCCCAGGGGCGGCAGTGTGGTTTTGACAGTGAGCAAGGGCGTGCAGAAAGTGAGAGTACCCTCTGTGATCGACAAAAGCCTCGATGAGGCCAGAGTCCTGTTGTCCGAAGCAGGGCTCGATATCGGCGAGATATCCTACAGGTTCAGCCGCTACCTGCAACCGGACAGAGTGATCGACCAGCAGCCGCTTGAACGTACTGCTGTGGAAAAAGGCACCCGGGTTAAACTTGTCCTCACAAGCTCGTCACCATGAAGCTTTTCCTGAAAACCAGCCGAATTTCCAGCTAAATGCGTGATTTCTACCGCTCGGTTCACCCGGGACATGCACTAAATATTGCTTTTTTAGCATATCTTGTTTAAATTCCATAGCTTTGGTTTAGGCTGCCAACGGATTAAACCGGTAAAGGAAAATAAATTCGAATGTTCGATGAGTTAAGCGAAAAGCTTGAGGGAGTAATAAGGCGTCTCGGCGGGCGTGTTGTACTCAACGAGGAGTCAGTGGCCGAAAGCCTGCGGGAAATCCGCAGGGTGCTGCTCGAGGCTGATGTCAACTACCGGCTGGTGCAGGATTTTCTCGATTCCGTGAAAGAGAAAGCCACCGGCACAGAAGTGGTAAAAAGTGTCAGTCCGGGCCAGATGATGGTGAAGATTGTCTATGACGAGCTGGTCGAGATGCTCGGCGGCTCCTCCAGTCCGCTTTCCCTTCAGCCTGGCAAGCTGAGCGTGATAATGCTTTGCGGCCTTCAGGGATCGGGCAAAACCACCACTGCCGGTAAAATCGCCCGGCGGTTCAAAGACGACGGCCGCAAACCCATGCTGGTGGCTGCTGACATTTATCGGCCGGCTGCGGTGGAACAGCTCGAGACTCTCGCAGGCCAGCTCGATGTGCCGGCATTCTCCAGCCGGGATACGAGCAGAGGAGCTGTCGGGATCATAAAGGATGCTCTCGTCGAGGCGAACGCCCGCCAGCTTGATACGATTCTGATCGACACTGCGGGCCGGCTGCAGATTGACCGGGAGATGATGGACGAGCTGGCCGAGATCAAGAGTTCTGTCAGCCCGCAGGAGATCCTGCTCGTGGTGGACGGGATGACCGGCCAGGAAGCGGTCAATATCGCCGAGAGCTTTCACAGTGAGCTTGATCTCACCGGCCTTGTGCTGACCAAGCTGGACGGCGATGCCAGGGGTGGCGCGGCTCTGTCCATATACGGCGTGACAAAGGTGCCGATCAAGCTGATCGGTGTGGGCGAGGGCCTGGATGCGCTCGAGGTGTTTCATCCGGACCGGATGGTTTCACGGCTGCTTCAGATGGGAGACGTAGTCTCTCTGGTCGAGCGGGCCCAGGAGAAAGTGGACACTGAGGAAGCAGAACGCCTGGAGAAAAAGGTGCTCGGACGGGGCGATATGGACCTGGAGGATTTCCTCTCCTCTCTGCGCCAGATGCGGAAAATGGGTTCGATTGAGAGCCTTTTGCGCATGATGCCCGGGGTGAGCGGGAAAATGCTGAAAACAGCCAACCTGGATCCAAAACGTTTTAAAAGGCTGGAGGCGATTGTCCTTTCCATGACTCCTGAGGAACGCAGCCAGCCGAAAATAATCAATGCCAGCCGCCGCCGCAGGGTCGCATCGGGCAGCGGAGTGACAGTAGAGGAAGTTAACCAGCTTCTCAAGCAGTTCAACCAGATGCGCAAAATGATGAAACAAATGGGGCTGTTTTCATCTCGTGGAGCCCCGGGCGTTTCACGTAAAGGAGCAAGTACGTTTTTTAATTGAGTCAAAATCACGTTGCATAACTTTCGGGAGGAATCTGTATGTCGGTGCGAATAAGGCTGCGCCGGATAGGTAAGAAGAAGCATCCCATTTACCGCCTTGCGGTTGTTGACAAGCGTGTCAAGAGAGACGGCAGGTTTATCGAGTTCGTCGGTTTCTATGATCCGATGACCGAGCCGCATACTATCAGGCTCGATGAAGAGCGGATAATTGTGTGGCTCAAGGAAGGCGCCTCTTGCAGCGACACGGTTGGAAGCCTGCTTCGTCAGGCGGGAACGCTGGAACGCTGGCATGAGCTGAAAGCCGGCGCGGCAGCAGATGAAAAGAAAGCCGCCAAGCCCGGGAAAAAGGAGAGCAAGGCCAAGGCCGGCGCTGCAAAAAGCCCTGCTGCTGAGAAAAAGGCCGAAGAACCCGCAGCCGAGGTGAAAGAGGACAGCGAGGCCGAAGAGAACGCCTGAACGGGTTATGGCCTTTATCCGGTCAAATTCAAGGGTCGAGTAAACCGGTGAAAGAAGCGGAATATCTACTTGTGGGCCGGATTGTCAAGCCGCACGGGATCCGTGGCGAAGTGGGAGTGATGAGCTTGACCGAGTGGCCTGATTTGAGGTTCCGGCCCGGATCGGAACTCTACATCGGACCCGCTCAGGACAGCCTGCAGATGGCGGTGATCGATTCGGTGCGGCCGTTTAAAAAAGGCTACCTGGTTGTTTTCAGCAATATCGGGGATCGAAACGAGGCCGAGCGGATCAGAGGATGGTCTGTTTATATCCCTCGCCGGGATGCTGCAGAGCCTGGGGAAGATGCTTACTTTCACCACGAGCTGATCGGCTTGATTCTCGAGGATGACAGCGGCAATGAGCTGGGGCGCGTGTGCGCGATAGTGGAGTCGGGAGCCTGCGATCTGCTGGAAGTGGAACGCGAGAGCGGAGTGAATTATTACGTGCCCCTGGTAGAGGAATTCATCCACGAGGTGGATCCTGCAGCCGGCAGAATCAGGGCCAGCTTGCCCGACGGCCTGAGGGACGTGTGAATCGATGCTTCAGATAGATATTATTACCCTTTTCCCCGACTACTTTCAGCAGGTTCTTTCTGCGAGTATTCCGGGAAGGGCGCAGAAAGACGGGCTTGTCCGTTACCGCATAGTCAACCTGCGTGATTTCGCAGTGGACAAGCACGGCACGGTGGACGATTACCCCTACGGCGGCGGATCGGGAATGGTCATCCGGCCGGAACCGGTTTTTCAGGCGGTGGAATGGTGCAGGCAAAGTGCTGACCCGCCTGTGGAAGATGAAAAGGCCAGGGTGGTGCTGCTCTCGGCGCGCGGGGAAATCCTGGATCAGAAAAGATGCGAGAGATACAGCCTGGCCGGACATTTGATCCTGATCTGCGGCCACTACAAGGACGTGGATCAGAGAGTCGCCCTGCACCTGGCGCACGAGGAGTTGCGGATAGGCGATTACGTGCTCTCCGGCGGCGAGCCGGCAGCCGCGGTGGTGGTCGATACGGTGGTTCGCCTGCTGCCCGGCGCGCTGGGGGATTTCGATTCGGCCATGGAGGATTCTTTTTCCGAAGGCCTGCTGGGGGTTCCTCAGTATACGCGCCCGAGGAATTTCAGGGGGTACGAGGTGCCCGCAGTTTTGACAACAGGAGACCACGAGTCAATCCGAAAGTGGCGCAAGCAGCAGGCTGAAAGCCTGACCAGGCTTCTACGGCCCGATCTATTGGAATAAAACAGCTCTTTTTCACTTGAGAAAATTAAAGTAATATATAATATTGACTTCACCAAAAACGCAGTTGCTGCGTTTAAAACCGAGGAAAACAAGATGGACAGGTTTAAGGATATCGAGACGGGAATGATGAAAAAACCGGAGGAAGTGCCTGAATTTGCCTCAGGGGATACCGTGCAGGTCAGGACCTGGGTCCGGGAAGGAAACAAGGAGCGCATTCAGAGTTTCGAGGGTGTGGTGATCAAGAGGCGGGCCGGCGGTTTGAACGAGACATTTACAGTGCGCAAGGTTTCCAACGGCGTGGGAGTAGAGCGTATCTTCCCGCTTCATTCGCCGATTATCGAGAGTATCAAGCTTCTTCGCAGAGGCCGGGTACGCAGGGCAAAGCTGTACTACCTGCGCAAGCTCACCGGTAAAGCGGCGAAAATCAGGGAGCGCAAGGTTTAATTTTGTTGCAGTTGGAATATACCGGCAATAAAAAGGCGGCGGCAGGCGAATCTTGTCAGCCGCTTTTTTTTGTTGTAGCTTAAGTTTTGCCTGCTGCGCGTTTAAGGCTTTTTCAACCGGGGGCAGCCGAAAAGATGGATCTTCAACGGTTAAACGTAGTGGCTGTCAAAGCCATGCTCGAGTCGATGGAAACCGTGCCGGACGAGTTCCTGGCGGCACTGCTGGAGGATCCCCGCAAGCAGGTTCAGAATATCGGCAACTCGCTCCGGCGTAAGAGGGCGCGGGAGGATGAGCAGTGGGAAGAACAGCAGAAGATGCTGGAGCTCGAACGCAGCTATCATGCCCGGGGCCTGGTCCGGGTGGCCGGGGTGGACGAGGCGGGCAGGGGGCCGCTGGCAGGCCCGGTGGTTGCCGCTGCAGTGATCTTTTCCCCTGAGACAGAATATCCCGGGGCAAGGGACTCGAAAAAATTGTCCCCTGAAAGGCGCGAGGAACTGTTCGAACAAATTCATGAATCGGCTCTGGCAGTCTCAGTCGGCAGGGCGGAGCACGGAGAAATCGACCGGATCAATATTTATAATGCAAGCCTGCTTGCGATGTACCGGGCTGTGGAAGATCTCACGGTCAAACCGGATGCCGTGCTTGTTGACGGAATGATGGTGCTGCGCCTGAAGGAGGAAATCCCTCAGGAAGCGCTGATCCAGGGTGATAGCCGCTGCCTCTCGATAGCCGCTGCCTCGATTGTGGCAAAAGTCACCCGGGACCGGCTGATGTGCGAGTATGACCGCACTTACCCGGGCTACGGTTTCGCCCGCCACAAGGGATACCCCACCTCGGACCACTTCAGGGCGCTCAAGGTGCTGGGGCCCTGCCCGATACACCGGAAAAGTTTCACTGCTGTTGCCGACTGCGGCGATTTCAGCAGCCTGGAATGGTCAAAGTATTACAGGGCACTGGCCCAGGCCTCCTGCCCGGAGGAGCTCGAACGGGCGGCATTGGAAATCAGGTCGGTGCGCAGCCTGATGACTCAGCCGGAACTGGCCAGCCTGCGCGCTCTTTACCGAAGGAAGAAACAGGCGATGGCCTCAGCGGAAAAATGAGTGGCTGGAAGTGGTTAAAAGAGGAATAATCCCTGTCTGCCCGAGTCGGAATATTAAGGAAGTTGTTTTGGGGAGAAAAAAGTGTCCCGCAAGCTCGTATCTTTCCTTTTTGTAATCCTGGCGGCATATATTGTTCCGCTTTCTGCCCGCCAACTGCCCGGGATTGCCCGGGTCCCGCTTGAGAACAGCACGAGTCCGTTCTCGTTTGATATTTCTAGCTACAGGGGCGACATCGAAGCTCTGCCGATCGGGGTTTTCGACTCCGGACTGGGCGGCCTTACCGTGCTGGCCCGGATTCTGGAGCTGGATACTTTCGAAAACTCCAGCGGTAAGCAGGGAGCGGACGGGGTACCCGATTTTGCTGAAGAGAGGTTTATCTACCTGGGCGACCAGGCCAACATGCCCTACGGGAACTATTCGGCTGAAAGCAGGACGGATTTCCTGCGCGAACTCGTGCTCAAGGATGCCGTATTTTTGCTCGGCAAACGCTACTGGCCGGACCGCTCTGCTGAAAAGCCGGTTTTCGGCAAGCCGCCGGTCAAGGCGATTGTGATCGCCTGTAACACGGCTACGGCATACGGAATAGACGACCTGCTCGCTGCGGTCGAGCTCTGGCAGGTGCCTGTATTCGTGGTCGGCGTTGTGAATGCGGGAGCCAGGGGAGCGCTTGCCGCCTCGGCAGGGGAGGGGTCGGTAGCAGTGATGGCCACTGTGGGGACCTGCAGCAGCATGGGCTATGTCAGGGCGGTGGAGCAGGCCTGGCGCGGGGCAGGACTGGAAACTCCGCCGGTGGTCCAGCAGGGCTGCCTGGGCCTGGCAGGCGCGGTCGAGGGAGACCGCAGCTATATCGACCAAGACGGCGGCCCTGGTGCCGATGCCTACCGGGGACCCTCGGTTACGAACCCACAGGCCTGGATCGATACGGCCATTATCTCGCTCTACGGATTCGACCCGGAAGGATTGACAGGGAATTTGGAGGCTGGCGCTGCGGTCCGGCTGAACAGCGTGGAAAACTATATCCGCTACCATGCCTTGACCCTGGTGGAAAACTACCGGAAAACCAGGCCGGAGTTGCCGATCAGGACGGTTATCCTGGGCTGCACGCATTTTCCGTTTTACGCTGAAAGCTTTGCCGCCGCTTTCAGCCGCCTTCGCAGCGTGAGCATTGCCGGTGATTCAGAGGGGAAGCCCTACGGGGTGTTTCTGTCAGAAAGAATAGAGTTTATCGATCCGGCAGAGAATACAGCAGTCGAGTTGTACAGCGCCCTGCACGCAGGGGGCCTTCTTCTTGCCGCAGGCAGAGAAGCGGCTATCCGGACTGATGAATTTTATATCTCAGTACCGAATCCCGGGCTGGAGGAAGCGGGGCTGGACGAAAACGGAGCATTCACCTACGAGTACAAGTACGGAAGGTGGCCCGGCAGGCTGGAGATCGAATACGTGCGGCGGGTTCCGATGCACCGGGGCAACCTGAGCGCCGGTGCGCTGGAAATGATCCGGACAGGCACTCCCGGAGTGTGGAAGCGCCTGGTGGAATTTAACAACCACAGCCCGCGGCTGGGCGGTGTTGCCGATTCATTGAGATTGAACTGACCATGCAAAAAGGGCAGCCGGGCTTTTGTTTCAGCCGGACCGCCCTTTTCCTTTCCTGAAAATCCGCTAGGGTCAGCGGACCACGCCGGTGCCTTTCCTGCGGTCCAGCTCCGGTTTGACATGCTTGATTTTGCGCGCATATGCGGGCTGGATTCCGAGCCTGTCCGTCAGGTCGCTGAGCATCCTGTACATGGTGGGTACGACCACCAGGGTCAGGATGGTGGCGAAGGCCAGGCCGAAAATGACCGCCACGCCCATCGGCCCCCACCACTGCGAGCTTTCATCAGCCCTCTGAAACGTGAAATTTGTGAAATCGAAGCCCACGCCGGTAGTAAGCGGAATCAGGCCGAGAATGGTAGTGATTGCAGTAAGCATCACCGGCCGGAAACGAACCAGCCCCGCCTGGATAATCGCGTCATTTTTTTCAAAGCCGCGGGCCCTGAGTTTCTGGATATAGTCCAGCAGCACGATAGCGTTGTTGACCACCACGCCGGCCAGGGAGACCACACCCAGGCCTGTCATGATGATTCCGAACGGGGTCCCGGTGATCATCAGCCCGACCAGCACTCCGATCATCGACAGGATCACCGAGAACATGATGATAAAAGGCAGAACCAGGGAGTTGAACTGGCTGATCAGAACCAGAGCGATCAGGAAAAGCGCCACCATGAATGCGCCTGAGATGAATTCCTGGCTTTCCTGCTGCTCCTCGTTCGCCCCGGTGAAATCGATGAAATAGCCGGCAGGAATGTCGTTGCCTTCCAGCTTCTCCATGCATTCGAGACGGGTTTCGTTTTCGTTGCGCCCCTCCACTTTTGCAGAAACCGTGACCACGCGCTTCATGTCCTTATGCAGGATCGTGCCCAGCCCCCCGGAGGTTTCGATCTGCGCGATATTGGAAAGGGGGATCTGCTCGTCCTCATAGAATATATTGATGTTGCGCACGTCCTCGATACTCCGGCGCCAGCGCTCGTCAAAGCGCACGGTGATATCGTATTCGTCCTCGTCCACGCGGTACTTGGCGGCCTCTGTGCCGTTGATAGCCGTGCGCACGGTCGAGGCAATCTCCCAGGTATTGATACTCAGCAGGGCCGCCTTTTCCCGGTCCACTGTAACTGTGAGCTCGGGCCGGCCGGTGTCGTAATCGTCCTTGATATCCACTACTCCGTCAACCGCGAGGATTATATCTTTCACCTCCCTGGCGATCCTGCCCAGAATAAGAAAATCATCTCCGGAGATCTCGATGTTGATCGGGGCACCGGTAGGAGGGCCCATTTCTTCCTCGTTCACCTCGATATCAGCCCCGGTTATTTCGGAAAGGGCATTGCGCAGCTTGTCGCGGGAGATCGGGCTGGGCTGGGAGCGTTTCTCCATATCGGTCATGTCGATCATGATCCGGCTCTGGTGAGTGGCGCCTCCGCCGAAAGAAAAATTCATCTCTGCGCCCTGGTGCCCCACGTTGGCCACATAGTCTTCCACATCCGGCATTGCCCTGACGAAGTTTTCCACCTGGTGAGAGAGCCTGTCACTGACTTCGAGTCTTGTCCCGGAGGGAGCGTTGATGTCCACATACAACTTTTCCGGGTCCACTTTGGGGAAAAACTCTATTCCGTGCCCGAGTAAAGAGTACATAACAGTTATCAGCACGAGAAGGGCGAAGGCACTGGAAAAAACAGTAACCGGCCGTTTCATCGCGATTTTTAAAAAACGGAGGTAGTTGCGCAGGATCGGACCGAGCTTGTCTTCCCTGGCCTCAATCTTGGCGATTGGACCGCTGGCGCGCATGAAACGCGAGCAGACCGCCGGGTTAAAGATCAGCGCCACAAAAAGGCTGGCGGAAAGCGTGATAATCACTGTCTTGGGTAGGTAAGACATGAATTCTCCCACTATTCCAGGCCAGCGCACGAGCGGCAGGAAAGCGCAAAGGGTAGTGATAGTGGAGGCCACCACCGGGCCTCCCACCTCAGTCGTGCCCACTCTGGCGGCTTCGGTGATCTCCAGACCCTCCTGGTGATGGCGGAAAATGTTCTCGACAATCACGATGGCGTTATCCACCAGCATGCCCACAGCGAGAATCAGCGCGAAAAGTATTATCATATTGATTGTCTGACCCAACAGTGCGATGATCAGGAAAGTCAGTAACATCGATATCGGTATGGCGATGCCCACCAGGAAGGCGTTTCTCACGCCCATCACCAGAAACAGTACGGCAACTACGAGCAGCAGCCCGCTAAGGATGTTGTTTTCGAGACTTTTCGTTATGTCGCGGATATAGTCGGCGGCATCGCCGGTGATTTTAAACTCGATGCCTGCAGGCAGTTTTTGCTCATGCGTTGCCAGGGCAGCTTTGACCCGGTCGGAAATCTCTATCTGGTTGGTGCCCGAGCGTTTCTGCACAGAGACAGACACAGACTCGACACCGTTGAGCCGGCTGATCGACTCTTTCTCCTTGAAAGAATAGGCCACTGTGGCCAGGTCGCGGATATAAATCGGGCGCCCGCCTTTTACCAGGACCACTATATCTTTCATCTTTTCCGGGATCTTAAACTCTCCCGGCACGCGCACCAGGTACTTGGTCGTACCCAGATTAACCGTTCCGCCGGGAATGGTCAGGTGCTCGTTGCGCACTGCGTCGATCACATCAGTGACAGCCACGTTGTAATAGCGCAGGCGCTCGGGATCGATGTTGATCTGGACTTCACGGGTCAGGCCGCCGGTCACGTTGGCGCTGATCACCCCGGGGATCGTCTCGATCTCGTCCTTGAGGTCATCGGCGATTTTTTTCAGGCCCACAAGGTCCATCTTGCCCGAAATGTTGATAATCATCACAGGCAGGTCCGAGAAGTTTATCTCTGTCAGTACAGGGTCCTCGGCATCCTCCGGGATGTCCGGCTTGGCCAGGTCCACCTTCTCGCGCACTTTCTGCAAGGCATTGTCGATATCGGTCCCGGCGACAAATTCCACCACGATGGTGGAGAAACCTTCTGCACTGGTGGAGCGGATTTCCTTCACATCCGAAAGGCCTTTCAGCTTGCGCTCGATAGGCCGGGTAATCAGGTTTTCCACATCTTCGGGCGACACCCCGAAATAGGGAGTCGAAATGACGATAATCGGGATCGTGATATCAGGCGCAGCCTCCATGGGCAGGGTCTTGTAGCTGTAAAAGCCCGTCACGATGATAATAAACATCAGAACAAACGTGCTCAGCCTGTTTCTCAGGGCGATATCAGTGACTAGCATTTCCGGTTCAGTCCTTTCTGCTCGTTACCCGTACCTGCTGCCCGTCCACGAGGTCCCGCTGTCCGGTGACAACCACGGTTTCTTCGGGATTCAGGCCGCTTGCCACAACTACCATACCGCTGTTGGAGGCTCCGAGAGTGACCTCCCTTTTGCGGACGTTTTCCCCTTCGAGCACGAAAATGTTTCTTCCGGTCTCGGTTTCCACCAGTGCGGTCTGCGGCAATACCAGGACATCGCGGTGTGTGTCTTTCAATACGCGGATTCTAACCATCATCCCGCCACGGATGAGCCCGTTCGGGTTATCCAGTTCAAACTCGCATGGAAAGGTGCGGCTGCCCTGGTGAGCGCTGGCAGCCACGTAAACCAGCTTCGCCTGGAAAACCGTGTCGGGGAAGGCGTCGATATGGACCCGGGCCGTGCTGCCCGGGTGAAATGCGGAGACATCGAGCTCGGCCAGTTCGCTGTTGATTTTCATTTTCCCGCGGTCCACCAGCCGGAAAAGCTGGCCTCCGGGAGGAACCATCTCTCCCCGGTCTGCAAAGCGGTCATCGATTACCCCGCTGAACGGAGCTCTGATAATCGCGCGCTCCAGCCTGCTTTCGGCCAGTTTAACATTCGCCTCGGCCGCGTCGTGCTCCACCTGGGCCTGAAGTCTCTGCATCGAGGAGATGCTTCCCCGCTCGTAAAGAGCCTTGGCTTTTTCCAGCGCCGCCTGCTTGAGACGCAGGTTAGCCTCTGTCTCGGCCAGTTGGGCCTCGTACATGTCCGCACTGACCTTTGCCAGAACCTGGCCTTTGCTGACCCGGTTTCCCCGGTCGGCGTGAAGTTTCATCACTGTTCCACCCAGTTCGCTTGCCAGGATCACGTCATGCATCGATTCCGAATGGCCGGTCAGGGTCAGATATTCATCCAGTACGGCCGGATGCACGGTTTGCACCACGACATTGGTCAGGCGGGAGGGCTGGGAGGCCGCCTGAGCTTGAGACTCCTGCGCCTCGCTCTGGGTGCAGCCTGAAAAAAGCGGAATGAATAACAGGGAGCATAAGACGATTTTTTTCAGCATTTGATTTCTCCAGCCTTTTTTCATTAATACCACTCCTCGACAGGGATACCCATCACTTGCTTTAGGTTCGCGATCTCGCGCAGCAGGCTGTAGCGGGCCTGGATTGACTGGTTTCTGACCAGAAGCGTGCGGCGGTTGGAATCCAGAAGTTCGTAAAGGGTTACCAGCCCCTGGTCGAACTGGTCGGAGGTCACCCGCTCCTCCTCCTCCGAGCTGACAAGCGAGAGCTGCCTGCCCCGGTAAACCTTGGCTGCTGAATTGCAGGCGTCGATTGCCTGGCGCGCCTGGAGCCGGATTTGCTCGGCCAGTTTTTCCCTTTCGATCTCCTTGCGGTTTTTCAGGGATTTATACTGCATTACCACTCCGCGGTTCCTTAATCCGTCGAAAACCGGTATTTTGATTTCAAGCGCCACGCGCCAGGATTCGAAGTTTCTGTCGAGCAGGTCGTCGGTGTTGATCGTGGAATAGCCGTAATGGCCTACCAGGTCTGCCCGCGGCCTGAAATCCGCCTTGAACACGTTGATCGATTTATCGTACATGTCAACCTGAACCTTGAGCTGACTGAGATCAGGGCGGTTGGTCACCGCCACGTTGATTACGCTGTTCAGAGAGGGAGCGCTGTACTCTTCGGCCATTTCCACCGGCGAGGCAGAGACCGGTTGATCCAGGTTGCGGCCCAGAAGGAAATTGAGGTTCTTTTTTGCCTGAACCAGGGCATGATTCGCCTGAAACAGGTCGGGTTCGGTGGTGGCGAGCTGGCTTTCGGCGCGAAGGATATCCAGCCGGGTGCCGTCACCCACCTCGAAAAAGTCCCTGGTCTGCTTGAGATACCGTCTCTGCGTTTCGATCGCCTTTTCGTACATTGCAATCGTCTCTTCGGCCAACAGCATGTCATAGTAAGCACTGGTGACCTGGTAAGCCACCAGCTGGCGGATTCTTTCCAGGCTCAGGTTGGAATCCTTGATCCCCAGATTTGCCAGTTTATAGGCATTTGAGACCTTGCCCCAGGTAAAGAGCGGTTGGCTCACATTCATTGTCATTTCGTAGAATGACTGGGGCTTGGGCATGATCGCCTCGATCGGGATCGGCATTTCCTCCACGCCTGTGCCGCCGCCTTTAAGCAGTTCCTGGCCGAAAGTGCTGTTGAGGAAACCGGGGTCTCTCAGCCTGAAAGTGTTCATGGACAGATTGAACTGGGGTAAGGCGTCTGCCCTGGACTCGATCACCTGTCCGCGCCTCTCGTGGATTTCCTCCTGTACCGAGAGCACATCCCGGTTGTGCTTCATGGCAAAGGAGACCGCCTCGGCCAGTGTCATCCCCCACACCGGGCGCGAAAAAAGCAGGGCCGAAACCAGTGCCAGGCTCACCTGATTTAAATGAATGCTTTTAAACATGACCTGATTGCTCCTTTATGTCTTATGTGCCGATAGTTAGTACTCTTATTCTTTACTTTCCGCAGACGATGTATTGTTTTCGGCGGGGAATTTGCCGAACGCCTGGCGGAAAGCCTCGGTAACTAAAGCCGCTTTCCGGTTGATAATCTCCTGGGGCTGCTGGTAAAGGCCGAAACCGTGGTCCAGGTAAGGCATGCTTACACCGTGGTGGAAACGGTCTGTCACGCTTTCGATAATAAACCCGGCGGTATCCAGGTCGACTTTCTCGGAAACCTCGCCACGGGCTATGCCTTGCTGCAAAAGCTGCCTGGTGTAATAGGTGGAAAGTTCGCCGAACTTGGCCAGCACCTCGCCCTTGAACTCGAGATTTTCCTGATAAAGTATGTTGCATAAGACTTTCTGGTGTGTTGAAAACTGTTTTCGAAATTCGTAAATTGCGACTAACCAGTCGCGTATGGTGTCGAAAACGTTCTGCTCTTTCCGGCTGGCCAGAAATTCCTGTGCATACCGGTCTATTTCATCGACCAGATGGCTGACAACAAGCATGTAAAGGTCTTTTTTTCCAGAAAAATAGCGGTAAAGAGCGCCTTTAGCGATTCCTGCGCATTTGGCCACAGACTCCATACTCGTACCGGTATAGCCGTTTTCGGCGAAAATCCCGATTGCGCATGCAACGATTATTTCTCGTTTTCCTGGATTTAACTTAAAAAAAGTCTCAGTGGGCATGATCAAACCTCCCCTTTATAAGCGACCGATTAGTCACATTATAATTAATTGGATACAGACCGTCAAGAGGGGAAGCAAAAAAAAATGCGGGCCGGGGAAATCGGCCCGCAGATATTACAGGTCAGAAATTGTTGGAAAAAGTTTAATTTTTCCAGCATCTTATCTTATGGGACAAGGGCAAATAAACTTTAACTATCCCTGCCTTGAAGAACTCAGCGCGTGGCGAATGAAAAAATTTCGCTCCAGGGTCCCACATTACCGTTCTCGTCCTCAGCCTGTACGCGCCAATAATATATTGTCCCGGGGTTGAGCCAGCCTTTGGGGGTCTGGAAAGACGCGCCGTCTCGCACATCCCGGTCAAAAGTAGTGCAGAGCGGCCAGGCGCAGTCCGGGCGAAGGCTGAGCTGGAACCTGTAGCAGACAACCTGGTCGCCGTCGGCATCGGCAGCCCCGCCCCACTTGAATTCAGGCGCAAGGTTTTTTACCTTGCCGCCGTTCTGCGGTGAGAGCGGCATTGGAGCTCCGGGCACGTGCTGGTGGCTGATTTCACGCCACTTGTAGGATATTTTCACCTGGCGGTCTCCCTCGCTTTCGTCTTTGTAGTGGATCAGGTTCCTGCCCATCGAGAGTTCGGGCAGGCTGCCCGGGTTAACCTGCAGCTCGGCCACTACCTTGACATAATCCACCCCCGACTGCGTGCCGTAGACCAGGGGATACTCCGCCGGCTGGTCTGCCAGATTGCTGTCCGCCTGGATAGAATAGATGACATTGAACCCGTAGGTGGCGTTGCGCCCATCCCTGACCAGTTTGTCATCCAGCAGCGCCCTGCACTCGCCCAGGCCGATACCCCAGGAATAGTAGTTCCATAGCTGAGAGCTGGTCCATTCGAAAGTGGGGTCCAGGCTGGCGGAGAGCGCCACCCTGTTGCGGCCGTCCACCCCGCCCTTGTAATAGCGGGTATCGATATAGCCTCCCACGATTACATATGGGCTTTTCATCCGTATTGTCAGGCTGGACGAGTAGTCGTAGAGCTTGTCCTGGCGCCTGTCCACATGGACCAGCGGCATTTTGCCATCCTCCAGGAACAGTTTAATATTTTTCCTTTCGATCATGCCCTCATAGGTGAAGCGCTTGAAATCAGGTTCGAAAACCAGCCGTCCGTTGGCATAGCGGGGGGGCTCATGCGTGCTTTTGCGGTCGTAGTATTTCCTCAGCAGGGGTTTCCACCAGCGCACCAGTTTTTCGCATGGCCGCAGGGTGTAGTTCATGTCGTGTTCTGCGTATACCCACTTGTCGTAACCATCGCTGATCCAGTTGTTATCAGCGCTGCTGTAAAGGTCGGCCAGGCCGCTGCCCGCCGGGTCGGCACCGGGCTTGTAGATCACTTTACGGCCGGTGCCCAACTCGGGGTACCAGCGGTAGGGTTTGTAGCTGCGGGCCACCAGTTCGGGGTTTTGTTCCAGCTCGGCCATCGAGGCGACTGTCAGGTTGTCCTCGTTCAGGTACCAGACCCCTATGTCGGCGTCCATGTGGTGCCAGGCGCTGTCCCATCTGGCCTCGGCCACGCTGTGGTGGCCCAGCTCATAGTTTCGTGCATCCACTCCCGCCGCCCGGCAGAGAGAGACAAACATGCTGGCAGCCGTTGAGCAGATATGGTAGCCGTAGCTGTTGAAATGCCGCACAGGGTTCTGGTGGGTCATGTCCTTGGGGTAGGTCCACCAGTAGGTGTTCTTCTCCACAAAATCGAATACAGCCATGGCTTTCTCTTTTTCAGTGGTGTAGTCCGCGGTGATCTCGGCGGCCATCTCCTCCACAGTCGACCAGCCATACCTGCTGTTGACAGTCAGACGCGGGTTGACAACCGGCGCCTCGCCTACGTTCTCGATTACAATCTCGATATTCTCCGGGTTCATGGTGCCGTCCACCACAATCTCGAATGTTTTATCTCCATCTGTAATTATTTCCTCGTGATATTTAACACCGGCCTCTCGAGCTGCGAACGATGTGCTGATTATGGCAAGAATGGAACTGATCAAAAGCGGGAATGATTTCACCGGTCAGTCCTCCAGTAATAAGAGCGGGATTTTAGAGCAGAAAAAAAGAGACACTTATCCTTTATAGTAGAGTTTCAGGGATTCAAGGGGTTTTCCAACTCTATGATAAATCTGTCCAAAAATCAATTAACCTTGCATAAGACTTTTTGGGTCAGGCCGGTGGACAGATGCCTGAAAATAACCGAGTATTCTCCTTTCGGGTCGCTGAGAGCAAAAGGCAGGAAAAGCCGGGTGCTTCTGCCGCAAAAGCTCACGTTCTGAGCATAGTGGCTGAGATCGCTTTTATCAGGGGCGAGCACCCGGACGCTGACCACGCTTTTCGTATCTTTGTCCAGGGCAGGTTCGAATCCGAGTGCGATATCAAAGGAGACCGTTTCTCCGGCAGGGAAATTCACGGATGAGGGAACGACCTCGAAAGAGTTGATCTTCTGCGGACTTACAGTCAAGAGGACTGGACGCCAGGGATCGAGTGTGACAGTGAATGATGAGCCGCGCCCCAGGTATGTATTTGCGCGGATATCATAGACGTGGGAAGCCTGCGGCAGGCGGATCCTCACACTTTGCCCGGTCTCGAAAGCACTGTTGTCCATGGTGCCGGTACCGCCGATACCGAGGTTTCTGATCTGGGCGTTCCTGAACA
>Ga0272442_10003726_pt1 | contig 21249 bp, 12 predicted proteins | sample SSMForm2O_FD_200262 | JGI IMG/M metagenome (GOLD analysis project Ga0272442, IMG submission 200262) | Marine sediment archaeal communities from Little Sippewissett salt marsh, Falmouth, MA, United States - SSM-Form-2O | ecosystem: Environmental > Aquatic > Marine > Wetlands > Sediment ... | reverse complement strand
GTGCGCCGTAGTCGAAATTCGAACTGGCGGGCGGGCCGCCTTTGCACGCGTTGATCCAGTCTCGACGATGGCCCCCGGAGCGCGGAATCGTGGCCGGAGGGAGCGTGTATTCCCGCATCTTCCTCTCGGGGATGATTCGCGGAGACGCGCTCCACACACCCGATAGAATCGCTCCCTTTTCACCCACCAGTAGCGATCCACCTCTGCGCGGCAGTTCCCGACCGAGTTCCAGACAATCAGGTCGGGGAGGACATATCCCGCCGTCGCACCAATATAAATCGACCGGCGGTCGGTTTCCTCGGGCCGGGAATTTGTAGTGACATGTGGATGCGATAGGCGTCGTCTCCTTGCTGAGCGGTGTGGAGCTGGCCTCAACCAGCGTGGGATACTTCAAATCCAACGCCCACACGGCGGTATCCAACGTGTGGCATCCGAAATTACCCAGCTTGCCGCCGCCGAAATCCCACCAGTAGTGCCAAATCAACGGCGCGTAGGCGGGATGGTACGGGCGTTCCGGTGCCGGCCCCAGCCAGAGGTCCCAGTTCAATCCTTCCGGCACGGGCGGCGTCTCTTTAGGACGTTCGGTGTATTCCGGCATACGATTCTCCCCGGCCCACACATACACCTGGCGTATGTCGCCGATAGCCCCGTCGCGAACCCATTCCACTGTTCGCCGGATGTCATCCGTGGAATGCCCCTGATTGCCCAACTGTGTAGCCACCTTGGCCTCACGCGCCGCTTCGGCGATCCGGCGCGACTCGTACACCGAATACGTCAGAGGCTTTTCACAATAGACGCCCTTGCCCGCGCGAATCGCCGCCATACTGGCCACGGCATGGACGTGATTGGGAGTCGCCACAACGACAGCGTCGATATCCTTGGCGGATTTTTCCAGCATGACGCGAAAGTCGAGATACACCTTACAACCGTGAGATCCCTCTGTGCCGGCTTGTTTGTGGTGCTCTTCGATGGCCTTCATCGCCGGACCCCGACCGCCATTGTGCCGATAGTATAAATCGCTGTTGTCCCAGAATTGAGCCGGATCGCAGATCGCCGTGATCTTGACATCTTGGTGTTTAAGCAGCGCCTTCATATTTGTGATTCCCTGACCGCCCGTCCCAATGATCGCGACATTTAATTGGTTACTCGGCGGCACGTGCTTCGATCCCCCTAAGACATACCTGGGAACAATACCGACCGTAGCCAGTGTCGCTGATTGAGCCATAAATTGCCGACGGCTGAAATGTTTTTCTTTACGCATCACTTTGATTCCTTATTTCCGATTATCGTTTTTCAATGAAGCTGAACCCTTTAGTATCACGGTACGGCGGGAATGACGGGCGCGCTAATGGCCGGTAATTGCGGTGGCGCGACCTCTGAATGATCCACTAAATAGTGAAACATCAAGTAATCAACCAGTTCGTGATACGTATATCCGACTTGTCTCAGGCAATGCTCCGCATAGGCATTTAAGAAACGTTCAACGTCCTCGACGCCCTTGTTATTCATAACTTCTACGGCCGTTTTTTCCACAGACGTCTGGATGTTGAAATAAGCCGCTTCCGCAGGTCTGAACACGCGTTGAATATCCCGAACGGCCTCCTGATATCTCACATTGTTCGCCAGACTGAACGCCAGCCGGAAGTTCCATTGTACCTGGTCCCGGTCGATTCGCGTATAATCCGGCGGACAATCCCACGGATCCGGCAACTCCGTTACTCCCGCATAGATCGGAACAAAACAGCTCGTGTAGGCCGGCCCGTAAGCAAACCACAGGCAATTCCCAATCGCGTCCGGCAGCCAGTCTCTGTGCTGTGCGACAAAGACATACCCGCTGGTCGGCGTACACAGGGCGCGTTTCGACTTGATGCCCAACAGATCGAAAAGTTCCGTTGGCCCCCACGGACGCGCTAAAGGACTCTTTTTGCCTTTCGGATTGAATGCCGGATGCTCCGTCAAATCGAACGGCGTTCCCTCATAACCATCTCGCATCACGGCCATCAGTCTCCGAACCGTAAGCGGCTTGTCCGGCTTAATGGAAAAAGGGTATCGATCCACGAGGGGATCGCCTGTAAATTGCAATTTCAGCGACGGGGCGACCAGACTCAAAGCCCGCCATTCCCGCAAAGAGTTGGCCGTACCGCCCGGATCGCCATACACATCGTGCCATACGAAGGGATCGCCCTTCTTCCAGAATCCGAGTTCTTCCGCCAAAGAGTGAATGTTAGGCGAAGCCATGAACATATCGCGGTTCCCCAAATCCACCTTACCGATCCGGCTGCGATTGGCACTGCACCCCACCTGCCCATCAGGGATACGCTGGGCGCACCAGACCCCACCCGGCTTGCCGCTTTCCAGAGTCCATTTTTCACCCGGACCGAAAATCTCCATCAACCAGGCTTCTTTATCATCCGCTATCGGAAGAGCCACCCCGGCGTGCGGAGCGCGGTAATACTGAAAGCCGTATTGCTCGACCATCGCACCGATGATTTTAATCGCCTGTCGAGCGGTTTTGGCCCGCATCAAACCGTTGGCGATTAACGAGGTCGTCCAGTGGTTGCTATTAGGACCGACGACGCCGCGTTTGCACGCCAGGCCGGAGCGCATAGGCAAAAACTCTATCGCAATATTCAGACCGTGCTCGTTCATGCCGCCGGTGGTCATATTCTCAACATTGCCGGCTAAAATGATACTACGATACGTCTCTTCCACCGACAGATAACCCACAAGATCGTACCCTTTACGTACATTGGCCAGGTACTCCTGATGCGTCTTCGGCCGAGGGAGATTCCAATACATAGGTAGCTTCGTACCGGCAGGATATTTCTTAGCGGGCATAATATAAATCAAGCCCATAATATCCCCATCGCACGAGCTGCTCATCAAAACCGACCCATCCGCCGTCGCCTCCTTCCCAACCAGAATCGTCGAACACGCGATAGCCTTCCTCGCCGAGAAAAAGACTAATCCCATTAGCCCCATCAAAACAAGAGTTCTTTTATCGATAACATTCATAATCATATTCCCTATATAATTTCACTTAGGACAATCACTCTATGAAACGTTCAATAATTCTTCACTTTCTGGATTTTAACAACACACTCATTGTATTATAAGCGATGAGCGCAAATAGCGTTATGAGTGGAAAAACAATCACATCAGATAATCCAGGGCCCATAAGGTCAAACATATAATCAGGAGTTGCCGGCCACAAATATCGGCCCGCTAAATATCCACATATAACGGATGTAACCAAAGATAAAACACTAAAAACGCTAAACTTGGCAGTTCTTAAGATAAACGTCTTTGTTATAAGAATACCAAGGCCGGAGCCTAAGGGGGCACCTGAAAATATGGCAAAAAACACACCCGTCTTATCATCTCCATACCCTCCACTATAAGGGATGGCTACAAATATATAACCCATAGCTGAAAACCCGGCTATCCCGAGTAAAAAGGCAATTCCAAACTCAACCAAGAAATATTTTATGTTCTTACCTACCTTCATTTCTTTCCAACACGTTGGCCTCTTCTTCGTCGCTTACTGGTTTTGGCCTCTACATCAGCAAATATCTTCTCCCACCTTTCGATGATCTGAATCGACAAAGCTATGTCTATCCCCATTGATGTGAATTCGTTGATTAATTCAGCATCGAAACAATAACACGCATTCGGAACGTCTCTGGGCGGAGCAAAAGCTATCTTCAAGTAAACTTGTCTTATTGTCTTATCTTCTTCTATCAGTTTTCTTAATTTATTCTTGGCCGGGGAAATTTTCTGGAGGATCCTTTTCATTTGAGTTTCAATTCTCCAGGTTGTCGGACCTCCTTCAAGGGACCAAAATCCTTGTTTAGATTTCCTGTTCTTACGATAAAACTCACCTAACTTCCCACGACTGTCAGGTAAAATTCCCACGGTTTCTGTAATTCTTTCCGGATTTAGATATTTACCCGCTATAGTTAGATGAACCAATCTCCATTCGCGAGCCTTACGTTGCTTTGTGTTCGTTTTCGGTTTCATATTCATTCTTCCTCCGCTACTTCATTTCTTTTCAGTGATAAATCTTGTGATAATCATGAAGGAATATCTATCCATAAAAAAGTAATTTCATAAGGCTTTGATGAAGTCGTCCACATCAAAGACGAAGCCGAAGGCTAAGGCAACACGCCACAAAGCAATCTCTTTACAAAGCTCATGTCGAGCGGTGTCTTTATTTTCTACGGCGGTCGTCGCCTGTCGAAGGGCCGAACACCAGAGCCCGTACTTGCTCATCTCCGCCATACCGCCCGGCGAAAGCAATAGACACCAATTAACGGCAAAACCACAATAGACCAGGTGGTTCACACCGCGTTCCTTGCACAGCGCAAAAAGCTGTTGCGAGTTTTCCGCAATTCCCTCGTCGCCAGCCGGACGCGCCTGCTCGGCGAAATCCAACTGCTCGAATCCTTTTTTCACGTCCTTTTGGTTATGCTGCCCGACAAAACAATGTCTCTGACGAAATGCGGCCAGCTTATCCCGCAACGGATCGGAAGGAATTTGTTCATAACTCTTTACATCTGATTCTGTGAGGGAAACAGTATGTTTGTAACCAGGTAAATTTTTCCAGTAGCCATTCCCACCCCCGACGACATGAAACAGGGGTATGTCTGAACGCCTCACGGCGTTTAATAGAGGTGGAAAAACCTCGCGTAAAATTTTCTGAGACCGGGGCGCATAAGGCACCGCCCGCCACCAGCCGGGAAACGCCTCCCGCGTACCCTGATCCCACGCATGCATCACAACGAGAGCCATATGTTTTCGCGAAAATTCCAGGTTTTCTTTTTTCCAGCCTCCGAAACCTTCCTCCGGAACATCGAGAGCATAATCAGCGTCGAATTGCTGATAGTACCACGCAGGAATCGTGAGGGAGAATTCTCTCCCATCTTTATCATGCTCACCTTTTATTTCCTTGTTGTTATGCGATGATTGGTTTGCACCCATCAAAGCACGATGAGCCGAGGCAACTCCGGCAAACGCTCCGATCCCATGCAGCAACGCCCGGCGATTCATATGATTTTCCATAGTCCTGCTCTCCGGAATAATCGAAACTGCTCTGTGGTTCAGTATATCTTGCGATATTCCCGTTGTCACCTGTTCCAAACGCTTCGATTGTTTATTTTGATGAAAGAAACATTTTGCTTTGGCCCGGCGACCACTTCGGCTTGACTATCACGTAAACAAATCTCGATAAAATCTGTTTTCTCCTTTAATTCAATCGTTACTGTACCGATCGAAACAGATTGTCCCCGGCAGACAGCAATGTGACTAAGCGTTCCATCGGCATCCCAGCGCACCCAGCATAATTCACCTTGAAATCTTAGGCCCGAATCTTTCTGGACCATCATAGCCGTTTCGTGCCAGGCCGGCGTCAAACCCATAGGATTGTCCACATCTGCCGCGATGATGAGGTCTTTGCGACCGTCGGCTAACTCCACTTCGACCGCCACATGAGCATCCGGCCATTCAAGGCCATCCAGTCCCCGCAAAGATAATCTGCTCACCTGCCTGATATTCGATTGATTCTCATATGGTTCAATCACCGCGACGAACGTGGAAGTTAGCGGGGCCTGTTCCGATCTTCGCCGCACCATGATTCGAGATATCCAGTCCTGGGTTTTGCTGCTGTAAGCAGATCGGCTCGCCGCCACCCAGCCCTCTGCGATCGACGCCTCCGCGCCTTGTGTCAAGTCGGTGTACCTCAGGTGCACATCCGCATTGTCGGGTAGATAACCATAACGGTCTTCGATTTCCCAATCCGCACTCCAGCCGGGCTCCGCATGAGGGTCGGTCCGGAAATGCCGCATCAGGGTGTCATAACCATAATCCTGAGCGGCTTTGAGCGACAATCCTTCCGTTCTGAGCGTGCCGAAAGAGCTGTGCATAAACTTGGCGTGGTCTTTTCCGCCTGCGACCCGGAAGATATCGAGTACATAAGAATCATTGTCGGAAATATCAATTAGAGCCGCCGTCCGCTCGAACTGCTTGCCGTCGATTAAATCGGCGCCGGAGGCACGAACTGCGTGAAACGTCTTACCGTCCGCCCAGAGAGTGGTTTGGCCGGCCCCGCTATTGTCCTTGCCGTCAACGACGACCGTAGGATGGGACGCCGTCTGATAGTACCACTTCACCTGTTGCGTCTCCCAGCCGCCAAACTGCACCGGAGGATAGCCCAGGTCCGGCATGAGATCAAGGCCCTTGGCATACAAAGACAAAACCATCCCGTCTTTGTGACCATGTTTGCCGCCGGAATCATAATCCAATGCGAGAGCCCTTGCATTATCTCCTTTACCCGAACGTAAAATGGCTAAATGCCATTGTTTCTTGTCAATGCTGGATAGACGGATCTCCGTGTCCGCCTGTTCAATGATTTCTTTCACCCTGAGTTGTAAGCCCTCCGGATCCTCGCAAAAAATATCATAAGGCAATCCATCCAGCTTATAATCGTTTTCACGGTAAAGCACTTGTACATAGACTGGATCTTCGGTGATTTCGTACAGTTTCCAAAAGAAGTTGTATGCCGACGTATCCAATCCGGGACTGTTGGAAAAATGAATCATATAGCCCTGTTTTCGCCCAAACGTGCCGCCGTCACCCGGAAGGACATTGTACGCATCAAGCACGCGCGTATCGACGTGAAAGCGGTAGGTCTTTTGCAAGTTCGGCAGAAGATCGATCATATCACTCACAAAACTGGGATCGACGCGCTCGTAATGGCCGAGAAAGCTCAGGATGTGATTCAAACCCAGCGAAGAATACCCTCCTTTCTCGCCCGTCACACCATCCACCCGCACGGCTTCTGCCATCCACTTCTGAATCTCCGCAACAATTTCCTCGCGTTTCTCAGGCCAGTCAAGAATGGTTTTAACATAGGTTTCGGCAATTTCTTTAAGGGGGAAGTTATTGCGGATTTTCGGCGGATGGTTGAGGGACTCTCGAAGGATGCGGTCTTCAATGTTGCGCCGGATATCGGTATAAGATAACTTCGGATTATTCAGTTTGTATTGCTTTGCTTTTTGAGAGAGAAAGCGAATCAATTCTTGATGACTCGACAAGTTGCCGCGTACCTTGTCATAAGCGAGGGCGATAGCCTGCAATTCCTCGCCCGCCTGCTGCCAATAGGAGATGTACCCCCACGAGTAATTGATTCTCTCATACATCCAGCCCTGCGTGCGAAAATCGAAATCGGGATAGAGATCGGCCACCCGGTCGAGAAGGACACCGGCCTTGCGAGCATAGACCGGATCGCCCGTGACCACATAAGCGTCGGCCAGATTCTCAATACCAGCCAGGACCAATTGCTTCCATTGGCCGTAAACAAGGTATGTCGCAATAAAATGCCAGGTATGTTTCCCATCGGAGTAACCTTTTCCGGCATCAATACCAAATGTGTGCAAGGGATCCGCCGGATCGGAGTGTTCGGTATTATAAAGCATACTTCGATCCGCCAGGTTGTGCTGAAAAATACCGTTCTCATCGAGGCCGGACAGGTAGAATGTATGGAAATCATTCTTTGGAAATAGCACCCCACAATGGGGACACTGAAGCTTCCAGGGATGCTTCCAGGCATCGATCTTCCAGTTGTACATCACCACGTCTTTCTTACAGGCGGGGCAATAACCATCCGACCAGACCATCCAGGCGCGTTCGAGCGTATGGGGAAACATCAGGTTCCAAAGCGCGTCGTCCGACAGTTTTTTCCATGGTTCAGCCCGGGCAACGGTATCTTTCACGGCTTGAGCCGCCCGGGGATATCTCTGAGCGTTATCCCGGACCTTGTTCATAAGCTCGGGCGGAAAGAAAAAGCTTGTTTGGGCATACACGGCCCCTTCGCTCCGGATACCAAGCGCCCCCAGACCGCATAACAAAACACATCCTGAACATCTCCAAAACCAACAAAGGCTCAACATTGGGGCCAATCCGAAAAGATCTGTATGTACGATTTCTGATAGCGATTTCATTATAAATGGACTCTCAAGGTTTAATTCTCATAACGCCTATTACTATGTTAAAACTTAAATAGGGAACTTGTCATTGCGAGGAGCGAAGCGACGAAGCAATCTCAACTGTTGGGCAACGCGAAGGTTTGAGATTGCCTCGCTTCGCTCGCAATGACATTCTCACAGTTTTTGTCATAACAGAGTACTACCTCGTTCCGTCGCCCGGTCTTTTCAATATCTTATCAAGCCCTGAAAACGGAATCGTCACATCCATCCCGTTTGTTTTTTCGCTTCAGCTTCTCATCCACTATCGAGAAAATGCTTCGTCTGATCGTTTCCGTATCGGCCATGTCCGGCAGAAAACTCATGAGCGTCTCCAGGTACCGGCGATGTTTAATCTGTTCCAACGTCACGGTGAAGTTAATATCATGAATCCATCCAAGCTGCATTAGTTTCATGTCATTCATGGACCGCAAATCGCCATAGTCGATCGATTCACCGCGAAGCATCTTTTCGACGACGCGGGGTGAACACTCCGGATGGTCGGGAAACCCAAGCGACAAGCTGCAATCCTCAGGATTGTTTCTGTGCTGGTCGTAGTAGCGTATGACGACCTTATAGATATCCAGCTTGTCGGCGTCGCGGATGAGCCGCGCGAACATTGAACACGGCCCCTCCACATCCTCCGGCAAGCGTTTATCGGCGTGATATTCGACGGCTTTGAGAATCCATTCCTGCCGGGATTCTCCGAGCGACGCAAGCACGCGCTTTTGCCTGAGAATATGCACGCCCAACAGCGCATGACGGACACTCACGGCATCGTTAAACGTTCGGTACCTGGCAAACTGCTCGAATCGCCCGATGTCGTGAAACAGGGCGACGGCTTCCGCAACGTGCTGTTGTGAGGCCGATAAACCCACGCGCTCGGCGATGTGGCGAATCTCCCGGCACACCCGATGGGTGTGGCACTCCTTGAGCTTCACATTGGCATTGATATATTCGTCATCACCGTAAAATCCGGCGACATATTCGCCAAACCAGTTTCGAAACTCATCTAACTGTCTTTGTTTCATACAACCTTACCTATTCGAATCAAACAACCATCGTTGTCAGTATAATGTCACAACGAACGAGACACAATCATGAAGACGAATAGTCCTTGCCCGGCCATTCCAACGCCATTTTCCCCGCTCATGCATAAGAAGCTCAATGTGCTTTAAGGATTGCTTGGAGGCGTCGGATCGTCGAGCTTCATGACAATCTTGTCGATGGCGAAGTTCGCGCTGCGATGGGCGATTTCCAAAACACAGGTTCCAGGCTGATGAACCTTGAAATAAACGGGATCTTTGCGAATGGCGTCGGGTGTATGGTGGCCGGGACCTTTGGGAAGCTTCGTCCATTTCCAGTCACCGTAGGTTCTCATGCCGTCCGGGCGAGCGGCGTCGTCGCTTCCGAAAAGTTTTTCACCGTCGAGTGATAAAAGGACATCGTTTTCCTTGTCCTTTCCCCGAGGCCCCTGCCGGGCGAGCAGGAAGACGTAGTATTTTCCCGGGCGGGTGAATTGGACCTCATAGCGCATACAACCAAGACCGGGATCCTGGATTGCTTTGCCGGTGGGTGACGGAATGATATTCCAGTTGCCCTTTCCCGCTTCGGCCTCAATGGTGACGATGCCGTTCTTTTCCCGGATTGGAATTCGAGTGAGCTTAAGTATCCAATCTCCCTCGCCGGGCGGCCGGAGGCCGCGACCGTTACTCGTTTGTTCCTCAAAATGAGACTCAGACGGCCGGCGGGCATTAATCCATTCCACTTCATAGGTGCCGGGTCTGACTTTCACGTGCACGTTCGCAGGTTCCTCGACGTACACAAGATAGCGACGGCCCGGATCGGCCAGACAATAACCGGCATTCACCAGATCGGGACGAGGCTTCATTCGGGGCCAGGGTAACAATGCGAACGTGTCCCAAACCTGATGGATGATTTCATGACGAGCATTGACCGCGTCTTTGGGATTCATGGAATTACTGAAACCGGACGATGAACTGCTCGTCATGTCGCCATAATTAATCATGGCGGCACAAAATAAAATAACAAAAGCATTACGGCGGATATCTTCGTCGGAATAGCGCGGATGCCCGAACGTGTTGCCGGGCCAGAGCGTTTCCTGGGCAAAAAGCGGGTGTGATGGATGATGATTCCGCAACAATCCCTCCGCAAGCCGCTGACGATTCGTGGTCTTGGGACCCTGCACGGTGCCAAAGCCAAACCAGGGCTGATCGCGGTAGATATCATCGCCGGTGGCATTGTGGACTGTTAATCCGTGACCGAAAACATCCAGGGATCGAATGTCCCGCCCAAGACGACAGACTTCTCCAAAGGTCAGAAACGGTTTACCTCGCAGCAGCGGTTCGGGTCCCCCCACATTAAACAGCAGATTCCAATAGGCTCCCAACCGCGCCAACGTATAACGAAGGTAAAGGGCCTGGTCGTTGGGAGATCGGGGAAAGTTCGAATCGCGGCCGAAGAAACCGGCAAAGGGAAACACCGTAATTCGCCGGGCGGCGAGATCGTTCAGGATCATTTCCATGCGTTGATACTCTTCGGCATCCAACGGCCACAATTCGGGTGTATCCCAGCCTTGTCCGCGCGCCTTACTCCGTCGATTCAAATAATGACTGGCAATGGATAAGGTGTTATAACCCCGAGCCTGCGCCCAATCGAGAAAGAGCTTTCGCTTCTCACCGTCGTTCGCTACTGCCGGATCGTCCCAGTTCCGGGCAAAAAAGCGGTCTCCACAGTGGAGGCTGCGTATCAGCAACGGCCCACCATCTTTGAATCCGAACCAAATGGGATTCGTCTCATATTCGCCCACCAGGCCGGGAAGATCGGATTCGACACAGGTGAATGTCCCGCTGACGCCGGGTGCACCATCGGAAAATTCCGCCGTGTACGCCCATATCCCCAACTGGTCCGGCATACACCGCAAACGCCAGGTTGATCGGCCGTCGTAGAAACCCCAAAATGATGTCTCGCTCCCGTCAGGATGGGTGAACGTTACATTCAGCATTACATCGCGATACGGATCCTGATACACCGTCGCGTTGGCCACCGTACGTTCAAACCGGTCCCAGCGACCGACGATCACCGTTGTTTTTGGAGGAACCGCCGGCCTCACGGCGGCACCGGTTGTCAAAAGAACAACAAGAATACCGATGACCAGGTTCATCCGACGGCCCTGTAGATTGGAAGAATCATCGTGAACAACGGTTAAATCGCTCGACATTCGAGTCATGACAATGGCTTTCTCCTGATCTTTAATCCTGACATATCGGCAAGGTCACAAAGAACGTTGAACCTTTGCCCAGCTCACTTTCGACCCGAACGCGTCCCCCCACACGAGCGACGGCGTCTCGGACGATACACAACCCCAACCCCGTCCCCTGATCCCGAGGCTTCGTTGTGAAGAACGGCTCAAAAATCTTATCCAGGTGCTCCGGCGGGATGCCGCCGCAGGTATCGGAAAAACGCAACTCAATGTGTTCATCTTTCACAGATCCGCTAATCACGATCCGCCGGGCCGTTTCACCGTCCGCCGCCTGAATCGCATTCTCAGCCAGAGCAAAAAGGATCTGCTCAAATTCCCTCTCGTGCAACATGACGGGAGGCAGCGCGCTCATATCCTCGACGTTCAACGTCACTCTGGCCAGCTTCGCACTGTCGGCGAGCAGCCTGGCGGTTCGTACAACCACCGCCTGCACATCGACCTGACCGAAGGACGTATCTGAGGAATGCCGGGCAAAACTCCGGAATCGATTGATAATGGACGTGATCCCCGAGACTTGAGCGACACTGTCCCGAAGCCTTCGGAGCACCGTGCTCGAACAGGATGACCCTTCCAGCTCATCTATGACATTGTCGAGCGATAAACGAATGACCGTCAGGGGCTGGGTGATCTGATGAGCAACGGTGGCACTGAGCGTTCCCAATGAGGCAAGTTGTTCGGCATGAGCCATTTTCTCGCGGTACGTGTTGAGTTCCTCCTCCCTCTTCCTGGATTCTCCGATGTCCCTGCATACGACAAGCTGACCCGTTACTTCACCGCGGTCATCCGTGATCGATGTTCCGGAGTGATAACAGGGAAAAACCGTTCCGTTTTTGGTCATATGCTCGAGTTCCCCCGTCCACGATCCCTGCGTATCAATGTCGTAGGCAATTTCCATATCATCATCCATCTCTTTATTGTTATGTACATCCTCGACACGCATTCCCACCATTTCTTCAGGCGTGTAACCATGCATGCGGGCATACGCGGCGTTGACATAGAGCAGTCGCCGGTCAAGGTCTCCAATGGCAATGCCGTCAATCGACTGCTCCACCGCCTCACTCAGTAACCGGATTTTTTCTTCCGCTCGCTTCATACGATCAATATCTCTGGCGATAATCGTCGCCATCGTGACATTTCCCGATTCGTCCTTTACCGGCTCAATTCTGATATGGCGCCATGCAAACCGGCCGCATAATTCTACCTGGCGGATCGACTCCAACGACTGTTTCGTATTGATCGCTCTGGACACTTCCGCCATTCGTTTGTCTGCAATCTCCTTCGGTGAAATATCCCACAAGGTTTTTCCTGTAAAATCCTCCGGCGCACCGCGTAAGTTCTTTGCCGCCGTCGTGTTGACAAACAGGAGAACGCCGTTCTTATCGACGGTGACAATACCGTCACCGGTCCCTTCTACAATCGTTTTGTATTTCTGTTCACTCTCAGCCAGCGCCGTTTCTATGTTCTTGCGCTGCGTGATATCCACCGCCGTAGCGGCCATAGACTTAGGTTCTCCATGCTCATCCCGGATCAACGTGCCATTCATTAAGGCACAGAAGGTCGTTCCGTCCTTTCTCGTATGCCACACTTCTTTGGAAAGATAGGAACCCGTTTCTGCAAGTTGTTGATTGAGCCCGTTAACGACATCCAACTGTTCGTCATTATGGAAAATGGTAAGACGTTCCCCGACCAACTCGTCAATACTGTAGCCATGCATCCGGGCAAACGGTTCATTCAAGTAGATGAGGTTGCCTTGAAGGTCGCTCATGGCTACACCATAGCCGGCCCTGTCGGCGACCGCTTTGAAGTTTCGCAGTTCCTCTTCCGCCTTTTTGCGTTCCGTAATATCAGCGTTTGTGCCGATCATCCGCGCCGGCGATCCATCGCGATTATGAGCTACGATTTTCCCTCGACCCAAAACCCATATGTACGCTCCGGATTTCGTTAAAAGGCGATACTCCAAATGGAAAGAAGCTGCTTGTCCCTTGGCATTCCTATCGATCAGTCCGAGCACGAGCGGTTTATCATCGGGGTGAATACGCTTCTCCCATTCCTCTTGCGCCGTCGTGAGTTCCCCGGGCTCATAGCCTAACATCGTTGTGTGACGCGGATTCCGATACACTTCGTTTGTGACCATATTCCAGTCCCACAGGGCGTCGTTCGACGCCTCCATGGCCAAACGGAACGTCTCCTCACTTCGCCTTAATTTCTCCTCGGCTTCCATCCGCTCCGTAATATCCCTGAAAATTCCCATCAGATAGGTCTTGTGGCCGATCGTGATTGGGAATGCATTAACATCCGCCCAAAAAATACTCCCGTCCTTCCTTTTGACGCGCATATTTTTCGCGAGCGTCAACTCTTCCCTGATCTGTTTCTCGAACTGTTCTATGACATAGGGCAGGTCTTCTTCAGGGTGAATGTCTTCAACGCCAAGCGTCTTGAGCTCGTGTTGACTGTAACCGAGCATTTGACAGACCACCCGGTTGGCTAAGAAGAATGTCTTATTGTCCAAATCGATCAACAGGATCCCGTCGGCCGCATTATCGAAAATGGCTCGAAAAATCAGACAGGATTGCTCTATATGCTTATTCTCATGCGTGAATCGGCTTTGCCCGGATTGCTCAACACACTGACGCAAGGTGTGTAAATATTGGAATAATTCCGTCTTATTGCCTGTCTCGTCCTGCATTCTACAATCTCCACTCCATCAATCCATCTGCATTCTTCGCATGTTGCCGGGTGTGTCAAACAAAACTGCAACCATCTCCACCTCATCCGAACATCGCCGGAGTTCTTTTAGTGAGTTCCTGTTGCACAAACAAAAAACTAACGATGTCACCCCTGCGAAAGCAGGGGTCCAGAACGTTAAAACCGGATTCCCGCTTTCGCGGGATTGACAAATAGTGCTTTCACAACAGGGACTATTTATCTACCTTGCTTTTAGATAGCATAATTGATCGAAAATGTCAAGATTGGCAAGGGAATCGCTCAGACCAACAAAACAACGGGGCCTGCACGGGTCGTATCCGTGCAGGCCCCGAATCCGTACAAACATGAATGCTGTCTGCAGATTCCATTCGCACATGGAATCCAACGGCAGCATCGGCCTTCCGGAAGGCCCTTAATACAGCGCGATGTCGTCAAAGTACATCGTACCCGTTCCGCCGGCCGTGGTCATCGCGCCTTTCGACCCCAAGCCGACCGCGATTGTGTTCACATTCGTCAGGTTAATCCCCTGATCGGCAAACGTCTGTAACGGGATCACCCACCTTGTCCAGGGACCCGTCTGAGCGGCGTTCGCGTCGTCGTAAGTCACCGTCACACCGGCGGCGCCGCTATTGGCGACGGAAACGTATAACGGCTCGGCGGCATTATCCATCCTTCCCCGGAACCACATCACCAACGCGCTGACGCCGCTCTCGGTCCAGTCGCGCGGATAGCTCAGGGTGAGCGTGGCTTCGGAGTACGCGGCCGCGCCGGGGGCGTTATCGTACACCAACGGCATGGATTGAAGACCACCGTGAACGACTGTTTGCTCGGCGTATGGAGGCATAAGATAACCCGCCTGAGCGCCATTGGCAGGAACACCGAAACCATCGATCCAGCTTTGCCAAATGGCCTCACCTTCTGCGTCATTATCTGTGTACTCCTCGAAATCATCCACGGAGAGGAAGTCGGCCGTCGTGAAGCTCCAGAGCGGGCCTTTCAACGTATTGCCCTGGCTATCGACCTCATCGACGCGCCAGTGGTAAGCAGTATGCCAGGCGAGCTTGCCGGGATCGTGGCTTTCGTCCCCAAGGGTTTTACTGCCGATATACTCGGGCGACGTCGCATCGGCATGACGAACGGCCTCTGCGTCAGTGCCAAAATACAGTTCGTGAGAAGCGGCGCTATCGCTCGCCGTCCAGCTTAGCGTGGCGATCATCTTCACATCGGCGGCGCCGTTGGCCGGGCTTGGATTGCCGACCGCACCCGGCGTCGTAAAGGTCCAAACGTCCCCTTTATATGTTTCAGCGGCGTCGAACTCATCGACGCGCCAGTAGTACACTTTTTCCGGCTCCAGCGGACCCGGATTATAGCTCGCCGAGCCTTGTATGGCGCCGCTCTGGGTCGCCTCGTTCACTTGATCGTAATCATCGCCGAAATAGACCGTGTGCAGCTTGGCGCCGTAGCCCGGCGTCCAGCTTAGGGTGACGGGCGTCTCAACGAATTCGGCGCCGTCGGCCGGGATGGGATTGTACGCCGTTTTGGGAGGAACCATAAAGCTCCAGACATCGCCGACCCAGGGACTATTCGGGTCCGCGTCGTTGACCTCATCGATGCGCCAGTAATACGTCGTCCCGGGTACGAGCCCCTCAGGATAAGGAAACCCGGGAAAACCAATCACAATATATGTCGCGGCCTGGTTACCCTGGAAGGCCGCTTCAGCCCCTTCGTTCACATCGTCAAAATGGTCGGATATATACACATCGTGAGAAACGGCAAAAGCTCCCGCCGACCAGCTCAACGTCGCCCACGTGTCCTCATGAATGGCGCCGTCGCGCGGATCGGGCCCCGATGCCTTCCCTCTGCCACCCAGCCCCATCATAATCTGCGGGACCTCACTTTCGCTGAGAGCATGATTGTAGATCATCACGTCATCGATCAGACCGTTGAATTGGCACCCGCCCGTGCTTCTTCTCCCAATCATCACTGAAACGTCGTTCTCCGGCATTTTTCCGGTGTACGCCCACTCATCGGCCAACTCTCCATCGATGTAACATCTGAAGATAGTACCATCATAGGTCGCCGCAATATGGTGCCACTCGTCCACGGTCGGCGATTCTGGAGAGCATGTGTCTCTGCCCGCGTCATCGTAAAACTGCCAAAAGATCACACCTCCGGCTTCCATCGTCAGTTCATAAGGCAGATTATTTGCCGCCCATCCGCCTTTGCTCACGATCGCCATTTCACCACTCGCGCCCGTATTCATATAGGTCCAGGCAGCGATCGTGATGGCATCCGTGATGGATAGGCTGGGATTGTGAGGAACTTCCACATAATCCGCAGTGCCATCAAAACTGAGGGCACTGCCCAATTGCCCAACAGCCCACTCCGGGGGGCCATTCAGCGTGCCATCATTCCCCTGGCCGCTCGCGTCCACGGCTGTGGTTCCAGCGCCTTCGTCAAATTTCCAATACCCCACCAGATCCGCTAAGGCATCATTGGCCATGCTCAATATCAATACGGAAAAAAACAAAACATTTAATTTCCTACACATTGCAATACTCCTTCCGGCTAAGATGATTGACAATGGTTCTATTGCTGAATTGCGTCCATGTGCCGTATGGACAGTGATTCGGGATTTGACGCCACCTCCTTTCTTCAAAACGGCCATCTGAACGACTGACACGGAGATGCAGACCTGAAACCAGATGTCAGAAATGCTCTCCTTTAAAAAACGTAAGAATCTACCCGTATTCCGTTTACTAAACGGTACCCAATATATCATCTTCCTGCCCAGCAAAATCCCACATAATGCCTCCTTGTTCTTATGGATTCGGCCGGCTACGGACGATGTCCAAAGACAACGGGGCCTGTAACCCATGAATCCGTACAGGCCCCGATGAAGTCCATTCTTATGCTCCAATCGAAGATTTGAGCATCTTAATAAAGCGAAATATCATCAATGCACATCTGGCCTGAACCGCCGGATGCGGCGGGATTGCCTTGCGTACCCACGCCGATCGCAATCGTGCCAACGTTCGCCAGGTTGATACCCTGATCGGCAAAGTCTTGCAATGGGATCTCCCACCGCGTCCAGCCTCGCGATCGTGCGGCGTTCGCGTCGTCGTGAGGCACGATGACGAGCGAGCCGCCGGTATTGGCGATACCGGCATATAAAGGTTCGGCGGCATTATCCACCCGGCCTCTGAACCAAATCACCAACGAACTCGCGCCCCCTGCGGTCCAATCGCGTACATCCGTCAGCGTCATTGACGCCTCCGAATTCGTCACGCCGTCGGTGTTCACATAAATAAGCGGCATGGATAGCGCACCGCCATGGACAATCGCCTGTTCCGCATATGGGGGCATCAGATTGCCGACCTGTGCGCCGTTATCCGCCAGGCCAAAACCATCAATCCAGCTCTGCCAAATCGCCTCGCCGGCGGTATCGTCGTCGGTATAACTCTCAAAGTCATCCACAATAATGAAATGCCCCGTCGTAAAGCTCCAAACAGGTCCCTTCGACGTGTTGCCCTGGTCGTCAACCTCATCGACACGCCAAGAGTAGGTCGTATCCGACTCAAGGAATCCGGGATCATAGCTCTCATCCCCCAACACCTTGTATCCCTTATGATCGGGCGAACCCGTATCCGCGTGGCGTACGGCAGCTTCATCCGTACCCAGATAAATTTCGTGTGAAACGGCATTGTCGGCCGCAGACCAGCCAAGAACCGGATTGATCCCCACATCCACAGCCCCTTTGACCGGCTGCGGGTCCCCGATCGCGCCCGGCGTCGTAAAACTCCACACGTCCCCCTTATAGGTTGCAGCGCCGTCGAACTCATCGATCCGCCAGTAATACACTTTGCCCAACTCAAGCGGATCGGGATTATAAACGCCAATACCCTGGGGAACCCCGCCGGTCGCATTATCAACGTCGTCATAATCATCGCCGAAATAGATCGAGTGCAATTTGGCTCCAAAGCCCGCCGTCCATGTCAGGTGCGCGGCGTTCGGATCTTCGATCTCCGCTCCGTCGGCCGGTTCGGGATGGTAGGCGGTTTTGGGCGGGATCGAGAAGCTCCAGATATTTCCCTTATAAATCGTCGTCCCATCCGCCTCGACTTCATCGATGCGCCAGTAGTACCTCGTCCCCGGAACAAGACCGTCCGGATAGGCAAATCCCGGGAAGCCGGCGATGTAGAACGTTCCCTCTTGATTGCCTCGGAACACCTCAGCGATCCCGTTGTCCACATCGTCGAAATGATCGCCTAAATACACATCGTGCGAAGCCGCCGTTTCTCCCGGCGACCAGCTTAAAGTGGCCCACGTATCCCCATGCACAACGCCATCGGCGGGATCGGGATGCTGAGCAACCGTAAACGTGGGGGCAATCCCTTCAAAATGTTTTTGCACCTGGTACGCTGTCAAGGCCTGGTCGTAGATATACACATCATCCAGGAATCCATTGAAGAACGAGTAGCCGTCTTTTCTGCCCCCGATTCGGACGGGCTCTTCGTTTAACACTCCGAAATTCGCGGTTTGCGGGGCGCTTCCGGCGGGCATACCGTCGATATAAAAATCGACACTCTTCCCTTTCGTGACCACAACCGCTACGTGATACCACTGCCCGGCGGTAATCGCCGTCGTGGAGTCATAAAAGGTGTACTGCTCCCCTTCGGCTTCCTGGTGGCCGAACTGTAGTTCGCCGGTCCCGGACTCCGTTCTAAATTCGTAGTTGCCGGGATAGTTGTCGCCTGCCGTACCGCTCGGCGCCTTGCAGACCAGAAAATAATACGTGCTGAGGTCAGTGAGTTTCACCCATGTTGCAATCGTTAAGGCGTCCTCCAGAGAGAACGAGGCATCATGGCCGACCTCCACAAGGCCCTCCGATCCGTCAAAACTCAGGGCGCCGCTACCAATGACACCCGCCACCCATTGCGGATCGCCCAACAGGGCGCCGGCATGACCGTTCCCGGAGCTGTCCTGAGCCGTCGTGCCGGAGCCGTCATCCAACTCCCAGTGCCCTAACAGCCCCGCGGAGGCGTTGCCAACCAATCCCAGCACCAGAACAAAACATGCTAAACAAATCAGTCTTCTACACATAATAATCCTCCTTCAAAAAAGACGTGAAATAATTTTCGATTTCAAATTGGCACCCGGCAATCAGCCATCGACAATGTATTAACCTCCTTTTTAAAAAGCCCGACCTGAATTGCTGAAAGGAACGTGAGAATTCCAAAAACGAAAAGTTGCCGCTCTCAATCTAACAAAGAACCCACACGCACCTTTTACCATTAATACTGGATTAAGAAGTCGCCGTCAAGAGAAATCCCGCGTACACAGAGCTATATCGTCATAATTAAAGACCGATATGCGAAGATTTTACTTATTCCGACGGTTCAGAAGAAACTTTTGGAGACCCTTGAGATCGTCGGTATTGAGTAGATCGACGTCGGCGGCGAGCAGCTCGCGCCAGAGGGCTTCTCTGGCCGGAGAAGCCCCATCCGGTGTGGCCCAGAAGCGCACCCGCCGGCCTTTTTTGTGCGCTGTCTGCACTATCTCTTCGAGTTTGAGACGTTCTTCGGTGGGCATCGGCCCATCCCCACGCCATTTGAAATGCCGTCCCCAGCGATCGCTTATTAATGGAATCAGGTTCGCAGGCGCATCGGATTTCAAATCGGTGAGCCTGCCGTCATACGCGGCATAACGAACGGCTTGCGATTGCATGAACGCGAAAGGGCGATTGCCGGAGATAATCGCCAGAACCGCCTTATCCCGGCGTCCATCCGGATCGAAGGACGTGAAGATATCTCGGTACTCCGCCAGCATGTTATGAAGCGTCTTGTACGTCGAAACGGCCTCTGTCTTGAAGTCGATAAGCAATATCAATACCGGCCCGTCCGGATAAACGCGGCCGCCGTTTTGCTTGATGCGTTTTCTCAACGGATCGAGATAAAGCCCGCGAAGCGTTCGATCAGACCTGATCTCCTCTCGATCATGGGCGACAAATAAATCGCCATCGACGAGAAATATATCCGCCTCAACGCTGCAAAAACCATGCGCGAGCGCATCAAGCAGAGGACGCTCATGCCTGTAGTCGTTGTGGGCGTGAGCGTGGGACAAAGGGACAACCTGAGCGTCACCTGCAAACACTCCGCCGCCTATCAATGAAGACAAAACCGTATAAAGAAATACGAATACAACAAAACCCGAATTCCGCCGTCTGTCGTCTGCCATCTGTCGTCTGTCATCCTATTTAAAGATTTTCTTCATCGCTTGCGCCGTTTTTTCAGGGCGGCCCGGCTCAAAGGGCAGCATCTCGGCGGTGACATAGCCATCGTAGCCGATATCGGCCAGCGCCGTTTTGACCGCCCGGAAATCGACGTCCCCTTCCAATAAATCAACGAATCCCTCGACCGTCCCCACGGAACGCTTGAAGTCTTTAACGTGCACACGCTTGATCCGATGGCTGAGGATTCGGATCCAATGTTCGGGATAGCCGGTCAACAGGACGTTGCCGACGTCGAAGTAGGCCCCTATCACTTTGGAGCCAAAGCCGTCAATAAAGTCCCGCATCTCCATCGGGCTGAGCAGGAATTTGTTCCAGACGTTTTCGATACCTATGGCAACACCGGTCTCTTCAGCGATCGGTAGAATCTGACGAATCGCCTCGCAGGCCCTCTGGTGACACACGTCATAGGGAACCACATCCGCCTCAGGCCAGAAGAACACGTCCACCGCCCCCGGCACGTAGAGATAGGCATCCGTACAAAGCCATTTGGCGATCCGGAGGGCTTTCCGATTGAACACGATACTCTTGAGCCGGACGTCGGGATCGTTTGAGGTGGGAGAACACGTCCAGTTGTCGCCGGAGGCAAGACCTGAAATTTCAATCCCGATCTGATGGGCCGTCGTTACAATCTCCTCACATTGAACCTGTGCGGCGTCATGCGTCAACACACCCCGGCTCGCCACAGCCAGCTCGATCGCGTCAAATCCAAGCCGTTTAGCCTCCTGCATCGCATCGGCGATGGGCCTTTCGCCCTCCAAGCCCCCCTCGAACATCCAGTAACTCGCGCTGATCTTCACTTTGCATCCACTTCAAAGATACGTTACTATTTGAAAAACTTCCGTTCGAAAACGATATCACTATACTATGGATTGCGCTTTCGGACAATACCCAACAACTTTCAATACTCGGAAAGGAACGACAAATGGCAGAAAAAATCAAAAACAAACCAT
>Ga0272442_10003725_pt1 | contig 21250 bp, 13 predicted proteins | sample SSMForm2O_FD_200262 | JGI IMG/M metagenome (GOLD analysis project Ga0272442, IMG submission 200262) | Marine sediment archaeal communities from Little Sippewissett salt marsh, Falmouth, MA, United States - SSM-Form-2O | ecosystem: Environmental > Aquatic > Marine > Wetlands > Sediment ... | reverse complement strand
CGCCGGTGCGCGGGCCGTAGACTATTTCGGGTGCGACAACGACGTTTACGGGGGTGCCGTCCGGGAGTTTCACGTTGCCGGTGATAAGGTCGTAGACCTTCTCGACCATGCGCCAGGTGCCGGGCACGTTATCCTCGTAGGCGCCGGCACGGCCGTCGGCAACGGGGGTTATGGCGATGGTGGGCACGTGGCCGACGAGGGGTCGGGCGGATGGCGCGAACCCCCTGGGCAGCTTGGAGCGGGTCCTGAAACGGGGAGTTGCCGACGAGCTATTCTTCTTCATTCAGTCCTCCGGTAGTTTGAAAAGGATTGTATATGCAAACGAGGCGTAGTATACGATATCCGGCAACGTGCGCAACGATTATGTGGCGGGGGGGGTGCGGCGGAGGCCCGCCGCGCTCCAGAGCATTTGCGTGTGCGGCGGAGGCCCGCCGCGCTCCAAGGCATTTGCGGGGGCGGCGGAGGCCCGCCGCGCTCCAAGGCATTTGTACATTGGTAGGATTCGGAAACGAGGGAGGAACGGAGATGAGTGATGAGCGTCTTTTTCTGGGGCTGGACTCGAGTACGCAGGGGCTGAAGGCCGCGCTGATAAACTCCTCGTTTGAGGTCGTTTACACCAGCGCTCTCAACTTCGACACGGATCTGCCCGAATTCAAGACCGACGGTGGCGCCCACCACCACGAGGACGGGCTCACGGTTACGTCGCCGCCGATCATGTGGGTGGCGGCGATGGACAAGCTGTTCGACCGGATGAAAGCGGAGAAAGCCCCCCTGGGCAAGGTTGTTGCCATCTCGGGGTCAGGACAGCAGCACGGCAGCGTGTGGCTGAGGGACGGCGCCAGGGATGCCCTGCGTGGCCTGGATCCCGCGAAGTCGCTGCGCGAACAGATGGCTGAAGCCTTCTCGGTCGCCGATTCCCCTATCTGGATGGACTCCAGCACGACGGAACAGTGCCTGATGCTCGAGGAGAAGCTGGGCGGCCCCCAGAAGGTGGCGGATCTGACCGGATCCCGTGCCTACGAGCGCTTCACGGGGAACCAGATCGCGAAAATTCACCAGGCGAGCCCGGACAAGTACAAGGAGACGCAATGCATCTCGCTCGTCAGCTCGTTCATTGCGTCCATGCTGGTCGGTGATTACGCTCCGATTGATGCCAGCGACGGCTCGGGAATGAACCTGATGAATATCAGGACGAAGAAGTGGGTGCAGGAAGCGCTCGACTGTTGCGCGCCGGACCTCGCGTTCAAGCTCGGCGACGTAGTTCCGTCCCACACGCCCGTCGGCAAGCTGCACGCCTACTACACGGGCAAGCACGGGTTCGATTCGTCCTGTATCGTCATAGCGTTCTCGGGCGACAACCCGAACAGCCTGGCGGGACTTCGCCTCCAGAAGGCCGGCGACATCGCCATCAGCCTGGGTACCAGCGACACCGTGTTCGGCTTCCTGGCCGAGCCGACGCCGTCGGAGTCCGAGGGGCACATCTTTGCCAACCCGGTGGCGCCGGACGCCTACATGGCGCTGGTATGCTACAAGAACGGTTCTCTTACCAGGGAGCACGTGCGAGACCAGTCGGCGAACGGCTCGTGGGAGGAGTATCGCAACTTGATGACCAAGACGAAGCCGGGCAATGGCGGGAGCATCGGGTTCTACATCAAGGAGCCGGAGATCACCCCTCCGATTCTCAAGACGGGCATGTTCCGGTTCGACCAGTCGGGCAAGCCGGTCGATTCGTTCGCGCCGGAAGTCGAGGTGCGTGCGGTGCTCGAGGGCCAGTTCCTGTCGATGCGGAGCCACTGCGGCAACATCGGCATCAAGCCCGCCAGCATTCTGGCGACAGGCGGTGCGTCGGTCAACGAGGCAGTGGTCAGGGTGATGTCCGATGTGTTCGGCGTGCCGGTGTTTGTCGGCGACCAGCCTGATTCCGCGGCGCTTGGCTCGGCCTACAGGGCGCTCCACGGCTGGCGCTGCGTGGTCGAGGAGTCGTTCGTTCCGTTCGCGGAAACGATGTCCGGCGCGCCCGAGTTCAAGAAGGCGGTCGACCCCGACAAGTCGGCACACTCGGTCTACAACGGCATGCTGGCGAAATACGCAGAGCTGGAAAAGAAGATCGTTGCAGGCTAGTCGAGGGGCTTGCCTATGGCATGCCGAGTATCAGCGCCAGGTTCACGGCGTTGAAAGCGGCGTGCATTACGATGGGCACCATGATCGATCCCGAGTAGAGATAGCCGAGCGAGAACGCGACCGCTATCAGGAACAAAGGCACCAGTGATGGCAGGTGCCAGTGTACCACCGCGAAGAGGACCGAGACGAAACACACGGCGATGGAAAGCCGTGCGTGCGTGGCGGCCAGCGGGAGAAGCATTCCCCTGAAGAACAGTTCCTCGGCGGCGGGCATAAGGGCCACGGCCGCCACGGCCAGGAAGGCCTGCGCGGCGGCGGGTCCAGCGGGATCCATCATGAACTGGACAATATCCTGGGGTTTGTCGGGCGCCTCGCCAATCAAATGGAGCAGCCTGGAATAGAGGAGGGCGTAGAAGGCAACGACAGGTATGGCCATGGTGTAGAAGAGGATGCCCTGTTTGAACCCGGTCCAGAGCCGTTCGCGTTCGAGCCCGAAGGAGCGCAGGAGTGGTGTCTCTTTCTCCCTTGCCATCAAGACCAGCGCCGCGATTTCGAGGGCGGGGACGAGGATGGTCCATGCGACGAGAGCAGTCGTCTCGGCGGCGCGGGGGCCAAGCCCGGCACGCCTGGCCAGTAACCCGGCCACAACCGTGAGCAGCCACGCGGTCACGATTGCCAGCAGGATGCAGCCCGATTCGAGCAGCGACCAGGATCTTGCCCGCAGGCGTTCCTGCAGGGCGGGAGCCCTGAGTTGTCTAAAGCGGCCTGTGCAGAGGGCAACCACGTTCACGGCGATGCCTGCCAGCAGGATGAGACCCAGGATGTTGTACGCAATCCCGGCGTGCTCGCAGGGCGGGGTGCTGAAGAGATCATCCATCGGACGGATCGACTGTTTCCTTGATCACGTATGTCGGCTTGCCCTGTGATTCGTGATAGGTGCGGATCTGCAGCTCGGCGAGGAGTCCCATGCTGATGAACTGCATGCAGAAGAGGATGAGCATGAACGGCATTAGCGTCCATGCCGGCCGCCTCGACAGTTCCACCAGGCCCGCCATGCACTGCATTCCGAGTAAGTTGTAGGCCAGGTGGGCGAAGAGGAACAGGCCGGCGAGGAGGAACCCGGGAATACCGAACAGGATACCGATCTTGCCGAATATCTGTATAGGGTGAGCGCTGTACTTCAGGAGGAACTTGACGGTGAGCAGGTCCAGGATCACGCGAGTTGTCCTCCCTATGCCGTACTTGGACTTGCCGAAGCGCCGCGGGCTGTGCCCGACTTCGACCTCGGCGAGACGCCCACCCACCCAGCTGGCGAGTGCCGGAATGAAGCGGTGCATTTCGCCGTAGAGCTGGAGGTTCTCAACTATCTCGCGCCTGTACGCCTTGAGCGTACAACCGTAGTCGTGCAGGTCCACGCCGGTCATCACGGCTATGAGCCAGTTGCCCATCATGGAGGGGAGCCGCCGGTCCAGGAATCGATCTTTCCTGTCCTTGCGCCAGCCGCTGACCACGTCGTAGCCCTCGTTGACCTTTTCGATGAGCTTCGGGATGTCGCCGGGCGGGTTCTGCATATCGGCGTCCATGGTGATGATGACCTTGCCCCGGGAGGCGGCAAAGCCGGCGCTGATCGCGGCGGTCTGACCGAAATTGCGGCGCAGTCGTATGAGCTTGAAATGAGGGTGCTTCCCGGCGGCGGCCACGAGCGCCTCCCAGGAGCCGTCATCGCTTCCGTCGTCCACGAGGATGATCTCGTAGGAGGCGTCCATGGCCGAGAGCGTGGAATGGATGGCCTCGCCAAGGGGCGCGATGCTGCCTTTTTCGTTGTAAACGGGGACTACGACCGAGATATCCATGGGACAGTGGGAGTGGTTGATGGTTAAGGGTTAGTGGCAGACGCTCAGTATCCTTGGTGTTCAGATTTCGTTTGGGGCTCTTTCGGTTTGATTATGTTACCCATTTAACAGTATATTGCCCGGGCTGGCAATACAAGATCCAGTGCTTCAACGCCCCAGCGCCCGATGGGGAACCGGCGAGAATGGATACTATCCACCAAAAATTGGGAAAGCTGCGTGCCGTGTTACGCGAGACCGGCGGATTGGCAATCGCCTTTTCCGGGGGGGTGGACAGTACTTTTCTTGCCGCGGTTGCGGGCCAGGAGCTCGGCGACGGGGCGCTCGCGGTTACGGCGCTCTCGCCGACCTATCCGCGGCGTGAGCAGTTTGAGGCGGGCGAGCTGGCGAACTCGTTGGGCATCAAGCAGGTGTCGGTGGAGTCGAACGAGCTGAATATCCCCAATTTTGCCGAGAACCCTGTAAACAGGTGTTACTACTGCAAGAGCGAACTCTTCACGGCCGTGAAACGGATCGCCGCGGAACACGGGATCGACAAGATAGCCGACGGCACGAACGCGGACGACCTGCAGGACCACCGGCCGGGCCGCAAGGCCGCGTCGGAGCGCGGCGTGCTGTCGCCGCTTCTCGACGCAGGCCTCGGCAAGGACGAAATCCGGGTTCTTTCCCGGGAGCTAGGATTGCCGACGGCCGATAAACCCGCGTTCGCGTGCCTGGCCTCGCGTTTTCCCTACGGGTCGGAAATCACGGAGAAGAAACTACGGTCTGTCGATGCTGTCGAACAGGTGATGCAGGAGCTCGGCTTCAGGCAGGTCAGGGTTCGGCATCATGGCGACATCGCGCGCATCGAAGTGTCGCCGGAGGACATCGAGCGGGCGTGCGTGTCTGGAACGCGTGACGTCATCGTGACCGCCGCGAAAGAGGCCGGCTTCGCCTACGTGGCGCTCGATATGGAAGGGTACAGGACGGGGAGCATGAACGAGGTTGTCGCAACTGACGATTGAAGATTGACGGCTGACGCAGCCTCAGCCAGGAATGGCCGCGGCACTGTTGGAGGGGTACCTCAGGCATTCCTGCCTGAGGTTCGGCAAGCGGGCACGGAATGGACGGATACAGAACACTACTGCTTACGGCAACGGTCTTTCTATGGAACGTCTTCGGGTCAAGCGCCGGGGAAGCGGAGAATGTCTACACGCTGAACGATTGTATCCGGATAGGGTTGGAGCGAAACGAGAGTGTGGCGAATGCGAGGCGCGACAAGGCGATCGCGGTGGCCAGGATCGGGCAGGCCAGGTCGGCCGCGCTTCCGCAGCTCTCGTTGTCGGCCACCTACACAAGGCTCGACGAGCTGCAGACCATCGAGTTCGGGGACGAAGAGATGAAGCTGGGTACGCTCGACAACTACTCGGCCAACCTGGGGGTGTCCCAGCTGCTCTACTCCGGGGGCAAGGTGGGCGCCGCCCTGAGGGCCGCGAGTCTCGCCGAATCCCAGGCCGAATGGGCCTGTTCCGAAATCGAGTCGGCCTTCAAGCGGGACGTCCGGCTGGCTTTCTACAACCTGTTGCTGGCTGACGCCGCGCTCAGCGTGACAGAGGATTCCGTGAAGCAGCTCGAGTCTCTGCTCGAGCAGACCGAAAGGCGCCGGAAGAACGGGACCGCCTCGGAATTTGACGAGCTGCGGGCAAGGGTCCGGGTAGCCAACGAGAGACCGCGCCTGGTCAAGGCCAGGAACGCCAGGGCTGTCGCGCGGGAGTACATGAAGCGGCTGCTGAACTTTGACGACAAGGAGATTGAACTCAGGGGCGAGCTCGAGATGAACGCCTCGGAACCCGATGAGGAGTACCTGCAGGGCAGGGCCATGCTGAACCGGCCCGCACTGCGGGCAATGGAGTTCAGCGTCGATCTCAGGAAGGAGAACGTCACGGCGGCGCGGTCGGACGGGCTGCCGAGCCTGAGCGCGCAGTTCAACTACAACGGGGCCAACGCCTATGAGTTCGTGTCCTACGAGGACGACTGGGACTGGCACTGGAACGCGGGACTCGTGGTGAGCTGGAACTTCTGGGACGGCGGACTGACGGAAGCGACGGTGCGGGCAAGGCGGCTCGAGGCGGAGAAGGCCCTGGCGTCCCTGGACGAAATGCGCAAGAACGTCAAGCTCGAGGTTAAGCGCTACTGTCTCGATCTGAAGCATGCGCGCGAGGCGGTTGCGGCAAGCCGGGGCACGGTGGCCCTGGCGGAGAAAGCGATGAAGATAGCCGAGACCAGGCACGAGGAGGGGCTGGCGACGTACCTGGAATTCACCGACGCGAACCTGGCGCTCAGCACCGCGAAACTTACCTGGTTGCAGGCGCTGCACGCACACATGACGGCGCTTGCACAGCTGCAATTCGCATGTGGAACGGAGAAGTTGTCCGCTGAGGCGTGGAATAGGGGAAAGAACGATGACAGATGAAGACAAGGGCATCCCTCTGAGCATAGCGCTGTGGGGCATTCTTGCGATTCTTGCCGCAGCGACCGCAATTCTGCTGGCCTTCGCTGCCGGGAAAGACACGGACGTCGGGACCTCTCAAGGTGGAACGAAGGCAGTGCCCGTGCGCGTGGTGACTGTGGCCGCGAGGGACATCGTGGACACGGTGACGCTGTCGGCGCGGGTCGAGCCGGCGGCGACCGTCCGGCTTTCGGCCGAGAAGGCGGGGCGGGTCGTGGAGCTGTTGGTCGACAAGGGGGACCGGGTCAAGGCGGGGCAGGTATTGCTCAGGATCGACGATGCGACGTGGCGGAGCATACTGGCGCGTGCGGAAGTGGTGCAGAGAGAGGCCGAGAAGGACTTCGGCCGGTGGGAGAAGCTCAAGAAGACCGGATCCGTTTCGGACAGTGATTTTGATGCGGTGGCCAAGGCGAGGGACCTGGCACGGGTGGGGCTCGACCAGGCGAAGACCGATCTGGCGAAATGCGAGGTGGAGACACCCATCTCCGGCATCGTGGACGACCGTTATGTCGAGGTCGGCGAGTACGTGCATGAAGGCGGCCCCGTGCTCAAGGTGGTTGACATCGATTCGGTGAAGATCGCGCTAGACGTGCCCGAGCGCGACGTTCTGGCGGTGAAGACCGGGACCACGGTCAAGTTCTCTCTGTCGGCCTTGTCCGAACGCGAGTTCGCAGGCGAAGTGACGTTCGTTGCTTCGGCGGCGGACGCATTGAGCAATTCCTTCCGGACGGAGATCACGGTGAGGAACCCGGATCACGCCATAAAGGGTGGAATGATAGCGGAGGTGCAGCTCGAGCGCGGCATCAGGAAGAACGTTGTCGTGGTTGCCTTGGCCACGATCGTGAACCGCAAGGGCGAACACGTGGTCTTCGTTGTGAAGGGCGAGCGAGCGGAGCGTCGCGTGGTTGCTATCGAGCCCGTTTCGAGTCACCAGGCCGTGATCCTGTCCGGCCTGGAGCCGGGCGAACAGATGGTGGTTGAAGGGCACCGTTCCCTCGAGGACGGTGTGGCATTGGATATAGTCGAGTAGGAACGCATGCTGCTTTCCAATTACGCAATCAAGTTCAGGACAGCCGTCTTCGTTGCGGCAGCGGTGCTCGTTGCCGCGGGCATCGTGAGTTACCGGAGCCTGCCGCGCGAAGGCGCGCCGGACATCACGATTCCGTTTGTCTTTGTCACCGCGATCCACGAGGGTGCGGCTCCGTCGGAGATGGAGAAGCTTGTTACCATTCCGCTCGAGAAGAGCCTCGGCGATCTGGAGAACGTGAAGGAAATGCGGTCCGCCTCCTCGGAAAGCGTCACCACCATATCCATTGAATTCGTGGGCGGCCAGGATATCGATATGGCGCGGCAACGCGTGAAGGACAAGGTCGATCTTGCGCGGCATGACCTGCCCGAGGATCTCGATGAGCCCATAGTGGACGCGTTCAATTTCAGCTCGGACTTCCCCGTGTTCATCTTCGCGATATCGGGTGATACGCCGCTGTCGCGTCTGAAGGGCATCGCGGAGAACCTGCAGGACGAGATCGAGATGCTGCCGGGCGTTCGTCGCGCGGACATATCCGGGATCAGGGAGCGCGAAGTGCGGGTCGAGCTGGACCTGGTGCGTTTGGTTGCCTACCGGGTCCCGATCTCGGTGGTGATGCAGAGGATCGCGGCGGAGAACTCGACTATATCGGCGGGCAACATCGAGGTACAGGGCAACAAGTTCCAGGTCAGGGTTCCCGGCGAGTTCAGGTTCGTTTCCGAGCTGGGCGACATCCTTCTCGTGGAGCACGAGGGACGGCCGATCTACCTGCGCGACGTGGCGGAAGTGGTGGATACCCACAAGGACCTGAGTTCGATATCGAGGCTCAACGGCCGCCGCTGCGTGTCGATCGGGGTCAAGAAAAGGGCGCGCGAGAACGCGGTGAAGCTCATCGAGGAGGTCAAGGAGCTGCTGGACACCCGGGCGCTGCCGCCGGACATCGAGTCCGCCGTGGTGATGGACCAGTCGGAATACGTCGCGATGATGATCGAGGATCTCGAGAACAACGTGGCCAGCGGGTTCATCCTCGTCATAGCGGTGCTGTTCCTGTTCATGGGCTGGCGCAACAGCTTTTTCGTGGCGGTGGCCATTCCGCTCTCGATGCTTATAGCCTTCACGGTGCTGTCTCTCAAGGGAGAGACCCTGAACATGCTTGTCCTCTTCAGCCTGGTGCTGGCGGTCGGCATGCTCGTGGACAACGCGATTGTGATAGTGGAGAACATCTACAGGAACCGTTCACTCGGCATGAGCAAGCGGGAAGCGGCGCGGCGCGGAGCTTCCGAGGTGGCCTGGCCGGTGATAACCTCAACTATCACCACCTGTGCTGCGTTCTCGCCGCTGTTGTTCTGGCCCGACATAATGGGACAGTTCATGAGCTACCTGCCGCGAACGCTCATCATCGTACTGGTTGCGTCCCTTTTCGTCGCGATAGTGGTCAACCCGGCGATATGCTCGGCGTTGATAACACGCGAGCGCAAGGAGACCAAGTCGAACAGGGCGGTGGCCGCGATACTGGACCGGTACGATGGATTTCTGCGCGGCGCGCTCGCGAACAGGTGGCCGGTGCTGCTGATCGGCGTGCTGGTGCTCGTGCTGACGGGGGTGCTCTATGGCCGTTATGGGGAAGGACAGGAGCTGTTCCCTGAAGGGGAGCCGAGGAACGCCACGATCACCGTTCGGTATCCGCAGGGCACCGGCATCGACAAGACCGATGCGGCGATGAAAGAGATCGAAAGGAAGCTGGAGCGGTACGAGGACGTGAAGTTCTTTCTGACCACCGTCGGCACGGCGGCGGGCGCGGCCGAGCCGTGGGGCGGGGCGGGCGGCACCCATCTGGCCACGATGCATGTCGAGTTCGTGCCGATCAAGGATCGCGCGGGCCTGAGCTCCGAACTGGTTGACACCATCCGAAGGGAGGTCGGCGCGATACCGGGCGCGGAAGTGAAGGTGGAGAAGCAGAGGGAAGGCCCGCCGACCGGGGCGCCGGTCAGCATCGAGATCTCGGGCGACGACTTCCAGACGCTGTCGCGCCTGGCATCAGAGATGGCGCGGGCGATCCAGGGCGTTGACGGCCTGGTGGATATCCAGGATGATTTCGAGGAAGCGCTGCCCGAGATGCAGTTCCGGGTGAATCGGCACCGGGCCGCCATGTTGGGATTGGATACCGCGAGCGTCGGGTTCTTCCTCCGCACGGCCGTCTACGGGACCGAAATCAGCAAGTTCCGTGCGGACGAAGACGAGTTCGACATCACGCTCCGGCTGCCGGCCGGACAGCGGAACACGCTGGAGCTTTTGGACAACATCTGCATTCCCACGCCGCGTGGCGGCGTGGTGCCGCTCTCGTCGCTGGGCGAACCGGTCTACGTGGGCGGGAAGGGCGCGATCGCGCGGAAGGACCGAAAGCGCGTTATCACGATAACCGGCAACAATGAGAACCGTGGCGTGGACGAGATACTGGAGGACGTGAAGCCGATCGTGGAGAAGATCAAGATGCCGCGCGGTTACGAGGTGAACTACGCGGGTGATACCGAGGAAATGGAAGATGCCAAACAGTTCCTGCGCAAGGCCTTTGGGATCGCCCTGGGCCTGATCGTGGTTGTTCTGGTGATCCAGTTCAACTCGGCCATACTGCCGGGGCTCATCCTGGCATCGGTGGTTCTGTCGTTGATAGGCGTGATGTGGGGGCTGTTGATATTCCGGATGAAGTTCGGGGTGATCATGACCGGTGTGGGTATCATAAGCCTGGCGGGGATCGTCGTGAACAATGCAATCGTGCTGATCGACTGCATCCTGCAGCGGCGGGCGGAAGGAATGGAATCGGACGAGGCGATCGTGGCTGCCGGCAGGATGCGTCTTCGTCCGGTGGTGCTGACGGCGGTGACGACCGTGCTGGGGCTCATACCCATGGCCATTGGCTACAGCCTCGATGTGCACAGCTGGCCGCCAAAGATGATCGCCGGTGCTGAAACCAGCACGTGGTGGGCGCCGATGGCGGTGGCCGTAATCTTCGGATTGAGCGTTGCGACGATACTTACCCTGGTGCTGTTGCCGGTGATGTACAGCCTGTCGGATTCGTTGGCGAGCGTTCTGCGCGGGGTATTGCAGTTCGACGCGGACGAGTAGGTGCGAACGGCGCAGAGCACCGTTCTACTTGGGGGCTACCGCTGGTTCTCCGCGGAAGGCGATTTCACGATCCGATTGCGTTCGGCACGGCGGCGCATGCTGCGAGATTTCCAGAACGCGGCCATGTCGTTGGCGAGAGCGGTCATATCGATGTTCTTGAAGGCCGCTGTGGTCGCGGCCGCGGGGTTCCCCGACTTTACGAGCGCATCGCAATAGAGATTCGATATCGCGGCGTAGTCTTTCTTTTCGAGCTGCGGTGCCGCCTTGCGCAGGTAGTAGATGAGTCCCCATGCAAGCGCGTAGTTCCTGCGCCTGTCGGCGTCCGTACCGGCGTAGAACTGCGCGTAGTTCATGAAGAGGATGGGGCGGACGTCCACGGGGCCCTGTTCTGCCGCTGCCTCCAGCCAGGGCACGTGGTCCGCGTTCTCCGGGATGTCGATGCGGGTGCCGCGCACCTTTGCGGCTTCAAACACGGTGGCGTGGCCCTCGTTGAACCATGGCGAGGCGAGGGCTTCGTCGAGCGCGTGGGCCAGGTACTGGTGGAAGCCCTCGTGGTATGTGACGCTCAACACGCGGTCGCGCTGGTCCCTGCTGCCTCCCCAGTCGATGGGTCGTATCACGAGCTCCTTCTTGTTCGGGACCCACAGTCCGCCGGTCCATCTGTAGTCCGGGCCGACGAAGGTCTCGTATTCCTCGGGTGTGGCGAACACGCGGATCACGCTCACCGACGATATCTCGCGCCTCGGCGGGACGAGTTGTGAATAGGCGTTGCGCATGGTCTCGATGTTCGTGCGCAGGTATCGAACCATGACGCGATGACGTCTGCGGAGGTTCGAGAGGATGATGTAGTTCCTGGTCTCCTCATACCACCAGTTTTCCATGTTCTTGATGCTGTCGGCTACCCGTTTCCTGCTGGCCTCGAAGTCGGGCGCCTTGCCGGTGCTCGGGTGTTGTCCCGTCTGTTGCTTAACGGTTCGGTGGGGGACGGTGCGGCCCGTGTTGCCGGCTACGGGCGCGATGGAGGGAAGGAACCTGGTGAGAATTGCCGTGCGTGCGGTTTCTATGCCGGCCATGGGGTTCAGGTTGAAGAGAACGAATATCCAGGTCTGTCCCTTTGACCGGCGGCTGCCGACGGTACGCTGCTTGACCTGGAACGCGTAGGCGATCTTCTGTGCCGGAACGCTCTGCATGTTGAACTTGAGCAGCTTCGAGAGGTTGAAAGGCGGACGCTTGACCGCTTCCGTTTCGACTCGGGTGGCGCCCGTGAAGTCGGCAACCCACTTCTCGATGTCTGCCTGTGCCCATGTTCCGGCGGTCTTGCCGGCCGTCGCGCTTCGCCGGTCATACTCCTCGCGCGTCATGTGGGGGCGGCCCGGATGGACGCCGGGAAAGGGCCGGGTTATAGCCGCGATTATCAGAGCGTTGCCGAACTCGTCGGTCCACAGTCCGCAGTTCTGCTCTTGTTGCCAGAGCTCGCGCGGGTCGTACATGTCCACCCGTTGTGAGGCCGTTCCCTCGGCGGTCTTCTTACGGGCCATGTACGGGTAGACGGTTGGCGCGGGCAGAGGGACCGCGCGCGCGTCCGGCATAAGGCGGACCTTCAGTCCGAGGTCCTGCAGGTCGGTTGATGTCGTGAACCTGAGGCTCGGCGCCCTGGCCGCGTCGGCACGCAGTGTGACGGAGAGCGATGCCGTCGCGAACAACAGGATGCACGTTCCGAGATGTCTGTTCGGCGCCATGGTATGTGAGTGTGTGGGTTTGTGAGTATGTGGGTAAGACACTCACTCACGCACACACTCACACACTCACACACGGTCTCAGTTACTGAACGCCTCGTCGAACTTGCGGTCCGACGGAGGAAACTCCAGGGCCTTCACGAATTCGCATGCTTCGGGAGCGCCGAACTCGCGGTCCATAGCGGCATCCTCCCACTCGACGGAGAGGGGCCCCTTGTAGCCGATATGGTTGAGTGCGCGGATGATTTCCTCGAAGTCCACGCCGCCGCGTCCGAGGCTCCGGAAATCCCATCCACGGCCGGGTGTTCCGAAGTTCAGGTGCGATGCGAGGATGCTGGTCTCGCCGTCGAGTGTCACCGCGGCATCTTTCATGTGCACGTGGTAGATGCGCTTCTTGAATGTCTTCAGAAAGCGCACGGGGTCTACCATCTGCCAGTGCAGGTGGCTGGGGTCGAAGTTGAACCCGAACGCCTTCCTGTTCTTCACGGCCTTCAGCGCGCGTTTCGCTGTTATGATATCGAACGCGATCTCGCTCGGATGCACTTCGAGCCCGAACTTCACGCCGCATTTGTCGAACACATCGAGAATCGGATTCCACATCTTCGCGAAATACTTGAATCCGTCGTCGATCATCTTGGGATCGATCGGCGGGAAGTCGTAGATCATGTGCCAGATCGATGAGCCGGTGAACCCGTTGACGACCTTGACGCCCATGTTCCTGGCCGCGCGGGCGGTATCCTTCATGGCCTGGACGGCCCACTTCCGCTTGGCCTCGGGTTTGCCCTTGCATGATTTCGGAGCAAAGACGTCGGATCGCGCGTCATCGTTGGGATCACAGACCAGCTGGCCGGCCAGGTGGTTGGCGATCGCGTAGAGCTCGAGGCCGTTGTCCGCCAGGATCCGGCGCCGGCTCTGGGCGTACTTCTTGTCCTTCGCCGCGCGGGTGACATCCACGTGGTCACCCCAGCAGGCGAGCTCGAGTCCGTCGTAGCCCCAATCCGCGGCTTTCTTTGCGAGTTCCTTCAGCGGAATGTCGGCCAACTGTCCCGTGAACAACGTTACCGGTCTGGGCATGTCGATCTCCTTTCTTTACTGATGCCAGATTCAGGATACAGGATACAGGATGCACGATGCAAGATGCCTGAATCCTGCATCCTGAATCGTGTATCATTCCCACTCCTATTTCGGAACCTTAATCCACTTCTCCTTCGATCTCGAGCTTCGAACCACCGCCCTGAGGAACGCCATGTTGTGTATCCCGTCGTATACGTCCGGGTAATCGAGGTCGTCTTTCTTGGGCTTCTTGCCTTCCATGTCCCGTGCTACGGCGTCCAGGAAGGTCGAATAGATATTCGCGAGGGCGTCGAGGTAGCCTTCCGGATAGCCGGTGGGCAGGCGGGTGTTGGCGGGTGCGTCCTTGGCGGCGGCGCCCGTCTTGGTCCTCCGGATCTCCGTGGACTTGCCCGACCAATGGAGCACGAGCCTGTTGGGCTGCCCCTGGCGCCATGCGAGGCTTCCATCCTCGCCGTAGACGCGTATCGTGAGGCCGTCTTCCTCGCCGATAGCGATCTGGCTTGCCCAGACGATTCCCTGTGCGCCGTCCTTGAAGCGTACCAGCACGCTGGCGTCGTCATCGAGCGGGCGGCCTTTTATCGACGTGGTGAGGTTCGCGCACACCTCGGATATCTGGGAGCCGGTGATGTACTCGGCGACGTTTGCCGCCTGGCTGCCGATGTCGCCCATGCAGCAGGTTGCTCCCGCGCGCTTCGGGTCGGTCCGCCAGGCCGCCTGCTTGTTGCCCATGGTCTCGAGGCGGGTCGCAAGCCAGCCCTGGGGGTATTCCGCCACGACGCGTCTTATGGCGCCGAGACGGCCCTTTGCCACCAGCCGGCGTGCTTCCACGATCATCGGGTAGCCCGTGAAGTAGTGGGTAACGCACAGCAGACGTTCCGACATCTTGACCTTGCGCGCGAGGTTCTTGGCTTCGTCGAGCGTCATGGTCATGGGCTTGTCGCACACGACGTGGAACCCGGCGTCGAGGGCCGCCATGGCCACGGGGTAGTGCATGTTGTTGGGCGTCACAACTACCACGAGATCCATGCGGTCTTCTTCGGGGCGCCGGGGTTCCTTGCGGAACATCTCCCGGTAGGTGCCGTAGACTCGCTCGGCGGGAAGGAACAGGTCCCGGCCGCTGTCGCGCGACCTCTGCTTGGTGCTGCTGAACGCGCCGCAGACGAGTTGGGCCTTCCCATCCATCTGGGCTGCGACGCGATGTGCTCTTCCTATCTGGGCTCCGCGGCCACCGCCGACCATGCCCATTCTCAACTTCCTCGTCATTCGTCCCCTCTCAGTCTTCGTTTCCTTCGCTTCTGGCGGCAAAGAGGATGGCAGCTTAAAGGAAAGGGGAGTCCCCGTCAATTTTTTTCGGATGCGAAGGTCGCGTGTCAGCGGTCCGCCGGTTGTCGGCAAGTCAGGGGAAAGGACCCAAACGACCGAAACGACCGGTGGGACAGGATAGAGATCTTGAGCCGTGGGCTCGGCACCCTTTTTTTTGGTGCAATTTCCGGCACCTTGTTGCATCCTGCTCGCTAAACGCAAAGGCAAGGGACGCATAATGACGGAGAAGGACGACAACGAGTACAGGGAGCAGCGCCTGGCCAACATGCGGCAGCTCGAGGAGATGGGGTATCCGTCGTACGGAAGGTCCTTTGATCGCACGGGCAGGCTGGCCGAAATACGGGCGAATTTCGAGGAAGGCGGGCACGTTGCGGCGGCCGGACGCCTTATGACGGTTCGGGATATGGGCAAGAGCATCTTCGCCGATATCCGGGACGGCTCCGACCGGTTCCAGGTCTATGCCCAGAATAAACAGCTTGGGGATGACGGCTTCAGGGCTTTCAAACTGCTCGACATAGGGGACAATATCGGGGTTACGGGTGAGCTTTTCACCACCAGGACGGGTGAGCAAACGGTGAAAATCGAGTCCTGGACCCTACTTGCGAAGGCCCTGCTCCCGCTTCCGGAGAAATGGCACGGACTGAAGGACGTCGAAGCCCGGTACCGCCGGCGCTACCTTGACCTGGTTACGAACCCGGAGGTAAGGGAGCTTTTCAACAAGCGCATCGAGGCCGTCCGCGAAATCCGCAACTGCCTCCACAACAGGGGGTTCCAGGAAGTGGAGACCCCGATGATGCAGGCGCAGGCCGGGGGCGCGGCCGCGAAGCCGTTCGTGACGCACTTCGGCGCATTGGGAACGGACATGTATTTGCGCATTGCGCCCGAGCTCTACCTGAAACGGCTGCTGGTGGGTGGATTTGACAAGGTGTTCGAACTGAACCGGAACTTCCGAAACGAGGGCCTGTCGCGTACGCACAACCCTGAGTTCACGATGCTCGAGATCTACCAGGCCTACACCGATCTCAGTGGAATGAAGGAGATCGTGCAGGAAATCGTCACCCATGTGGCCGGAAAAGTGTTCGGCGGCCTCAAGATCGGTGAGGCGGACGATGCCATCGACGTGTCGCTACCTTGGCGCGAGGTAGCCTACAGGGAGCTCATAGAGGAGAAGATGGGGGCCGACTGGTTTGACTTGAGCCTCGAGGATGCGCGTGCCAGGGCGGAGAAGGCCGAATTGGACCTGGCGCCCGACTGGGACATGCTGATGGTCACCCACGAGGTCTATGAGAAACTGGTGGAGAAGACGCTCGTGCAGCCCACGCTGGTGACGCGGTTTCCGGCGGAGCTGGTGCCGCTGGCGAAGGCATGCGAGGACGATCCCTCGGTGGTGGACGTGTTCGAGTTGGTTATGGCGGGACAGGAGGTCGCGCCGGCGTACACGGAAATGAACGATCCGCTTGAACAGCGCAGGCGGCTAACGATGCAGGCCGGGGAGGACCAGGAGAAGATAGACGAGGAGTTCCTTACCGCGCTCGAGCACGGAATGCCGCCTGCGGGCGGAATGGGGATCGGGATCGATCGCCTCATCGCCGTGCTATCCGGTTCCGAGACCCTGCGCGACGTGATACTGTTCCCGCAGCTGCGACCCAAGTAGGAAGTGTGTGGGGATGTGGGTATGAGAGTGTGTGGGTGTGAAACTGGACGTACGACGCTAACATGACGCCATTTCCATTATACCTGGCGCTGAAGTACCTGCGGCCGAAGCGGTCGTTCGTGTCGCTGGTCACCGTGTTCTCGGCCATTGGCGTCCTGCTCGGCGTTGCCGTTCTCATCATCGTCATGTCGGTGATGACCGGGTTTGACGACATGTGGCGCCAGAAGATACTGAGCTTCAAGCCGCATCTCACTCTCCGCAACATGCACGGCTTGCTGGAGAACGAGGAGGAGCTTTGCCGCCGCATCGATAAGATACCGGGAATCAAGGGAGTTACCCCGGCAATCCAGGCGCAGGTCCTCATACAGCACGACGACTTGACGTCCGCGCCGGTTCTGCTGGGTGTCGATCCGCTTCGTGCCGCGAGCGTCAGCCAGGTCCCCTCGAACATGGTGGGAGGAAGCAGGTTCGATCTGGAGGATGACAAAGCGGTACTGGGCATAGACGAGGCCTACAGGATCGGTCTCGAGGTAGGCGAGAAGTTCCTGGTCTATTCCGAGGTCAACATGACGGCGCTGACGAAGGACGAGCTCTACCTTCCGGAGGAGCTGGTCGTGTCCGGGATCTTCAACATGGGAATGCAGAAGTTCGACGCCGGCATAATCATCACATCGCTCGCGGTAGCGCGTGACCTGGTGGGGATAGAGAACGGCGCCTACGCACTTTACATAATGACAGACGACCCGTTCCGTTTCATGGAGTACGCGGAGAAGATCGCCGACGAGGTGGGGCCCGGCTACATGATCCGGACCTGGCGTGACGAGGACCGCATCCTTTTCGAGGCGCTGAGCCACGAGAAGGGGCTGATGGGGGCACTGCTCGGCATCATCACGATCGTTGCCATGTTTTGCGTGACGAACACGCTGATCGTGATTACCTACCAGAAGACGAACGAGATAGGGCTTCTCAAAGCGCTGGGTTTCTCGTCATGGAAGATCATGATGGCGTTCGTTGTTCACGGCTGGATCCAGTGCATCGTGGGCCTGGTGCTGGGCCTCGGCGCCGGGTTTGCCGTCCTGTACAACCTGGCGCGTATTGTGCGGCTGCTCGCGAAGATCAATGTCAACGCCTTCCCGAAGGGTATCTACGGGCTTAGCGAGATTCCATGGCGTACGTCGCCGGGCGACATTGTTTTCATCGTCGTGTTCGTTATGTTGTCCTGCACCGTGATTAGCCTGATCCCGGCGGCGCGGGCGGTATGGCTCGATCCCGTGGAGGCGCTGCGCCATGAGTAGGCCGTTGGACACACTGCTGGAAGCGCGGAACGTTCACAGGACGTTCCGGGCGGGTCGTCACGAGGTCACGGTCCTGAAGGGCGCGAACTGCAAGGTGGGGGCCAACGAGACGGTTGCGATCGTGGGCGCGAGCGGGGCGGGGAAAAGCACATTGCTCCACATACTTGGCGGGCTGGACAGGCCATGCGAGGGACAGGTGTTTGTCGGGGGCGACGACCTTTACGAGCTCTCCGGCGGCTCGCGGACGAGGATTCGCGCGACGGATATTGGATTCGTGTTCCAATCCTATCATCTACTGCCGGAGATGGATGTTATCGAGAACGTTATGCTCCCCACCCGGGCATTGGGCGGTGCAGTGGAGTTCCGGGAAGCCAGGCAGAGGGGCATGGAGTTGCTCGGGGCCGTCGGCCTGGCGGAGAGGGCTGATCACACGCCGATGGAGCTTTCGGGCGGCGAGCAGCAGCGCGTCGCGCTTGCGAGGGCGCTCATCAACTCGCCGCGCCTGGTTCTTGCCGACGAGCCCACGGGCAACCTGGACGAGAAGACGGGCGACCAGATACTCGGTATCCTTTTCGATCTACGGAAGGAGCGCGGCCACACCCTCGTGGTGGTGACGCACGACCTGCGCATTGCCAAGTCATGCGACCGTATGCTTCGCCTGGAGAACGGCATGATCAAACAGGCGTAGAAGCATAGGCCTTCGGAGAAAGCGCTTGGTTGGTGGAGTGTTCTTCTGTAAAGTCATAGGGTCGAGCCCCATTAATTTACGGAGTACGCACGGTGAAACGGTTTCTTCTATTTGGGGCGGCACTTGTTGTTGCCCTTCTCCTGTTTCCCTGGGAGCAGCGATCCAATTCCCAAGAGCCGGGAGATCGCACGGGCCGGTCGCCTGCGCCTGCCGGCGGTGCGGCGTCGGAACCGGCGCCGCGGCTTTCGACTGCGCCGCAGGGCGCCGTTCGATTATCCCGGTCATCGGCGCCCCGGGAAAGTCTCGCGCCAGGGCGTCATGCGTACGTTCGTCTGACCGGCACCGGGGGTTCGAACAGGGCCGGGATACTTCTGGAAAGCGGGGCGATGGGGGCGAGCGAACGCGTGGTCGTCGAAGGTGGCGAGGGCGGCGCGTCGAAGATGTCGCCGGACATCGGGCCGGCGCTGAAACGGATGGGCCTGACCCGTGCGGACACCGCGTACTACATCGTGAGAACGACGGGGCCCGGAGTGTCGGCGGTGAAGCAACGGATGCTCGGGCTGGGTGCGGAGGTGCTGAGCTATGTCCGGTACTACTCCTTCATCGTCAGAATGGACGGCAAGACCGTTGACAGTGTTGCAGGTCTCGGAGAAGTCGAATGGATCGGCGCGTACAGGCCCGAACACCGCATTTCCAAGGAGTTGAGAGCACACCTGGCCTCTTTGGAGAGCTCGCCGGAGGTGGCGGGGCGCAGAGGCGCACGCGTGGGCCGGGACGTAGTGCTCGATATACACGCTTTCTCTGCCGAGGGCGTGGCGGATGTTCGAGAACTCGTGAAGAGGCGGGGAGGCAGGGTCGAGAAGGTCACGCAGAACCGCTATGTTCGAAAGATACGTGTACGGGTTCCCGCCGCGCTCGTTGACGGACTCGCTGAGTTGACGGAAGTGCGAATTATGTATAAGCACGCGCCCATAGAGGAGAACAGCGACAAGGCGGCCGAGATAATGCAGGTGGCCGAGGTCTGGAACACGCACGGGCTGACCGGCACGAACCAGGTTATTGGACACACGGATAGCGGACTGGACGTCGGCGTCACGGGCGCCTTGATGAATGCGGACTTCCGCGGCAGGATTCGCGCGGCGTTCGCGTGGGGACGGACCAACCTGAACGACTGGAGCGACTACAGCGGGCACGGGACCCATACGGCCGGGTCGATCATGGGGAATGGCGCCAACAGCAGTGGGTTGTACCGCGGCCTGGCGTACGAGGCGGAAATCGTTCACCAGTCGGGCAAGGACGAAGACGGGTCTTACGGCAACATGCCCGATTGGGGCGTGTTGCTCGAGCAGGCGTATACCAACGGCGCGAGGATCCATTCCCTCAGCCTGGCTTCGGGTATGGGAGGAGCCTACAGTTCGGGGATCGAAGTCGATACATGGTCCTGGAACGGCGGGTCACCCAAGGAGCTGCTGCTGGTATCGGCGGCCGGGAACTTCGGCGATGCCGCGAATACCGTGGGAAGTCCGGCTACGGCGAAGAACTGCCTGACCGTGGGCTCGACGTACAACGACCGGCCGGCGCTGGGGGCTGATGACACGAACGCGGTTGCCACGAGCAGCGCGCGTGGGCCTACGGACGAGGGGCGAATCAAGCCGGACGTTGTCGCGCCGGGTCACTGGGTTGTCGCGCCGAAGACGCACGCTTTCACCACGGCGTTCGAAGACGACTTCGAAAGCGGCCTTAACGGATGGACAGAGGAGAACGCGGCAGGACCGGCAGTCACGCCATGGTTCAAGACAACGGTGGACAGCCGCTCCACGGCGAATGCGTGGCGCTACAACGCCACGGGACCGTTCGATGATTTCCTCGTTGCCCCGGCCACGATGGTAACCACGGGTGACGGGCCTTTCTATGTCAACTTCGCGCTCAAGGGTACCTTTGACAATGTCTCGTTGTTCTGCGCGTTCAGCACGAACGGTGCCCCGTGGCAGTACATAAGCGTGTTTGGCGGGCAGTATACGGGAACCTTCACCAATTGGAGGGTATTCACGGTCGGCGTGCCGGAGGCCATGCGCGGCCACTCGGTGACTGTTGCCCTGAACCCGTACGACGCCAGCTCCGGCACGGATTCGGCGAATTTCTTCGTGGACGATTTTGCCATTTCGACGTTCTTCTCGAGCGACGACCTGTGGCCGTGGGGCCTGGCGACGCGGGGTGACAACGTGGATACGAACTACACGTTGATGAAAGGCACCAGCATGGCGACTCCGCTTGCGGCGGGCGCAGCGGCGCTGGTGAGGCAGTTCTACGAGGACAAGAAGAGCCACAGTCCGAGCGCGGCTCTGGTGAAGGGGACTCTCATCAACGGTGCCACGGACATAACGCCGGGCACGCCCAGGCCCGACAACGATGCGGGGTGGGGGCGGGTGGACCTGGAGTACTCGCTGTTTCCGCCGGCTCCGCGAACGATCATGTTCTCGGACGTGACCAACGGATTGGCGGAGGGCGAGACGGATACGGTCGCGATCAGCGTAACGAACTCGAGCGAGGAACTGAGAGTGACGCTGGTGTGGTCGGACGCGCCGGGTGCAACGCTGCAGAACGACCTCGACCTGGAGCTTACTGCCCCGAGCATGACGACGACGAGCAGAAGCGATAGCGTGAACAACATCGAGGGTATCGACGTACCGTCGCCCGAGGTCGGCACGTGGGTGGTAGAAGTGAGCGCTCCGACGGTTCCGTCGGGACCACAGCCGTATGCGCTCGTGGTGTCGGGCGCAGTGGTGCCGAGTACGGCTCCGATTCCGCCGGGGGGATTCTCGGGGCAGGCTGCCGGCGGCTCGCGGATCGACCTGTCGTGGACGAGAAACG
>Ga0272442_10003724_pt1 | contig 21250 bp, 14 predicted proteins | sample SSMForm2O_FD_200262 | JGI IMG/M metagenome (GOLD analysis project Ga0272442, IMG submission 200262) | Marine sediment archaeal communities from Little Sippewissett salt marsh, Falmouth, MA, United States - SSM-Form-2O | ecosystem: Environmental > Aquatic > Marine > Wetlands > Sediment ... | reverse complement strand
GTTTCGGAGCAGGAGCGGGAGCGGGTTTGGGTTCGACTAATACGCTGGCCTTTGGGGTGGTGGGGGCCGGGGGTGGTTCGGGCTTGGTGGGGGGGGTGTGGAATTGCCACCAGGCTAATGACGATGACCAGGCTATTACGAACAATGCCGCCGCCCATATCAGCCAGCGGCGGCTCGGTTTTTTCGGGGCTACCGGGATTGCGGCCATTTCGGTGGGGTCGGGGGCTATCGAGGGTTCCGGGGCCAGTTCTTTGACGAAGGAGGACAGGCCTTCGGGGCCGGTGGGGGTTTGGGCCTTGGTCAGGGCCGCGGACATTGCTGATGCGGTTTCGAAGCGGTTGTCGGGTGAGGGGGACAGGGAGCGGTTGACTACTTCGCAGATCTCCGGGGGGAGATCGGGGCGCAGTTCATCAATAGGCGTGCAGGCGGCTTGGCACAAAGCTTCCAGGGTCTTGGTGGGGGTTGCTTTCAGGGGGAAGGCGCGGGTGGCGGTCAAGAGCTCGTAGAGGACCAGGCCGAGGGAGTAGAGGTCGCTCTTTATAGTCAGGGCCTGGCCGCGGGCTTGTTCGGGGCTCATGTAGGAGTACTTGCCGGTTATCAGGCCTTCCTGGGCGGCCAGGGTGCGGACGCGGGCCAGGCCGAAGTCGGCCAGCTTGGCCTGGCCGTCCTTGGAGATCAGGATGTTGGGGGGGCTGACGTCGCCGTGGACTATGCCCACCCGGCGGCCGTGCAGGTCCTGGCGGTCGTGGGCGTGGGCCAGGCCGCGGCAGAGCTGGATCACAATCTCCAGGGCGACTTCGGGGGGGAACGGCCCGGGGTGCTTATCGATCAGGGCGGAGAGGTCGGGGCCCTCGACGAACTCCATGGTGATGAAGGTTTTGCCCTCGATGGCGCCGTGGTCGAAGATCTGGACGATGTTGGGATGGTTCAGCATGGCGGCCACCGAGGCCTCGGACTCGAACAGCCCGGCCAGCTCCGGCTTGGCCGCCACCGTGGGCAGCATCATCTTCAGCGCCACGGTTTTCGAGAAGCCGCCGGAGCGCTCCAGCACCGCTAAATATACTTCGCCCATGCCGCCGTGGGCGATGCGGCGCAAGAGGCGATAGGGTCCGAACGACGTGGTCACGATGCGAATGTTACCAGGTTACGTTGTAGGGGCAAACCTCTGTGTTTGCCCTTTAATGGCCCGCGCGGATACATGATGCCATTCAGGGCGGACACGGAGGTCCGCCCCTACAGGTTACGACGTCGGTGATTCGATGTAGGGGCGCGATAAATCGCGCCCCTACAATTTCGATTGGCGGTCGATCCTGGACCGTGGTACCGTTTTTTCCATCCCATGGCTTTTATTTGCATTAGCTGCCGGAACACGATCGATCATCCCTTGGCCTCTTTGGAGACCAAGTGCCCGAAGTGCGGGGGGGAGCTGGTGGGGGAGGGGGGGGCGTGGCTGGAGCTGGCGGGGGAGACGGTGGTGCTTTCGGGGGAAAAGTTGACCTTCGGGCGGCGGTCGAAGAACGACATCGTGATCAAGGACGAGCGGGTCTCCAAGGAGCATGCCTCGCTGCACCGCGAGGGCGGGGACTGGTACATCCGCGACTGGTGCTCGGCCAACGGGACCTTCATAAACGGGGAGCGGGTGGCGGAGAGGAAGCTCGAAGACGGGGACGTTTTGCGGGTGGGGTCGACCGACATGCAGTTTCATTCGGGCGGGGTTCCCTCGGGGCATTCGGGGATCAGCATCGTGCCTTCCGGGGGCGATCTGCATTTCGAGAAGATCCGGTGCGAGACCGGGTCGTTCAGGCCGGAGCGGGAGGTCGAGGATGAGTCGGAGCTTCGGCGGGACTACGAGCGGCTGCGGGCGGCCTACCGGTTCAATTTGTACCTGGGGCGCGAGCGGGACGAGCGGGCGCTGCTTGAAAACATCCTTAATGTGGCCTTCGAGCTGCTGCCGGCCGACCGGGGGGCCATCCTCTACCGGGACGTCGAGGGGGCCCCGCTGACCCCGGCGGTCGCGCGCCACCGGGACAAGAACAGCGCGACCGACATAGTAATCCCCGACAGCATACTCAAGCAGGCGGTGGAGGAGCGCGCGGCGGTGCTCTCGGGGGACGCCATGGTCGACCTGCGCTTCGCCGGGGCCGACTCGGTGGTCTCCGAGGGAGTGCGCTCGGCGATGTGCGTGCCGCTTCTGGGCCGCGACCAGGTGCTGGGAGCCATCCACCTGGATACCTGCGAGCGGACCGGGGCGTTCTCGGTCAAGGATTTGCAGCTGTTCTCGGTTTTGGGAAGCCAGGCCTCGGCGGTGCTCGAGCGGGCCCAGCTGCAGAAACAGCTGGAGACCGAGACGGCCGCCCGCGACCGGCTGAGCCGCTTCCTCTCCCCGGAAGTGATCGCCGAGGTGTGCGAGCGCAAGCTGGACCTGGCCGGGGAGGGGCGCACCGGCCGGGTGACGGTGCTGTTCTGCGACGTGCGCGGCTTCTCCCGGATGGCCGAATCCATGCCGCCTAAGCAGCTGGTGCGCATGCTCAACGCCTTCTTCGAGCGCATGGTCGACGTGGTCTTCGCCCACCGGGGGGTGCTGGACAAGTTCATCGGCGACGCCCTGATGGCCGTGTGGGGCGCGCCGATCCGCAAGCGCAACCACGCCCGCGCCGCGGTGGACGCCGCCCGGGAGATGCTGCAGGCCGCCGCCCTGTTCAACCAGAGCGCCGAGTCCCAGGGCTGGCCCCGCCTGGAGGTGGGCGTGGGGGTCAACACCGGCGAAGCGGTGATCGGCACGGTGGGATCCTCGCGCCGGATGGAATACACCGTGATGGGCGACGCGGTGAACCTGGCCTCGCGGATCTGCGATCTGGCCCAGGGGGGCCAGGTCCTGCTCACCGCCAGCACGGTCAAGGAGATTGCGGAGGACGGCGGCGACCCGCCGGAGGTGAAGGACCTTCCGCCGGTGAAGGTGAAGGGGAAGAAGGATCCGGTGGATGTGTTCGAGGTGATCTGATACGTGCCCGTGCCCGCGCGCGTGCCCGTGCCCGGTTTGTAGAACACCCTGCGCCGCGAGGCTTTCCGGGCACGCGCGCGGGCACGGGCACGAAAAAGGTGCGTCCGGCGCGAAATCTGGTATCATCCCCCCCATGCCGGAGCAGCGGTGTCCAGCTTGCGGGTTTCTGCATGACGTGAGCATTTTCACCAGCGGCACGCGGGTGAAGTGCTACAGTTGCAAGCTGCCCTTCATCGTGCAGCGGCCGGATTCGGTCATCGCCGATCCCAAGATCCTTCCCGAGCGGAAGCCCGAAGGAACGCCTCCGGTGGCGCCGCCTTCGGATTCGGATACCAAGGCCGGGGAGGCCGGAGGGATCAGGGAAATCAAGATCGGCGGCTACGAGCTCTTCGAGATCCTGGGCAAGGGCGGGATGGGGCGGGTCTACCGGGCCCAGCAGCTTTCCCTCAACCGCATCGTGGCCATCAAGGTGCTCTCCGAGGACCTGGCCAAGCACAAGAGCTTCATCCGGCGCTTCGAGAAGGAGGCCGGGGCGCTGGCTTCCTTGAACCACCCCAACATCACCGCCATCTTCGACCGCGGCCAGATCGGGCAGACCTGCTACTTCGTCATGGAGTACGTGTCCGGCCCCTCGCTGCGCCACCTGATCAACAAGGGCCGGATGGAGATTCCCGAGGTGATCCAGCACGTGGTGGTAATGTGCGGGGCCATGGGCCACGCCCACAAGCGCAACGTAATCCACCGCGACCTCAAGCCCGAGAACGTCCTGTTCACCGAGGACGGCGTGCTCAAGGTGGCCGACTTCGGCCTGGCCAACATCGTGGCCCCCGACCGCCGCTGGGAGCTGACCCGCACCCAGGTGAGCATGGGCACGGTCAACTACATGGCCCCGGAGCAGCGCCGGGACGCCAAGCACGTCGACCACCTGGCGGACATCTACTCGCTGGGGGTGATGTTTTACGAGATGCTATGCCGCGAGCTGCCCCTGGGGCGCTTCCAGCCCCCCTCCAAGCGGCGCGAGGGGCTCGACCCGCGGGTCGACGACCTGGTCCTGCGCATGCTGGACGTCGACGCCGACCGGCGGCCCCAGGACGCCGAGCTGATCGCCGCCCAGCTGGAGGGCATCTTCGGGCGCATCCACCGGGCGGCGGTCCACGCGGTGCCCCAGGCGGCAAGGGTTGAAAAGGCCAAGCAGCCGATCGCCGCCGAGCCGGGCTCCGGGGAGAAGCCGATCTCCACGGTGGTTTCCGAGGAGCCCCGGCCGGCGAAGGAGCAGCAGAAGCCCAAGAGACCCTTGAGCAAAAAACGCTCAAGGGCGGCAAAACCCGCCGGGAGGGGGAGATTATCCCGGCTGGCGGCGCTGCTGGTGGGCGGCCTGGTCCTGCTGGCGCTGGCCGCGGTGGGGGTGGTGACGCTGCTGACTTTCTCCAACCTGGGGGACACCCCCGGGGACCTGGACCTGCGCGACACCGGCGGCGGAATCCGGATGCAGGTCACCCACCCGCGGCGGGTGAGCTACCTTTCCCCCGCCTCGGTGCGCGAGGAGTCCGGCCAGCGGGTGGTGCACTTCGACTTCTTGCCCTCGACCATGCCGGTGGTGCCGGTGGCCTTCATCGGGGGCAGCTGGGAGACCGAGCGGGGCAAGCTGGTGCAGGACTCCTGCCGCAGCGGCCCGGTGGTAAACCAGGTGCCCGCCCGGGCCCTCTTCGGCCAGAAGCCGGTTTCCCCCGAGGGAGTCGAGATCACTTTGAAGCTGGAGGCCGGCCCGGCGACCTTCAAGTTAAAAAAGGACGACGGGGAAGTGACCATCGACGAGTATTTGAAGAAGAACCTGGGCGGGGTGCGCTCGCTGGTTCCCATGGACGTCGACGTCCTGGTGGGCCTGGGGATCATGGACAAGGATTCGAAGGGCCTGGAAATCCGCCTGCCGCTTACGCCCAACGGCCCGGGCCGGCTGATCCGCACCGGGGAGATGGAAGGCGAGGACCGGGAGTTCGAGCTGAAGGTCGACGAGAACTTCTTCGACGAAATAGTCAATCTGAAGCTGTCAGTTTACCAGGGGCGAGTGCAATTGATTGTCGGGGAAAGGTTGGTGCTCGACGAGCTGGCCGGCTTCCCCCTGGGCTTCAAGGGCCACCCCGCAGTCGCCTGCCAGAACGCCAAGTGCGCCTTCAAATCGGTGGAATACACCTATTAGGAGAACCGAGGGTCGGAGGTTAGCACTTAGCACTTGCTATCGCAACTCCTTGATTATACTGCGACAGCTATGCCAAGTGCTAAGTGCTAACCTCCGACCCTCGGTTCTCTGCTAGCGCAGATTGAGTACTAGATTGCCGGTGGTGTCGTCGCCGCCGCTGGAGACCAGGAAGTAGGTGCCGGTGGCGGCGCCGGCGGCTACCACGCCTATGGCGGTCCAGAACCACCACTGGCGGCTGAGGTAGCCCCAGGTGGAGGGTTCGGTGGTGCCGTATTCGTCTTTTTTCTTCTGCTCTTTCAAGGAGGCCTCGAGCTCTTTTTCCTTCTCCGTGCTCTCCTTGAGGTCTTCGGCGGTGGCGTCGGGGAAGTCTTCCTCCGGCTTGGGTTTCTCCTCCGCGGCGCCCAGGTCTAGGCCCATGCCCTCGCCTGCGCCCTCTCCCTCGCCCTTCTCGCTCTTTTCCAGCAGGGCGGCCGCGGCGGCCGCGCCTTCGGCGAAGCCGGCGCCGGGCTCTTCCACCTCGGACTGGGGCGTGGCCTGCAGCAGGCCCAGGCAGAACTCCTTCAGCTCGCTCTGGTAGGCCGAGCCCTTGGTGTTGAGCAGCTTCTTTTTCGAGGCGCACTTGACCTCGCTCCCGAGGTCGCACACATAGCCGGAGAGCTCCAGGGCCTCCGGGCTGCCCTTGGCCGCCACCACCACCACGCGGCCGGCCTTGAGGAACTTGCCCATCTTCTCGACGGCGCCGCCGGGCTCGTTGCGGATCACCTCCGCGGCCATCAGCCGGAAGTGGCGCGAGAAGGCTTTCTGCTTGCGGGCGGGCCGCAGCTTGAGCCGCAGCTGCTTGTGCTTGCCGGCGGCCACGTTGATCCTCCCGCCCCAGGGAAGGTAGCCGTCCTTGCCGGCCCGGACCAGGTGGACGCCCGCGCGGAGCTTGTCGACTTTGGCCGGGGAACCGCCCCGGTAGGTGTCGTCCACCAGGATCTCCGCGCCCATGGGGGTGGACACCAGGGTTACCGAGCCCACCGGGAGCTGCTGGCTCCGCTCGGCCGCCTGGTTGAAGATGTCCTGGATGTTGGGCGGGAACAAGTTGGGATCCAGCACCTTGCGCCCGGGCAGGCTCTGGGCGCGGGTGAAGAGCCGCTGGGCCTTCTCGGGCTCGCCCACCAGGACCCAGGTGGCCCCCAGGTACATCAGGCATTCCAGAAGCGGGGCGGGTTTGTCGAGGAACCCGTAGCCGAATTCGTACTTCTTGAGCGCCTCTCTGAACTTGCTCTGGGCGGTTTCCAGATCCAGCTGCTCGTAGGCCGCTTTGCCTTCTTCGAGCAACACCCGGGCTTCCTCCAGGGCGTCCATGCGCGGCGGCACCTGGCCGGGATGGAGATTCTTTAGCATGTCCACGTGCCGGTGGGTACCGGTGGTGGGAACCAGCTCGCGCAGGGCGCGCTGAACGTCCACGGCGGTCCGGGCGCCGGCCTTGCCCCGGCCGAAGGCGAAGGCGGCCAGGTCGGACCCGGCCGCGGCATAATCGGGCATCAACAAGATGGCGAGAATAAAGAAACACAGACCGCAGATTGGAGGGCAGGCACGGAGGCCTGCCCCTACATTGTAGGGGCAACCCTCTGTGGTTGCCCTTATTGCGCGCATTACCGGCTTCTTCATGGCTGCACCTCCCCCGGGGTGAATATTTCCGCCGAGCCCAGCAGGCCTCCGGTGCCCAGGCCCCCGGCGCAGATGGCCCGGCCGCCGCCGACCGCGATGGCGCCGTGGCCTCCGCGGGGGGTGCTCAGGGCGGTTTCGGTGCCGCCGGCGACCGGGATCGAGAAGGTCCCGTCGGAGGGGTTGAACAGCTCGATCGCCTGGGCGGGCGTCAGGGACAGGTCCCCGAACCCGCCGGCCACCAGCAGGTCGCCGGCGCCCAGCTCGACCATGGCGGGCATCAGGTGCGGGCCGGTCAGGGAAGGTCCCATTTCGGTTTCGACGTCGCCGGCGGTGATGTGGCTGAGCAGAACCACGTTCTCCTTCATGGGGGCGTTCAGGGCGGTGCTGCCGTCGAAGTAGCTGCCCCCGCACAGCAGGACTTCGTCGGGCCGCAGCGGGATGACGGCGGCGGCGGCGAAGAACAGGTTGGGCGCGTCCCCGGTGAACGCACGGGATTCGAAGACCTCCCGGGAATGGTCGTATTCCTCCAGGGCCGGCTTGGTGGTCAGGGTGGCGCCGCCGATCAGCAGGACCCGGCCGCCGCCCAGGTGGACGGCCGCGTGCCCCAGGCGGGGGGCGGACATTATGCTGGTGACCCGGGTGAACTCGCCGACCGACTCCCCGGCGGGATCGAAGATCACCGCGCTCTCGAGCGCGTTGGTAAAATCCGTGCCCCCGCCGGCGACCAGCACCTGGCCGTCGCCGATGTGGGTGGCGGTGTGGAACACCCGTCCCTCCGGCAGCGGCTTCTCGATCCACAGGTGATCCTCGGGCAGGTAGACCTCGAAGGTGTCCACCACGTCCTCCGCGGCCACCACCAGCGGCAGGTCCGCCGCGGGATCCAGGCGCACGCGCCGCGCGCCGCCCACCACCAGGATGCTGCCGTCGGGCAGCTCGGTGGCGGTGGCCAGCATCCGGGCGGTGTTCAGCTTGACCGCCGGGTAGATCAGGCCCGAGCCGGGATCGAAGATGTCCACCGAGCGGCTGGCGGTGAGCTCGTGGCAGCCGGCGCCGCAGGCGTCGGTGAGCAGCTGGTCCGCGCCGCCGGAAAGCAGGACCCGGCCGTTGGGGAGCCGGGCCGGGGCGATGAAGGCCCGCGGATGCTGGAGCGGGGAGTGGGTGCAGGACATGTCGTTGACCGCGGTCATGAAGACCGAGGCGGTGGTGTCCTTGCCGGAGCGGATGGATACCTGCTCGGCGGAGCCGGTCCAGGCGGGCTCGCCGCCGGTGAAGCCGGTGACCTTCAGGGTGAGATCCCGGCCGGTGGGAATGCCGCTGATTACCGGGGCGTCGTCGCCGGAGAGGTCGAGGCTTTTTTTGCAGTGCTGCTTGCCGTCGGGGCGGTAGAGGGTTATTTCCAGGCTGTCCAAGGACGGCGGCTCTGGCGAGTCGTCGGCCACCTCGGGGCAGGGGCCGTCGATGGCCCGGCGGGCGAAGGTTAGGTTCAGGTCGCTGCCGGTGGGATCTTCGGGGCTGCAGGAAGCCAGAAGGATTAGGGTAACAGCGATTAGATAGCGTTTTGACATCTTTGGGCTCCTGGTTTCGGCTACGTCTACGGCTACGGCTACGGCTACGTCCACGGCTACTTCTACGTTGGTATTACGTTCCTGGGGTGGGCACATGAGTTTCCGGGAAGCCTTCCCAGGAGTCTACCAGGCCTTCTTTCAGGACCACCACGCGTTCGGGGGTGTAGAGCCACTTTTCGGTTCTTTTGCCTTCGATGAACTCGCGGGTGATGCGGTCGGGGTGGCCGCGGGAGCGGAGCAGGGCGTCGGCGCGCATGCCCTTGCACAGGGTCTTGGTGTCGATGGCCTTCAGTTCCTCGGGGGAGGAGGCGGAGAATTCATCGCGGGGGTCTTCGGTCAGGAGGAAGTCTTTCAGAGAGCTTTCGAAGTCTTTTACCTTCTTGAACTCCTGGGTGAGGACCAGGACGTAGGGTTTGCCGGCCGGCCGGCCTTCCACGTCCAAGAGGACCCAGGTGAAATGGCGGGGGGATTTCAGCTTGCGGGAGGCCATGGCCCCCGAGGTGGGGAACTCGATGGCCCGGATGGTAACCTTGGTGCCCATGCTGAGCACCCCGGTGGGCTCGCAGGGCAGGATCGGGTCTCCCCCGGGGCTCTGAATCAATACCCGTTCGTCGAAGGCCCGCTCGGAGATGTAGTAACGGTCGTCGTAGGCGAAGAAGGGGCCGATGAAGAAGGACTGCTTGAGATAGTAGGTCTTTTTGCCGTGCTTCGCCTGGATCTTCTCCTGGTCCTGGGCCGAGAGCAGGGTGTGCGAGGGACAACCCTGCAACAGAACCGCCAGCGAAAGCAGGCAACCGATAGAGATCTTGCGCACTTGAGTACCTCCCGACGAATGGGGGTAACATACACCACCTCCGGTGGAGGAATCAACCTCATTACCTAATTTCGTTGACATTATACGGAGATGTGGATAATTTCTGCTTAGTCTCAATGGTGCCTTTCTGGAAATATCACGGGCTGGGCAACGACTTCGTGGTTATGGATGCCACCCGCGGGGGCGTGCTGGTGGACAGCCAGCAGGCCAAGTGGCTGTGCGACCGCTATCTCGGGGTGGGGGCCGACGGGGTGCTCACGGTGCTGCCGTCGGAGGCGGGTGACTTCCGCATGCACATCTACAACTCGGACGGCTCCCAGCCCGAGATGTGCGGCAACGGGATCCGCTGCTTCGTCAAGTACCTGGCGGATAACGGCCTGGTGGCCGGGCCGGACACAAAGATCGAGACCGGCCGCGGGGTGCTTTTGTGCCGGGTGTCCCGGGGGGACGACGGCAAGGTGGATTCGGTGACGGTCAACATGGGGCCGGCGGTCTTCGAGCGCTCGCAGATTCCCATGGAGGGGGAGGGGCGCTGCATCGAGGAGGAGATCGAGGCCGGCGACCTGCGCTTCACCATCACCGCCTTGTCGGTGGGGACCCCCCACGTGGTGATTTTCGAGGAGGCGGACATATCCATGGCCCGCAAGCACGGGCCGCTCTTGGAGAGCCACCCGCTCTTCCCCCAGCGCACCAACGTCGACCTGGTCGAGGTCAAGAGGCGCGAGGAGATCGACCTGATCGTCTTCGAGCGCGGCTGCGGCATCACCCGGGCGTGCGGTACGGGGGCCTGCGCCTCGGTGGCGGCCTCGGCGGTGGTGGGCAAGCTGGAGTTCGACAAGGAGATCAAGGTCAACCTTCCCGGGGGCAGCCTGTTCGTCAAGGCGCTCAAGGATCTGTCGGCGGTGTGGATGCGCGGTCCGGCCGTCGAGGTATTCAAGGGCGAGCTGCCCGTAGTGATGGCGTTGTGACAAATGTCGGACGTCCGCATTCTCCTGGTTGACGACGAGGCATTCTATCTCCAGCTGTTCTCGGATTTCCTGGCCACCCGGCGCTATTATGTCCAGACCGCCACCAGCGGCGAAGAGGCCCTGGCCCGCCTGCAGAAAGAGCGCTTCGAGATCCTGATCACCGACCTGCTCATGGAGGGCATGGACGGGCTGGTGCTTACCGAGAAGGTCCGCAGCAACTATCCCTGGGTGGACATCGTGGTGGTGACCCAGCGGGACGACGTGCGGCTGGCGGTGCGCAGCATGAAGATGGGCGTGTTCGAGTACCTGATCAAGCCGGTCGACCGCGACGAGCTGCTGCTGACCCTCGACCGGCTGCTGGAGCGCCGGCGCCTGCTGGACCAGCAGAACAAGCTGATCGACGAGAGCATGGAGTACCTCCAGGCCCAGACGGTCTACCGCCGCTGCCTGGACATCCTCTCCACCCTCGATTTCGAGAACCTCTGCGAGATGATCCTGAGAAACACCATCCAGGCCACCGGGGCCCAGGGCGGGCTCTTGTGGCTGACCTCGCCGGAGGACCGTCCCGAGGCCGGGGCCGAGAAGCTCAACCTGGCCGGCTACCGCGGGCTGGTCACCGTGGAGGACTTCCCCACCGCCATCCAGGTGTCCGAGGAGCCTTTCAAGAGCGCCTTCGGAAGCCGCCGCCCGATATTCGCCCAGCCCTCCCGGGTGCTGGGGGTCCAGGCCCAGCGACACACCCGCGACGCCCTGTTCATCCCCCTGGTGGTGGAGGACGAGCCCGTCGGCCTGTTGCTGCTTCTGGACAAGCTGCGCGAAGACTTCTCCGAGCGCGACCAGAACATCACCAGCACCATGGCGGAGTTCTCCGCCATCGCCGCCAAGAACTCCCGCCGCTTCCAGGCACTGGAGCGCGTGGGGCTGCGCGACCAGACCAGCGCCGCCTACAACCTGACCTATTTCATCGACTACGCCGGCAAGGAGATCTACAAGGCGCGCCGCTACGGCCGCTCCTTCTCGCTGGTGACGGTGGTGATCGACCGGTTCGAGTTCCTCCGGGAGCATTTCAAGGCCGAGGTCTGCGTGCAGATGTCCCGCAAGCTGGCCGAGAGCATTTCCAAGGTGGTGCGCGATTCGGACATCCTGGCCAAGGTTTCCGATCACGAGTACTACGTGCTGCTGCCCGAGACCGATGCCCTGGGGGCGCGGATGTTCATCCGCCGCAGCCAGGAGGCCTTCGCCACCGACGACTTCATCGGCAAGATGAGCCGGGACTACCCGGTGAGCATCACTCTGGGCGCGGCCACCTTCCCGCTGGAGGGCAAGGATTTCGACGAGCTGTTGGGGGTGTGCCGCGAGCGCAGCGAGCGCACCCGCCAGAGCCTGTTCCGCCGCCTGAAGCTCCAGGACAAGAACTTCTGGGACACGGTGGGCCTGCTGGTGGGACGCCCGGAGGACTACGAACGCCCGCTGGAGTCCGCCAGCCAGAACTTCCGGCTGTCCGAGGACTCCGACGGCGGCAGCGCCCACGGCGTTTTCAGGGGAGAGGTTCTCGACGGCATCGAGGACGAGGTGGCCCGGCAGGCCGTGGACGTTCCCGGGCGGCGGGCCATCCTGATCGACGTGGGCGGCGAGCTGGGGGCCGAACAGCGGCCGGTCGAGCTGGCGGTTTCCCGGGCCGACCGGGCCAAGGCGTTCGTCCTGGGCCGCAAGGGCGAGGGAGCCACCGAGTCGGATCACCCGGCGCTGACCCGGGTGTTCATCGACGACGACATGATGGACCGGCACCGGCTGCTGCTGGTGCTTTCCGAGCATCTGGCCTATGCCTTCCTGGGCCGGGACAAGGGCGACGGCGAGCTGTACGGGTTCAACACCCACGATCATTTCCTGGTGGAGAACCTGATCACCAAGTTGCAGGAGCATTACAACCTGCAGAGACAGTACTGATGAAGCGCAGGACCGTACTGATAGCCGATCCGGATCGCGACGTGCTCAAGCAGTTGGGCAACGCCCTGCACGACCGCGGCTACGACGTTCGTGCGGCGCGCGACGGCAGCAAGGCGCTGGAGAAGGCCATCCTGGTGCATCCCGACGTGGTGCTCATCGACGGGGAGTGCCCGCTGATCCCCCCCCGGAAGTTCGTGCAGATCATCCGCAGCAATCCCACCACCGAGGATATTCCCATCATCGTGATGGGCCACGGCGAGCCGGACGAGAACGTGGTGCTGGGCTACCGCGAGGGGTTCGTGCGCAAGCCCTTCAATACCGACGAGCTCCATTCCCTGCTGGCGGCCACCCTGCGGAAGATGGCCACCGCCGAGGAGGTCCGCGAGGAGGGGCGCGAGATCGAGGGCAACCTCGCCCAGATCTCTTTGGTGGACCTGCTGCAGATCTTCAACATCAACCGCAAGACCGGCCTGCTGGAGATCAAGGCCAACGGGAACCAGGGGCGCATCTACGTGTACGAGGGCAACGTGGTTCACGCCAGCGCCGGCAAGCACCGCTCGGAGAAGTCGCTGTTCAGGCTGCTGCAATGGCGCGACGGGACCTTCGCCTTCATCCCCGAGAAGACCACCACCGACCTGAACATCCGGCGCAGCACCGACGTGCTGCTTCTGGAGGGCGCCCGCCAGTCCGACGAGCTCGAGCGCCTGCAGGCGGAGCTGCCCGGCGCCAAGGTAAGGCTGGAGTCGGTGCCCGAGCTCAAGGAGCGCTACGAGGGCCTGCACCCGGTCACCCAGCAGATCATGGACCTGCTGGAGTTCTACAACACCGTCGAGGAGCTGATGGAGCACTCGCGGGTCAGCGACTTCGAGACCTGCCGGGCCATCCGCACCCTGATGGACAAGGGCGCCCTGCGGGTGGCCGAGGACGAGGTGGCCGATCCCGACGAGCGCCAGCCGCTTCTGGACCACGATTTGATGTACGAGCTGAAGGTCAAGCTGGCCGAGACCAAGCAGCCGTCCAAGGTCACCCGGGCCAAGGTGTGCCTGCTGTGTCCCAACGAGACTTTGCGCAAGGAGTTCGCCGGCGGGATGCGCAAGCTGCCCGGGATGGAGCTGTCCGGGCAACTGGAGTCGATCAAGCGCGGCTTCGGCCTGCTGGGCGTGCTGCAGCTTAGCGAGAACTTCTTCATGGACTGGATGCTGCTGCCCATCGAGACCGCGCTGCGGCCCCTGTGGCAGCCTCTGGGGGTGGGTATGGTCGGCGGGCTGGTGCTGCGCTCCGGCCTGGACGACCAGGTGCTCTACCGCCTCAACCTGCTGGCCCACGCGCTGACCAAGACCGCCGGGGTGCCGGTGCTGCAGCTGTCCGAGGAGGCCTTCTCCTCGCCGGTGGACGCCTCCAAGGTCCGCGAGGTGGTGGTCCAGCTGCTGCACCGGATCGCGTTCGAGCCCAAGGGTTAAAATTCGTCCAGGCCCGCTTCGACCAGGAGTTTCCAGAGCTTCTCCGCCTGCTCCGGCAGCAGCCCGCATTTTTCAAGCTCGACCACCGCGATCGAGTAGTGGGCGTTCTCCCCGGGGGCCTGCCAGCGGTCGGCGATCTCGACGTTTTGCAGGTCGAGATCCAAAACGGCGGCCAGGCGCAGGTGGATCTGGATCAAGAGGGCGATCTGCTTTTTGGCGCGGGCGTCGGCCAGCTTGCGGGCCAGGACCGGGTCTTTGACGCCGGCGGCTGCGCCCATGCCCCAGAGCATCCTGGTGGCGTCCAGGGTGAAGCCGCCGGAGGCTTGGGGGCCTGTGGGCTCGGGTGGGGGTTCGGGTTCGGGCTGCGGTGCGGGTTCAGGAGCGGGGGGAGGTTTTGGGGCAGGTTCGGGTTGCTCGGTGTGTTCGGGTATGGAGACGGCTACTGGAACAGGAGGGGGCTCGGGTTTCGGTTCGGGCACGGGCGCGGGCACGGGCACGGGCACGGGATCAGGCGCGGGAGAGGGTTTTCTTGGCATGCCCTGGGGGAAGCGGGCGTATTGGTAGAGGGCGTTTAGGTCGGACGGGTCTACGTTGATGTCGTTGGAAAGGGCGGCGGAGCCGGTGGCGGAGAGGCCGATTGCCAGCCAGATGGGGCCGGTGAGGATTCCGATGAAGCTGTGGGAGATGGCCGATACGGTTCCCAGGCCGGTCCAGATGCCCAGGCCGGCGGCTTCGGTGTCGAACCGGTCTGTGATTTCAAGCTCTTCTATGCGGGAGTGGTGGATCTTTCTGACCTCGCCTGCGTAGAGAATCCAGATGTGATGGCGCGAGACCGCCAGGAGCTCGCCGCTGATTTTGCGCGAGCGGGTGGATTCTTCCAGCTTCACTTTTACCTCGTGGCCCTGCACCGGCACTTGCTCGACCCTGAAATTCTCCACCGGGCTGCCGCGGGCCTCGTCGCGGTCCAGGGTGGCCTTGGCGGGGAAGCACAGGCAGGCGCCGGCGCCGAGCGACGCGGTTATCATCAGCAGTGGCAAAAACAGCCGTTTCATGAGCATTTCCCCCGCCGGATCAGAAGAAGAAGTCAGACTCGCTGAGCACGAAACCGGACAGGACCAACGATGCGGTGGACAACACCACCATGGTCACGATGCGCTCCCACTCGACGACCTTCTGCGGCTGGGTGGTTTCCAGCAGGACCAGGTGCTCGTAGGGGATGATATGCTTGTCCTGGTCCAGGAGGTTGCGGCTCCGGTCGTAGCGCAGGCCGGTTCCCAGCACCACCCCGCTTTTAGGCGCGAACTTCCAGGAGGAGAGGACGTACACGCCTCCGTCCTTGGTGTGGCATTTGAGGATCTTCGCGTCGGAGTCGATCTGGGCATGTTGGCTGGGAGGGTGGAAGCTCGCCCTCCACTCGATATGCGAGCAGCCCAGGGTTGCAAGCAGCAGGGCGGCCGCAATGCAGCTTTTACAGCGACGACGCAGCATCGATTCCGATCTCCCTGTAAAAGTCCCGCCGTTACGGCCATTTTTCGCAAATTTCATGCCAGCCCGGGTCTGGGGGACAAGTCCGCGGAATTCCGACCGGTTGTCCGGAAGCGGCCCGGCGCCTCTGTGTGAACGAGATTCACGAGTGTGAAAGCCGCTTGGCTCTTTGACGCAGTGTGATATAAAGGGGGCCTTCGGATTTCCCCAAGGAGGAATCAATGTCCGAAATTCGATTCGATAATCGGGTGGCCATCGTCACCGGTGCCGGCGGCGGGCTGGGGAAGGCCTACTCATTGGAGCTGGCCCGGCGCGGAGCCAAGGTGGTGGTCAACGACCTGGGCGGAGCCCCGGACGGGACCGGGGGGTCCAGCCGGGCGGCCGACCTGGTGGTGGAGGAGATCAAGAAGGCTGACGGTCAGGCGGTGGCCAGCTACGACTCGGTGGCCGACTCGAAGGGCGGGCAGGCCGTCATCGACCGGGCGGTGGAGGCCTTCGGCCGGGTGGACATCCTGATCAACAACGCCGGGATCCTGCGGGACAAGACCTTCCACAAGATGGACTGGGCCGATTTCGAGGCGGTGTTGAAGGTGCATCTCTACGGCGCCTACAACGTGACCCGCCCGGCGCTTATCAGGATGCGCGAGAACAACTACGGGCGGGTGGTGCTGACCACCTCGGCGGCGGGGCTGTTCGGCAACTTCGGCCAGACCAACTACTCGTCGGCCAAGCTGGGCATCGTCGGGTTCATGAACACCCTGAAGCTGGAGGGGGCCAAGTACAACATCAACGTCAACACCGTGGCGCCGATCGCGGCCACCCGCCTGACCGAGGGCCTGTTTCCGCCGGACATCGGCAAGCAGCTGAAGCCCGAGTTCATCGCCCCGCTGGTGGTGTTCCTCTGTTCGGAGGAATGCCGGGTCTCCGGGCGGATCTACGACGCGGGCATGAGCGGTTTCAGGCGCACCGGGATCCTCACCGGCAAGACCGTGGTGCTGGCCAAGGGCGACCGGGTTCCCCTGCCGGAGGAAGTCAAGAACCGCATGGCCGAGATCGCCTCGCTGGACGGGGCCGAGGAGTTCGAGAACGCCACCAACATGTTCGGGGCGGTCATCGAGGCCTTCAGCCGGGCCGGATCGGGGGAGTCCGGGGCGGCGGGGCTTTCGGTGGCGGACGTCTTCGACCAGATGCCCAAGCACTTTTTGGCGGACCAGGCCGCCGGCGTGGACGTGGTGTTCCAGTACTGCATCGAAGGGGACGACGGCGGCGAGTGGCAGGTGGTGGTCAAGGACGGTAAGTGCGAGGTGCAGGCGGGCAAGCACGGCTCGCCCACCACCACCATCAAGATGGGCGAGAAGGATTTCCTGGACCTGATCGGCGGCAAGCTTCCGGCCATGCAGGCCTACACATCCGGCAAGCTGAAGATCGAAGGGGACATGATGAAGTCCCAGCTGATCGAAAAGTTGTTCAAGTTCTAGTACGGAGACCTGACCATGATCGGCATAACTTCCTACGGCGGATATATTCCCAAGCTCCGGCTCGATCGCATGAGCATCTACCAGCAGATGGGCTGGTACGCCCCGGCCACCGTCATGCTGGCCCAGGGGGAGCGCTCCTGCTGCAACTACGACGAGGACAGCGTGACCATGGCGGTGGCCGCGGCGCGCGACTGCCTGACGGGCATGGACAAGAACCAGCTCAGCGCGCTCTACCTGTGCTCGACCACGCTGCCCTTCGCCGACCGGCAGAACGCCAGCATCGTAAAGTCGGCGCTGAACCTGCCGGACGCCATCGAAACCAGCGACGTGACCTCGTCGCTGAAAGCGGGCACCAGCGCCCTGCTGACGGCCCTGGCGGCGGTCAAGGGCGATGCGCAAAAAAAGATCCTGGTGACCGCGGCCGACCGGCGCGAGACCCGCTCTTCCAGCTTCTACGAGATGTGGTTCGGCGACGGGGCCGCCGCGCTGACGGTGGGAAGCCAGAAGGTGATCGCCGAGTTTCTGGGCGGGCATTCGATTTCCCACGACTTCGTCGACCACTATCGCGGGGAGGGCAAGCGCTACGACTACACCTGGGAGGAGCGCTGGGTGCGGGACGAGGCCTACTCCAAGTTCGTGCCCGAGGTGGTTGCCGGATTGTTTCAAAAGCTCGGCATCTCGATCAACGACGTCGACCGGGTGGTCTATCCCTGTTTCTTCAAGGCCGAGCACAAGAAGATCGCCAGGCGCCTGGAGGCCGCCCCGGAGAAGGTGGTCGACAACCTGCACGAGGTCTGCGGCGAGACCGGCACCGCGCATCCCCTGGTGATGCTGGTTTCGGCCCTGGAGCAGGCCGAGCCCGGGCAGCGCATCCTGGTGGTGGGCTTCGGCCAGGGGTGCGACGCGCTGTACTTCAAGGTCACCGACGAGATCTTGAAGCTTTCTTCCAGGGCCGGGATCAAGGGATGCCTGGAAGACAAGAAGGAGCTGAGCAGCTACCCCAAGTTCCTGCAGTTCCGCGAGCTGATCGAGACCGAGAAGGGCATCCGGGCCGAGGAGACCGCCCAGACCGCGCTGACCATGCTGTGGCGCAAGCACAAGATGGTCCTGGGGCTGGTGGGCGGCAAGTGCACCAAATGCAAAACTCCCCAGTACCCCCGCTACGAGGTGTGCGTGAACCCGGAGTGCAAGGCGGTGCATTCGATGGAAGACTACGAGTTCGCCGATCGGCACGCCCGCATCCGGATGTTCACCGGGGACTTCCTGGCTTTCTCGGTGGATCCGCCGGCCAAGTACGGCCTGATCGAGTTCGAGGACGGGGGGCGTTTCTTCGCCGACTTCACCGACTGCGAGTTGGAAGACATCTTCGTCGGGCAGCCGGTGAGCCTGTCCTTCCGCAAGCGCTACGCCGATGCCGAGCGGGGGTTCACCGGCTACTTCTGGAAGGCGGTGCCCTACGGCGAGAAGCCCGAGCCTGAGGTGGAGAAGGAGATCTTTTACGAGGGCAAGGTGGCCATCGTCACCGGCGCCGGCGGCGGGCTGGGTCGCGCCTACGCCCTGGAGTTGGCCCGGCGGGGCGCCAAGGTGCTGGTCAACGACCTGGGCGGCTCGGTGGACGGTTCCGGGGAGGGAGGCCAGCGGGCCGCCGACGCGGTAGTCGATGAGATCAAGGATCTGGGCGGCGAGGCGGTGGCCAGCTACGACTCGGTTTCAACCGTGGAGGGCGGCCAGGCTATCGTCGACCAGGCCGTGAAGGCCTTCGGGCGGGTGGACATCCTGATCAACAACGCCGGGATCCTGCGCGACCGCAGCCTGGTCAAGATGGAGCCGGACGACTGGGGAAAGGTCCTGGAGGTTCATTTGCACGGCGCCTTCAACGTCACCAAGCCCGCCATGGTCAAGATGCGCGAGGGCGGGTACGGGCGGATCGTCATGACCACCTCGGCGGCGGCCCTCTTCGGCAACTTCGGCCAGACCAACTACTCGGCGGCCAAGCTGGGCGCGGTCGGGCTGATGAACACTCTGAAGCTGGAGGGCGAGAAGTACGACATCAAGGTGAACGCCGTGGCTCCCATGGCGGGCACCCGCATGACCGAGGGGGTGCTGCCGCCGGATATCTTCGAGAAGTTCAAGCCCGAGTTCGTGGTCCCGATGGTCATGTACCTGTGCTGGGAGGGCTGCGCGGAGAACGGGATGATCTTCAACGCGGGGATGGGCGCCTTCAACCGCTCGGCGATAGCGTCCGGCCAGGGCGTGCGCCTGGGGGACGGCGAAAAGGTGCCCACGCCCGAGGACATCCGCGACAACTTCGCGGCCATCGACGACTTCTCGGGGGCCCAGCCGTTCAGGGACGCGATTACCAACCTGGGCGCGATGTTCGAAGCCGTCTCCAAAGGAGAGTGAAGCCATGGCCACGGGAATCAGAGACAAGGTAGCCATCATCGGAATGGGCTGCACCAAATTCGGCGAGCGCTGGGACATGGGCGCCGAGGAGCTCATGGTCGAGGCCTTCGAGGAGTGCATGCAGGATTCGGGCATCGACCGGAAGGAGATCCAGGCGGCCTGGTTGAGCACCTGCTTCGACAACATCAGCGTGGGCAAGAGCGCCCTGCCGCTTTCGGTCACCCTGCGGCTGCCCTTCATCCCGGTGACCCGGGTGGAGAACTTCTGCGCCAGCGGGACCGAAGCGTTCCGGGGGGCGGTCTACGCGGTGGCTTCCGGGGCCTACGACGTGGCCCTGGCCATGGGGGTGGAGAAGCTCAAGGACATCGGCTACGGGGGCCTGCCCGACTTCGGCGCGCACCTGGGCACGCTGGGCCGGCTGATCCAGCCCAACATCACCGCCCCGGGGGCCTTCGCCCAGCTGGCCTCGGCCTACGGCGCCAAGCACAAGATCAAGGCGGCCGATCTGAAGCGGGCCATGGCGCACGTCTCGGCCAAGAGCCACAAGAACGGCGTCCTGAACCCCAAGGCCCACCTGCGCAAGGCGGTCACCGAGGAGCAGGTGATGGCCGCTCCGATAGTGGCCCACCCGCTGGGCCTGTTCGACTGCTGCGGGGTGAGCGACGGGGCGGCCTGCGCCATCGTCACCACGGTGGATCGCGCCAGGGACCTGGGCCGCAAGGACATCGTCTCGGTCAAGGCCCTGCAGCTGGCGCTCTCCTCCGGCGAGGAGATGGCTTTCAACGCCTGGGACGGAGACCACTTCATGACCACCAGCAGCTGCAGCACCGCCGCCTACCAGGAGGCGGGCATAACCAATCCGCGCGAGGAGCTCAGCATGATGGAGCTGCACGACTGCTTCTCCATCACCGAGCTGGTCACCTACGAGGACCTGCACATCTGCGAGCGCGGCGGGGCGGTCAAGGACGTGATGGACGGGTTCTTCGATTCGGACGGCAAGATCCCCTGCCAGATCGACGGCGGCCTGAAGTGCTTCGGCCACCCCATCGGCGCCTCGGGCCTGCGCATGATCTACGAGATGTACCTCCAGCTTCTCGGCCGCGCCGCCGAACGCCAGTTGCAAGACCCCAAGTACGGCCTCACCCACAACCTGGGCGGTTTCCCGGCGATGAACGTCTGCTCCATCGCCATCGTAGGCCGTTACGGTGCTTGAGATCCGCATAAACATGAACTCGTCCGTAGAGGACGTCCTGGCCTTCAAAACCTGCTGCAATTTAAAGCTGTCCGACCAGAACCTCGAGATCCTGGTAAAAAACACAGGCGCCACCCCGGTAGTAGTCCCCAGCCACTTCGATCTGGAAACCGCCGACGGCACCCTGCGCATCCAAACCCTGATCCCCTCCGGCAACCAAACCATCCCCCCCGGAGAAACCATAGCCTTCTACTGCCAAATGGACGAAACCCTCTGGCAAAAATCAAAACGCCTGATAATGTTCGACAAAGAAGGCAACAGCTACCCAACCCAAACAGGGACAGGGTAGGTTTCTTTTCAGTTCGGTGGTTTCCGCGCCTTTAGATCATCATCGGTCAGAGCTGGGTTCGTTTTTAAGGGAATTTCGGTCTGGCTTCAGGTCGGCAATTGTCAGAAGCGGGATTGTTGCCAATTGCGGGATGAAAATGTTGCTGATCACCGGATTGCGGGCACACGGGTGCCTGGTCGCACTTGATTTTTCCGGAAAAAAGGGCCGCTAGAATATGTCTGGGGGTTTTCTGGGGCGGATCAGGCCGGCCTTCTTCATCATTCCTACTACCCAGTCGGGATCCCCGATGAAGTACCAGGTGGTCATCTCCGGCAGCCGCTTCTCTCCACGCCCCATCAGACGATTTACCAGCTCCCGGTAGATTGAACGGCGCTTGGACGGAAGTTGGTGCAATCCCAGGTACTCGGGCGCCGGGTCGATCAGGTCGTCGTGCTGGCCCCAGGCGTAGTAGCCGTAGGAGCTCCATTCATATTTTGAAGCCTGGGTGACAATGCCGGCCCGGATGGGGTTTTTGTCGATATACCGCATGGTTACCAGAAAGCGCCTTCCGTCCTGGATGACCGGGGTTCTGGCCCGGTCCATGAATACTTGTCCTTTTCGACCCATGCGCTTGTTGATGAAGCGTGCCATCTGGCTGAGAACCTGGTGAATGAACTTGGAGAGGGCCTCGGTGGTGGGGGTGTAGAGGATGATGTGGATGTGGTTGTCCATGAAGCAGTAGTGGTAGATGAGGAT
>Ga0272442_10003722_pt1 | contig 21254 bp, 22 predicted proteins | sample SSMForm2O_FD_200262 | JGI IMG/M metagenome (GOLD analysis project Ga0272442, IMG submission 200262) | Marine sediment archaeal communities from Little Sippewissett salt marsh, Falmouth, MA, United States - SSM-Form-2O | ecosystem: Environmental > Aquatic > Marine > Wetlands > Sediment ... | reverse complement strand
TCGTTTCAAAGGCAGAAGGCCGCGTTTATCACCGCTCCGAAATAGACGCTTCCTCCTTCGCCGGGGAAATGGCCGCCTATACCGGCCACACCGCCGAATACATGGAGCTGGTGCTGCGAAGCAGTCGCCGGATCGTGAGAATGGCTAACGGGCTGGTGATATCACAAACGCACCACGGATTTGTTATGGCAAACTCCGGCGTCGACTCGTCCAATGCCGGAGGCGAGAACAGGATGGTGATGCTGCCGGAGAACCCGGATGAAAGCGCCCGGCGCCTGCAGCGTGCCGTCGAGGAATCCACGGGCGCCAACCTCGCCGTAATCATTTCCGACACATTCGGCCGGCCCTGGCGAAGGGGCCAGGTAAACATGGCCGTCGGGATCGCCGGAATGAACCCCATCCTGGACTACCGGGGCCGGGAAGATAATGACGGCAGAGCGCTCAAAGCCACCCGGATCGCGGTGGCCGACGAGCTCTGCTCGGCGGCAGAGCTTGTTTCGGGAAAGACCCGAAAATTGCCCGTCGTGGTCATAAGGGGCTACCGCTTCGATCCTGCTTCCGGTTCAACTCGGGATCTGGTCATGGACGAGGACTGCGATATTTTCAAATGACGGGGATCATAACCTATTCGCGGAACGTTTCGATTCCGGTCACCACAATCTGCAGGAACAGATGCGGCTACTGCTCCTTTTCCAGGGAACCCGGGTCCGCCGCGACCCCGTTGCTTCCACCCGAGGAAATCGAGCGCCTGCTCCGGCTCGGCGCCGAAGCCGCCTGTACGGAAGCGCTGTTCATCACGGGAGAACGGGCGGACGATGTTTCCCCGGCCGTCTGCGACCGGCTTTCCGCGTGGGGATACCGGAACATGGTGGAATACCTCGTTGCTATGGGAAATACAGCCCTGCAATACGGCCTTCTGCCTCACACAAATGCCGGCGTGCTCAGTCAAACCGAACTGAGCGCTCTCCGCAGCGTCAATGCGAGCATGGGGCTGATGCTGGAAAGCTCGAGCGAACGCCTCTGCAGAGATGGAGGACCACACGCAGGCAGTCCGGGAAAGCGGCCGGCCGCAAGACTGCATTGCATCGAGCAGGCCGGCGAACTGAACATCCCTTTCACGACCGGCATCCTCGTAGGAATAGGAGAAACACCCGGGGAACGTATTGATGCCCTGTCACACATCGCACGGCTCCACCACAAGTACGGTCACATCCAGGAGGTCATAATTCAGCCCTTCTGCCCCAAACCGAATACGCCGATGTCTTCCAACCCCGCACCACCGATCGCGGCGGTCCTGGACACCATCGCCCATGCCCGCCTGATCCTGGGGCCGGGCATGAACATCCAGGCCCCGCCGAACCTGGTGCAGTCCCACGAACTTTGCCTCCGCGCCGGTGCAAACGACTGGGGCGGGCTGTCGCCGTTTACCCTTGATACAATCAACCCGGACAACCATTGGCCCGGCCTTCCGGTCCTTGAGGACAGTACCCGGGCAGCCGGCGCGACACTGTGCGAACGGCTGCCCGTCTATCCGGAATTTGTTACGGATCATTACCTGCCCCGCCGGGTTCGGGAGGTCGCCGCCAACCTTATGGATAACAACGGCTACGCGAGAAAGAATCGCCGCCATGGATAGTATGCTGGGCAATATTGACAGTGCCGTTGCACAGATTCTCGCAAAGGCGCTGGAGGGCGGGGAAATCACCGTTCCGGAGGCGGTCACGCTTTTCCGTGCAGGCGATCGCGAGCTTATGGTGCTGGCAATTGTCGCCGACGCAATCCGCGCTTCCATCGTCGGCAGCGAAGTAACCTACGTGCACAACAGGAACATAAATTTCACCAACATCTGCGAGGGAAACTGTGCGTTCTGCGCTTTCCATCGTTCTCCCCACGCACCGGAAGGCGGGTACACACTTAGCTTGAACGAGATCGTCGACAAGGCCGTGGAGGCAGCAGAGAAAGGGGCAACAGAAGTCTGTATCCAGGGCGGACTGAATCCAAATCTCGACCCGCGTCTCTATGTCCTGATGTGCGAAGCCATCAAGCGGGAACTGCCGGACATGCATATACACGCCTTCTCGCCGATGGAAATACTCTTCGCCGCTCGACAGCTGACATGCACCGTGGAAGACCTTCTTCGCGACCTCAAGTCCGCGGGACTGGACAGCATGCCGGGCACAGCCGCCGAGATACTTGACGATCAGGTTCGAAGCATTATTTGTCCCGACAAACTCGATGCGACCAAATGGATGGAAGTGGTCTCAACGGCTCATCGCATGGCTATCCCGACAACCTCCACCATGCTGTACGGCCACATTGAAAGCCCCGAACACCGGGCGCGGCATATTGACCGGATACGGCACATGCAGAAAGAACACGGACGTTTCACTGAATTTATTCCTCTGCGCTTCCTTTACCGCAATACGGCGCTCTATCGACAGAAACGGTGCGGCGTCTCAACTTCGGGTATGGACGACATCAAGGTCCACGCGATCTCCCGGCTGATGCTCAATGGATATATCGACAACATCCAGGTGTCCTGGGTCAAGCTCGGCCTGCCATTGGCACAGGTTTGCCTGTGCGCCGGCGCAAACGATGTGGGCGGAACCCTTATGGAAGAACACATATCCAGTTCCGCCGGATGCCCGGCCCCCTCATCCCTTACTGTCCGCGAGCTTCAGGATCTGATAAATGCCTGTGACCGGACACCACGGCAAAGAACCACAACATACGGCATGGTAGGAACAAACTGATGAATACCGAATTCTGGGAAACAGTATCGCGTCGCCGATCGATACGACGCTATGAGAATCGGCCCGTGCCCCTCACGGAGATCGAACGAATAGTCGAGGCCGCCTCTTCGGCGCCGTCCGCCCACAACAGCCGGCCGTGGCACTTCGCGGTAATAACCTCCGCCGGAACCCGTGATGCACTGGTCCGCGACATGGCCGCGACGTACAATGGAGACATGCTCGAGGCAGGAGTGGAACCGCAACTGCGTAAGAAGAAAACAAGCCGCAGCCTGGATCTTCTAGGCAGCGCTCCCGCTATCATCGTTCCGTACCTTGTGCAACCCGGGCCGGGTCGGGAGGAACACACCATGGCCGTCCAGAGCGTCGCCGTGGCAATCGGATACCTGTTGCTCGCGTCAACGGCCTGCGGTCTGGGCGCATGCTGGTACTCGGCGCCCCTCTTCTGCCCCGCGATCGTGAATCAACACCTCCGGATGAAGGCGAACTGGGAACCCCAGGCACTGATCACGCTCGGCTACCCCGCCGAGTCGCCGCGCTCCGTACAAAGGAAACCCTTACAGGACATTATGAGCCATGTGTAAAAGCCGTTTGGCCGTTCTGGCGGGAGGTGTGGGCGCCGCGCGATTCCTCAGCGGGCTGGTGCACGTGGTGCCCCCGGAAACCGTTACGGCGATCGTCAATACCGGGGATGATATCGTTATACACGGGCTGAAGGTCTGTCCGGATATCGACATAATCATCTACACGCTGGCGGGAATCGTCGACACTGAAAAAGGCTGGGGTATCGAGGACGATACATCCAACTGCCTGTCAATGCTCGGCAAGCTCGGCCACGAAACATGGTTCCGTCTCGGGGACGGGGATATCGGGGTGCATATCCACCGTACGGAACAGCTTCGACAGGGCGCGATCCTCGAAGATGTGATTGAGGACATACGGCTTGCGCTCGGGGTACCGGCCCGAATCGTGCCGATGACAAACTCACCGGCACAAACACATATCGACACCGGCACCGGCATTCTCCCCTTCCAGGAGTATTTCGTTCGGAGAGCCTGTCTAGACCCGGTACAGAACATAATCCTCAAAGGTATCGAAGAAGCGTTGCCTGCGTCCTCTGTGCTCGATGCCATATCAACGGCAGAAGCCGTGCTCATTGCTCCAAGCAATCCCTTTGTCAGCATCGGCCCCATCCTGTCGGTTCCCGGCATCCGGGACGCCGTGATCCGGACGAATACCCCTGTAGTGGCCATCAGTCCCATCATCGCGGGTGCCGCCGTCAAGGGGCCGGCTGCGCGAATGATGGAAAATCTGGGGCATGAAGTATCCGTACTCGGTATCGCCCGCATCTACCGCGATCTCGTTGACGTGATGGTCATTGATCGGCAGGACAGCGCCCTGGCGGCGCAAATCGAGGAGCTCGGCATGCGCGTAGTTGTCACGGATACCGTCATGTCATCACAGAGAAAGAAGAACAGCCTGGCAAAGATTGTCCTTCAGGCATCGGAGAATGTCAAATGACCGCCTGTGTTGTGCCGCTGAAGAATCTCACGTATGCAAAGCAAAGACTTGCCGGCCTGCTCCAGCCTGATGAAAGAAGGCGGATCTGTATCGCCATGCTTTTCGATGTGATAGGCGGCCTGAGAAAGGTACCCGAGATTGAAGACATCCACGTTCTGACTCCCGATCCCGAGGTGGAGAGATCTGTGCGAACACGGTATCCCGATGTGAAAATCATGCCGGATCCGGGCACCGGCGGTTTGAACAACGCGCTTACCAACGCCGTCCGTACCCTGAAACAAGAGGGAGTCTCCCGCCTCCTGATCATACCTGCGGATCTTCCCATGCTCGACCCTGACGACATCAGCAGTATCCTGAAATCAACACGGGGGATAGCAATGGGAATCGCTCATGACGAGGCCGGAGAGGGAACAAACCTGCTCTTCCTCAGTCCGCCCTCAATCATGGACCCGCGTTTCGGCCCCCGGAGTTTCGCCGAACACGTCGCGCAGGCGCGCCGGATGGGAATCAGCTGTCGCATCTTCTCCGCGCCGAGCCTGCTCTGCGACGTCGATGAGCCGCGGGATGTCCGTGTTCTTCTTTCCCACGGGACCGGAACCGAAGCCTGCTGCAACCTGGTCGAGCTGCGCATCGACGAACGAATGAGCTCGCCGGCCTCACGATAGGCCAAGGCTCTCCTTCCTCTCTTCGAGCTTGTTCAGCAGTGAAAGAACCGGAAAGGTTATGAAAGCCCGCTTGACGGAACCCATGTGAACCAAATCCGCTCCCGCAGAGACCGTATAAGTCAGAATGGAGGCCAGCAGCAGCCTTCGGGTATCCGGAGACACGTCCTTCGCCCACTTGTATACAGGGCCCACTGACGTTATGCACACAGGCAGATCGTACTTCTCCTTCAGGCGTTGAATGGTCGACATCGACAGCGGGATACTCCCGAAGTCCAGGACCGTGGGCAACAGGATCATATCCTCCATGGCCGTTCCCGCCTGGGTCGCCTTGTTCAACAGTTCCTCTGCCTTGGCCAGGTAGCCGTCGGGGAACGGATCCTCGGGATTGAACGCCTGTACAACCGGCTTCAATCCCATCTCCGCTACCGCACGAAACTCCTTTTCATCACTCATGTAGTTAAGCGTGGAATAGTAGATCCGGTCCTTGATTCCGGCCTGGATAGCCATTTCACAGGTTTTGAGTCTCGTCTCCGCATCAAAACTGCTGATCCATGTTGGGCACCGCACATGCTCCTTCGCGAAATCCACGATAGCCGATGCGCACGCTTCTGTGGGAATCTCGATGTCCATTACGAAAGAAACATCGTATTCCTCAGCCATTTTCAGCGTTTTTGCCACTCGACGCGCGGCCTTCGACTCGTCTATCAAGCCCTTATCCGCGTCCACCACCACGTCATCGCCGTGGTAGAACATACTTCCTACGAGAATCGGCCGTTCCGGCATTATATGCCTCCTTCTACAATGTTCAAGATAACCTCCAGGGAACTCCGGCCCCGTTTCCAGGCAACATCGCGGTTCCACATCGTCCATACCGTAATCACTATCGGGCCGTTCGTCAACCAGTCAACCTGGGCGTTGCCCATTGTGCCTTGCAACCCGGTTCAATCCGTCGTACCATGCAGGGCACAGGAGTTTGTGTTTATCCCATGTGTGCGTTCTCCGATCACAGGCATCCGCCAACGGCCGCAGCCGGCATCCCGACACGGATGGCGCGGGCATCAAATGCGGCAATCGCAACGTGCCTGCTCTGTTGTTCCGTTTGCTGCGGATACGCACAGTACTGGTACGGGGAGGAGGAACCAAACAACAAGGAAGAATGGACCCCCCCCGCTACGGACCCCCTGGTTGCGTCTGAACGCTACTGCAGACTGCTCCTTCCCGGCACAATGAAACAGCCGCCCAGGCCGGACCATTCGGGGTTTGCCAAGCTGTCCGCCGACGAACTAGTGCCCTATGTCATGAGTCAGAAAACACTGCCCGGCGTCTCGTCCTACGGCCAGAAGGAACACGCACTCGACTGGTTCCTGTTTCGGACCTGGAATAGCCCGAAAGACAGAGCCAAACTCGCAGACCGCATCGTCCATATGGTCGCGACAGGCAATGACGTTCACGACTTCCTGGACGAGGCCGAGTATCTCGGGCGGCTACGGGCACACTACCAAATCTGCAAACTGCTTCATTTCCGGACGAACCTGATCTGCTGCTTCTACCAGTCGCTCCTGCAGGGCCTCACCGAATATACGAATGCCGCGGATATCCCCATCCTGATCCCGTTGCTTAAACACGAATCGGGCGGATCGAGCTGGATGATGTCGGACTGGGGCGACACCGGCGGCGGCACAATCGCCGCTGCACTCGAAACACTCCACAAGCTGTACCCAACGGATGGCAAGAAGCCACCCGGGGAAGAGGCCGCCTGGCGGGAATGGTGGAAGAAAAACGCGAAGACCGTGCTCGACAAGGGAATTCAATCACTTCCCAAGAATAAGCCGGGCAGCGACTCAACCCCGCAAGCGGCCCCCGAAGAACCCGCGGCCGCCGAATCCGAGCAGCCCCGATAGATACCTGCCGGGCATCCAACATCGCCACGCATTGTGTTGTGTCCGTTCCAACAGCTTCCTGCCCGCCTTTTCTTGTTGACCGTTATGCGCTCAATGCATAACGATTCCTGTTATGCAGGTTAGGTCCAAGGTCTGGCTGGAGAAAGGCGGTCAACCGGTGTTCGGCGCCGGGAAGGCCCGGATACTGTGCGCCGTGGACAAAACTGGATCGATCAATGCTGCAGCACGCGAGCTCGGAATGTCCTACAGGCACGCGTGGAGCACGATAGACGCCGCCGAACACAGGCTTGGCCACAAGCTCCTGCGGAGAAGCAGGGGCGGGCCGAAAGGAGGTGGTGCAACGCTAACCCGGTATGCGCGGGATCTGCTGGACAAGCTGAACGCGCTGGAAGAGGAAGTGAAGAACACGGCTGACAAAAGGTTCGCCAGACTGTTCGGCCAGAAACCAAAGGGTATCGAGGGATGAAGCTAATTCTGCCTGTGCTGTTGTTCATCTGTGCGATAGCGAGATGTCCGGCCGAGATGACTTACAAGAATGGGCACTGGACCATGCGGTCCGGGCTCGACAACCGGCTCCGTTACGAATCCATGGGTGATTTCCGGTCCTCCGCGGACGACACCGGGAATGTCTTCTACAACAGGCTTCGCGTCCGGTCCGGAATAACGCTCGAAGATACCTGCACCCTGTTCATCGAGGGACTCGACGCACGCGAGTGGACACACAGCGCCCCACGCCGCGGGAACTACGACGACCTCGACCTGCACCAGGCCTACATAGAAGCCGGGGAGATCGGCGGCAGCCCCCTCACCATGAAGCTTGGCAGGCAGAAGATTAGCTACGGCAAGAAGCGCATGCTGTCCGCTCCCACCTGGTCAAACAAGATCCGGGCATTCGACGCCGCGCTCGTCGGCCTGGACACGGCACCCGTCAAGGCCGATCTGTTCGCGGGCTACGTCATCAGCTACGAAGACAGCAAATTCAACGAGCATAACGATGATGAGAGCCTGGTCGGTATCTACGGCACCGTCACGCCCCGAAAGAACGTTCTTGTTGACATATACCTGCTGGGCAAAGACAGGACAACGGGAACAGACACCAATACCGTCGAACAGGAGCGACGCACCGTCGGTGTGCGCGCCAACGTGATAACCGATTCCCGCCTGGAGATCGATGCGGAGGCCGCCTACCAGTTCGGTGACGACGGCAACCTGGATGTGAGCGCCTACGCCTTTGCCTGCTACGTGCAGCAGGGCCTCGAAGGCCCCATGAAACCGTCGCTGAAGGCCGAATTCCACATCGCATCGGGCGATTCCGACGCATCCGACGACAAGTCGGGAACGTTTATGCCGCCCTACCAGACCACGCACGGACCATATGGCATCATAGATTTCTTCAAACTGCAGAACATGCGCGAAATAGCCCTGTCCTGCACCTTCAGCCCCACGGATACCACGAAAGTCCAGCCGGAGATCCACGCGTACTGGCTCGATGATACAAATGACTCCTGGTACCGCAGCAGCGGCAAGACGCTGTGGACAAAAAGCGCTGATTCCAGCCCGTCAAGCTACGCCGGCTCCGAGCTGTCACTCGTCGCCCGGCAGGCCGTTGCCGCGGGCCTCAAGGCGGAAGCCGGCTATTCGGCCTTCCTCTGTGGCGACGTTGCCGACGAGATCAGTGACGACGACGTCGTCCATTACGGATACGTACAGGTTACTTTCGAACTCTGATACCGACCATTCAACAGGGAGAAAAGGCGATGAAGAGAGCAATGCTGACAGTCCTTGCGGCCATGTGCGCCGTCATGCAGGCGAACGCGGGCGAAACCCTGAGACTCGCCACCACCACCAGCACCTACGAAACAGGACTGCTGGACCACATCTTCCCGCCGTTCGAGAAGAAACACGGCGTGAAGATACACATCATTTCGGTCGGGACCGGGAAAGCCATCAAGCTGGGCGAAAACGGCGATGTGGACATCATACTGGTGCATGCCCGCAAGGCCGAGGACAAGTTCGTGCATGACGGCTACGGCATGAACCGCCGTGACGTCATGTACAACGACTTCCTCATGCTCGGCCCGAAAGACGATCCCGCGGGCATAAAAGGGATGAAGAGCGCGGCGGACGCGCTGAAACGAATCTTTGACAGGCAACAGACGTTCATCTCCCGCGGGGACGATTCGGGCACCCACAAAAAGGAGAAGCTGCTCTGGTTGAAAACAGGCCTCGCACCGAAAGGCAAGTGGTACCTGGAAGCCGGACAGGGCATGGCCGCAACCCTGCGCATGGCCGACGAGAAGAACGCCTACGTAATGGTCGACAGGGCCACCTACCTGTTCAACAAGGACAAGCTCCGCCTCGTCAAGCTCGTCGAAGGCGACAAGCTGCTTTTCAATCCCTACGGCGTGATCGCAGTGAACCCATACAAGCACAAACACGCGAAGTACGAGCTGTCCATGGCATTGATAGCATGGCTGACTTCCCCGAAGTGCCAGGATATGATCAAGGAATACAAGAAACTGGGCAAGCAGCTATACCACCCGAATGTGGCGGATCCGATACGGTAGCAGTAGCGGTTTGCCGAAGATTCGCCTTCCCCCGAGCCGGAAGGACGAGGCCGTGCCGAGCCGTTGATGGAAAGCATACATGCACTACATCGCAAACGGTGTCAAAGAGGCGCTGAGAATTATCTTTTCGGCCGATCCGGAATTCCTGGCCGTCGTGTGGGTATCGCTCCTGGTAGCCTGCATATCCACGACCCTGACAACCGTCGCCGGCGTGCCGTTCGGGATCTTTGTGGGCCGGTCCCGTTTCCGTGGCCGTCAGGCGGTCATAGCGGTGCTCAATACGCTCATGTCGCTTCCGACCGTCGTCGTCGGCCTGCTCGTCTACTCGTTCCTGTCCCGCCGAGGTCCGCTGGGCGGCCTGGGACTGCTCTACACGCGGTCAGCGATGGTGATCGGCCAGTTCATACTGGCCTTCCCCATTATCGCCGCCCTCACCGTAACAGCCGTCCGCGGACTGGACGAACGCATAGACCTGACCGTGAAATCGCTTGGTGCGGACAGCCGGCAGGGGTTCCGCATGTTTCTGCACGAAGCGCGGTTCGGCATACTTGCAGCCGTCATTGCCGGGTTCGGCCGCGTCTTCGCCGAAATCGGCGTATCCATGATGCTGGGCGGCAACATCAAGGCGTATACCCGCAACATCACCACGGCTATCGCACTGGAAACGAGCAAGGGCGAGTTTGCCCTTGGCATCGCCCTGGGCATAGTCCTGCTGGCCGTTGCTTTTGCCATCAACGGCTCGCTGGTCGTTATGCAGAAAAAGGCGAAATGAAAGTCTACGAACTGACCGGAATCGAACTGCAGCGCGGCGGCTTCCGCCTGTGCATTGACAAGCTGCATTTTGAGCAAGGCCGCATCCATGCAATAGCCGGTCCGAACGGATCCGGGAAGACTACGCTCCTGAACCTGATGGGCTTCCTGTCCGGCCCCTGGCGGGGTCGTCTCGATTTCCGCGGCAACACGGTTGTTCCTTCCGAACAGACCGCTTTGCCGGCCCGGCGCAGGCAGATCGGGTACCTGATGCAGAACCCGTATCTGTTCAACACAACAGTGCGCAATAACATCCGCTACGGCCTCGATGTTCGCGGCATCACCGGCCAAAGCGCCGAACAGCGAGTCAGACAGGTTGCGGAAGAACTCAATCTTCCCGAACTGCTGTCTGCTGATGCGCATCGTCTCTCAGGCGGCGAAGCGCAACGCGTGGCCCTGGCCAGGACCCTCGCCTTCAAACCCGACGTCCTGCTTCTCGATGAACCTACGGCAAACGTGGACAGGCAAAACATCCGCGCTATCGAGCAACTCGTGAAAACACTTAACCGGACGTGCGGCACTTCGGTGATCATGAGCACCCATTCGTCGGATCAGGCGTATCGAATGACCGACAGCATGATCTCCATGGTTGACGGCAAAATCGCGCATGCCGGCTACGAGAACGTGTTTTCCGGTACGCTCCGGCTCGGCAACAACGCAGTCAAAACCGTCTCGCTCGATCAGGGCCCACGAATCCATGTCGCTTCCGGTACCGAAGGACCGGTCACCGTTGTCATCGATCCGGCCGAGATCATCCTTTCCCGCAAAGAACTGCAGTCCAGCGCTCTGAACAGGCTGCACGGCCCGATCACAAAGACGGAAGATGTCAATGGGTCCGTGCGCGTCCTGATCGATTGCGGTATCCTGCTCTGCGCACTGGTCACCAGAAGATCCTACGCGGATCTCGGCCTGAATATCGGCAAGGAGGTCTGGGCCACGTTCAAGGCCAATGCCGTCAGAGTGCTGTAGGAAGACAGTGTGTCAGTATGTGGTGCGAAGCCCTGCAGTAGCGCGAAGCGCCTACTGCACGGGTGTGAGTGTGTGAGTTGATGAGAATCCCTACCATGTTGCTGATCGGCTCGGCGGGCAGGAACGTCGGCAAGACCGAACTGGCCTGCTCCATTATCCGCCGCTTTTCTCCGGAACGCCCGATGACCGGCATCAAGGTAACCACGATCACCGCGCGTGACGGCACCTGCCCGCGCGGCGGCAAGGGCTGCGGCGTGTGTTCATCATTGACCGGCAACTACTGTATAACGGAAGAACACGGCGACCCGCCCGGCAAGGACACATCCCGCCTGCTGGAGGCCGGTGCACACCGGGTGTTCTGGCTTAGAGTAATGAAGCCGTATCTGCTCGAGGGGATACAGGACCTGCTTCGCATCGTGGAGCCCGGTTCTACCTGTGTATGCGAATCGAACAGCCTGCGGACCGTTATCGAGCCCGGCCTGTTCCTTATGGTCCGCGACAGGAATGCCACCGGCTACAAGGCATCCGCCGACGCGGTCAAGGACCTGGCCGATATTACACTTGCGCTCGACGGTACGGTGTTCAGTCCGGATATTTCGCGCGTGGGCATCAGCGACAGAGGATGGACCTGGCAACATGATGCAACCGCCGTTATCCTCGCCGGCGGCAGAAGCACGCGGATGGAACAGGATAAAAGCATGCTGCCGATCGACGGTCAACCGATGATCCGGCATGTATTTGACCAGCTTGACGGAAATTTCACCGAATTGATCATCAGCTCAAACACACCGGAAGATTACGCGTTTCTGCCCGCCAGGGTCATTGCCGATCAGGCGCCGGGCCGCGGTCCGCTCATGGGTATTGCATCCGCGCTTGCGCGGTCCGGCACCGATCTCAACTTTATCACGGGCTGCGATATCCCCGATATTCATATGCCGCTTGTCCGACGGCTGCTCGCACTGGCAGACGGGTACGATGCCGTGGTGCCCAGGACGGGGAATGATTCTTTCGAGCCACTCTTCGCGGTATACCGCAGGAACCTGGCGGAACCGATGCAGCGCGTGCTGGCATCCGGAAAGGCGCGGATCAGGGACGTTTTTGAACACTGCAGGGTCAAGTATCCCGATGTACCCAAAGCCCTGCACCCGAACAATCTGAATACACGCGAGGAATACGAGACCTACATCGCAGAAAGGCAAAGGTAATGATACCGTTTGATGAAGCCTGGGAAATCACGATGAAATCCGTCCACCGGCTCGGGGCCGAACGAGTCCCCATCGACCGCGCACTAAACAGGGTCCTCGCCGAAAACGTCCGATCCGATTCCGACCTGCCTCCGTTCAACAAATCGGCCATGGACGGCTACGCATGCCGCCGGGCCGACCTCGGCGGCATGCTCCGCCTGCTCGAAACGATACCTGCGGGCAAATGCCCGACACGTTCCGTAGGCCCCAACGAGTGCTCGAAAATCATGACCGGCGCCATGGTGCCGGACGGGGCCGACTGCGTCATAATGGTCGAATTCACCGAGGAATCCGGCGGCCTGGTGAGCTTCACGGGCACAGATACCGAAACCAACATATGCCGCCGGGCCGAAGATCTGAAGGCCGGCGAGATCATCCTGCCGAAAGGCACACGACTCCGCCCGCGACACATCGGCGTCCTGGCAACAGCCGGCTGCGTGAAACCGCTGGTTTCGGTCAGGCCCCGCGTCGGTATTGTCGCCACCGGCGACGAACTTGTGGAGCCCGATACCGTACCGGGCAGTTCCCAAATAAGGAACAGCAACAGCTATCAACTCCGGTCGCAGGTTGACCGCATGGGCGCGCAACCGCAATACTACGGTATTGCAATAGATACCGCGGACACGCTTGATACAATGATCCGTGATGCAGCATCGGAAAGCGATGTGCTACTCGTCTCCGGCGGCGTCTCTACCGGGGACTTCGATCTTGTGCCGGACATGCTGAAGAAGAACGGGTTCGAGCTGCTCTTCGAGAAGATAGCGACGAAGCCCGGCAAACCAACGGTATTCGGTGTGGCGGACCGACAGAATACACGCAAAGATGCCTGCGCTACGGCGGGAATGAACCGGCGAACGTTCTGTTTCGGCCTGCCGGGTAACCCTGTCTCAACGTTCGTGCTTTTCGAGCTGCTGGTTAAGCCTTTCCTTCTTGCGATGATGGGCCACGAATTTGCGCCGCCGGTCGTGCCTTTGCGCCTGGCACGCGATGTCACACGGAAGAAGACCGCACGCGATTCATGGATTCCCGTCACAATCACCGGAGCAGGCGAAGCCGATCCGATCGAGTACCACGGGTCGGGACATCTCACTTCGCTTCCGCTGGCAGATGGAATGATCTGCATTCCTCGCGGCGTAAAGGGCGCCGCAAAGGGGGACTCAGTCAATGTTAGACAGTTTTAGCAGGACCATTGACTACCTGCGCGTGTCGGTCACTGACCGTTGCGACCACCGTTGCGTATACTGCATGCCCGAGCACGGCGTTCCGCTGAAGCGGCATGAGGATATCCTGACCTATGAGCAAATCGAGGCGGTAGCACGCGAGGCGGTTGCGCTCGGTGTCCGCAAAGTGCGGCTTACCGGCGGCGAACCGCTTATCCGCCGCAATATCGTCTCGCTCGTGGCAAGACTTGCCTCAATCCCGGACATCGACGAGCTCTGCATGACCACCAACGGCACACATCTTGCCGAGCTGGCGCCGGCCCTGAACGAGGCCGGTCTTCACCGCGTGAATATCTCGATGGACTCCCTGGACCCCGGCAGGTACAGGAAACTGACACGCGGCGGCGAACTTGCACGCGTTCTGGAGGGAATTGACGCGGCAATCGCGAACGGCCTGATGCCCGTCAAGATCAACATGGTCATCCTCGAGGATACAACCCGCTCGCAGATCGAGGCCATGCAGCGTTTCTGCCGCGATAAAGGCATTGCCCTGCAGAGGATTATGCAGTTTTCGCTCTACGACAGGCACGATCTGAGCACCCGGTTCCAGACCGAACGTCCGCCGAAATGCGTTGCCTGTAACCGGCTCAGGCTGACCGCCGATGGGTTCCTCAAGCCATGCCTCTTCTCCGAAGACGAGTTCAAGATCGATTTTGACAACATACGCGACTCGATCCTGTCCGCGGTCGCGGCCAAACCTGAGAACGGCTCCGCCTGCCGCACCCGGCATATGAGCCAGATTGGAGGATAACACATGGAACTTTCACATCTCGACAACCAGGGCGCAGCCCGGATGGTCGACATCTCAAGCAAACCGGCGGTAAAACGTACCGCCGTAGCCGGAAGCAGGATTGCCCTGCAACGCGAAACGGTTCGCATGATCCGGGAAGGCCTTGCGAAGAAAGGCGATGTTCTGGCAACCGCCCGGATTGCCGGCATTTGCGCGGCAAAAAGAACATCGGACCTGATACCCCTTTGCCACAACATCGAGATCGATCACGTTCGTGTTGATTTCACCGTCAACGACGACAGCATCGAAATCACGACCAGCACCGCGTGCACGAACAAGACCGGCATAGAAATGGAAGCCCTGACCGCCGCGGCCGTTGCCGCTCTTACGATCTACGACATGTGCAAGGCCGTCGACAACACGATGGTAGTGACAGAAGTGGCGCTGATAGAAAAGACCAAGGAAGAGACACCTGCCCAATGAAAGTAACATCAGTCAACATCTCCGATGCGAAAGGCACGAGCAAACACCCCGTCAAGGAGATTGAGATCGACGAACGCGGCATCGTCGGCGACGCACACGCCGCGCACTGGCACCGCCAGGTCAGCATTCTGTCCGACGAGATCATTCGTGATTTCGAAACCGAAACCGGCCGGAAGACAACACCCGGTGAATTCGCGGAGAACCTGACAACCAACGGCCTGGACCTGCGCGCTGTCGGCATACTTGACCACCTTTTCGTCGGAGACGTCGATCTCGAGGTAACCCAGATCGGCAAGGAATGCCACGGCGATACCTGCGCCATCTTCAAGGAGGTCGGCCGCTGCGTGATGCCGAAAGAAGGCCTTTTTGCCAGGGTCGTCCAGGGCGGAACAGTCAAACCTGGCCAACCCGTCCAGCACGTCCCACGCCCACTCACCATCCGGATCATAACTGTCAGTGACCGTGCCGCGCGCGGCGACTACGAGGACCGCAGCGGCCCGCGCATACGTGAGCTCCTGGACGGGTTCTTCGCGGACAGGCGCTGGCACGAGCAGTATGAGACGGCCCTGGTGCCGGATGATGCCGACATGATCCGCAACGAACTCAGACTGGCGCGTGACGAGGCCGTGGACGTAGTGTTCACCACCGGCGGCACCGGCATCGCGCCTCGCGATGTCACGCCGGATGTGGCATCAGAGCTGATCGACAGGGAGATACCCGGCATAATGGAACATATCCGCGTGAAGTTCGGCGCGGAGAAACCGAACGCCTTGCTGAGCAGAAGTATCGCGGGCACCATGAAGCGGACGCTGGTCTATACCTTGCCGGGAAGCGTGAAGGCTGTCGAAGAATACATGCGCGAAATTCTCAAAACTCTCGAGCATCTGATCTGTACCATCCATGGGCTGGACAGACACTGATTATACTCCTTTTACGGAATAGCGTCCCCTTCCTGCCCACCTTTAGGGCAACAGCGAACATAAACATCCTCGCCAGCCGGGTCTTGACTTCAAACCTCCGCGGCCTAGAATTGTCACAGTTAAGCTGAAGAGGAGGAATCAGCATGAGCGAGCAGGAAATCGGCGTTATAAGTCATTATTTCGATCACATCAACGTGGCCGCCCTGGAGATCACCGGCGGAGAACTGTCGGTTGGCGACACTATTCACATCAAGGGGCACACTTCCGACTTCACGACCACCGTGGACTCCATGCAGATAGAGCACGACAGCGTGGAGAAGGCGAAGAAGGGCGATTCGATAGGTATCAAGGTGCCCGAGAAGGCGCGCGAGCACGATAAGGTGTTCCTGGTGGCAGAGTAGGAAAGAGTATGTGAGTATGTGAGTATGTGAGTGCGTGAGTGTGTGGGGGGCCCCTGACCCACATACTCACACACTCCCATACTCACACACTCCCCTACGCCTTGAGAACAATCCTACCCTCTACCACCTGTACCGCCCCTTCCTGTTTCAGGATGAGCAAGGCAGAGCCGGCGGCCGCCGGCGTCTTGCCGCCCAGCTGCCGCGCTTCGGCAAGCGTCAGACTCCCCCCCGCCCGGAGCCGTTCCAGAATGGCAGTCCTGGCTCTCTCGATGTTCTCCATGTTCTCCCGGGCCGCAACTGGTTTCTGCACCATCACACCAACCGGAGACATCACCATGCCGCTGCCCTCGTCCGGGATTTCCTTGATAGCCGACAGGATCCTCTTGTGTGCTTCACCTGCTATATGAAGACATGTCTCGTTCAGCTCATCGTCCCATTCCATGCTCGCCGTGCACGGATAGCTGTGCAACCTCTTCGAGACCACTTCGAATTCCAGATCGTCGTCCACGCCCTTACCTTCGAGCCAGCGCGCAACGTAGTAGGTTGCCCCGCACGCCGCGGAAACGTCGGTCCGCGCCTCCGTGATCCTGCCCTCCTCCACCGTCAGATGCACGTCGGGCTTCCCGACACGGAACTGTTTCCTGAATTCAGCCAGCAGGCTGCCCTTGGGCGGATCGAAGGCACAGAATGGCTTGGGAAAAGCCAGTTCCATCCCTGCCCTGCCACATATGGCCTCTGCCTCAGCGCGCGCCGAGCCGGACACCCAATCCGACGCCTCAATGGGCACCACCACACCTCTTGTCCCCCAATCGCCCGACCTCTTCAGTATATCGAGCAGTATCTGCTCGTGGATATGTATTGCGAGAATAACGTCGTGCTCGGGCACCTGCGGCGGAACATAATCGGCCGGGGTTTCGATCAGGTACGGCAACACGGCGGGGAAGTCGAACACGCCGGCAATATCGTTACCGCACCGTGGTGCCCGTGTTCTTCTGCAAAAGTGGCAGTCGGGCCCGCAGGCGGAACAGAAAGAGTCCTCGTTCCTAAGGTTCCCCAGCACCTTCCCGGCGTAGCGGGTATTGAAGGTCTGAAGATAGTCGGAATCAGGACCGTGCCGATCCCGGTCAACAGGAACACTGCGGAGGATAATAAGACGCATCGTGGGCCAGGGAAGAGCACGGGTTAGCAGGGATGAGGAGGGACCTATTCCCTGCTATTCCCTTCTCTTCCCTGCTATCCCCTCTCCTACACGTACGAATCCGCGTAGATTTCGCGGTTCATCACGAGCTCGGCCGTCTTGGCGGCCTGGACGAGATCAGTATCCAGCACATCGCAGATCGCCGCATCGCAACCGTTATTGATGAGCATCGTGAGGAACGTGCGGTTTATCAGTTTCTTATGCGTGGTGCCGTTCGATACGTTCGACAGGCCGCAGATAATATGCGGGGCCGGATCCGAGAAGAGCGTGAACTGCCGTGCAGCCTCCAGGATTTCCTGCGCCTGTTCCTGCATGAACTTTAGCGGCATAACGATCGGGTCCAGGAATATACGCTCGGGCGGAATTCCCTGTTCCATTGCCGTAGCAATGAACATGCCGGCTTTTTCAACACGTGCGTCCGCAGTTTTGGGTGTTCCGCCTGCATCCATCGCCAGCCCTATTATCGACCCCTCGCATTCCGCCACCACGGGCAGGAACGCTTCCATCTTCTCAGGTGCGGCGGTGCTCGAATTGATGAGCGGCGGTTTCTTGCAGACCTTTACGGCCTCGGCCAGGATGGCGGGTTTGTTGGTATCGATAGAGATGGGTGTATCCACCGCCTCCTGCACGGTTTCGATCATCCAGCACATATCTTCCGGCTTGGTGGATACGGCGCCCAGGTTCACGTCCAGGTAGGTCGCACCCGCCTCCGCCTGCTTCTTCGCCCAATCCTGCAACGGCTTGGGGTCCTTGTCCGTCACTGCCTGCCTGATGTCCTTGAACCCGGTATTGATCCGTTCACCTACGAATATCATTCCAGACCCCCTTTCCCGAGAATGGTTAATGGTTCATGGTTACATGGTTGATGCAGAGCCGGACAACGTCCCTCTTCCATCAACCATCAACCATCAACCATCGGCCGTTCCCGCTTAACTGTTAACCATCTCTGCTATCATTTCCTTTGTCGCCTTTATCGAGTCCGGATGCGCCAGCGTAACGATATCGGCGCCCGCCTGCAGATACCCCGCGGCGGTTGCCGCTTCCCACCTCGGCCCCCGTTCCTTCAACGCGCCCCATCCCGGAAGCACATCCTCGTCCGCCAGCGCTTCCTTGATTTTCCAGACTTCCCATCCGACGTTGGCGATCTGCGGCAGCGCCATGTGCTGATCGCCTTTCAGCCCTGCAATACGGACGCGCTCGAAAATCGTATAGACGTAGTCAAACCCATACCCAAGCGCAGCCGTCGTCTGGCACATCACCACGTTCTTGATATCAAAACCGGCGTCCTGCAGAAGGATATTCACCTGCTTCGCGATATTGATATCGACCGGCGCTTCGCCGATCAGTTTATGTTTGTCCGCAGTGCCTATCGCCCCCATCGTCCTGTAGTTCGTTTCCGTGGCGGAGCCGAGCAAGCAGTTCTCGCCTTTCGCGGCCTGCGAACACTCCGGCATCACCTCGTTGTCCTTCTCCTCATCGCCGCAACCCCAGATGATCAGAGGCACATCCACGGCCGCGAGAACAGCCTTGACGACTTCCGCCGCCTCTGCCGCGGAAGTGTTCTTGCCCGCTGGATCGGGACCGAGCAGCTTGAGGCTGATAAGGTCCACCCCGTACTCCTGAACACATTTCTGGGCCCATTCCGCGGGTGAATTTATCACGTCGCCTATTGCATCCTTCAGGATATCCGGCCAGTCCTCCGGAACCACATCCACCACAACTCCGGCAACAACCGGCGGGTTGGGAATCTCGCCCTCGAATGTGAGTTGAGGCAACGTGGTTTCCCCGCCCACGGTAACCGTATTGCCCCTCGTTCCGCCCTGCTCCTTCGTCGCGCCTATAGTCACCGTGTTGATCGCATTCGTCCATTTTTCTTTTACGTCCGGTATATCCATGCTTGGGTCTCCTGTTTAGCCAGAGGCGTTCAGCTTCTCCATAATGTTCTCGATTGTCAAGACCGCGGGACACTCACCAAGCTCAAACAGCGATTTTCCGGCGAAAATGCACTCTTCTACAACCGGATCGTGCGGTATCCCGCCCAGATACTCCATTCCCATCTCTCTCACCTTCTTCGTCAGCGCGGCGGAGACTCCGTCGGAAACCCCGCCGCCGACCGCCCACTTGTTCCGTACGTTGTTCTTCAGATCTTCCACCAGCGTCACCACACGCGCGGCACAATCGAGGGCTAGCGGATTCGCGTTGACCACCACCACCAAGTGGTCGACACGTGAGGCCGTTCGTCTGCTCAGGTGTTCGAGCCCGGCTTCGTTGTCCATCACAACCCACTCGTAGCCGCCCTGGATATCGTCCGCGAACTTCCGTAACAGGTTATTGATGTAGCAGTAGCATCCGGGCCCCTCTGATCGGCCCATCGTTACAAAATCCATCTTCTCTGATTCGTAGACTATCTCATGGAGCCCCGCCTGGATATAGCTGCCCTTGTCAACGCCGGCAGGCAGGTTCCTGATTTCTTTCAGCGTCTCTTCCCGCAGATCGCCGATCGTCTTGTCTATCGGTATGTCCAGCACCGTTGCAAGGTTGGCATCCGGGTCGGCGTCCAGCGCCAGAATCGGACCATCGGCGTGTTTCCTGAGATGCCTCAGCACCAACGCCGTGAACGTTGTCTTACCCGTCCCTCCTTTTCCTGTCACCGCAATGATCTTGGCCATGTGGCTGCCTCAGGGGCTAAGCCCCCCTGCTCCCCCCTGCTCCCCCCTGCTACTCCCTGCTATTCCCTGCTATTCCCTGCTCCTCCCACCGACGGAAACAGCCCAATGTCGGTATGGGGCAGGAAACGCGCCCGTTGGAACTGTTCCACGTAGTCGCTGGTTCCCATGAGATCGTAGTACGTCGTTCGATCCCGTATATCGTGCAACTCGTCATAGGCTTGGTACGAGAATGCCGCCAGCTTCGCGCCCCAGAGCGACGTATTGCCTACGTACTGTATTCGAGAGATCGGCAGATCGGGCAGCAGCCCTATCTGAACGGCGTGTTTCCGGTCGATGTAACTGCCGAACCCACCGGCAAGGAACACGCGGTCCAGGTCGGACACTTTCATATCGACTCTGTCGAGCATGATCTTGGCGGCCGCGAATACCGCGGCCTTTGCCGTGATCACATTCTCGATGTCGTCCTGCGTCACGAATACGCCGTCCGCAAACGTGAACCTGCCCACACCGTTTTGACTGCCCAGGCCCGGGTGGCTTCCCTCCACCAGTGCGCCGCCTCGATCGATAATGCCCAGGTCGAGCATCACGGCCACCAGGTCTATGATCCCCGACCCGCAGATACCCGTAGGTTCGGCGTTCCCGATAGTCTTGTAGCGGAGCTCATCATCCTCGATGAACACTTTCTCTACGGCCCCGGTTTCAGCCATCATTCCGCATTCGACGCTTGCACCCTCCAGTGCCGGTCCTGTGGACGCCGAGCACGCGATCAACCATTCCCTGTTCCCCAGGATGATCTCCCCGTTAGTGCCCACATCTATCAACATAGCGACCTTGTCTCTCTCGTGCAGACCTGTAGCCAGGATCCCGGCAGTCAGATCTCCGCCGACCCAGCCGCTTATGCCCGGCACGAAGTACAGCAGCCCGCGCGGATTAATCGTCACCCCCACTTCCGCCGCTCGGATGGGTGGCGGTGCCACGCTGGCCGCTATATAGGGTTCGCGCCTGATACTCCCAACCGGCAAGGCCAGCAGAAAGTGCATCATGACCGTGTTGCCGGAACAGACAGCCGCGGTGATGTTCTTCAGGTTCACATTGTTCCTGACCGCCACCGCCGATATCAGGCGGTTTATATCCTCAACGACCTGTTCCTGCAACTCAGACAGGCCCTTCTTCTCGGCGGCCATGATTCGCGCGGTCACTTCACGG
>Ga0272442_10003720_pt1 | contig 21260 bp, 16 predicted proteins | sample SSMForm2O_FD_200262 | JGI IMG/M metagenome (GOLD analysis project Ga0272442, IMG submission 200262) | Marine sediment archaeal communities from Little Sippewissett salt marsh, Falmouth, MA, United States - SSM-Form-2O | ecosystem: Environmental > Aquatic > Marine > Wetlands > Sediment ... | reverse complement strand
AGATGGACGGCTATCGGGATTTCGAACCTGCGATGGATCTGGTCCACAAGATCAACAATGCCCGGTGAACCGAGAATGCTGTAGACCATTTCCGGCCGGAAAGAGCGGATCCAGTTGGCCAGCGCGGAGCTCAACAATCCCCGGTCCGGCACACCCGCATCGCCCAGCACAGATTTGGCCAATTGGTAGCCAAGCCCGGGCCCTGTCGCTCCGCCGCCCCTGCCTGCGCCGCTGCGCCCACTCGATGGCGATGCAATCAACGAGAACGGCCGCATGTAGGTGATTTCGGCTGCAGTCAAATGATAGTAGCGGCTGCACACATCCTCACTCACGGGCACGGGATCGTTGGTCACCGTTGCGATCGCATCCCGAGCCCAGCCCCTGAACAGGTTTGAGAACGTTACGCCGCCGCCCGTCACATTGTTGAAGCCGGACGGGCCTATGAGAAGGACTCGTGGGAAGCTGTTTCCAGTTCGTGTCACCGCGATATCACACTTCTACAGAGATCCGCGAACGCGTCGGCCTGTTTCTGTACGGTCATATTCTCCCGTACGAACTCGATCCCGCCGGCGCTCATCTTCTGTCTGAGTTCCTTCGAGTCGACGATCGCTTCCACTGCCCGCACGAAGCTGTGAACATCACCCGCCTGCACCAGGCGCCCCGTCACCCCGTCAACTACACCATCCGAGACTCCGCCCACGTCAAACGCGACGGAAGGAAGCCCGCAGGCCATGGCCTCCAAGACCGTGTTCGGGAAGTTCTCCACAACGGCCGGGTGCAGGTTCACGTCCGCCGCACTGTAAACAAGAGCCAGCAACTCATCGTCGCGCACGAGATCCCGTCGCCAGACCGGACACGGTACCGACTCGATCCATTCCGGCTCGCCCTGCCCCACGAGCATTAGAAGTATGTCACGGCGGCCCGCCTCCCACAGCGAACTCACGATCTCGGGAACGTACTGCGTCCCCTTGCGCGGGTTGTTCTGCAGCACATGGGCAATGAAGAGAAGTGCAGTCCTGTCACCCGGCACGTCCAGGGCACCCCTTGCAGTCCCCTTCGGGACAGGCCTGAAGACATCCATGTCCACACCGTTCGGAATCAGCCTGCACGGAAAACGTCCGAGCAGCGGGCTTTGCTGTGCGGCATCCATAATCCAATTGGTAGGCGCCACGATGTGCAGCTCACTACGGCCATACGTCCTCTTCTTCTGTTGCCACAGGAACCCCGCACGGTCCGAGCGGAGCGGCACGTACCGATCCAAATAGGGGCAGGGACTGCATCCATCAAGCCATCCCCGGCACTCATCCGGATAGACACAGTGTCCGGTCATGGGCCACATATCCGAGAGACGCCAGACCGCGTGTTTGCCCGAGCTGACCGCAGGCAGAACAGTGTGACTGAAATAGCCGCCATGCGTGTTGTAAATCTGGACAATGTCCGCCTCGACGAACCACGGGTGCCGCAGCAGTCGCCTGGATGACGGGAAGTAAACGTACGGCAGGCTAAGGCGCGCCATCGCATGGTCCGCCAACCTGTCGAGAAACTTCAGGGCCCCCGAACTGATCAGCCCCACGTCGGGGTCCGACGATGCCATGGTCCCCACCAGCATCCGCGACCTGAACCCGCGCCGGCGCAATCCGTCATGGATATTGTAGGCCGATCTCGCGGAACCGCCGATCTGGTCCGCAGTACTTATATGAAGAACCGACAGTTCCGTCATCATCACCCCGTTAACGCCCGCATACCTCACTGCCCCGGACAGCTGAGTCAGGAATCGACCTCGCTTCTCCTGCCATTGGCCACAATGCCATTGCTGCCGAAGAAGACCTCAGATTCGTCGACCAGTGGCGACTCACACCAGAGCCGGACATCGTGCGGCGTTTGAGGGAAATCATACCTGGCAACAAGAGCGTCAAATGTGTCCAACACCGCCCACTCGAGTCTTTCCCTGTACGACAGCCCCTTCCCAAGAGGGTTGAAGCAGGGAATCGGAATCAGGCCCGCCACAATGGACCCAAGTCGCGGGACCTTCTTCACGAGGGTGTCTATGGGCAGCCAGATGGGGATGTAGCAGCGGATGATCTTCAGCAGCTTGTCCCTATCCATCCCTGTCGTCACCGGCCGCCACACGTACTTCGGAAAATACCACGGCGCCGGAGTCCCCATCCTTGCGTACACGTCGACAGAGAACCTGCCGCCGGGCTTCAGGAACCTGTTGAGAGAACTGAATGACTGTGCGGGATCAGGTGTGTGCTGAAGAACCCCGTAGCAGAATACAAAATCGAACTGTGCCTCCTCCAGAGGCAGCGCGTTGATATCGCCCTGAAACAGACAGAGGCGCTCACAGTGATTATTCTCATAGTTCACCTCGATTGCATCGCTCATATCGAAGGACACAACAGTCGCCCCGGCATCGAGCAGGACTTCGGCAAACCTGCCCGCACCGCATCCGGCCTCCAACACGGTCTTGCCGTGCAGTTCCATCGGCTTCCATTTCGTGTTGGTCCAGAGCCTGCAGAAAGACTCGAAACGGCCGTTTCGTGAGTCCAGCTGCGTCTCACGAAACCGCTTCCACTGATAGCCAAAGCTGTCCGCATAGCCGCCATCCCCGGTGAAACGCGGGATCCCGCCACGGATATCGACCCGCGTGTCATCATTGCGCCGAACCAGGGCCCCGGTCTCGACAGGCGCGTCATCTCCCTGGCTGTCGGGCGCGCGCTCCAGCCTGTAGTCGCGCGAGAAATACCGATCGTAGTGAGCCCTGAGCATCAGAGTACCTTGAATACCTTACACCAGAGCTGGAACATCAAGAGGGTCCACACCTGCTGAGTCCGATTGACATCCCTGCTTATGTGAGGCCGGACAATGCCTTTCCACACCCGATTCGAGAAGATGCCTTGTGCGTCCAGCCGTTCGGGGCCCAGCAGGGATTCGACCATCGGCCGCAATTCCCCGCGGGTCCAGGACAGCAACGGAAGCACGAACCCCTTCTTGGGCGCATCCAGCAACTCGGGCGGCACGAGATCCCGCACAATCGCTCGCATCCACTGCTTCGGATCGCGTGCCGACGTCCGTACCGCGGCCGGCATCCGGAACACAAGTTCAACAAGCTCGTGGTCCAGCAGCGGCGTTCGCGCCTCCACTGAGTGGGCCATCGAAAATTTGTCCGTCATCGCCAGAAATTCCTCTGGCAGCTGCAGCTGAAAGTCGATACACGCGACAGTGTCACGCGGGTTACTCATCCCCGCCTCAACCCACCTGCGCTCCAGAAGAGCTTCCGTTCTCTCCCTAACGCCATGGCCCCCGTCACCGAACATGACGCGGTCCTTCAGTACATCTGAGGCGTAGCGATGGTAGTAGTAGCCGTGCGGGCAGGAAACGGCGCGCGCAAACTCGCGGAGACTGCCTGACTCGCCGGCCCGCCGCAGAATCTCACGCGTTCGGAACAGCCCCGGCCGCTCATAGATACGCCACTTCGCATAGTTGCCGAAAAGCTCGTCTCCGCCGGTACCGGTGAGGACAACCTTGTGCGTTCTGCCCACCTCCCTGTAGATATACCATGACGGCAGCCCTCCCCCGTACGGCTCATCCAGGTGCCACACCATGGTCTCCAGATCATCGAGGAGAACGTCCGGAGACAGTACTACTTCATGGTGATCCGTGCCCCACTTCTCCGCAACGGCCCGGGCACGGCACGTTTCATCTTCGGCGGACTCCCGGAATCCGACAGTGTACGTCGCCAGTTCATCATACCCGCCATCGCAGAGAGCGCCGACGATCCCGCTTGAGTCGAGCCCGCCGGACAGAGAACATGCGATCGGCACATCACTCAGCGTCCATCGACGGACGCATGCCGCCACCTTCGTTCTCAGGGCCTGTTCCCATTCGCCCGGGGGCAGATCATCATCAGGGCTGACGGGCAGCGACCAGAACCTCCGCACGGTCAGCGCTTCGTTGCCCAGATCATACGTGAACGAATGCCCGGCCGGAATCTTCTTCACATCCTGCAGTATGGTGCTGGGCGCCGGCACGAACTGCAGACTGAGGTAGTGGTACAGGCTTTCGAAATCTATGTCCCGACCCACCCATGAAAGCAGAAGCAGGCTCTTGAGTTCGGATGCGAAGGCGAAGCGCCCATCCCTGTCGGCGTAGTACAGAGGCTTGATCCCCATCCGGTCCCGGGCTCCGAACAGGATCCCGCGGCGCCGGTCATGGATTACAAACGCAAACATGCCGTTGAGATCGGCAAGCATGTCTTCGCCTTTCTCAGCATACAGGTGAAGCAGTACTTCCGTGTCGGAATTCCGGGTCGTGAAGCGACATCCCCCCATCTCAAGTGTCGTTCTCAGTTGGGGTGAATTGTAGATCTCTCCGTTGAAGACTATACGCAGCGCTTCCTCTTCGAGCGCCATCGGCTGCTGCCCGTGTATCGGATCCAAGATGGCAAGACGACACATTCCGAGCCCGACTCCCGATTCTTGATCCAGTTCGATGCCCCGGCCATCCGGCCCCCGGTGGTGCATCCGCTCCACCATGCCGTCAAGGGCGCTCGAATCCCCTCGTGATGTTACACCAGCTATGCCACACATTGCTCAGTCGCTCCCACGTCCCGGGACAATACCGGCGCCAAACAGATCCTGATCACTGCTCGTGGTCAACCATCTGCCCAGTTCAGCCAGCTCAGACGACTCACGCAGGTCCGCCCACGAATCGATGCAGGGCGAAACCTGGGGCATCACCGCGCTGCCAATCCCTCTCGTCTGTCGGCACTCGACATCAGCCACTCGCCACGAAAACGGTCGCAACTTGAAGATGGCATATGCGTGCAGCCGAGCCAGGCGCACCGCCTCGTCTGAAAGCGGCCTCATTTCGTGGAGACGCGCCAGTCTGTCCAGGTATGCCGCGCTACTGGCCGAATCCACCGTAAACCCGAAGCCTGAGTAGCGCCCGGTTCCCCCGGTTATGACGGGAACCCCGAACATAGGCATCTCCATCCCGATCGTCCCTCGCACCGTGACGCAGTAGTCGATTACGGCGAACAGAGAAGCGGTATTGACAGCCGTATCCGAGTCCATGAGCCGCACATGCGCGGGAAGCGCGCCAATAGCATCCCTTATGAGCTTGTGCTCAATGAGTTCACCTTTCACGCCGTCCCTCGAAAGCCGCCACAGGTTTGCGGGGTGGAGCTTGACAATCCAGTTGAGGTTCGCGTTCTGGCATGCCGCCCTCACACTTTCGAGCAACCATGTCGCGTAATCATCGAACAGTCCTTCCCCGTAGAAGAACGTAGCGTCCCACAACACGTGTGAGAAGATCACGGCGGTCTTAAGTTCAGGACTCAGCCCCAACTGCTCCCGCACTTCATCCGGCGCCTGCATCGCCTTCCCCTTCTGGAGTTCCTGCCGGCTGTACCATTGCCCCGTCCTGTAGCGTTCGTAATGCTCTTCCACGAAGATCTGCAGTTCCTCGTCTGTGATCGACATGCGTTTGACAGCTTCCCACGTGCTGGACGCTAGAGATATCGGATGAGAAGACCTTGTTGATGTTGTGTATCGCTTCAGATGCAGCGCGTCATCTTTGTGCGATCCTACATACTGCACGCAGTCGATCCCCCTGTTCAGGGCCACATCGAATATCTCACCCAACGGCGTATATCCCTTCTCGTTGAAGATGGCCAGATCCGGAGACACCGCATCGAGCGCCCGCTCCGCCGCTTGCACTGCCATCACTCCATCTATCAGATTGCGTTTCACCCGCTGCAGGAGGTCCGCATCTGAGAAGTCAAGTATGCCCGCGTGCGACGAACGCACGATCCATGACAAGGCATGCTTCCCAACTTCGACGTCCTTGTAGCGAAAAGCGAGAAGTCCTCGAAGCGAGAGAGCCTCGCCCATGACCTCCGCCACAACCGGCCCTGCTATGGCACGGTCGCCCTCATCGAGATAGTCGTCGAAGTAGACGAAATCCCGCAGCCCAAACACTTCGTAGTAAGCCTTGACCACGTGCTGGCTCCGCAGCAGAAGCACAACCGAGCGATATCCCTTTAGCCGCAGTGCCAGTGAGTGGAAGCCATCCTGCTTGGCGCCCGGAATGAAGCCGTGCATACCCGCAATAAGCGCCACCCCCTTCCCATCGATATCGGCGTTTCCCCCCGACAGGATACCGGCATAACGGCGGAACCTCCGTAGATCGCGCCGCATAACCCACCTGATCGCGATTCCATGGAGAAGTCGGACAGCCAGCCCCCGAATCTTCCTGTATGCCGACATCATGCTCCCCCGCCCCCCATTGCGAGGATTGACTCGGCAAGCTTCAGGTCCCATGCAGTGTCAATATCCAGCGATTCCTCTTCGGCCATCACCACCCCCCGCGTATCGCTCCCATACAGCTCGTTCCGTTGCACAATGATCTCCGTTCTGGTCACCAGTACTGCCGGACCATTGCGCGCATACACGAGCGGCTTATCCTGCCTTCTGAGAACCGAACACGGGCTCCGTGGCCCCAGACCCACCAGTCTCCCATCTTCCATCGACATTACGGACAGCGGGTTGAACTGATGCGGCACCCTTACGACACTCACAACCGAATCACAGCCACTTCCCAGAAGCAGTCTCACTGCTTCATCGATGTGTCGTCCCTGCCGGAATGGAGACGTGGGCTGCAGCAGGACAAGCAGGTCCGGTTCGTATCCCTCAGTACTCTTCAGCTTCTCCAATAGATCCCTGAGAACGGGCAGAATCGGGGTGTCGTCTGCGGCGAGCTCTTTGGACCTCATGAACGGCACCTGCACACCGAGCGACACGGCATGCGAAGCTATCTCGTCATCATCCGTCGATACTACGATCCGCGTCAGGGAGGAGCTCCCCTTGGCAGCATCAACAGTGTAGTCCAGCAGCGGCCGCCCGGCGAGAACGGCCATATTCTTCCGCCGAATACCTTTCGACCCCCCTCTGGCCGGCACGACCCCAAGCACATGCGTATGCTCCATATCAAGTCCCCCCGCCCTGATCCGCTGCGTCCGCCACCCCCGCTTCTCCCGGAACAGGTACAATGCCTGTGCCGATTTCTCTCTCGATGTCGTCAAACACACTCACGGTGAGACCGAGATTCGGGTTACTGATGCCGGACACGCTCCGCAAGCCATGTGCGGCGACAAAACAGAAGAACGCTCTATTGTGGAGGACATCGTCCGAAAGGATGAACGCCCCACTGGGCATCAGAGCGCGAGCGACGCTGTACTCGAACAGCATGTGCGTTCGGGTGTGCAGGCTGTCATGGATGAAGACTTGGACTTCGTTCTCCGCCAGGACCCGAGGGAGATGAACCTTCGCGTCTCCCGCGATATACTGCCAGGCCGTCCGGTATTCCTCGGGTATCAGGAATCCGACCCGGCCCGCAGGCACGGTGACGCCCATCGTCAGAGCGCCGGCCACGGGAGGTATGTCAATGGAAATGAGACGGCCTGTACCGTTCGCCACGAGAGCAGCAAGGACCCAACTTGTCATTGACCCGGTCGCTGTGCCCGTTTCGACCACCACACGGGGCCGTGTCTCTCTGATCAACGCGTAGTAGTTGACAACATTCGCCGTCGCGTTCAGGATCCTGTCTTCGTAGCGATCGTACTTGAACGGGAGTTCTCCGCTCTCAACCGCCGACATGTACGCATCCCTGAGTGTGTCGTTCGACAGCAGCTCCTCGCGGTAGACATCGAGAGATTGTGATGGCGAAGCCCCAGCCAAACCCAACACATGAGCAAAGTAGCCCCCATCAGACACCAAGGCATGACCAACGCAGAACAGGAACTGTAGCACACTGAACGGTCGTTTCAGCAGCCATGGATGCCGTCTGGCCCAGCAGACATAGCAAAGATAGTACTGCGGCAGGTCGGCAACCTGCCGTGACGTGCCCGCACGCGAACTGTTTCTCATGTTCTGGGTGCCTCCACTACCACCCCTTTCAGGCCCAATTCGTGGCCCGATCAGTATGTGATCGTCTTCTGAACATCGACACTTGTCCTCGCGAGCACCTCCGCGATCCTCTGCCCCGCGCGGCCATCGCCGTATATGGTCTCCGAGTCGTATCGCCCATGCTCGATCTGCCCCCTCACGGCATCCGCAATCGCGCCAGGCTCGTGCGCCACATCCACGACATTCCGTCCTCGGACCCTGAGGTTCTGGCGCGACCCAACGTTGACTGCGGGCGTCCCGATGAAACACCCCTCCCGCACAGCACTGCTGGAATTCCCGATCAAACACGCGCAGGAATCCATGAGGTGCACGTATACATCAATGGGCAGATTTATGAATACATGTAACCACTCCGGGCGTTCCCGTTCCCGGAACGCCCGGATACTCTTTGAGATATCGTCAGACCCGGCATCGATATTCGGCCAGATCATGATTGTGTTCATTTCCAGCCGCTGCAACGCTTTCAAGGTCGCGTCCATCTGGCTACGCGCCTGGCCATACTCGGTTGTTACAGGATGTTGAGAGACCAGCAGGAACGGCTCGTGAAGACCAAAGACGCCGCCCACCCCTTTGTGCTCCGCGAAGATCCGGTCCAACCCGGCACACCCCGCTCCCAGAATGCGTGCGACTTCATCGATTCTCGGACAACCGACAACATGGACGCTCTCAGGATCCTCGCCCATCCTGATAATGCGCTGCCCCGCGTCATCGTTGGCGGGGAAGTGCACATGCGCGAGTTTCGTCACGGCGTGTCGTACGCTCTCATCGATTGTGCCAGTCACCTCGCCGCCCATCGTGTGCACGAGCGGGATGTTCGTATATGCGGATGCAACCGCGGTTGCCATCGTCTCAAACCGGTCCCCGACGCTGACAACAAATGATGGTTTAAGGTTGGCAAAGATATTTGCCAGCTCAATCAACCCCAACCCCGTCGACTTCGCCATGGTCACCGGGTTCTCCCCCTCGACTATCATGTAGAATATACTGTCGACGGCAAACCCGTCCTGCCGGATCAGATCCACAACAGCCCCAAAGCGAGGCAGGAGCGCCGAGGCGCCAACAACCGTGACCAGTTCAAGATCGGGCCGTTCACGAATCGCCGACATGGCAGACTTTATGCTGCTGTAGTTGGCGCGACTCCCAATAACCACACATATCCTTTTCATGTTACCTCTTTCTGCCAACGCGCACGATAGCACCATCACCTACTTGAGTTGGTCGGGGGCAATCAACGAATCCCTCCGTATGAGGCATTTCGCGACACGCCCAACAATCCCAGCATACTCCGCGGCCGATATGCCTGTTCCCGGCTTCTTGAACGCCAGCATTGCGCGTTCAATCTTCGTTCCCGCGGGGATGTCCACACCGGCAACGACACTCTTCTCAAATATCTCCTTAACACCCCGCACCCGACCCAAATCGTCCTTGTCCACGTCGGCCGCCACCATCGCTTCAACTGCTCGTATCCCCTCCACCATCCGGGCGAACTCCTCGGGGGCCATCGAGTGCGCCGCATCGCTACCGTACATGCGGCGACTGAAAGTGAAGTGCTTCTCGATGATCCTGGCGCCAAGAGTGACGGCCGACAGCGCAGCATAGTCGGTGAGCGTATGGTCAGACAGGCCGACGGGCACCCCGTACCTCTTCTTCATATCCAGCATCACGTTCAGTCCAACACGCTCGTACGCACACGGATACTCGGTCGTGCATTGCAGAACACTCAACTCATCGCACGCCGACTTCAGGAACTCGACGGCGCGATCAAGCTCGGCCCACGAACTCATCCCTGAAGACAGAATGATGGGCTTGCCTGTACTGCACATACGTTCCAGAAGAGGCAGATTGGTCACCTCGCCGGATGGGACCTTGTATCGCGGTATATCGACGCGTTCCAAAAGGTCCACCGCCTCCAGAGAGAACGGCGATGACAGGAATTCCACCCCAAGACCCGCCGCCATCTCCTTCAGATGCAGCAACTGCGCCTCGCTGAAGGCAGTACGCCTGAAGTAATCGAACCGTGCTTCGGCCCCAAACCAGTCCGGCGCAGGGGCATCTGCCAGGGTCTCCGCCTCTGCGATGTGCGTCTGAAACTTCACTGCATCGGCTCCACACGTGGCGGCCGCCTCCAGCAGTTTCTGCGCATTCCCGAAACTCCCGTCATGTACGGATCCCACTTCCGCAATCACGAACACACTATCCTGATTTGCACTGACTCCTTTAGCGGTCATCTCACCCCCAAATCCACTGGGATCATCGAATCCCTCTGTCTATTCCAACACCCAATCCTCTGCATTTCGTCCGTGGTACCGGCACCACGTCTCCGCAAGAAAATACTCGAGCATGTCTGCGGCGTACCCCGGCCGATATGACGCCTCGTAGACACGCCTCCCCGCCCCGGCTATTCGACAAGACAACTCGGGATCATCGTGTACGCGCCTGAGCAGGGCAGCCAGCTCCTCGCCGGAGCTACCCAGAAGAACATTGCCCCCATGCGCAAGCTCAGCGATCCCCAACCTGTTTGCGCAGTGCGCAACGATCGGACAGCCAAACGCGAAGCCCTGGATGATGCGTACTCTCGACCCCGTGCGGGCCGGAACCGGCACAAACAAGACATCGCAATTGATGAACTCCTCGTCCGGCGGCGCAACCGGTCCAACGAGTTCAACACAGGCATGCGACTCCAGAACACGCCTGTAATCACTCCTGAGAGTCGTGTTCCTCCCAACAATACGAAGCCTGTAGTCGATCCCCGCAAAGTGCTTGTCCATGGCGGGCAGAACCTCATGTATCAACAGCGGAAGCTGGCTCTGATTCGAGGTGGAGTGCAGATGCCCCATGGCGAGGATCGTGAACGGCCCGGCGCCACTCTCGCGCCCGCCCCAGCGGCACTCCGCTTCCGGCTCGGCAACAGGGGTAGTCATGAAGGAAGCATTCTCAAGCCCGTGCCGAATCGCCCAATCGATATAGTGGTATCCCGCAAACAGAAGCAGATCCATATCCCTGAGTTCGCGCACCTCCGCCTTCTCCATCCGACGCACGAGAAAGGCGATCCGTGCCCTCTCAACGGCACGCGCCCACCAACCTCGGGACGCTCGGTCAGATATGAACTCCGCATGAGTCGCAAGATTCAGGTGATGCCCTTCGGCCAGGAAACCAACCTTCGGCACACCTTTCACAGGAGCACACAGATAGCAGGCCAGATGGGCGGCACAGACAACGATATCCGGTTGCAGCTCATCAACAACAGCCATGGTCCCGGGAGCAGAATAACAGTCCGGCAGGATTGCCCTGGAGTCATTTCGAAGGAATGCCAGCGCTGTGCCCAACCTGGACCTGGATCCACTCGGACCGACATACGGCACCAGCCGCACAGCCACACCCGACTCCTCCCATTTCCGGGCGAGACCTTCCGACCTCTCAACGCTCGCGTCGTGCTTGCCGGACACGGCGATGCACGTCGTACGGTGGCGTTTCCCAAACTCCTGCAGGAACGCCGACACCCAGTTGCCGCCCCCCCCGAAAGATCGGTCAGGAACGCCGCTCACTGCGAAAGCAACATGCATGGCCCATAATCCCTATTCGTTCTTACGCAGGACGTACAGCGAGTCCAGATACGAGACCTTTTCATATCCTGCATTGTTCAGCACGTGCTTGGTCACGACCTCGGCCGGGCCCGTATGGTAAGCGCCTTCCCCCGGCGGACGATCCAGCCACACATCGTGCATCGCAACTACCCCACCCTCTTTCACGAACGGCGTCCAATCGGAGAAGTCCCGCAGCACCGCTTCGTATGAGTGATCCCCATCAAGGAACAAGAAGTCGATGGGGGCCTGCCAGCTGGACACAAGATCATGACTATAGCCTTTCTGCACTACAATCCGATCGCTCACCCGGAAACGCTTCACATTCGTGCGGAACAGCCTTTCCAGATCCGGCTGCCTTGACCCAAACCTGGCCGCATACCGTTCCCGTGAACGCTCATCCCCGGCCGCATTGAACGGGTCGATGCAGTGTAGCCGTCCGCCGTCTCCGGCAGCCAACCCCTTTGCTATCACAATGCTGGATTTGCCTACCCATGACCCGATCTCCACGCACAGCGCACCGTCGCCAGAGACCTCGCCCGCAATCTTGTACAGCTCCCGTACATTCGAAGGCAGGAGAAATCCGTCGATCCGCTGACACCCGAAGACTCGATAGTACGGAAGACCGAGATTCCTGATGCCCCAAACCCAATCAGCGAGGGCCCGCCTGACACCTCTGGGAACGTAGGGCCTGACGAGCCCGCGCAAACCTGCAGCCAAGTCATTCACTTTCCTTCGCCCCCCGCTTCTCAAGCACTCACGACCGTTTGCGTGCAAGCACACTGATACCTGACTCCTGAACGTCCATGTGCTCGATCTCCAGGCCCTCCGTTTCGCACCACTGCAGGACCTCTTCACGTGTATGCCGATGGGCGTGCAGCGGATGATACCAGTCGAAGTTCGTTATCACGTTGGATTCCCAATCCATCGTATCGTTCCAATAGCACTTGAACACATTCCAGTAGATGAACCGCTGAACATCCTGCGGCCCTGCTTCAATGCCAAGAAGAGGGACGGCTTCGGGAACATCAACGACAACATTCAGATCAGAAAGCGCCTTTCCAAGCCTTGTCATAGATTCCGCGAACTTCAGGCACTCGTCCGGCGACATCCGGACAGTCCGTTCCCTGATGTAGTCGTCACAGAACTCCCTGATAGGCCCTTTCACCCTGTATACATAGAAGGCAATGTGCCCGCCCGTGGCCAGGTGAGACAGAAGAGCGCGCAGCCCTGCATAGGTATCGGGGGTATGGTGCAGGACCTGGTCGCAAGCGATGAAGTCAAACATTCCTTGAGGGAAGGGCAACCTCATCAGGTCCGCCTGAAGCAGATGGACGTTGTCACGACCTGCAAGATCACGGTAGGCCAGACGAATCCCAGAACTAATGTCAACGCCGAACACTTCGGCCGTACCCGCAGATGCATACATCTCAGCGTCCCTGCCATGGGCAGTTCCGGCATCCAGGACCATCTTCTTCGACGCCAGGAAGACTCCCAACGCCTCCCTCGTCCCGAAGCCATACCGGTCCAGGTACCACTGAACGTAGTGGGACTGCGTGTTCTCGCGGTAGTTCTTCGCATAATCCCATTTCCACGAGAAACTATCTACCGTGTCCTTCTGCTCGCGCTGCATCTCCGACCCAGCCACAAACGACGGTATGCCGTCCTGGATGGAATACTCTCGGCCCGAAACGGATCTCAAGGTACCACTGAGCACCTCATCGCTTTCCTCGGTCGTCATCAACGCGAAGCGCTCACTTGTTCCGTGCTCGCACAAGTAGTCAACCAGTCGTCTTTTCATTTCCCCTCTCCGTTGCTGTCTCTTATCGAACCAGGAGATCCTGCACAATCTTCACCGTTATTCCCCCATCCCTGCAAATCGCGTCACGTTCACGTGACAGCCTCTCAGCCAGTTTCCGGCTCGACCCCGCGTGGGTTGGATCAACGGTAGACCGCGGCGCACGAGCCTTCCTTATCGCCTTCACCAACCAGTTCGGCAGACAACGCTTCACGTGTTTCCTGAACCGTGCCTGCGGTGAATTCTCCAGACTCCAGGGATCCCATCCCATGTGTGAACTGGCCGGAGGCACCTGAGACACTCGCCATTCATCCAGAACAGGAATGCGCAGCGGCGATTCGCCGGCAGCGTCCTCCCTTTGTAGAGCCTCGTGACACAACTCTTCATACCGCTCCATCATGTGTCCTTCGCGATGCCATATTGGGCCACGCCGGACATGACGAGACGTATCGAAGTACTCTTGATACGGAGCTATGCACGCTTCACGTTCCCTGAGGACCCTTACGTCGTCACCCGATAGAGGGGCGAGTATGAGTTCGTCTCCCCGACCTTTGCCGGTCCCCGAGGATGGCCGATCCACCTCGCGCCCCACGGACAGTTCATCGGCCGAGCTTTTCGTGGCAATCCAGGGCAGCACGCCCACCGTCGGATCAAACTGGAAATAGAGGCGATAACCGCGTTCCATCCAGTATGCGGAATTGGCAGGCAGATCATCACCGTGTGCACATATGAAACGGTAGTCCGGATGATCTCGGAGCACCGCCAGGTTCCAGATCCCGGTCGTCGTGAATCCCCTATTCGTACGGTAAGCGTTGGCCGGCGCAACGAACTCACACGATCTGTCGTAGCAGTGCACGCGTCGGAAGAAGAGGGGCTGAAGCTGTACGGCGTCCGGACAAGTGCTGAACACCTGATCTATGTACTCAGGATAGTCATCTTTGCGCCACAGGAATTGCTCGTCATCCTCAAAAAAGAAGCAGTAGTCATAGCCTTCGGCCAGCGCCTTCTCCAGGCCGAGCCGCATGTTGTTGTAGAATCCGCCGTAATCTCGACCAACGCGCCGATCACGAATGCAGTAGTCCCATTTCGGGCTCTTCGCGAGGTCCCACAGGAACTCACCGACCTCCGGCCCCGGGCTTCCGTCATCGATCACGAACCGTTCCCCCCATGGAAAGAACCGATCAATCGACCGAACGGCATTCCTCAGAAACTCAACACGATCATACGTGAACAGACAAATCAGGATTCGTTTCGTCATGGCTCTACAGTTACACGCCCGCAGTAGTGACGTCACTATGCGAAAGACCCAACTGCCGCAAGCATTCCCCAAGCAGTATATGGTTCCATTCCCGGCGATCAAAGGTGTGCTTGTTGAACAGCCACTGATTGGCAGGGGTGGGCAACCCATGCTTGATCTTGCGGCGCACTATCCCAAGATCATCTCCAACCAAACGTCTCAGCGCCCTCCGCACAACCCACTTCCCTTGCCCATCCCGCCATCTCAGGTTGTCCGCGAGCCGGGCCGAGAACTCGATCAGTCGATAATCCAGGTAGGGATTGCGGACCTCTATCGAGTTCGCCATGCTCATGCGATCAGCCATTGTCAATAGCGGCTGAAGAAATACTGAGGCCTCAACACGACGTAGATTCCTGCTCAGTGACGCATCATCATCCCAGATGTGGCCCAGGAAATCCACCAGGGCAGGGACCCCGCCCAGTCCACGCCTCGTCGCCATTCTGCAGAACCGCGCGAGACCCGAGCCGAAATACTTGCTACACAGAGGCCCATACGGCCCACGCAGATCATCAGCGATGCGATCGTCCTCCGCGAGCAGAAGCTCGTTGCGAAAATAGCCATTGAACAGCTCGTCGGCTCCTTCACCTGAGATGGCAACAACGAACCCGTCCTGGCGCATCTGTCTGGCGAGACAGAAGAGCGGATAGACACTGAAGCTCCCCACAGGGTATTCGATATGGCGAGCGACCTCCGGCAGGGTCGCCAGGAAATCCTCCCGGGAAGGAACCACGATCCTGGCGTCGAACCCTAGGTCAGCCGCGAATTCTTTGACCAACGAGGACTCGTCAATAGTCTCCCTGAATTCCTCGAACTGAACAGTGTAAGTGATATCGCATCCCAACACCGCCTGTATCAGACTGGAATCTGTGCCGCCGGACAGAAAGACGGTGACAGGGACATCCGCGGCCAGACGAAGCCTGCATGCATCCTCGAACAACGCCAGGAACCCGTCAACCGCCTCGTCCTCCTCGTGGATATCGGCGGCACCATCAGGCAGGTGCCACCATGTCTGAAGAGTCAGCCTGTTGCTCTCGGGACTATACTTGAGGAACTCACCCGGTTTCAGACTTCTGATGCTCTGGAACGGCGTGTATTCGTCGAAGTAGAACTCAAGATTTTCACATATCTGCACTTCCATGAAGTCCAGCTTGCGGAAGCATTTCAGTTCCGATGCAAACGCGAACTGCCCCCCCGCATGTGTATAGAACACGGGCTTCTTGCCTATACGGTCTCGCGCGATGAAAAGTTCGCCGCCCGACCAAATAGCCAACGCAAACATTCCGTTGAACCTATCCAGACACCGCTCGCCCCACTCCAGATACGCATACAATGCCACTTCTGTGTCTGTCTGCGTCTCAAAATCGTACCCGATGGTCTCAAGATCACTCCTGAGTTCACGCCAGTTATAGATCTCACCGTTGAAAACGACTGTGGCCCCGTTCCTGGTCATTGGCGTGGGGACATTCCCTTTATACACAACATTGAGACGCGTCTGCCCCAGCATGAACGGCGCCTGCGCCCCCGAACTGACCATAGTTCTGCCCTGTTGATCCGGCCCCCTGTGCAGGAGAAGTCCCTCCGGGTCATCACACAACAGTTCCGGATTACCGCCAAATATGCCACACATACCTTACTCCTCCCTGTCGCCTGCACCCGGCCATACTATCCCCTGCTCAGCCGACAGTTTCGCGAAGAGACTACCGGGTTCGTTGAGCTCGGTAATACTCCCGACCTCTACCGACTTGCCGTTGTCAATGACCACGATCCGATCACAGCCCTTCAACGTGGAGAGCCTGTGTGCCACCATCACCACAGTCAGATCTCGCGGCAGATTGTCGATCGCCTTCAGGACTTCGGCTTCTGATATGCTGTCCAGAGAACTCGTTGCCTCGTCGAATACCAGGATACGGCGGCGATTCGCAAGAGCGCGCGCGATGGCAATCCGTTGCCGCTGCCCGCCGGAAAGCCTGACGCCTCGATCACCCACAACCGTAGCGAATCCCTCCGGGAGCTCCCGAACGAATTCCTCCGCCATCGCCAGGCGAGCAGCGGAGACCACCTCGACATCCGTCAGAGATTCATCGCCGAACCGGATGTTCTCCGCGACCGTCGCGTTCAACATCATGCTGTCCTGCGGAACGACACCGAACAGCCCACGCCACGTTTTCAGGACGAATTCCGTGATAGGCACCCCGTCCACCTCAATCACACCTGATTCCGGGTCGACTATCCTGAGCAAAAGATCGATCACTGTCGATTTGCCTGACCCTGATGGGCCCACAATCCCTATTCGGTGCCCTTTCTCGAGAAAGAAGTTCACCCCTCGAATACCGAATTCGGAATCGGCATCGTATGAGAACGAGACATCATTGAACGCGATCGAATTCTCGAAGACAACCCCATCACGAACACCATCCAGAATCGTGCGGTCCTCCACCCGGCCAAGGAAATCGAGTATCTCCAAAGTCGCCGGGTAAGTAACTGCGATTTGAGCGCGAACCTGAAGGACTGAACTCGCATAGCTGAGCATCCGCACGGTCACAACGAAGAATGTCACATAGACAAACGTCATCCGGCGATCGGTCCCGTATAGAAAGCAAAACAGGAGCAGTACAGCCGCGGCAGAAAGCATCGCCACGGCTTCCACGGCTGCAGGCGTTACGACTTGGAGGATCGACTTGCGTCTCAGGATGGCGTTCAGGGATGAGAACGCGGCATGAATCCTTCGGCTGAAATGGCCGTCTCGAGCAAAGAGCACCACCGACTTGAAGCTGGCAAGTGTATCCAGAGAATGGAAATTGACCCGTTTGACTTGGTTCTTCTGCGCGACCCCCACCTCCCGTATCTCGCTGTAGAGCCTCCTCAGACCAACGCCTATCGCAGCATAAAGACAAAGCGAAGCCACCGTGACCCGCCAGCTCAACACAGCGCACGTGGCCAACAGCAGGAACACCCCGATGAATCGCGGAAGCGGTATCATGAAGGAGTTCAGCATCTCACCGACATTGTTACTGTGCGGTCCCAGGTAAGTGTGCAGATGCGCCATCTTGTACTTCTGAAACGCCAGAAGATCCATTGAGAATATCTTCTTCAGAATGTCCTCCTTGATCCGAAGATTGACGCGCATGTGCAGTTTCGTAGTGACCACGGCATAACCCACTCCCGCAGCGAATTTGAGACACGCTACACAGACCAATCCAGCCGCGATCACGAACATCTGCCGAGCGGCGCCCAGGTCCAGCCAGAACCTCTGCCAGGCTCCCACGTGGCCAGGGAGGGCAGGAACAGCCTCGTGCCCCGCCAGCACAGACAACAGGGGTACCACCATCCCAACGGAAACGAGATCCATCGCAGCCACCACGGCAGCCAACGCCAGTACCCCCACTACCAGCTTCCGCTCAGAAACGACATAGCCAAAAAGGAATCTTCTCATCGGATCGTGCTCATTGGTAGTAGAACCAAGAACAACATAGTTCTAGTTCGTTCCTGTCCCAACAGGCCCTCAGCGCTCTGCAACCATCGCGCTACACAGCCATAGTAAGAATTCTCAAGGATTCGAAGCCCGTGATTGCCCATGACTTCCCTCATCCCGGTGAGGGTCATCTCATGACGGACCTGTCCCCGGTATGCCGGCCGCCGTGTCAGGAAGAACTTCATCCGCTCGTAGTTGCGATACAGGCTCCGCCGGTTCGGGACGGAAACAAGCAGGCGACCCGAAGCCTTCAGCAGGGACGCCAAACTCATGACGCAGGCATCAAGATCATCGACATACTCCAGCACACTGGAGCAGAGCACAATATCTGCAGGTGGAAACATGGATGTGTCGGCAAACGGCAGGCTTGCCTCATGAAAGGTAACGTTCCGCCACCCATCCCTCTTCAGGCGGTCCCGACACAACGACAACATTTTCACCGATGAATCCACACCGTATACCCTTGCGCCCTTACTCGCAGCATAGAACGAAAAGACACCGGGACCACACCCAACATCCACGCACACTTTCCCGGCCGCATCGGACAGGCACCGGTCTATCGCGCCGGTCCACACCGCCTTTCGATCCTGGAAGTTCGGATCCGTCTCATAGGATCTCGCGAATGCCTCCGCTTCCCGATCGAACAGATCTCGGACTTCGTCGTGCTGCACCGTACTCACACCATGCCCCCGGAAGTCTCCACCTTCGCTATGGCCGTCTCGACCTGCAATGCTACCTCCGTCGCCTGAACCTGCTCCCACAACGGTATCGGCCAGTCGCCGCCCTTCCGGATCGTGTTCCCGAAGGCTGCAAGCTCCTCGTCATGACCCTTCTGCTGAGTCTTGGTCCTTAGCCCCTCAACGTCCGAGCCGTGTACCAGCAGTTCTCTGTAGTCCCTGAGCTCGATGACCTTGCCGTCCACAAAGACTTCCATCTGTTCCTTCGGGTAGCCGCTGTTCCCAAGCGCAGTGTAGGTCAGTGTCCCCACGGACCCGTCATCAAAGGTCAGCGTGGCCACGAAGTTGTCAGTACGGCCGTAATAGTCGGTGGCCGGCCGTATCGACTTGGCGTCGATATCAACCATCTTCGCACCCGTCAGGAATGTGAAGAGATCGTAGATGTGGCATGCCTCGCCAAGGTTCCGTCCCCCGCCTTCCTTGCCGTGCACCCAGTTGTCGGCGGGCATGTGCCCGGCGTTCATGCGGTAGACCATGATCGCGGGATTGGATCGATCGCGCATGAGTCCCCTGATCCGCTGTGCAAAAGGGGAAAAGCGACGGTTGAAGCCGGTGAGCAGCACGGGACCCCAGGTCCCCGCATCTTTCCCGGCGTAGAAGCCGGATATCCTGCCAAGCTCATCGGCGGTCAACGCCAGCGGCTTCTCCACAAACACGTGCTTGCCGGCCTCGAGCGCATCGCTCACCATTGACGCGTGCAGGTTATGCCTGGTACAGATCAGCACCGCGTCGATGTCTTTGTCATCCAACACCTGACGATAGTCAGTGGCCGAATACTCCGCCCCGAACTGTTTTGTCGCCGCCGCGGCAACCGGTCCCGAGGAATCGACCACTGCCCGCAGATGGAACACACTCCGCAGCCTCGACAGATTGGGCAGATGCGTCGCCTGCGCAAAGGCGCCGGCCCCCACCAATGCCACGCGGACGGCGCCCTTCCCGCCGCCACGCGCCTTCGGGTTCGGGATTCTCCTTTCCCGGGGCACTTCCCGCTCGCCATATGACAGAAGCACCAGAAGCGGCCTGGGTCCGTCCGGCTGCTCCAGCGACTCATACGCCTCACCGGCCCGGTCAACGGGATACGAGAACTCCACCAGGCTTTCGATATCCACCCGCCCTTCATCTACCAGGCGCAAGTACTCGGCCATGTTCCGGTTCTCGGTCCACCGCACATGGGAGACCGGGTAGTCCAGCCCTTCTTCCTCGTAGTTGCGATCGTACCGGCCCGGGCCGTAGGAGGTAGACACCAGGAAATCGAGCTCTTTCTTGTAGAAGTCCTCCCGGTTCAGATCCAGCCCTACGTCACCGACCAGCACCACGCGTCCTTTCTTGCGGCACATCTGGAATGCACTCGACGCGACTTCGTCCGAACTCGTCGCAGCGGTGATGATGACCCCGTCCGCGCCCACCCCGTCAGTCAGGCGCGCCGTCTGAGCCACGTCGCCTTCGTCCCCGGCAAGCGCCAGGTCCATGCCCAGCTCCTTCGCTTTCTCGATACTACCAGGATCCATGTCCGTACCGATCACGCGACACCCATTGGCCCTGAGGAGCTGGACAGTGAGTTGCCCCAGTATGCCCAGGCCTATCACGACAAAAGTCTCGCCGAGTGTCGGCGATGCGCGACGAACTCCCTGCATCGCGATCGCGCCAAGCGTCACCGTGCTCGCGGCCGGGAAGTCCACCCCCTCAGGAATGGGCACGGCCAGGTTCGGGGGCACGCAGATGATCTCGGCATGGTATGCGAACCGGGCGCCGGCACATGCAACCCGGTCACCGACCTCGAAGCCCTCTACCCCTTTACCGACTTCGATCACCGTCCCCGCAGCCGAGTAGCCGGTGGGTGTCGCGGCCGTGAGCTTGCCCTTGACCAGGCTTCCGGTACGGGCCAGCCCCTGCTTCGAGGCGAGCTCCAGCACCTGCTTGACCCGATGTGGCTGCCGAACAACCCGCTGCCACAGCGGAGTACCGCTGGCCTTCACGCCGCTCATTTCCGTGCCCACGGAAATGCACGACTGCCGCACCTGCGCCAGAAGCCGCCCCGCCTCACAGACCGGCGCCGGTACATCCTCGACAATTGCCTTGCCCTGTCTAATGAGTACTTGTTTCATATGCACCAACCAGCGTGATTTCTCAGTTGAGAGTTGAACATTGAGCGTTGGATGTTGAGCGTTATCTCCTTCCCTCTCTCAGACTTGCGCACATCTCCCAGCAGATAACTCTCAACATCCAACATCCAACGCTCAACGCTCAAGTTGAGATGATCTGTCAGACATCCTGTTAGCGGCTTAATCAGAAAGAGCTGCGATGAAAAACAAGATGATTTGGGCATGATCGGACACGGTCAGCAGTGAAGGTGGCAGGTCGAAGGTGCAGGTGCAGCGGAAGGCGGAGTCATTATTGAGAGCGTGAGA
>Ga0272442_10003716_pt1 | contig 21280 bp, 21 predicted proteins | sample SSMForm2O_FD_200262 | JGI IMG/M metagenome (GOLD analysis project Ga0272442, IMG submission 200262) | Marine sediment archaeal communities from Little Sippewissett salt marsh, Falmouth, MA, United States - SSM-Form-2O | ecosystem: Environmental > Aquatic > Marine > Wetlands > Sediment ... | reverse complement strand
AATCTGATATTTATCTCTTGGCTTTTCTTAATTCTATTAGCTGCGATTACGCCTGCCCAACCGATTATCAATTCAGCAGGAAGAACTATGGGATGCAGTTTAAAATCCTAGCTTCTAATATCGATTGCGACACTTTGGAGATCATCGATAATGCTATTGTCGAAAGTGATTCTATCAAGGTAGGAATATTTGCCTTATATACGCCCGACTTTGCGGTCAAGAACGATCTTCCGGAGGGGATCGATTTCAATCCGGATGTATTCAGGACCGCATACAGGCAAGCTAAAGTTCTTGCTATCAGTTGTGATTATGTCTTGATGCTTTCCAATCTGGGTAAATTTATTGATCATGATATTGTAAACAATATTCCAGTTGATGTGGTTGTCAGTTTCGACTACCAGAAAAAAGAAAACGGTTACTTAGCTAATAAAAGGACTAGGTTTTACAGTATTGTAAGTGGAAATAAAAAATTTGGTAGATTGGAGTTTAGGTTAAGAAACGGTAGATCGGACTTTGTCTGGCAAGAAATAAATTATTAAATAATTTCCAAAAAAATGAGAAATGCTATCAGAGATTTTATCAGAACTCAGCAATCCAGAGGATTGTCAGTTCACACTCTCAAAGCTTATCAAAACGATCTGAATCAGTTTCATGATTTTCTCAGGAAATATTTTGAAGATGGAGTTGTGAACCTCAATGGAATCATAAAATTATATATTCGAGATTTTTTAAGAAATCTGAGTCAGGAAGGTAGGAGTAATCGTAGTCTAGCTCGGAAAACAACTACTATCCGAATTTTTTTCCAGTATTGCCAACAGAACGAGTTGATAAAAAACAACCCTGCTTTAACTTTGAAAACTCCTAAATTCGAAAAACACCTTCCCCGTCACTTCACTGAAAAAGAGATGAACGAATTACTTGATATTCCAGATAAAACTTCAAAATTCGGAATTAGGAATCACTCAATTCTGGAATTGATCTATTCTTGTGGTTTACGCATAAGTGAAGTTAGTAATCTAACTCTTTCCCAAATCGATATGAAGAATAAATTGGTCCGGATCAAAGGGAAAGGCAACAAGACACGAATCGTTCCGGTTGGGATAAGGGCGGTAAATGCCTTACATAATTATTTAAGGATCAGAAATCAGTTTGAAAGCCCAGAGAGTGGGGAAAACTTCTTTTTATCTAAAAGTGGTAAAAAACTTACACCCGACGAATTAAGGGAAATCCTGGATAGATACATCAGATTAGTAGCGAAGACAAAGGGTTATTCTCCCCATTCTATCAGACATTCCTTTGCTACTCATCTCCTTGCCCGTGGAGCTGACCTTAGGGCAGTTCAGGAAATGCTGGGTCACAGCAACCTTTCAACAACAGAAATCTATACTCATCTTTCGATGAAAGATTTAAAAGAAATATACAGACAGGCTCATCCCCGCAGTTCAAAAAAAGACTAGCAAAGATCAGAACATAATTTTGAATGTTTTTTTATGATTTCAAAAAAAATTAAAGAAAATTAAGGATAGGTTCTGATCTGGAGTTAATAATAAAGGAAAAACCCCCATCCTAAGATGGAGGTTTTCTAATATTCTGGTTTATCAGAACTTATTGTTTAATTATCACTTCCGTGATTGTAGCTTGATTGTTACTCTTAGGTTTATCTCTTTTATCTGTTTCCAAATTTTCTATCGTATGAACAACATCCATTCCGGAGATAACCTTTCCAAACACAGTATGTTTACCATTGAGCCAGCTACATCCTTCTTTCTTGGTAACGATAAAGAATTGAGAACCGTTTGTATCTGGACCGGAATTTGCCATGCAAATAGTCCCATAATCTACTGTCGCCAGTAGTTTTTCCATTATTATTGGTTGATTGTTATTTGCTTTTTCCTGATAATACTCAACCGTATGCTGTTTAATTGGTTCAGCACTATTTTTCTCAGCACATTCCTTATAAATGTTCATCAGGTCCTGATCTGGTTTTTCTCTGTTTTTCTTAAGGAAATCAATTACAATATTTCTGAGAATATAATCTGCAACCTCGTCCGAATTTATTTCTCCGCTTAATTCAATTTTCTCGGAGGGAAATTCATCTTCGAACCTGTAGCCCGGATTTCCAGAACCTGTACCTAAAGGGCATCCACCCTGGATCATAAAATCGGGGATAACTCGATGAAATATTAACTCATCGTAAAATGGTCTTGTTACCTTTTCACCGGTTTGGGGATCAGTCCATTCTTTTGTACCCTGAGCAAGTCCCACAAAATTTTCCACTGTTTTAGGCGAAATCTCATTGAAGAGCTCAAGTTCGATATCACCATAGTTTGTTTTCATTGTTACCATTGTGTTCTCTCCCACAACTGTTGTCGCGATCAAAATAAGTGCCGCGAGCAGAATAGTTTTTTTGATCATTTTTTTTACTCCTTTTATTTAGCTTTGTTATAATATTTCAATTTAGGATTACCATTATTGATCTCAACATAACTGTAATGATTTATCCAGTCACCGCTGTTGAGATATATCAGATTTTCAAAATTCAGGATCTTGGGATTGTGTGAATGTCCCATGACAACTATATCATAGTTTTGTTTATTTTTTTCAGCGAATCTTTCCAGTCCAATTTCTCTTTGTTTTGATAATCGGTCGGGGATTACTTTTTTCCGGCTTGATCTGGAAAGTTTTAGCCCCAGGTCAAGAGCAAAGTCTGGATGAAGTGTTCCAAACAACCACATAAAGAATTTTTTCCTGATCAAAAAACGATAGAATTTATAACGAAAATCATTGGTGGTGTATATGTCCCCGTGAGTGAAAAAAACCTTTTTAGAATCAGCATAGATAGAAAAGTGATCTTTATGGATCTCAATCCCAATATATCTGGTAAGAAAATCTTTGAACCAGAAATCATGGTTACCGGAAATATAAACAATTCTGCAACCTTTATCTTTGATATCAGCCAGGATTCGGAGAAGAGGAAAATATTGTTTTATTATAACTTTTTTCCATACGAACCAAAGATCAAAAATATCTCCATTAAGGATCAACAGATCAGCTTTGACAGCTTCCTTTTTGAGAAAACTGATAAAAAGCTCCTGATTTTCTTTATCAACTGCTTTATCGGTGTATTTGAGATGAATGTCTGATACAGCAATTATTTTCATGATAATTATCTGGTCATAAGATAATAAAAGAGATTGGTTCCCATTTTTAAAGCCAGATCCCTGATCTGCTGAGGATCATTATGCATATTGCTCCAACCGTCTGATATATTAGTTTCATATGTATACAACAGCATTATCCTGCCCTCTTCAGAAAAGATGGCAAATGCCTGTGGACGTTTATCATCGTGCTTATGGATCTTAGGGATACCATTGGGAAAATAATGAAAACAACGGAATAAATCGTGGTCGGAAGGAAGTTCCAGGAGTTGCTTTTCCGGAAATATCCTGGAAATCTCTCTGCGAATTGATTTGTCCAGCCCATAATCATCATCAATATAAAGAAAACCTCCTCTTAATAGATAAGAACGTAAATTAGCAACATCTTTATCAGAGAAACTAACGTTCCCATGACCTGTCATGAAAACAAAAGGATAGTCAAAAATCTCAGAATCTGATGGCTTTACAATTGCCTGCTCTTCATCAAGATTTGTTTTGAGGTTCGAGTTAAGATAGATAACCAGGTTGGGTATAGTATCAGCATCATTGTACCAATCACCGCCACCATCGTAATGAAGACGTGCTATCCTCACATTACCTGGAGCCAAAACAAACAAACAATGAAACAATATAAGTAATGCTAATCTTTTCATAATCAATATCTCAATCAGGTGGGAATAAATTAAAAGGGGCTAAATAGTGCAAGAAAAAAAATCTGGACACAATTTAAACAACATCTCTCTTGGAATAATATAAAATTAATGGGAGGATCATGAATTCACCGTTATTTGAAGAACTAAAATCAACCCAGGGCTTTTTTCTTATAGCCGGACCCTGTCTGGCTGAAAGTGAACAGTTGGTAATGAAGACAGCAGATTTTTTAACCAATCTGGCTGAATCAAGGAAGATCAATCTGATTTTTAAATCTTCTTATAAAAAAGCTAATCGGACTTCTATACACTCACCGGTTGGTCCTGGTCTTGAACTGGGATTGAAATATCTGGAAAAAGTTAAAACTACTTTTGCTCTACCCATTTTAACTGATGTTCACGAAACATCGGAGATCGCAGCTGTTTCGCAGCTGGTTGATGTAATCCAGATACCAGCTTTTTTATGTAGGCAAACTGATTTGATCGTTAAAGCAGGAAAAACCAATAGAATTGTTAATTTAAAGAAAGGTCAATTCATGGCTCCTGAAGATATGGTGATGGCCGCTGAGAAAGTTACCGAAACAGGTAATAAGAAGGTGCTTTTAACCGAAAGGGGAACATGTTTTGGTTATCACGATCTAGTTGTGGATTTTCGAAGCTTTGCGATCATGGCTAAATCTGGGTTCCCGGTCGTATTTGATGTAACTCATAGCCAACAACGACCTTCTTTGAGTAATGTATCCAAAGGTACTACCGATTATGCAGTTATGCTGACTCGAGCTGCTTTAGCTACCAAGCAGATCAAGGGATTATTCCTTGAGACTCATCCTGAGCCGGAGAAAGCTTTGAGTGATGCAACAACCCAGATTCGGTTAGATAATCTACCTGCTTTGCTTGATGAATTAAATAAATAAAGGGAATCTTATAATATCAATGAAAGATCTTACTAATATAAAGCTATTGATTCTTGATTGTGATGGTGTTTTGACGGATGGGAAGATATTTTATGATGATAACAAGCGAGAAACAAAAGCGTTTGATGCCAAAGATGGTCTTGGAATTAAGATGCTGGATTTTACAAAGATCATGATTGCTGTTATCACAGGTCGCAATTCAACTATCCTTGCCAGGAGATGCAGGGATCTCAAGATAAAATATTTATTCCAGGGAATTAAAAATAAGCGTAAGAAAGTGAGCGAATTATTGGAAGATTTAAATCTGGAGTGGGGAAATGTTGCTTATATGGGAGATGATTGGAACGATTTTTCTGCCATGCAAAAAGCCTATTTCAAGGCAGTACCAAAAGATGTTATGCCCGATCTCAAAGAAAAAGCTGATTTTATCAGCTCGAGAAAGGGTGGTTATGGTGCTGTAAGAGATTTGATCGAGTATATTCTGAAAAAACGGAATGAATATGATAAAACTGTTTCCAAACTTGTCTCATATCTGGATAGCCTTTAATCTAATCTTACTTTTGTTTTCTTGTACCCAAGAAGAAGTGCAAGAAAAGATTTTCATTGATGAAAGAATACCCGATGAAATAGCAGATTCTGTCTTCATAACATCGATAGATAAAAATGAACTTGAATATGAATTATATGCCATTCAAATAGAAAAATTTTATAATACTGGTGAAACTTTTGCTGATACTGTTTTTGTGAAAACATATGATGAGAGCGGGAACATTAAATCAACCCTTTATTGCGATCGGGCTAAGTTGGATGAAACCGTCAATAAACTAGAGGGAACCGGAAATGTTGTTGTGGAGAGCGAAAACGGGATTTTAAAAACTAACTACATCATCTGGGATCGGAACAGCAATAAAATATTTGCTAAGAAAGGGGTAACTTTGCTCAGAGGAGATAATATTCTCTACGGTCAGGAAATGGAGACCGACATTTATCTTAATCGGATAGAGATAATAAAAGTATCAGCAGAAGGTAAGGTGGATGAACAAGAGATTAATTGGTAGTATTTTGGTGTTTTGCTTGATCCTGGTAAATCTTTTAGTATCTGAGGAACTAAGACCCTACAAGCTGATCAATTCAGATAAACTTCTGGTTGAAAAAGGTGAATTAGAATATATTACTTTATTGATTGGAAACGTACATTTTTTCTATGGTGATACAGAATTCTTCTCAGATCAGGCTGAGATCTACGAAAAACAGAAACTTACTAAGATGATAGGAAATGTTGAGGTGTTGGATGACACTCTATTCTTATCAGCGGATATCATAGAATATCATAGAAATGAAGATGAGTTAAATCTAACAGGGAACGTAAAGATAGTAGAAACTCATATAGATTCCACTAAAAGGTATTATCAGGCTGATTCTGTAGGATATCTGAGAACAGATAAAACTATTCTTGCCGATAATAATGTGATAGTATTCGACGAACGGGAAAACCTGCGGGGAGAGTGTGGTCAACTGAGATATTATATGCAGGATAAGTATGGTTATCTCATAAAAGAACCCGCTATATTTATGTTAGATAAGGATTCCGTATCGGTCGCTGCTCAGAAAATAGAGTATTTCCAGGATTTCAGAAAGATTGCTGCCAGTTTTGATATCAAGGTTTTAGCTAAAGAATTCAGTATTAACAGTGATTTCCTATTATATTTTGAAGAGGATGATAAAGCAATTTTTCTGGGTAATCCGGAGTTCAATTCAGATTTTGCCAATGCTCGAGCCCGTGAATTCCAGCTATTTTTTGATGATAGAAACCTGATCCAGGCGGATCTTTATGATTCTTGCCGGGTGGATTTCAGAACCGAGGATAATACAGATAAAAAAAGCTGGGCTGAAGCAAATTACATGCGATTCGATTTTGATAATGGTGAATTGGAAAAATGTAACGCTATAAATAATGTGATTTCATATTTTCATCAGGATAAGACTCAGGATAGAGATTTCAGTGCTAATCATGTAAATGGTCAACAGCTAGTTATTGAAGTTGAAGATAACAAGATAACATTGATCAGGATGGAAAAAAGAATTCAGGGAAAATATAAATTTAGCAGTAAATAATTTCAGCCGACTTTTTGCTGCAATAACTTACAGTTTTATTGAAGCATAAATTATTCCAATTCAGATAATGAAGTTATTATTTTAATAACTATACCTTGACAAATAAAAGGTTTATTTATATTATTTATTTGTATGAATAACAGGATTACGACAGAGAAACTGGTAAAAATATATGGGAAAAGAAGGGTCGTAGATGAGGTCAGCATTGAGATAAATCAGGGGGAAATAATAGGTATCCTTGGTCCGAACGGAGCTGGAAAATCAACTACCTTTTACATGATCCTGGGTCTCATCAAGGCGAATGAAGGGTATGTGTATTTCAATGAGCGGGAAATAACTAAGTTACCAATGTTCAAAAGAGCTCAACTGGGAATTGGTTACCTGGCTCAAGATCCTTCGATCTTTCATAAGCTGACAGTGGAAGAAAATATCATGGCGATCCTGGAAACTTTAAAACTCAACAGTAAAGAGCGTAAACGAAAATTGGAACAACACCTGGAAGAACTTAACCTTAACAAGTTGGCTAAGCAAAAAGCCTACACATTATCTGGTGGAGAAAGAAGAAAACTTGAAATCACAAGATCTCTGGTAACCTCGCCTTCATTCATGTTGATGGATGAACCCTTCGCAGGAGTTGATCCTTTAGCTGTTGCGGATATCCAGGATATAATCAAAAAACTAAAAAAGAAAAACATCGGAATTTTGATCACAGATCATAATGTCCTGGAGACTTTGAAGATCACGGAAAGAGCATATATCATTTTCAATGGAGAGATCCTTCTTTCCGGAACATCCAGGGAGCTGGTAAATAATAAAAAAGCACGAGAAGTGTATTTGGGGGATAGATTTACTAACCCATTTGGTACCGAATATGAATCGAATTAGGCAAACACTTTCCCACAAACAGACCCAGAATTTACTACTTAAACCAAAGATGCTCCAATCTCTTGAAATGCTGGCGATGCCGATCCTAGAATTACAAACTCATCTCAAGCAGGAAATGATCACAAATCCCATGCTGGAATTAAAAGAGCTTAGGGATGAAGATGAAGAAGAACAAGAACAAGAGGACAAGAAAGAAAATAGTGATCAAGAGGAAAGATCTGGGGAAGATCTAGATGAAGAAAGCTCCGAGTATGAAAAAACACTGGAAGAAACCAAGGAGTTAAGTGAAATTCTTGATGCTTACAATGATTTTCATGGTGAGAATTACTCCAGAGCTCAAAGAACTGACGAAAAAGCTAATTTTGAGCAAATTATCCGAGCTGCTGAAGATCATGCAATTGAATTCATTTCTCAGCTTGAAAAACTTGGTCTCGATGAAAAAGAACTTGAATTTGCTAATGAATTAATTGACAGTACCAACGATTATGGTTTCCTCCCCACTCAATTCTCGGTTGCCAATCTTTCTGTTGAATTCGGGATCGAAGAATTTCGAGGTGAAGAGATTAGAGGGATGATCTTAAAGCTTGAACCTCGAGGAATAACTGCTCTGAATATTGAGGAATGTCTGATTGCTCAACTTGATGACTCCGAAGAAAATGTTCCTGTTATCCAACTTATTAAAGAAAATTTCGATGATCTGATCCATAAAAGATATAAAAAGATAGCTAATAAATTTGGTGTATGTATTTCTACAGTACTTCTCTGGCGGGACAGGATAGCTCATCTTGATCCTAAACCCGGATTGAGACTGCTTGGTAGCGAAAAAGACTATATAGTACCTGATGTTATCCTGAAGAAGATCGGTAATGAGTATGAGATCATCGTCAACGATTTCTATTTTCCAAGTATAAGAATGAGTAGGCGATATCGAAACATTCTTAAATTGGTTAAAAAAGATAAAAATGCAGTAGATTATGTCCGCAGTAAAATAAATTCGGCTAAATTCCTGATCAAATCTATTTATTTACGTAGCAGAACCCTGGAAAGGGTGACCAAAGCTATTATTAGAAATCAATATGATTTCTTTTACAAAAATACCGGGGTTCTTAAACCTTTGACCTATTCGGTGATAGCTGATGAAATCCAGGTTAATGAATCAACCATATCCCGGGTTGTAAGAAGCAAATACATAGATACACCTTTTGGGATTATGTGCCTGAAAGATTTTTTTTCCAGTAGAGCGGGGAAAGATGACAATTATAATTCCGTTTCACGGCAGAATGTTGAGACAAGGATTATTAAAATGATTGAACTTGAGGATAAACATCAACCATTGAGTGATCAAGATATAGCCGACAAGCTCAGAGAGGAGGGAATTAACGTTTCCCGCAGGGTTGTGGCCAAATACAGGAAAGCTAAAGGTATTTTAAACAGTCATCTCAGAAAAGCAATTATTTAAACCTGAAAGGAGTTTTTTTGCAGGAATATCAAGTAGCAATAATAGGGGGAGGTCCCGGTGGTTATGTATCAGGATTGAGATTGGGACAATATGGGATTAGTACCGTCGTTTTCGAGAAAGGACGATTGGGTGGTGTCTGTTTGAATTGGGGTTGCATTCCTACAAAATCATTAGTCAGAGTGGCAGAACTATATTTTGAAATGAAATCAGCTGAAAGATTCGGGATAAAAACCACCCAGACCGAAATTGATTTTCCTAAAGTCATCCAGCGAAAGGAACAGATTGTTGAGAAGCTGGTATCTGGAGTGGAATATATTTATAAAAAAAGAAAGCTTCCTCTGGTTAGGGCTGAGGTAAAAAAGATCAGAAAAGAAAAGGATCACTATGTTGTTTCAACAACAGATCAATCGTTCCTGATAAAATACGTAATTATAGCCTCAGGCTCCGTCCCCAAAGAGTTACCTGGTATCAAATTTGATAGAGAGAGCATCCTATCGTCGGAAGATGTTCTGAAGTTGGAAGAACTACCCGACAAGATGGTTATTATTGGTGGTGGTGTTATAGGATGCGAATATGCATCGATTTTCAACCAGTTCGGGGTTGAGATTGAAATCGTTGAATTTCTGCCGAACCTTATAAATAACGAAGATCAGGAGATATCAAGGAGATTGGCTTCTGCCCTTAAGAAACGAGGGATCAAGATCCATACCAGAAATACAGTTGTCAACATGAAAAAAAACAATAATAATATTGAGCTTGAGCTTTCTAACGGTAATAAAATAAAGACTAAGAAGGTTCTCCTGAGTGTTGGGAGAAAACCAGCTCTCGGAATTAAGTTTGAGCGTTGTGAATTAGGGACTGAAAACAATTTTATTCAGATTGATGAAAAGATGCGAACAAATCTTGATAATATTTTTGCCATTGGGGATGTAACTGGCAAACTAATGTTGGCTCATACCGCAAGTAAGCAAGGTTTGATTGTTGCCGATATCATTGATAATGAAATGAATGGAAACAACAGAAAGATTGTAAAACTCGATTATCATAATATTCCTCGCTGTACATTTACAAATCCTGAAATTGGAACGGTAGGCTTAACAGAAACACTAGCGAAAGCTGAATGTGGAGAAATCAGAGTCGGTAAGTTCATGTTTACAGCAAGTGGTAAAGCATTAGCTTTAGGTGATACTTATGGATTTGTAAAAACTGTTTCAGATAAAAAGGGAAGGATATTGGGAATTCATATTATTGGACCCCAAGCTACAGAATTGATCGCTTCTGGTGGGATTCTGCTTGGTTTGAAAGCAACTACCGAAGATATAAGAAAAGTAGTTTTTGCCCATCCGACTTTAGCAGAAGCAGTTATGGAATCAATAGAAGATGTGGAAAATCTGGCAATTCACAAATTATAAATTATGGAATATGTTAGAAAACCTTCCTGGTTGAAATCAAGTAAACTTGGAGCGAGAAAGACTGGTGAAATTCTCCGTAGTTTACGAAAGTACAATCTACATACTGTTTGTGAAAGTGCCAAATGCCCAAACCGGGGAGAATGTTTTGATCGTGGAACAGCCACCTTCATGATTCTGGGAGATATCTGTACAAGAAATTGCAGATTCTGTGCTCTGAAAACCGGAAAACCCCTAGATCCCGATCAGGAAGAACCTGAAAAAATAGCAAAATTAGCCCATGAATTATCTCTACAACATATAGTTGTAACAACTGTTACCAGAGACGACCTGCCTGATGGAGGTGCTGAACATTTTTGTAAAGTACTTACTGCGATCAAGAATCGTTGTGCAAAAAATGTCTCTGTGGAGTTTCTAATATCAGATTTGGGAGGTGATATAGAACAGATTGATAAGATCATTAAATCCAAACCGGATGTATTGAACCATAATGTGGAAACCATTTCCAGGCTTTATGCTGCGATTAGACCTGAAGCAGATTATTCACGGTCCCTACAGCTTCTAACCAGAGTAAAAATAGTAGATCCAAACATGCTTACTAAAAGTGGATTCATGCTTGGACTGGGGGAGACTGAGTCCGAAATTCTCGATCTGATGCGGGATCTTCGAGATGCAAAGGTTGATTTGTTGACCATAGGACAATACATGGCTCCCTCAAGATATCATTATCCTGTAAAATCTTATGTCCATCCAGATAAATTTGATTTTTACAAGCAAAAAGCCAGAGAAATGGGTTTTTTACTTGTTGAATCCGGTCCCCTGGTAAGAAGTTCTTACCGGGCAGAAAGAGTAAGAAAAATTTTGAGAAAGGGGTAAATTATGCAAATCACAATTACTGCTCGTCACTTTGATTTAACCAAGGCAATCAGAGATCATATCGAAGAAGCCACTGAGAAATTGGAGAAGTATTTTGATCATATCATCAATATCAATTATATACTTTCACTAGATAATTCCAGCAACAATGTTGAACTCATTCTTCATATTCCCAGAAGCAATCTCAAGAGCAATTCCAGTTCAAATGATATGTATTTGGCTATCGATGATGCCGTGGATAAAATGGAAAAACAGGTTAAAAAATTGAAAGACAAATGGACCGATCATCAGAAAAAGAAGAGCCTACACGATAGCAGCCAATTTGTTTATGCTAACCTGATAAAAAAAGGGCAGCAACGTGATACTGTTAAGATCAAAAGGATCCTGGCAGAAAGTATGTATGTTAAGGATGCAATAGATATATTTGAAGAGAGTGAAGATCCGTATTTTGTATTCAAGAACATAGAAACAGACCGAATAAATGTGCTGGTAAAAAGAGATGAAGAGCATTATAAATTAATCGAGCCTTAAATAAATAATTTGCTGCATATATCCAGGGGTAATTTATGAAGAAACTTACTGTAAAAGAGTTTTATAATAGTAACCGGGAAGAGTTTTCTTTGACATTGATTACTAAACCAGAAACCCTAGAGAATTTCATCACCAATCAATATATTCACAGACCCGGATTAGCTTTAACTGGTTACTTCGAGAGGTTTTCCTTCGAACGGGTGCAGGTATTGGGTGAGACTGAAATAAGTTATTTACAATCTCTTAAAGATGAAGAACTCTATGATCGATTCAAGGAATTGTTTGTTTTTAACATTCCTTGTTTTATTGTTGCCAAAGGTCTTTCCGTTCCCGAACAGATGGAATTTCTTGCTAATGATATGAATATTGCTATTCTGGTATCAAAACTTTCGACCGATAGGCTATATCATTCCCTTCGTAAATACCTTGAGGATGTATTTGCACCGACAAAGACAATTCACGGTACCTTGATTGATGTTTTTGGGGTCGGGATTTTATTGACAGGAAAAAGCGGGATTGGAAAAAGCGAATGTGCTTTGGATCTAGTTGAGAGAAGTCACCGTTTAATTACGGATGATGTTGTAAAGATCATTCTTCGGGATGACGTACTTATTGGTACATCGACAAATGATTACGGACATTTTATGGAAATCAGGGGAGTAGGTTTGGTCGATATAGAAAAAATGTTTGGTATTCAAGCTGTCAGGCTCCAGAAAAGGATAGATGTCCAGGTGGAACTCATGCCTTGGCAGGATAATCTTGATTACGAGCGAATCGGTTTAGGTGATAATTACGTTGATATTTTGGATGTCAAGATTCCAATAATATACCTTCCGATTTCCCCTGGTAAGAATGTTTCTGTAATAATTGAAGTAGTTGCAATGAACCATATCCTGAAAGTTTATGGTTATGATGCTGCTGAGATCTACACAAAAAGATTGCAGGAAGATATTCAGAAAAAAGCCCGGATCAGAAGTGCCTTGATTGACGATAAAGAATAGGTGAAGCGCAGCGGATTAGGAATGATAAAAAAAACTATAAAAGTAATAAATAAACTCGGGATGCATGCTCGACCAGCTACAATGATCGTAAAAGCAGCTGCGAAATATCGTTCCGAGTTCAAAATTCGCAAGGATGATATGGAGATCAATGGAAAAAGCATCATGGGAGTAATGACCCTGGCAGCAGAGTGTGGATCAACCCTTGAATTGATCGCGGATGGGGTCGATGAAGAATACTTGATCGAAGAAATAGCAGGTTTGTTCAGTTCCAAATTTGATGAGGATTGAGGGATCATCATGGAAAAATTGGCTGGTGTATCAGTTTCTGCTGGAATAGCTGTAGGAAAAGCGATGATTATCGACAGACCAAAGTTGGTAATCAAAAGACGCAAGATAGATGAATCAGCAATAGATGAGGAAAAAGAGAAATTCGAAACAAGTGTCAGAGCCATCTATAATGAACTGGAGAACCTGATTGAAATAACCCAGAATAGAGATAATCGAGATATCCTTAAAACTCAGAAAATTATTCTTAAAGATCCTGAATTTATCGCATCGATCAATAAAATGATCACCAAAAAATTGTATACAGTTGAATATGCTATCAAAAAGCATTTCAGTTCTGTCATTGAAATTTTCAACAATCTCGAAAATGAATATTTCACAGAGCGTTCCACAGACTACGAAGATGTAGCCTATCGGTTACTTAGCCACATACTGGATTTGAAGCAAGACCGTTACGATCAACTGGAAGAAGATTCAATCCTTATTACCATAAATATCACTCCCAGTGAAGTGACCAGAGTTTTTGAAAAGAATATTAAGGGTATTTGTCTGGAACAGGGCAGTAAAAACTCTCACAGTTCGATCATTGCTCGCTCCATGAATCTACCCACCCTTGTTAATGTACATGGACTTACAGAAAAGATTAGAAACGGTAACAAGGTGATCATCGATGGGAATAAAGGTCGTTTGATCATCAATCCCGATAAGGAAACCTTGGAAAAGTATATTCCACTTCTGGAAAAGGAAATTAGAAAAAAGGAAGAGCTCCTGACATTGATCGATAAGGAATGCATTACCAGAGATGGAAGAAAAATCAGCCTGCAAAGTAATATTGAAATACCTGAAGAACTTGATCAAGTTCTAAAATTTAAAAGTAAAGGCATAGGATTATTCAGAACGGAATTTCTTTTTATCGATAGAAAAGATTTACCCGGTGAAGATGAACAGTGTGAGATCTACAGAAAGATTTCAGAAGCTCTGAAGCCAGAATCCGTAGTGATCAGGACCATCGATGTTGGCGGTGATAAGTTATCACAACTGCTAAATATAGAGCACGAATTTAATCCAAACCTTGGAACCAGGGGAATCAGGATTTCCCTGAAACATATTCCTGTTTTTAAAACTCAGATCAAAGCAATACTCAGAGCAAGTTTGAACAAAAATATTAAAATGATGTTTCCTATGATCTCAACTGTAGGTGAGATTATAACTATCAAGGAGATCATTGCAGAATGTAAATCAGAATTGGATCAGGCAAAGATCGGATATGACAAGGATATTGAAATCGGAGCAATGATCGAGATTCCCTCTGCAGCTATAACATCCGATACAATAGCAGAAGAATGTGATTTTCTAAGTATTGGAACTAACGACCTGGTTCAATACACGCTTGCAGTAGACAGGGATAACGAATCGATAGAGTCGTACTATGTTCCTTATCATCCTTCGGTATTACGCTTGCTGAGACTTACTGTGGAGAATGGACACAAAAAGAACAGGAGTGTTAGTATTTGTGGGGAGATGGCTTCGGAGAAAACATATATTCCGCTTTTAATCGGGCTTGGTATTGATGAGTTCAGTGTTAGCCCCGGAAGATTATTAATGGTTAAAAATGAGATTATCAATTGTTCTTACGAAAAAGCTAAAAAAATAGCAGAAGAAGCCTTAAGTAAAAAAACCTATCTTGATGTTTTTAATATTATTAACCAAGAGGAAGATTGTTGATGCATATTCTAGATAATCTCGAAAAAATTGGAAAGATTGATCCTGAAGATATGTACCATAAAATAATCCATCTGCCTGAACAGGTAATGAAAGCTTACCATGAAGATACAGTTCGGATACCACCTCATCTTACTAAGATAAAAAAAAGTGATATTAAAAGAGTAGTTATGTGTGGAATGGGTGGATCCGCTATTGCTGGGGACATTGCTAAAGCAGCTTTTGGTAGAAAAATAGCTTTCGAAGTAATAAAGGATTATGAAATCCCATGGTTAGATAGAAATACTCTGGTTGTTGTAACAAGTTACTCTGGTGATACTGAAGAAACTTTAAGCTGTCTGATCCAGGCTGTAAAAAATACTGATCACATTGCTGCCATCACTTCCGGTGGTAAAATTGAACAAATTGTAGATGGTAAGTACAGGTGGGTGAAGGTTCCCGCTGGAAAACCTCCCAGAACAGCTATCGCTTATCTGTTTTTCTCAGCCATGAAAATACTTGAGGAATTCATGATTATTCCCGATCACTCAGAAACGGTTAAAGTGTTGATTGCTAACCTGGTCCAAAAAGCGGGTGCAATAGCTCAAGAAAACCCCCTGGAAAAAAATCTTGCTAAAAACACAGCTCTGGAGATCAAGGGTAAAATTCCAGTGATCTACGCGGAAGATCCACAATTGGAGCCAATAGCTTATCGTTGGAAATGTCAAATAAATGAAAATGCTAAACATCCTGCTTACAGCTTGACTTTCCCAGAAATGAATCACAACGAAATTGAAAGTTGGGAAAAACCGGATAATCCTGATAATATAATACCTGTCTTCATTCAGAGATTCAAACAGGAGCATAATTACAGAAAAAGGATAAATGCGGTTAAAACATTTTTCAAACAGATGAAAATCTCTTATCTGGAATTTTTCGTAGAAGGTGATAAATTGATCGAGCAGATCTTTTCCCTGATTTACTTAGGAGATATGGTAAGTTTCTATCTTGCAATTCTTAATGATGTTGATCCTACCAGAATCGATCTGATCAAAACTTTGAAAGAAAAAATCAAACAAAAAAAAAGGGAAAAGTAATTATGTTAAAAGGGAAATATTTGTTTACATCGGAATCCGTTACCGAAGGTCATCCAGATAAGATCGCTGATCAAATATCAGATGCTATTCTTGATGCTATTCTGTGTGATGATAAGAATGCTAGAGTAGCCTGTGAGACTTTTCTTACTACAGGCATGGCATTCGTGGGGGGTGAGATCACAACAAAATGTTATGTGGATATACCCAAAATCGTACGGGAAACATTAAAGGAAATCGGATACAATAATGCTGATTTCGGGATCGATTATCATACTGGGGCAGTTTTAACTTCCATTGACACACAATCTCCCGATATAGCCTTAGGAGTTGATAAATCAAAGGGGCATCCACAAGGGGCAGGTGATCAAGGTATGATGTTCGGTTATGCCTGTAATGAAACTCCCGAGTTTATGCCGATGACAATTTCTTTTGCCCATAAATTGGCAATGAGATTAGCAGAAATAAGGAAGAACAAGATCGTAGATTATTTGAGACCTGATGGTAAAACTCAGGTAACAGTTGAGTATTTCGATAAAAAGCCTGTGCGCATTGAAGCTATAGTAATATCAGCTCAACATAATCCTGATGTATCGCTAACTAAGATTAGAGAAGATATCATAAAACAGGTAATTAAATCTATAATTCCTAATGAAATGATAGATGCCCAGACTAAGATGTTTGTAAATCCCACAGGTAGATTTGTCTTGGGAGGTCCTCATGCCGATACTGGATTAACGGGAAGAAAAATAATAGTTGATACTTATGGTGGCAAAGGTAGTCATGGTGGAGGAGCTTTTTCCGGGAAAGACCCAAGTAAAGTAGATAGAAGTGCTTCCTATATGGCAAGATATGTTGCTAAAAATATAGTTGCAGCAGGTCTGGCACAAGAATGTGAAGTTCAATTTGCTTACGCCATCGGAGTAGCAGATCCGGTCTCTGTTATGGTCAGAACATTCGGGACAGGTAAAATTGAGGATAGTGAATTGATAAGGATAGTTCGCAGAATTTTTCCCTTATCCCCGGAAGGGATCATAAAATATCTAGATCTGAAGAGACCGATCTATAAAAAAACGGCTGCTTATGGGCATTTTGGTCGGGAATTAACTGAATTCACCTGGGAAAAAACTGATATGATCGAAAAACTCCGATCTGTGGTTGAGAAAGAAAAAAAATAATAGCAAAATTATGTTTGTCTGGTTCTGTTAACTATTCATCAAAAAATAAATATGATAATCTCACATAATCTGGATAAATAGATTGACCGTTCGAGATAGGATTTTTTTTTGGTAAAGCAAATCAGGAATCTGGTTTGCTTTATTTTTATCAGCTTACCAGCAGTTAGGATAGGTTTAGGGGGATATGTCTGAAAAATTAATGACTAAATTTCTTGGTAAGCAGCTCAATTCACCTTTGGTTTTACCTGCCGGTATAATGGATATGTCATATTCGGGATTGTTGCTCATGGACAAAATGGGTGCTGGAATGGTTACCAGTAAATCTTTGACTCTGGAATCCAGAGTAGGTCATAAGGGACCCGTTGTTGCCGAGTTCGAGGGAGGAATCCTGAATTGTATGGGATTGTGTAATCCTGGTATTGAAGAAGGATTGCGGGAAATTGATGATTTTAAGAAACGCTCCGATACACCTGTTATCGTGAGCGTTTTTGCTACCAATAGTAAAGATTTTACTGAACTGGCAAACCAAGTGAATCTAAGTAAGGCAGAATTCCTGGAATTGAACTTATCCTGCCCAAATGTATTTGACGAGTTTGGTATACCACTTTCAGCTTCTGCAACTCAGGTTTTCGAGATAGTCAATTCTGTTAAACAGATATCCCATAAACCGCTTATTGCTAAACTTTCTCCTAATGTTGTTAATATAGTTGAAATAGCTGAAAGTGCTGTTAATGCTGGTGCTGATGCTCTTTGTCTTATAAATACTCTGGGTCCCGGAATGCTGATAGATATCCGATTGAAAAAACCGGTCTTGTTCAATAGATTCGGTGGAGTATCAGGTCCATGCCTTAAACCCATAGCCTTAAAACTTATTTATGAAGTTTTTTCTATCATTGAAGTACCGATAATTGGTATGGGAGGTGTTGTTAGAGGTGATGATGTCATCGAAATGCTTATGGCTGGGGCAACAGTTGTTGGAATTGGAACTGGGATTTATTATAGAGGAACTGAGATATTCAGGAAAATTAATTCAGAACTACTTGCTTTTCTGAGAGAAGAAAACTATTCCAGTATCCAGGATTTACCAAAATTGGGAAAAATGTAAATATGTATCGAGGTTACACTTGAAAACCAGGAAGACTTTACCGATCAACAGAATTATAACTGAAACTAGGGAAATAAAAACTTATTTTTTCCATACCAAGTTGGAAGCAAAACCTGGGCAATTCGTGATGTTGACAGATTTGGATGGAGGTGAAAAACCCTTCTCAGTAGCTGATTGTTCAGAAAAAGGTTTTTATCTGACGATAAAAAAAGTTGGTGAATTCACAAAAAGGTTGTTCAAGCATGATCCAGGGGATCTGGTCTCGGTAAGAGGACCTTATGGCAAACCTTTTACTTTAAAGAGTGGAAAGGTGATGCTTATCGGTGGTGGTTATGGCACACCACCCCTGTATTTCCTTGCCAGAAAGCTTATTCCAAAAGGCGCTGAGATCACAGTTGTGAATGGAGCAAAGACCAAAACCGATTTACTTTTTTGTGATCGATTTAGGGATTTAAATCTAAGCTATCATCGCATTACCCAGGCTGGCTGCTTGGGACGTAAAGCAACCTCTGTGGAAATAGCTTCGGAACTGATGGAAAAAGAAAAATTTGATTTTATTTACGCTGCAGGACCAGAGTTGATGCTTAAAGCTGTTCAGAAAATAGTCGGAGACACCGATTACGAATTCCTGATGGAGAGATACATGAAATGCGGTGTTGGAATTTGTGGTAGTTGTACTGTTGATCCGCTTGGAATCAGGTTGTGTGTGGAAGGACCTGTATTGAAAAGAAACCAGGTAGAAAAACTTACCGAATTTGGTTTATATCACCGGGAAGCAGCAGGTAATAAGGTTTTGTATCAAGAGTAATTAGTAAAATGGGAAAAATACTAAAGAATGCTTTACTGGATAACAGGATCACAAATATCCTAATAAACGATGAAAGAATAGAGTATATAGGTGATAGAACTAAAATTTCTGAGGAGATAATCGATCTAGATGGAAAAACTGTGATACCCGGTTTAATAGATCCTCATGTTCATGTCCGTGATCTAAACCAGGCAGCTCTGGAAGATTGGTTATCGGTAAGTAGGGCTGCTCTCAAAGGTGGTGTTACAACCATTTTCGATATGCCCAATACTCAGCCACCAACTAATAGTGAAAATAGTCTGAAATTAAAAAGAGAAGCAGCTTCCAAAGCTATGATAGATTACAAATTCTATCTGGGAGCAACAGATAATAATCTTCCGGAACTGGAAAAAATACTTTCTCAACATCCGGATGATGTTTGTGGGATTAAGGTTTTTTTAGCTTCTTCTTCTGCTAATGAGACATTCAATGACCTTAATAAGCTAACCGAATTATTTAAAATTGCTCTGAAATATGATCTAATTGTTGCTGTTCATACAGAACTTCAGGACTGCCTGAACAGATGGCAAAAGGAGTATCCTCAAGAAATCATTAATCATTCTAAGATAAGGAATCGGCAGTGTGCAATCGAGGGGACAAAAAAAGTACTTGAAATTGCGTCTTCTGTTGGAAATAATATTTATTTAACTCATGTTAGCACCAAAGAGGAAATCGAATTGATCCGGGTGTATAAAAATAGCTGTCGGGTTATCTGTGAAGTTACACCCCATCATCTGTTCCTTGATGAGTCAATTCTTAGTGATATCGGTAACTTAGGGAAAGTGAATCCTCCGTTACGGACCATAGAGGATAATATTGCCCTTTGGAATGCGATCGATGATGGGTTGGTTGATCTCATTGGATCTGATCATGCGCCACATCTTATCTCTGATAAGAAAAAAGACTATTCTATTGCTCCTTCCGGATTTCCTGGCTTGGAGACAACTCTTTTAATGCTAATACGGGCAGTAGAATCAAATAAAATCTCTATGAACAAAATGATAAAACTAACTTCCCATAATCCAGCTGATATTTTTAAGCTTGAGGGCAAGGGAGAAATCAAAGAGGGATACATGGCTGATATTACTGTGTTGGATCTAGGGGGTGTAACCCGGATTGATCCAAAAAATTTCCGATCCAAAGCGAAATATTCTCCTTTTGAAGGATTTAAGGTAAATTGTTCCATAGAGATGACCATAAAATCAGGTGAAATAAAATTCAGGAGAGAAGAATGAATTTAAAGGATTTTATTCTTAAACTGGAAAAAATTGGGGCTGTTAAGTTCGGCAGATTTACATTGAAAAGCGGGGTCATCTCACCCTTTTATCTTGATCTGCGGGAAACAGTATCTGAACCTGAACTACTTAATTCTACTGCTGATTTACTGCTTCCAATTATCAAGGATCTCGATTTTGATCTCATAACTGGTATTCCATATACAGCCCTACCGGTTGCAACCCTGATCGCAGACAGGTTGAAAAAGCCTCTTATTTATATGCGAAAAGAAGAAAAGGTATATGGAACTGGTAAACAGATTATCGGAAGTTTCAAAAAAGGTGCTAAATGCCTTGTTATAGACGATTTAATTACCACAGGAGAAAGTAAGATCGAATCAGCAAAAGCATTGGAAAGGGAAGGATTGGTCGTTAAAGATTTTGTGGTTATGATAGATCGTAGTGCCAGAGGAGAATTTGAATTAATGCAGAAAGGCTATCATCTTCACAGCTTAATAAAACTTGATGAACTTGTTGAGATCTTGAGTCAGAATAATTCCATATCAACCCAGATGGCTAAAGAAGTGAAGTCTTTCACAACTTCTTTAACCCATTTAGAACCACAACATGGAGAATCCATAGATATCAATCCTCTAACAAAGCTTTTGAAAGAAAAGATAAATTCCAAGCAATCCAACTTGGTACTTTCACTGGATGTGGTTAGAAGCGAAGAATTTTTCCGGATTATCGATATGGTTGGATCTGAAATTGTGATGCTTAAAACCCATATTGATGTGATCGAAGATTTTGATGATAGATTTATCCCTCGACTTCAGGAATATGCTCGAAAACACGATT
>Ga0272442_10003714_pt1 | contig 21282 bp, 19 predicted proteins | sample SSMForm2O_FD_200262 | JGI IMG/M metagenome (GOLD analysis project Ga0272442, IMG submission 200262) | Marine sediment archaeal communities from Little Sippewissett salt marsh, Falmouth, MA, United States - SSM-Form-2O | ecosystem: Environmental > Aquatic > Marine > Wetlands > Sediment ... | reverse complement strand
AACATTTGAAAATTGTTACTTAATTGAGTTTTCTCAAAATGAGGCGAACTCTTTATTTGGTAATCCAGATGTTTTTTTGAAAATTTGGATTTCTGAGGAAGGTTTTTCACCAAAAGTAATAACCAAATCTTCAGGTCTAGAACTAACTCAAGAGTTAGAAGGCTATTATACAACAAAATAAAATAGATATAATTTTTACATTTTGGAATTTTTACAGATTAGTTTTAAATAATATTGATAATAAAGTATATCAGTAAATATTTGAAGGTTACAATTTAAGGTGAGAAAAATATGATGAATTTTTGTCCAAAATGTGGAATTAAATTAACAGAAAAATCAGCATTCTGTTCTAATTGTGGGTATAAACTAGAACTAGCCTATCATAATTTTGAAAAGCTAAATAAATCAGATGAAATAAATACTTTTGAAAAACAAATAGCATATAGATCAAATATTAACCAGAACCCTAATAATATGATAAATCCTCAAGCAAAATCTAGATGCAGTGAACCACAAAGATTTGTAAAAAAACCAAAATCAAGAAAAAAATTCTTGACTTGCGGTATAACAATAATTATTGTTTCAATGCTGATTTTAGCAAGTTTATTTATAGTTATTAATAGAAATGAAAATAAAGAGGAATCATTAAAAGTATCTAAATTACTAGAGGAAGAAGGACCAAAAGTAAGTCTGCACTCATTATCAGCAGGAACAGTTAGCTCAATTCCCAAAGAAGGTTATTCAGCAACATACGGTTTATACGATCAGAGTGGAATTTTTGGAGTTCCTAATCAGAGAATTGGTGAAATAAGAGAAGAAAATCTTGGTAAGACCAGCTTTAATGGTAAAGAATGTATTTTAGTTAAAACCTATGGAGATATTTCTATACCCATAAAAAATTTAATCCAAACATATAATGAAGTATCTAGTTATTCTTCTTCAAGCCCTTATTCAACTGATGACCAAGCAAATAATATGATTAATATGATCCCTGATGAACTTCCTTTTAATATTTATTCTGATTATTATGTAAAAGAAGAAGATAATACTCCAATATATATGGACTACAAAATTGATATGACTGAATATATGCAAATATTACAACAAATAAGTATGTCATATGGTTATAGCGAAGAAATGGACATTATCAACTCTGATGAACCAGTAATAATTGGTTACATAATCAATTGGAACAGAGAACTAGGCAAAGCAGATATGCAGTTTTATATGAGTGGTATATCAATGTTAAACATGAATGGAAATTTTAGTTTAAAATTTTCAGAAGAATATTGGGATTTGAATCCAAGTTTAGAAGAACTCTATGTTGGTTTTGAAAAGATTGTTGATTTTACCATGACTCTAAAGTTAGATGACTTTAATTTTGATTTCGGTAGTGATTATGGATATGAAGACGAGACAATGACTATAACTGATGATTTAAATGATTATACTCAAACCATTTCTACAACTATGGAAATAAATGTAATAGATCAAGAAAACGTAAAAGTTCCAGCAGGGATTTTTAATGATTGTTATATAATACAGATTAATCAGATTCAAAATAATGATTATGATTACTATGACACAATAACTTCAACATCATCAAGTTCTACTTCATCAATGAAAGTATGGCTAAATGAAAATGGTGTTATGCCTAAAGCAGAATACTCTTTAATGCAAGGTGCAGATATGGGAATGGGATCAAGTAATCAAATGCTTATTATAAAACTTGAGTCGTACAATAAATAAATTTTTTCATATTTTTTTATCTTTTGTTATTCCATTTTTTAGAAGAAAAATATTCTTTTTCAAATTTATTAGAATAATTTATTTCTTCTTCAATTAATGAGCCTTTTACTAGTTCAATATTGAACTCATCTTCAAAACCTTTTATCATATCTTCTATTAACTCATCAAAAATGACTTTTCTACCAACTATGTTTTTTAATGATGTAACACTCTGCTTAACATTTTTTATTAGTTTATCTTTCATTTTTTCATTGGGTACTTTTAAAATGGTAAACATTTTTTCAACATCTACATCTAGTAAAACAGTTCCATGTTGAAGTAAAGTATTATTTTGACGTGTCTGAGCATTACCTGAAATTTTTTTGTTATTATAAACAATGTCATTAATAGGCCTGTAAGCACATGTTACACCAAAATTTTCTAAGCCATACATTATTGCGCCACATATCCTTTTATAGCTTTCAAGAATGTTATCTGAAACTTCTGGATGATTCTCATCAATAATAATACTATATGTTAATTCATTTTCATGAAAAACAGCACCACCACCTGTTATACGGCGTACATAGTCAACACTATATTTTTTACAAGCCTCTAAGTCTACTTCGTCTTTTAAACTCTGAAAATATCCAATAGAGATAGCAGATGGATTCCAAGAATAAAATCTTACGGTAGGAGGTACTAATTTTTTACTATGAGCAAATAAAATAGCTTTATCAATAGCCATATTTATTGCTGCAGTATTTTCATTTGTTAGTAATAAACGCCATTTTTCTTTCATTTTAAACATAATAAAATACCTTGAGTTAGACCCTCAGCATTTATACCAATAAACTTGAAATTGTTATTTATAATGTCTTGATTTATTTTTTTTATTAAAATTTTTTCTTCAATTTTAGTATTTATTAAATGTTTTTCTAAAAATTCTATCGCCTCATTAGGATAAGCAAAAAAATCACCCATAATCTTAATTTTTTTTATAATTTTTTTTTCTTTATCATAATCTAAAGAAATTTTTACCAATTTCCCATCTGGGATTTTATATATAGATTTTGATTTCATTATAAAAAAAGTGATAAACTAGCTGCTTATAAATTTCATTCTATTTCAGATATCGCTTTATCAGCATGATATGAACTTCTTACAAGAGGACCTGATTCCACATATTTAAAACCAATATCAAGAGCAAATTGCTTGAATTTTTTAAACTCACTAGGTAAATAATACTTTATAATTTTTGCGTGATTTAAACTAGGTTGAAGATATTGACCTATTGTTAAAAAATCAACATTTGAATTTCTTAAATCTTTCATGGTTTTTATTATTTGTTCATCTGTTTCACCTAAACCAATCATAAAACCAGATTTAGAATATATGTTTTTATTGATAGTCTTAATTTTTTTTAAAAGATCCAAGCTTAAATTATAATTACCTTCTGGCCGAATTTCACAAAATAAATCTTCAACAACCTCTATATTATGATTTATAACATCAGGATTAGAATCTATAACTTTTTTCAAGGCGTTATAATCACCTTTAAAATCAGGAATTAAAACCTCTATTTTACAATTAGGATTTAACTTTCTTATCATTTTTACAGTTTTATAAAAAAAACTTGCTCCACCATCTTCTAGATCATCTCTAGTAACAGAGGTAATTACTACATAATTCAACCCAAGAATTCTAACACTCTTAGCAATTTCTTCTGGCTCATTTTTATTTAAGATTTTAGGTTTTCCATGTTTAACATTACAATATTTACAATTCCTAGTGCAAACATCACCTAGAATTAAAAAAACCGCTGTTTTATTATTAAAACATTCAGAAATATTTGGGCAATTTGCTTCTTCACAAATTGTATGAAGATTTGATTTACGAAGAATTTTTTTTATCTCTAAATAATCTCTTCCACCTTTCATCTTAACCTTTAACCAATCAGGATGCCTTCTCCCCATGAGTATCACACGCCCATAGTTACTCTTAGAAGGTCACGTAGACCAGGTGAAAAACCAAGAATTAAGATACCTATTTTTAAAAGATTTACAAGATTTATATGATCTTTGAGTTCATCTTTATATAAAATATCAAAAACATAAATTACTATTATTATTAATAAAAATTTTACAATTGGAAATAGAGGGCCCCATACTTCTAATAAAAAATTTGATGCAGGATGTTTTTCAGCGTAGTTAAGACCCATATTAAAAGGGTCTTTAATACTAATATAACTTGTTATACCATCCATCATATGACCAAATAATAAAGTTAAATTTAAGGGGTTTTTATAAACTGTAAAGTTTTTATTTTCTTTGTAAAAATACCCAATAAGATACACTAAGAATACAATTAAACTAATCAAAAAGGTTACTATCAGAAAAACATCAAAACGAACACCTGTTGTTTCACTCCAATTATTGCCAATAATCCAATTCAAAATCAGAAGAATAGAAGGAAGTAAAAAAATCATACCTCCAGAAAAAACTACTGAATTTACAGTTAAATATTTATTTTCATATTTTTTTTGTAAATAATAACCAAGAAAAACAAAAAACAATGCATAAATTGCTATTTGTAAATATATAAGAGGTGAAATAAACCAATATTCCCAAGGTTTATCAAAGAACCCCGTATCCTCTAATACTCTAGTTGTAGGCCCAAATAATATATAAGGCATTAAAGCAAGTGCAAATCGCCAGTCAATTTTTATTTCAAGCTTTTTTAAAAATAAATAAATAGCATATAATGCACAAATAAGTATAAATCCATATGTTATCTCAGATACAATTGTATACCCTTCGTAGGCTTTAACTCCATTGTAAGTTGCAACTCCATCTGATGCATCAGCTACAACAGGACCCCAGTAGTATTTCCATATCCAATTATCATAAAATAATGAAGGAAAAAAAACAATACCGATAATCAAAGCAATTAATATAATAGCTAGCAGGGATAATAGAAAATTTTTTGGGTTTTTCTTAATTAACTCATCAATTTTTTTCATTTTCAATGTATGAAAGGAAAAAATAATATATTAAGCCCTTGGTTTACATTTTTATTATGGAACGATTTACAAAATCAAAAACAATGGTATTTCCAAGAGAAATAATAGTTGGGCATAAGACCACATCTCAAATTGCAGATTTATGCAATAGAGTCAGCACAGGTAATTCTGTTTTAGTAGTAGCCGATAAAAAAACTAAGAAATTATCAGGTAATGAAATTACAAAAATTTTATCCAAGGCTAACTATAAAGTTAAAGAAAAAATTGTGTCTAGTGCCACAGTTGAAGAAGTAAATAGAGTTATTAAATACTCTGGGAAACATGACGTTGAAATATTAATAGGTGTAGGTGGAGGAAGCGTAATTGATATTACAAAACTTGCTGCCTATGATCTTAATAAACCATTTATAAGTGTCCCAACTTCGGCAGCACATGATGGTATAGCATCACCTAGAGCATCACTAAAACATAGAAAAGGATCGGTTTCAAAAACTGCCAAGTCACCAACAGCAATTCTTGCTGATACAGAGATAATAGCAAAAGCACCATACAAAATGTTAGCATCAGGCTGTGCAGATGTAATATCAAATATATCTGCAGTTATGGACTGGGAACTAGCACATAGATTAAAAGGAGAAGAATACAGTAGTCATGCCGCAGTTCTTGCAAAAACAGCAGCTGAAATGTTAATTGAAAATTCTGAAGATATTCGACCAGATACTGAAGAATCAGCTTGGCTAGGAGTTAAGGCAATGATAGTATCAGGTGTTGCTATGAGCGTAGCCGGGAATACAAGACCGGCATCAGGTTCAGAACATATGTTTTCACATATGCTTGATCATTTAGGACCAGGTATAATGTTAAAAGGAAAGAGAAATAAAAAACCCATGCACGGTGAACAATGTGGAGTAGGTGCAATAATGATGGTTTATTTACATGGTGGAGACTGGAAAATAATTAAAAAAACATTAAAAAGGATTGGGGCACCAACAACATCTGAGGAATTAGGAATATCAAAAAGAAAAATTGTAGAAGCACTAGTTAGAGCTCAAGAAATTCGTCCTGAGCGTTATACAATATTAGGTGAAAAAGGTTTAACACAAGATGCTGCAAAAAAACTTGCTAAAACAACTGGAGTAATATAAAAATGGCTTTAGTCACACTAATCGGTGAAAAACTCGCAAAAGAAGGAAATAAATTTATGTATTTAGGTCCTCAAAATGATTGTAAAAATTGTAAATTAAAAACAGTTTGTTTTAACTTAAGACCTGGGATATATTACCAAATCACAAAAGTTAGAGATAAAAAACATAATTGTAATATTCATGAAGGAAATGCGGTGGTGGTAGAAGTTAAAAAAATGCCAATAATTACTGCTATAGATACTAATTATTCTGAAGGAAAAAAAACAAAAATTGAGAAAAAAGAATGTAAAAACATTGGTTGTGAAAATTATAAATTATGCTATGGAATAAAAATTCAGAAAGATAAAGAATATACAATTGAAAAAATAATCGATAAAATTAATTGCCCTAATGGTTATAATTTAAACAAAGTTGAAATAACTGATTAATGGCATTTAACGTTATAAATCAAGCCATTAATATCAAAAAAATCATCATAAAAAGCTTTATTTTTATATTTTTTAGCAAAAACTCCAAATTTATCTGAAATTATATCTGCCCAATATGTAAGATTTAAATCTGAATTATTTTTACTAGTAATCTGGGCAAATCCTATACAAATAATAGATGTACCTGATTTTTCACAGTTCCAAGCTTCACCAATAAATTTAATTTCTTCAGAGTAATTATTAGAAAAATACTCAGTACCATTAAAAACAATGTATCTTGTTTTATGACCATTTTTTAATATTCTCTGACCATTATTTTCAGATTCCCTATTAATGCTAATATTCTGTTTTGAGGTTTCTTTAAAAATTGTTTCCTTGGTTTTTTCAATTAAATCATTCTCATCCATCATAAAAATTGTTTTCATTGTTGTAACTGTTAAATAAGCAGGATAACTAATGTTATCATTTCTATAAGTAAAACTATTCCAACTCTCCAATCCAAAAAATTTAGACCCTTGATCCCTCTCATTATGTTTTTCTATCCAATCATCACCTAAAACATTAGAAGGAACATAAGCAGAAATAAGATTTGTATTGCTAAATAAAATAGCAATAATAATTACAATAATAACAAAAATTGCCACAACTAAGTATATCTTGTTTTCTCTCAAACCACTACCAAATGACACATTATTAAGAAATATCCACATCTACATTAAACTAACGAAAAAAATTTAAAAAAAAGAAAAAAATATTATTTTTTTAAACCAGCTTCTTTTTTTAATAAATCTGCTTTATCTGTTTTTTCCCAATAAAAATCAGGTTCATCTCTACCAAAATGCCCATATGAAGCTGTTTTTTTAAAAATTGGTCTTCTCAAATTCAAAATATTAATAATTTTATCAGGTGTTAAAGGGAAAAAATCTCTTACTAACTTCTCAATTTTTTCAATTGGTATTTTATTTGTGTCGAAACAATTAATATTGATCGATACTGGTTCTGAAACGCCTATAGCATATGCAAATTGAATTTCACATTTTTTTGCCAATCCTGCTGCTACGATATTTTTAGCAATATATCTAGCTGCATAGGCTGCACTTCTATCGACCTTTGTTGGATCTTTACCTGAGAATGCTCCTCCTCCATGTCTTCCTATTCCGCCATAAGTATCAACAATTATTTTTCTACCTGTAAGACCTGCATCAGCATAAGGGCCACCTCTGATAAAAGCACCAGTTGGATTAACATGAAAAACAGTATCTTTATCGATCCATTTTTTACAAACTGGTTTAATAACTTTAGATATTATATCATCTCTAATTTTATCATAAGATATTCCACCTTCATGTTGTGTTGATACAACAATTGCTGTTGCTCTTACTGGTTTTCCTTTTTCATTGTATTCTATTGAAACTTGAGATTTCCCATCAGGTCTTAAATATGAAATTAAACCTTTTTTTCTTGTATCGGCTAATTTTTTTGTTAATTTATGAGCAAGTGATATAGGTAAAGGCATTAATTCTTTTGTTTCATTACAGGCATAACCATACATCATACCTTGATCCCCTGCACCTTGCTCTTTATGAAGTCCGTCACCTTCTGAAACACCTTGTGATATATCTGGGCTTTGTTCTGTTATTTGAACCCATACAGAACAAGTTTCCCATTCTATGCCAAATTCAGATTTAGTATAACCAATTTCTTTTATTGTATCTCTAACAACTTGAGGTATGTCAATGTATGCATTTGTTGTCATTTCACCAAATACCATTACTCCACCATTTTTGGTACCTGTTTCAATTGCTACTCTAGAATTTTTATCTTGCTTTAATGCTTCATCCAGAATTGCATCAGATATCAAATCACACATTTTATCTGGATGCCCTTCTGTAACTGATTCTGAACTTAATATATAATTTCCTTTTGACATAATACTTCACCAAGAAACTTTTGGTATTTCCCCCATTAAATAATGGAATTCCAGAAACTATATACTAGTTATTTAATTTTTTTGAAAAAAATAAGAAAAAAATATTAAAAAATAGGTTTATTCTTCGATTTTTTTGGTAGTATTCCACATTTCATCATTAAGACTATCATATATCGCTTCATCTGATATATCTTCTATTGTTAATTTATCTGATAAAACATTTCCAACTCTTTTATTTTCATCTCTAGAAAACTTTAATATTACATCTTTTCTAATTACCCAATAATGTGTTCTCCATTCACGTCCATCATAAAGAGTTGTTTCTTCTCTCTCTGTTGTAAGCATACCTTCTTCTTCCAGTATGTAAAATAACTGTCTATCCTCTGGATCTAACACATTATCTATTACTCTATCTTGGAATCCAAAAATATCCATTACAAATCCTGCATCTCTTCTTGCTTCTTCAATATCTATACCCACTCTATTTGCTATTGCTTTTGATAAATCATCAAGTGTTACAATATTCATAATAATATTACCTCTTCTTGCATTATTAACTCTAAATTTTAAGCATAAGTATTTTGTATGTTCTAGTATATATAGTTTTCGTCGTATAAATAAAAAAATAATGCTTAAAAAGACAGATATATAGAAAAAAGCTAATAAAAAATTTTAAATACCCCTAATCCGTAACCATGAAATGATGGAAGAAGAAAATATATCAAAGAAATTCTCAGGCGAATGGTTATTATTATTCAATGATGAAATAATAGATCATAGTACAAATGTTGAAGACATGTTAAGATTAGCTGAAGAAAAATATCCTTCTGAAAAATTTCCTGACGAAAAAATAAAAATAACAAAAGTATTAACTGGGGATGTTCGTTTACTTTAATAACATGACAACTCAAGAATTTATTTTTGACTATATTAGATATCCAATAATACCTGTAAAATTTTCTTTTAAAGATAAAAAAACACCAAACATTGAAGCTTTATTAGACTCAGGTGGAGACTTTATTGTTATCCCTATACCTATTGCTAAATACCTTGATTTAAAACTTAAAAAGGCAGGATCGGTAGATACTGCAGGGGGAGCGACCCCTTTATTTAAAGGAAAATTAGATATGAGCATCGGGTTAGGTGAAAAAACAGTGAATTATAAAAATATACAAATTCATGTTTCTACAAGAAATGATATACCTGTTTTAATTGGAAGGCAACCTGTTTTTGAAGATTATGAGATAATATTTAAGAAAAAACATAATCAATTAATTCTTAAAAAATAAACAAAATAATTATATAATCCCATAAATTATTTATATATGAATTGGTATAGCGGGTAGACTGTTTCAATATTATTTGCGATAGAGTGTACTATATTAACATAATAAATATAGGAAATAAAAAAATAAACAGAGTCCCGGTCCATTTTTATGGGCCTGTAGCTCAGCTAGGTAGAGCATCTGGCTTTTAACCAGGTGGCCAAGGGTTCGAATCCCTTCAGGCCCGCTGAGAAACTAAAGATTAGGGGGATAACCCATCATATGCCAAAAAAAAAGAAAACAGAAGGAAAACAAACATTTGAAATAATGAGTCATGATTTAGTTCCCGAACATATTATTATTTCTGATGAAGAAAAAAAAGAAGTATTTAAAAAATATGATATAACCTCTGATCAATTACCAAAGATTTTACATACAGATCCAGTGGTAGCATCCATTGGTGGAAAACCGGGGCAACTTATTAAAGTAGTACGAAAAAGTCGTACAGCAGATAAGTCTATTGCTTACAGATTAGTTGTTGAGAGTAATAAATAAATAGATAAATAGGTGTTTTAGGATGAGAAAACTTGTTGATACTTTTTATAAAGAGCGTAGTATTGTTAACCATCAGATTGCGTCATATAACGATTTTTTAGAACGAAGATTACAAAAAATTGTTGATAGCACTATGATTGGCCAAGAAGAAGAAATGAAAAAAGGTTATATATATCCTGAAATTGAAGGATATAAAATTAAATTTGGAAAAATATCTGTTGGTAAATCTGAGGTTAAAGAAGCAGATGGAACAGTTAGAAGATTAACACCTATGGAAGCTAGGCTTCGCGATTTAACTTATGAAGCTCCTATTTCTCTTGAATTTATACCAGTAAAAGATGAAGTTGAATATGATCCAGAAGAAGTTAGAATTGGTGAACTTCCGATAATGATTAAGTCAAAAGCATGTAATTTAAACAAGACTAAAGTTGAGGAATTTAAAGGTCATGAATTTTCAAATGAAGAATACAAAGTAGAACTAAGAAAGATGCAAGAAGATCCATTAGATCCTGGTGGTTATTTTATTAGTAATGGAACTGAACGTGTTTTAATAACTGTAGAAGACCTAGCTCCAAATAGAGTACTTGTTGAAAAAAGTAAAAGATATGGTAGAGACATTGAAGTTGCTAAAGTTTTTTCACAAAGAGAAGGATACCGTGCTTTAACTGTTGTTGAAAAGAAAAAAGATGGAATGTTAATGGTATCATTACCAACGACTTATGGTCAAATTCCATTAATGATTCTTCTAAGAGCCCTTGGTATGGAAAACGATGAAGAAATCGTCGATGTAATAAGTGTTGACCCAAACATGGAACCTTTTGTTCTGGCAAATATCGAAGAGTGCGCTAATGAATATGGAATAACTACAAAAGAGGAAGCTATTGCTTATCTTGGTAAAAAATTTGCAGGCGGTCAAGCAAAAGAATATCGTATTAAAAGAGTAGAAACTTTGATGGATAGAAATCTTTTACCTCACTTAGGTAATGATCAGAGTGATAGGCTTACAAAAGCTATTTTTATGGCCCGTATGGGAATGGCTGTTTTAGAACTTGCATTAGATAAAAGAGAACCAGATGATAAAGACCATTATGCAAATAAAAGATTAAAACTAGCTGGTGATCTTATGGAAGATCTTTTCCGTGTTGCTTTTACTGCTTTATGTAAGGATTTAAAATACCAAATTGAAAGGATCCATGCAAAAGGTAAAGAAATAAAAATTTCATCATCACTTCGTTCAGATGTATTAAGTCAACGTATACATCATGCTCTTGCAACAGGTAATTGGGTTGGAGGAAGAGCGGGCATATCACAGCTACTTGACAGAACAAGTAACCTTGCTGTATTAAGCCATTTAAGAAGAGTAACATCTCCTTTAACTAGATCTCAACCACATTTTGAAGCAAGAGATTTACATTCAACTCAATGGGGCAGACTTTGCCCAAATGAAACACCTGAAGGACCTAATTGTGGTCTTGTTAAAAATCTTGCATTAGCAGTTGAGATTTCTGAAGGATTTCCAGAAAAAGAAGTAGAAAATATTCTTAAAGATTTAGGTGCTAGAGATATAACAAAAAAATCAACAGGTACAAGAGTTTTTCTTAACGGTGACCTAATCGGTATGCATCCTGATGGTAAAGATTTAATAAAAAAGATTAGAGAACGAAGACGAAAGGGATTAATAAACAATGAAGTAAATGTTGCTTATTATGAAGACGAAAATGATGTAATTGTTAACTGTGATTGTGGAAGACTTAGAAGACCCCTTGTAATAGTTGAAAAAGGAAAATTATTATTTACAAAAAATTATCTTAGCGACATTCAAACTGGAAGAAAAAAATGGATCGACTTGATAAACGAAGGAATAATTGAATATATTGATGCAGAAGAAGAAGAGAATACATTAATAGCATTAAAAGAAGAAGACATCACACCAGATCATACACACATGGAAATGGATCCTATGTGCATACTTGGAATTGGTGCATCTCTTGTTCCATATCCTGAGCACAACTCCTCACCTAGAATAACTATGGGTGCAGGAATGGGTAAACAATCACTTGGTTTTGGTTCAGCAAACTATAGAATTAGACCCGATACTAGAGAACATCTAATGCATTATCCACAAGCTCCAATAGTTCAAACACACCCTGTTAAATATATTAAATTCGCAGAAAGACCTGCTGGTCAAAATTTCATAGTAGCAGTAGCGTCTTTTAAAGGATATAATATGGAAGATGCTCTTGTAATGAATAGAGCAAGTATAGAAAGAGGAATAGCAAGAAGCACATTTTTTAGAACATATAGCAGTGAAGAAAAAAGATATCCCGGTGGACAAGAAGACCATTTTGAAGTACCAGATCCAGATTGCCGTGGTGTAAGAAGCGAAGAAGCATATGTTAATTTAACAGAAGATGGTTTAATCTCACCAGAATGTGATGTAAGAGGGGGAGATGTATTAATTGGAAAGACTTCCCCACCAAGATTTCTTGAAGAACCAACTGATTTTTTAACACCACAGAAAAGAAGAGAAACATCAGTTACAGTACAACATGGCGAAGGTGGAACTGTGGACAAGGTTTTATTATCTGAATCTGTAAATGGTTCAAGAATGGTAAAAATCAAAGTTAGAGAAGAAAGAATACCTGAATATGGTGACAAATTTGCTAGTAAACACGGTCAAAAAGGAGTAGTTGGATTATTAGTTCCTCAAGAAAATATGCCATTTAATGAAAGTGGAATGACTCCTGACTTAGTAATAAATCCACATGCAATTCCTAGTCGTATGACTGTAGGTCACGTTCTTGAAATGATTGGTGGAAAAGTTGGATCATTAGATGCCAGAACTGTTGATGGAACTGCTTTTAGCGGCGAATCAGAAGATATTCTTAGGAAAAAATTAATTGAAAATGGTTTCAAACATCATGGTAAAGAACTATTATACAATGGTGAAACCGGTAAACCATTAGAATGTGACATTTTTGTTGGATGTATATATTATCAGAAACTTCATCATATGGTTGCAGGAAAAATTCATGCTCGTTCAAGAGGACCAGTTCAAATTTTAACACGACAACCTACTGAGGGTAGAGCAAGAGAAGGAGGGTTAAGATTTGGAGAAATGGAAAGAGACTGTTTGATTGGTCATGGAGCTTCTATGGTCATAAAAGATCGTTTACTTGATGAGTCCGATATTACTGTCAAATATATTTGTAACAATTGTGGACATGTAGCAATTATTGATAGACATGGTGGTTTAAGATGTTCGATATGTGGCGATAAAGCAGATATATATCCTATAGAGATGAGCTATGCATTTAAACTATTGATTGATGAACTAAAATCTCTTGTAATTGCTCCAAGAATAAAATTAGAGTCTTTAGTATGAGGTTTCTTAAAACTTGAAGGGTTAAATATGGAAAGAGGAAGAAGTATTACAAAAAAAATTGGAAGTATAAGTTTTTCATTATTATCACCTAATGAAATTAGGAAAATGAGTGCTACAAAAGTCATCACAGCAGATACATATGATGATGATGGTTTTCCTATTGCTATGGGTTTGATGGATCCACGCCTAGGTGTTATTGAACCTGGTTTAAGATGTAAAACATGTGGCCTTAGAGTTGGAAAAGATAAATGCCCAGGTCATTTTGGACATATTGATGTTGCGATGCCAGTAATACATGTAGGATTAATTAAATCCATTAGAGACTGTTTAAGATCTACATGTCGTGAATGTGGAAATTTATTACTAACAGATAAACAAAAAGAGGAATTTAGACAACTAATAAAGAAATACGAAAGTGAAGGAAGGGATACAACATATCTGTTTAAGCAAATTGTAAAAGATGCAAGAAAATCAGATAAATGTATTCATTGTGGAAGAGAAGTAGGGAAAATAGAATTAGATAAACCAACTACTCTTAGAGAGAATGGTAAAAAATTAACTCCATCAGAAGTCAGAGAATGGCTTGAAAAAATAAGAGATGATGACCTGCCATTATTAGATATTAATCGCAAATCTGCAAGACCTGAATGGATGGTTTTGACAGTATTACCTGTTCCACCTGTAACAGTTAGACCTTCAGTGACATTGGAATCAGGTGAAAGATCAGAAGATGATCTTACTCATAAACTTGTAGATGTAATACGAATTAATCAGCGTTTACAGGAAAACCGTGATGCTGGCGCACCACAATTAATCGTGGAAGACTTATGGGAATTACTTCAATATCATGTAACAACTTACCTTGATAACCAAACCTCAGGTATTCCTCCTGCGAGACATAGATCAGGAAGACCTCTTAAAACACTTGCTCAGAGATTAAAAGGAAAAGAAGGTCGTTTTAGAAGTAATTTATCTGGTAAAAGAGTAAATTTTTCTGCCCGTACAGTTATTTCTCCAGACCCTAATCTAAGTATAAACGAAATTGGTGTACCAAAAAAAATTGCTGAGGAATTAACTGTACCAGTAAAAGTTACACCACATAATATTGAATGGTGTAAAGATCTAATAAAACAAAAAGTATCAGAAAACAAAGATCCAGATAAATTTTATCCAAGTGTTAATTACATCATAAGAGAAACCGATGGAATGAAGCAAAGAATTAAAGTAACCGAGAGGAACGCTGAAACAGTTGCTGAAAAATTAGAAAGTGGTTCTACTCTTGAAAGACAAGTCATGGATGGAGATATTACCCTATTTAATAGACAACCTTCTCTGCATAGAATGTCAATGATGGCTCATAGGGTTAAAGTAATGCCAAATAAAACATTTAGATTCAACCTAAGTGTATGTCCACCATATAATGCAGATTTTGATGGTGACGAGATGAATCTACATTTGATTCAAGGTGAAGAAGCAAAAGCTGAGGCAGAAATATTAATGAAAGTCCAAGAAAATATTTTATCTCCTCGTTTTGGTGGAGCAATAATTGGTGGAATTCATGATCATATATCTGGTTGTTTTCTTTTAACTCATAAAGATAGAGATATTCCATTTGAAACAGCTTCATACATACTCAGTGCAATAAAATATAAAGGAAAGACATTAAAAACAATAAATGAAAAAAATAATAAATACATAAATGTAAAAGATATTTTTAGTACATTATTACCAGAGGATATGAATCTGAAATACAAAGCAAATACATGTTTTAACTGTGAAAAATGTACAGCACCTGATTGTCCTCACAATGCATATGTAATCATAAAAAATGGTGTTTTAAAACAAGGAACAATTGATGAAAATAGTATTGGAGCGTTTAAAGGAAAAATATTAGATAAAATAATTAGAGACCATGGCATGGATGCAGGAAGAGAATTTATAGATAAAGTAACCAGGCTTGCAATAGCATCTATTACAACTTTTGGTTTCACAACAAGTATTGATGATGAAGATATACCCGATGCAGCAAAAAGACAAATACAAGAAGGATTAGATAAAGCCATGAAAAAAATAGGCAGTCTAATAAAAGCATACGAAAACGGAGAATTAGAATCATTACCCGGAAGAAGTCTTGAAGAAACACTTGAAATGGAAATAATGAGAGTAACTGGTAAAGCTAGAGACATGGCTGGAGAAATAGCAGGTAAACACCTTGGGTTAAACAATAGTGCTGTAATAATGGCTAAATCAGGTGCGAGAGGCTCGATGTTAAACCTTTCACAAATGTCAGGATGCGTTGGTCAACAAGCAGTAAGAGGAGAAAGAATTCATAGAGGATATCAATATAGAACCTTACCTCATTTCAAAAAAGGAGATTTAGGGGCCAGTGCAAAAGGATTCGTAGCAAGCAGTTACAAGATAGGGCTTAAACCAACAGAATACTTCTTCCACTCAATGGGTGGAAGAGAAGGATTAGTAGACACAGCAGTTCGTACATCAAGATCAGGTTATATGCAACGTCGTTTAATAAACGCATTAGAAGATGTAAAAGTTGAAAAAGATGGAACAGTAAGACATTCAGGCGGACAAATAATTCAATTCATTTACGGTGAAGACGGGATCGACCCTGCAAGAAGCGTTGGTGGAAAAGCAGTTGATATCGACCAAATTATATCAGAAATCAAAGAGGGGGTATAATCTTTGCCTAAAAAAAAGAGTGAAAAAGATAAAACAAAAAAGAAAAAAAATGTAACTAATAAAACAAAAACCTCAAAGAAACCTACGACAAAGAAACAGACAACAAAACAAAAAGATACAAAGAAAAAAACTACAAGTAAAAAAAAGACAGAAAAAAAACAAAAAAAATCTAAAAAAACAGAGGAGAAAAAAATCGAAATAAAAGTTGTTAAAAGACCTAAGAAACCTGAAGAAGCAGAGAGCCATAAAAAACTACGCCTAGAAATTAAAAAAATACTAAAAGATAGATTTTTACCACCTTCAATTATCAATGAAATAATCAACAAATTAGTAGACGACGAAAAACTTAAACCAAAATTAAAAGAATTAGTTGAAAAAATAATTCTTGAATATAAAAAGAATTTAATAGATCCATCTGAAGCCTGTGGAATAATAGGTGCACAGAGCATAGGTGAGCCTGGAACTCAGATGACTATGAGAACTTTCCATTACGCTGGAGTCGCTGAAATAAATGTTACATTAGGATTACCAAGATTAATTGAAATAGTTGATGCTCGATCAACCCCATCAACACCCATGATGAATATTTATTTAAGAGATGAATATAGGTTAAATCCTAACTTAGCAAAAAAAGTTGCAAATCAAATTGAGATAACTAGATTAAATGGCATAGCAGATTTAGAGACAGACATTACAAACCTTGTAATATACATTAAACCTGATAAAAAAACCATGGATGATAAAAATTTTACAATGGATGAATTAGTTGAAAGCGTAAAAAAAATAAGGGGAGTAGATGCAAAAACTGAAAAAGGAAACATCAAAGTATTATTAGATGAACCAAGTTATAAAAAATTATTAGACGTTAATGAAAAACTCAAAGATCTAAAAGTAAAAGGTATAGATGGAATAAAAAGAGTTATCATCAGACGTGAGCCAAATGAAGGATATGTCATTTATAGTGAAGGAAGTAATTTCAAAAAAGTATTAGAAATCGAAGGAGTAGACCCATACCGAACTACAACAAACGATATACAAGCAGTTGGAAGAGTACTTGGAATTGAAGCCGCAAGAAATATAATCATACAAGAAGCACATAACACTTTATCAGAACAAGGTTTAAACGTAGATCTAAGACATATTATGACAGTTGCAGACATAATGACAACCGATGGATCAATAAGAGCTATAGGTAGACATGGAGTAAGTAAGGAAAAAGAATCTGTTTTATCACGTGCAGCTTTTGAAATAACAGTAAGTCATCTTTTAAAAGCTAGTAGAAGAGGCGAAACAGATAAACTAGGCGGAGTCGCAGAAAATATTATAGTTGGTCAACCAGTTAATCTTGGAACAGGTTCTGTTGAACTAATAATGAAAACAAAAAAAGCAAAAAAATAAAGAGGAATAAATAATGGTCGATATTGATAAAATCTTGAAAAGTACAGTTAAAAAAGGAGAAGTAAAATTAGGAACTAAAGAAACAAAACAAGCTATAAAAAATGGTAAAGCAAAATTAATAGTATTATCAGATAACTGTAAAGAAAATGTAGATATTACAAAAATGGCTAATAAAAAGAAAATTCCTATTTATAAATTTAAATCTAATGCTATAAACCTTGGAACAACATGTGGAAAAGCATTTGCAGTATCATCTTTTGCAGTTTTAAACGATGGTGGATCTAATATTATAAAATTGATTGATAAAAAGTAGTTGAATTATTATGACAGATATATTTTTTTCAAATGAAAACATGCAATATATAAATATTGCTAGTAAAACAACAAGGACAGATATCATTGATTGTACCATATCAGATGATTTTTTAATATTTATAGTAAAAAAAGGACAACTAGGTGCCGCTATTGGAAGAAAAGCTAAAAACCTTGAAAAACTCCGAAATCTGTTTAAGAAAAATATAAAATTCGTAGAATTTGATGATAACAAAGAAAAATTTATTAAAAACCTTTGTAAACCATATAAAATAAAAAATATTAACTTAGAAGAAGAAGGTAAATCAACAGTTGCAAAAGTAGAAGTTGAACTAAGTGATAAATCAAAAATAATTGGAAAAGGCGGTAGAAACATAGAATCCATTAGAAAACTTGCAAAAAGACATCATTCAATTAAAGATGTTCAAATAAAATAAATAAAGCAGTTGAAATTAATAATAACAGTTTTTAATAGGCTTTTATATTCAGACGTGGGGGTTTTATTCTGAAAATAAAAGAAAAAGAAATATCTAGTCAATTAAAAAAAATCATTATTTCTAAAATATTTGTCAAAAAAACCCTTTCAAAGCTCATTATCATATAATATGAATTCATATCTTAAAACAAATAATTTAATCAAATTAGTTTATTGGTGAATTCCTATGGGTGAAAATAGAATAAAAAAACATCCAATACTCGATGTAAAAAAAAATAAAAAATATATTTCTTTTACTTTCAATGGTAAAAAATTAACAGCTAAACCAAACGAAATGATATCTTCTGCATTATTTGCCCATGGAATACATATTTTTGGATACCATCAAAAAGATAAATCACCACAAGGTATGTTTTGTGCAAATGGGCAATGCTCACAATGCTTAGTAATAGCAGATGGAGTACCGGTAAAATCATGTATTACGCCTGTAAAAGAAGGAATGAAAGTAAAATCTGTAAACGGATTACCATCACTACTTAAAGATGATAAAAATATCAATACAGGTGGAAAAACACCCACATATAATACACCAGTTTTAATAATAGGTGGTGGACCTGCAGGTATGACTGCGGCGTTAGAACTTGCAAAAAATAATGTAAAAAGCATTATATGTGATGATAAACAAGTTTTAGGTGGAAAACTAAGTCTACAAACACATATATTTTTTGGTTCCATAAAAGATTGTTACGCTGGAACCCGAGGTATAGAAATTGGTGAGATTTTATCAAAAAAAATCAAGAATGAAAAAAAAATAAAAGTATGGACAAATTCACCAGTAGTAGGAGTATTTACAGATAAAAAAATAGGAATTGTAAAAAATGGAAGATATGTTTTAGTAAAACCTAAAAGAGTTATAATAAGTACTGGAGCAAGAGAAAAAACACTTGCTTTTACAGGTTGTGACCTACCAGGCGTATACGGTGCTGGGGCTTTTCAAACACTTGTAAACAGAGATCTTATTAAACCAACTGATAAATTATTTATTGTAGGAGGTGGAAACGTTGGCCTAATCGCAGCATACCATGCCCTACAAGCAGGTATAGACGTTCTAGGAATAGTTGAAGCATTACCAAAATGCGGAGGATACAAAGTTCATTTAGATAAAATAAAAAGACTTGGAGTACCAGTATATACCTCTCATACAGTATTAAGAGCAGAAGGTAAAAACCATTTAGAAAAAGTAACAATATCTGAAATAGATAAAAATTTTAAACCAATAAAAGGAACAGAAGCAAAATTTAAGGCTGATACACTCTTAATAGCAGTAGGTCTTACACCAGTAGATGAATTAAAAAAACAAGCAGATAATGTTGGAATAACTAACTACACAGCAGGTGATGCAGAAATCATCTCAGAAGCATCAGCTGCAATGTTTTCAGGTAAAATACTTGCAAAAAAAATATTAAAAGACATGGGGCACACAATAAAGATATCTCCTGAATCAAAAAAAATGATGGAGATATTAAGAGGAAAACCAGGGAAAATAAAAAAAATAAAACCAATACCAAAAAACAAAGAGATATACCCAGTAATAAGATGTGATCAGGAAATACCCTGTAACCCATGTACAGAAGTATGCCCATTTAATAGTATAAAAATAAAAGAAAACAATATCATGGGAACACCTTTTTTCCAAGGAAAATGCATTGGCTGTCTAAAATGTATATCAATATGCCCAGGTCTTGCTATAACACTTGTAGATAAAACATATGATAAAACAAAAAAAACAGCTAAAGTAATAATACCATGGGAAATGCCAAAAAACACTATTTCTAAAGATAAAAAAGTAATAACAACAGGTTTTCAAGGAGAAAAAATTGGAAAAGGAAAAGTAATTGAAATAAAAAAATCAAAATGGGATAAAAAAAGAAAATTTGTATCATTAGAAGTACCATACGATGAAGTGGACAGAGTAGCAGGTATAAAAATAAAAGAAACCTTAAGCAAAAAAACAGCTAAAACTACTAATAAAGTTAGTAACGAAGAAATAATAATTTGCAGATGCGAAAGAGTTACAAAAAAAGAAATAATCGATTACATAAAAAAAACCAATACAAGAGATATAAACGCTATAAAAGCAGCTTTAAGAGTAGGAATGGGGCCCTGTGGCGGTAAAACCTGCACAGAACATATAATAAAAATATTCAAAGAATTAGGTATAGAAATAAAAAATGTTAAAGAACCAGTTGAAAGACCATTTAACCAAGAGATACCAATAAAAGCATTTCTAAAGGAGAAAGAAAAAAGATGACGAAAAAATATGACGCGATAATAATCGGAGCAGGATCAGTTGGTACACCAACAGCATATTTTCTCGGTAAAGCAGGTGTAAAAACACTTGTAATAGATGAATTGGCATCATCAGGGCAAGGACAAAACAAGGCAGCAATTGGGGGGGTAAGAGCAACACACTCAGACCCAGCAAAAATTCAAATATGTCTACAAAGCATAGAAATATTCTCAGAATGGGAAAAAAAAACCGGTACAGATATCGGTTGGAAAAAAGGAGGATATTGTTTTCCAGTCTACCGGGAAAAAGAAGAAAAAATATTAAAATCAATATTACCAATCCAAAAAAAACATGGATTAAAAATAAACTGGCAAGATGAAAATAAAATACAGAATATAATACCCGGAATTAACAAAAAAGGGCTAAAAGGTGGGACTTTCTCACCAAATGATGGCCAAGTAAGCCCTTTACTCTCTTCAGAGTCATTTACAAACGAAGCAAAAAAATTTGATGTAGAATTCAAATATAATGAAAAAGTAACAAGCCTGACAACAGATAAAAACCATATAAAAAAAAGAGTAATTGGAGTTAAAACAAATAAACAAAAATACAAAGCAGAACACATAGTTAACGCAGCTGGTGCTAATGCATCAGAGATATGTAAAATGGTTAACTTAGATATACCAATACA
>Ga0272442_10003713_pt1 | contig 21286 bp, 19 predicted proteins | sample SSMForm2O_FD_200262 | JGI IMG/M metagenome (GOLD analysis project Ga0272442, IMG submission 200262) | Marine sediment archaeal communities from Little Sippewissett salt marsh, Falmouth, MA, United States - SSM-Form-2O | ecosystem: Environmental > Aquatic > Marine > Wetlands > Sediment ... | reverse complement strand
AGATGATTTTCATTCAGTAATACAAAAGTTTTCAGACTGAATCAAGCTGCCGGTCAAGTCCTGCCGGCAGCTTTTTTATTGGATATTTTCGGATCTTATTGGTCCTGCGGGACGTTTATTAAAAAGGAGTTGACTTTTAGTGATAAAATTAATTAATTAATGTTTGAAGATGGATATTGTTGACAAGGAGTGATTTCAATGAAGCGCCATTCTTTCATTGCTTTTATCATGATCCTCCTGATTGCTTTCACGGTTTTTGGTCAGGATTTGAAAGAAGAAAAAACCATTTTTAAGCCCTCCGAACTTGTTCAGAAACCAAGCGGATTTTTAAACACGCTGATTGATCCCGCAAAATTTGAAATGAGTCACAGTTATTCGCTTTCGTATCTGTCTTCGGGTGATCAAAGTACCAATGTGGGACTCTATTTAAACACGATGACCTACCGCTTTTCAGATCCGTTGTTGATGCAGTTACGAATCGGTTATATGCATCAGCCTCTTGGCGGCAATCATCACACGCTCTCTTCACAGCAAGGCACTGTTTTTCTGCAGGGAGCCCATCTTCTGTATCGGCCAGGGAAGAACATGCTGATTTCTATTGATTATGAAAGCTATCCGACCATGTTTTTCTCGCCATATCGGTATGGATGGTAAAATGATATCATCATGATTTGGGTATATTTTATAGACCGAGTCATATTGTCTCGGTCATTTTTTTATCACTGAAGGGGTTTTTTCATCATGGGGGAGGAGAAACGATGACCACCCATCGAAGGCGTCGCGTACAGCCCATTAATAAAAATACATCGCAAACACGAAAAAAGCGATCCGCAAACCAGCCGCGGCGGAATATTGAATGGAGCAAACTTGCATTAAAGGGATTGACGATCCTCGTTTTTTTAGTGAACCTGATTCTTGTTTTTTATGTTGTTCGCCGCTGTTTCAACTCCCAGGAAGTTGTTGAGCCGGTGGAGGTTTTACCGGCTGTGAATGCTCCCGAAGTGATGCGTATTGAAGTGCTGAATGGATGCGGTGTGCCCTTATTGGCCGCCCGCTATACGGATTTTCTCAGAGCCAGAGGTTATGATGTGGTTAAAACCGATAATTATGAGTCTCATAATGTCGAGCACAGCGTGGTGATTGACCGGATGGGCAATAAAGCGGCCGGCCTTAAACTGGCCAAAGATTTGGGCATCGGTGAACCACAGGTGCTGCAGGAAGAGAATGCTGTATATTTAATCGATGCGACAGTGATTTTAGGAAAAGATTTTCGATCGTTGAGCAGCTGGACCATTGTGGAACAGAGTCATGATATGCCCTGAATCTTATCAAACGGCCCGTCAAATTGTCGAATTGGCGCTTAGCAAAAAAGCGCAGGATGTGGTTTTAATGGATCTGCGGACCATCACGAATGTGGCGGATTATTTTGTGTGCTGTCATGGGGAATCGGATGTGCAAGTGAAAGCCATTGCAGAAGCCATTGATGAGGGCATGAAGCAGCAAGGGCAGAAACCCTGGCATAAGGAAGGCCTCGACTATTTTTACTGGGTTCTGCTGGATTATGTGGACATTGTTGTTCATGTCTTTCACAAAGAAGCACGGGCTTTTTACGGACTGGAACGTCTGTGGGGGGATGCTGTGATTGAAACTTTTCAGGAAGATGAATGATGAATGTTAAAGAAACAATAAAAAATGCTGTGCAGCATGCCATGGACGCTCTGGAGATATTTTCAGACACGATCGATATATCTGTGCCCAAACAAAAAGGTCACGGTGATCTGACCACGAATATCGCTATGGTTCTCGCTTCCAAAGCGAAAATGAAGCCGCGTGAACTGGCACAGGCGCTGATTGAGCATCTTCATCTGGACGCGCAAATTGTCAGCCATGTTGAAGTCGCCGGTCCGGGATTTATTAATTTTACGCTCAATCATCGTCTGCTTCACGAGGGATTGCTTGAAATCATCAAATTCGGCGACCAATATGGAAGTGCGGACTGGGGACATCAGATCAAGACACAGGTTGAATTTGTCAGTGCGAATCCGACAGGCCCTCTGACCATCGGCCACGGCCGTCAGGCTGTGTTAGGCGATACCATTGCAAGGCTGCTGAAAGTGACCGGCCATGATGTTGCACGGGAATATTATTTCAATGATGCCGGACGTCAGATGCGTATCCTTGGGGATTCTGTCCGGTATCGTTATCTGGAATTGTTAGGTGAGCCTGTACAATTTCCGGATGATTATTATCAGGGAGAATATATTCGCGATATTGCCCGCTCTATTCTTGAAGAGAAAGGCCAGACACTGAAAAAGCAGACAGTGGATGACACATCCCATTTTCGTGATGTCGCAGAGTCGATGATTTTTCAGGACATCAATGCGACACTTGAACGTATGCATATTTATTTTGATGTGTATTACAATGAAAAATCCCTCTATGAAACAGGGAAAATCGATCAGGTCATTCGGGAGCTTCGAGAGAAAGAGCTGGCCTATGATTCAGAAGGCGCGGTCTGGTTAAAAGCGACTGCCCTGAATCTGGATCAGGATCGTGTGATTGTGAAATCATCCGGTGAACCCACCTATCGTCTTCCTGATATCGCCTATCATAAAGATAAGCTGGATCGAGGATTCGACCTTATAATCGATATCTTCGGCGCGGATCATATTGCCACCTATCCGGATGTGCTGGCGGGTTTAAAGGCCTTGGGATATGATGACTCTAAAGTGAAGGTATTGATTCATCAATTTGTCACCCTCACCGAGGGCAAGGAAAAAATCAAGATGTCCACCCGCAAAGCGAATTTTGTCACTCTGGATGAATTGATGGACGAGGTGGGCGTGGATGTTACCCGATACTTTTTTTTAAACCGATCGATGTCCAGTCATTTAAATTTCGATCTCACACTGGCCAAAACGCAATCGGATGAGAATCCGGTTTATTACGTGCAATACGCTCATGCCAGAATCTGCAGCATCCTGAGGCATGCCAGGGATCGCGGATATAATCCGGAAAAACGCGGAGATGCCGCTTTACTGAAAACCGATGAAGAGATTGATTTAATAAAAATTCTATTAGACTTTCCGAGAATCATCGCTGAAGCAGCAAGACAGTATGAACCCCATCGTATTCCGGCTTACCTTGAACATCTGGCCACAGTTTATCACCGTTTTCAGCACGCTGGCAAAGTGGATGATTCCCTTCGTGTGGTTTCTGATAATGAAGCATTGACCCAGGCACGTCTGATGCTGTGTCAGGCGACGAAGATCGTATTGGCCAATGGCCTGGAATTGCTGGGTATTTCACATCCGGAGAAGATGTGAGAGAGTGATTCCGTTTCCTGTAAAGAAAATTATCGTAGAATAAAGCGCGAGGAGGTATCGTTTGAAGCTCATCGTTACCGGTTCGATCGCATATGATTATCTGATGACATTCCCAGGTAAAATCACCGATCAGATTTTACCGGACAAATTGGATCATATCAGTCTGAGTTTTCTTGTAGATACAATGAAAAAGCAACAGGGGGGTACGGCAGCGAATATTGCATACAGTCTTGCTTTGTTAGGTGAATCCCCATTACTGGTCGGAGCTGTCGGGCAGGATTTTGAACCGTATCGGCATTTTTTGGAAGCAGCCGGTGTGAATACAGCGGGCGTGGTGGTTTTTCCTGAAGCCTTCACTGCCTCCTTTTTCGCCAATACAGATCAGGTCGGCAATCAGATTTGCAGTTTTTACAGCGGGGCCATGCAGTTTGCAGGTCAAGTGACTTTAAATGCATCCGGTGTATCAGCCGGGGATCAGGTTATTATTTCACCCAATGATCCTGAGGCAATGCTGATGCTGGCGGATGAATGCCGAAAGATTAATGTTTCATTTATTTGTGATCCGGGTCAGCAGATCGCCCGTTTTAACGGAGATGAGCTTCGCCGGTTTGTGGACAGGACAAAACTGTTGATCCTCAATGAATATGAACACGATCTTTTTATAAAAAAAACCGGATTGGAAGATTCAGATATTCACTCCTTGGTTGATGTGCTCATTGTTACCCTGGGAGAAAAGGGTTCCCGCATTTTAATGGCCGATCAGACGATCAAAATTCCTATTGCATCACCGAATGTAATTTCAGATCCGACGGGTGTCGGTGATGCATTTCGCTCCGGATTAATGAAGGGCATGATTCACGGGTTTTCCTGGGAGACGGCCGGGCGTATGGGCAGTCTGGCAGCTGCCTATGTGATCGAAACAGAGGGACCTCAGAGTCATCGATATGATCTTGGGCAATTTATTCACCGATACAGGCAAACATTTGGAGCATGTGAAGAAATGGATCGATTATGGAAATAAATACGCAATATATAGAAATTTCCACCAAAGGACACAGCGACATGGTGGATATCACCCCCCAGATCAATGATATCCTTTCCGCGAGCGGGTTGCAGGAAGGACAGGTGACGGTTTTTGCAACGGGAGCTACAGCCGCAGTGACGACCGTTGAATATGAACCCGGTTTGTTGCGTGATGTTCCGGAAGCATTGAATCGGATTGCACCCGAGGGAGTGCATTATCACCACGACGCCACCTGGCATGATGGAAACGGAAATTCTCATGTCAGGGCTTCCCTGGTCGGACCGTCACTGACCGTCCCTTTTGTTTCAGGCCGTCTGCTTCTTGGTACCTGGCAGCAAATCGTGTTTGTGGATTGCGACAACCGCTCACGCCAAAGAAACATCCCTGTTCAACTGATAGGGAAATGACCATGGCATTTCAAACCATCGACTGGGTCGATGATCAGGTCCGACTGATCGATCAGACCCTGCTTCCCGGACGCCTGCATTACCTGGATATTAACAATGTGGATGATTTAGCTGAAGCGATTTGCTCTCTGCGTGTGCGCGGCGCGCCAGCTATCGGAGTTGCGGCGGCCCTTGGTGTGGTGCTTGAAGCCACTCAATCCATTCAAGAAAAGCCTGAAACCTTTTTAGAAAATGTTCGAAATGCCATGGATGTGCTGGGTCGTACAAGACCCACTGCAGTGAATTTGTTTTGGGCGCTTAACCGAATGGAAGAAATTCTGGATCAGACAGAGCAGCACTCCCCTGCAGAGATCAGGGAGCGTCTGCTTGAAGAAGCCCTGAAAATATTGAATGAGGATCGCCGGATTTGCCATCAACTGGGAGCTGTCGGCGCCGAATTGATACCCGATTCAGCCCATGTTCTCACGCACTGTAACGCCGGAGGATTGGCAGCCTCGGAATATGGAACGGCTCTGGCAGTCATCTATGAAGCAGTGGAACAGGGAAAAGATATAAAAGTATTTGCTGATGAAACCCGTCCCCTGCTGCAGGGTGCCCGATTGACATCATGGGAATTACAGGCCAATGATGTTCCAGTCACTGTGATCTGCGATTCTGCCGCCGCTTTTTTAATGCAGCAGGGTGAAATCGATTGTGTGATTGTTGGTGCCGATCGAATTGCCGCGAATGGTGATGTGGTGAACAAGGTTGGTACATATATGTTATCGGTTCTTGCTGAAAAGCATCAGATTCCTTTTTATGTGGCAGCACCGGTCTCCAGTTTCGATTGTTCAGTGTCGACAGGTGAAGAAATTCCCATTGAACAGCGGGATCGTTCTGAGGTGGCCGCCTTTATGAAAAAGACAACCGTTCCGGAATCCGTTTCTGTTTACAACCCGGCTTTTGATATCACGCCGAATACATTGGTAACGGCTATCATTACAGAAAAAGGGATTCTTAGCCCTCCCTTTCATTTATCAATCCATGAGGTTTTACAAATAGGACAATCAAGATGGCATGAATGAGCAGTCCTGTTTTTGCAACTCTGTTTTCTGTGACTGAATGTTCATTTGTCATCATGTTCCGGAACCCGCATCAACAGACCGCCTCCCACAAGGAAAAAAACGAGCAGGCATAAAATACCATACCGGCTATTTTTAAAAAGGTGGCTTGTCAGGGCGAAAAGTGCCGGTCCTGCGATGCCTGCGAATTTACCGCTGATGGCAAAAAAACCAAAGAACTCGGCGCTTTTTTCTTTGGGAATCAAACGGGCATAAAGCGACCGGCTCAGTGCCTGTGTGCCGCCCTGTACGAGTCCCACACAACCTGCCAATATCCAGAAATGAATGGCTGTTTGCATGAAAAATCCCCCGATAGATATACATGCATATATTGATAAGCCAATGAGAATCGAGTATTTTGCGCCGATTTTTTTTGACAGACGGCCGAAAAACAGGGTGCACGGGATACCGATAAACTGAACCAGTAAAAAAGCACCGATCAGATCGTTCATACCGATACCGATTTCGTCTCCATACGCAGTCGCCATTTTAATCACAGTCCCGATTCCATCACTATAAAACCAGAATGCAAGCAGTAGCAGAAACGCACTTCGATACTGGCGAATATCATGAAATGTGTGTCTCAATCGACGAATAGATACGGATACGGCTTTTCGTCCCGGCCATCCCTGGGTTGCACCTCTTGGTTCGGAAACATGCTGAAACAAGGGGATCGAAAACAAGCCCCACCATATGGCTACGCTGATAAAAGAGAGCTGCATTCCTGTCAATGGCACAGCTTTTCCCGGTGCGATTTCCGTTTGAGGGAGCATGTTGACCATAAGAATATTCACGGCCAGTAAGAGTCCTCCCCCCAAATAACCCATGGCGTATCCCCGGGCAGAGATTTGATCCATGCGATTGGGAAGGGTGATATGGGGTAAAAGAGCATTATAGAAAATTTCAGATCCGGCGGCTGAGATGCTGGCCAGGACAAAAAGAAGCGCTACCCATAACCAGTTGCCGGGACCTGTCATGGCAATACTGCTGGTAAAAAGAATTCCCAATCCTGCAAATAATCCCAAAAAGCGTTTTTTTACATTTCCGTAATCCGAAACGGGTCCGAAAATCAGAGAAAGAATAGCAACCGCGGCCATGGCGATTGCCGAGATACCTCCCCACATGGCTGTGGCCATGTGATTTTCAGGAAGAGAGTGACAGGCAATCTGCCGAAAAAAAATAGGAAGGATGGCACCGACAACGGTGGTTTGAAAACCGGATATTGCCCAGTCATACATACACCAGGCGTTTATGGATCGGCTGGAATCATCTGAATTTTTCATATCATGCATATCACGTTATGATCAACGAATGTATTGTTTATGACAATTCATGCATGTGGGCAAGACCGTAACCATATAAAAAGGGACACCGGCCGTGTCCCAAAATAGACAATATTTATTTTTCTTGCAATATGTTTCAATCGATATTTTGAATCAGTTTCATCAATTTTGTCATAGCACGCCTGTAGCCTTTGCGTCCATGAAGAACAGCGGCCAGCACGGCTGTTTCATCCCAGGATTCAAAAAATCGAAAAACAAGATGCCGCTTCTTTTCGCCGCGGATGATAATTTCTTTTACCGGCTGCTCGGTTCCCAGCAGTCTGACGGTTTCAATTAGTGAAAAACAGAATTCCAGCAATTGATCATGACCATAGACAGGAGATACTCCATGACCTGCCAGGAGAAGCCCTTCCGATGAATAGAGTTGAATACATTCCCAGCGGTCTTCAGATTCAAATGTTTGCATGGTTGTTTCAATGGCGGATTGAACCGATTCAGTGGTCATGCACGCATCCTTTTTCCGTCTTCCAAATGCTGCTGGACATTTGCGACCACAAGTTTGACCACTTCCTTAACAGTCGGGAAAACCCCTTTGCCCTGCGTCGCAATGGCTTCAAAGTGGGGAACATTGAAAAAATTCAGCTTGGTTTCCATCTCCTGAATGGATTCAGCATTGGGCAGGTCGCGTTTGTTGTACTGAAGGATCCAGGGAAAATCTTCCAGGGTTTTTCCATCCGCGATCAGATGCTTTTCCAGATCCAGAAGTGTGTCCAGATTGGCGTCCATCATTTCTTTCTGTGAATCAGCAACGAAAACAATGCCATCCACACCATTCAGCACCACTTTTCGCGTATGATTATAGTTCACCTGACCGGGCACTGTATAAATATTAAATTTAGGTTTTTTATTGTCAATAAATCCGACTTCCAGCTGCAGAAAATCGAAAAAAATGGTCCGGTCTTCCTGTGTTTTCAACATGACTAAATCACTTTTTAAGGCAGGGTCAATTCGTGAATGGATATACTGCAGGTTGGCGGTTTTACCGCACAATGCAGGTCCATAATAAACGATTTTCAAATGAATTTCCTTCAGTGCCCAATGGATAAACATATCAATACCCTCTTTAAAACGGTTTATTCATCTAAAAAAGATTGATTGAGCTTTTCATCGAGTAATCCCTGAAAATGCTGATCGAAAAGCGCTTCATATCGATTTTGCGATTTTTCGCGCAGAATCGGCTGTAACTGTAAAAGTGTCCGCTTGGCAAATAACCGAACCATACCCAAAGCGACACCTGTTTCAAATACGATTGCCAGAAATATATCATTCGTTACTGATGATATAAAAACATTTTGATTCTCACCTTCATAAAGCATCATTTTAATATTGGATTTTTCACCCAACTGCCGTGTCATTTCATTGGCCGCAGAATAGCTGCCCGCCGCCAGCGTCGCCAGTACTGTCGTATCTATTCTGCCAGATTTAGACATTTTTTCTGCTAAAATGCGTCCTGAACTGTCCACGAGAAAAACAGCACTGAGCCTGAGTTTTTTGACCAGTTCGGCCAGACAGGACAAAACCTGATTGTATTGCGCTTCACTCATCCCTTCATTGGATTGCATTGGTAATCCTCGATGTTTTATTATTTTGAATGCCGTCTACTGCCCCACATTGAGACGCTGTATTAAAAAATCAGGAAGCCCCGCCTCTTCCATTTTATTCTGAACAGCCTTGATATTATAGGCCGCTCGATGTAATTCGAATGTGGTTTGATCCGTATCCAGAATACCATATGCGGCCCTTGAATCACTGTCCCTTGGCTGCCCCACACTGCCCACATTGATCAGATAAAGCTGATCTGCCTTGAGTTTCAGGTTTTTTCCTTTCTGCAGGATCATATCCCCATTGATCGTTCGGCTGAAAATCGCCGGGATATGTGTATGGCCAATAAAGCAATAGGGCGATGTCATGGCCATGAGACTTCTAAAAACAGCATCTTCACTGGACACATAGTGCCAATTTTCAGGTGATTCAGGCGAGGCATGCACCGCAGTAATACGACCGTCATCCCAAATTAACGGTAAATTTTGAATGGCCTGCCTGGATTTATGAGTCAGCACTTTCTGTGTCCATATAATGGCCTGCCGGGCAAACGCATTGAATCTGTCTGCCGGCAATTTTCCAATTGCTCCATAATCATGATTGCCGGCGACGATAATATCGCTATTTTCAAGTACTTTTGCAATACACTCATTGGGATTTGGTCCGTATCCAACCAAATCACCCAGACAAATGATCTGATCCACCTGCGCTTTACGGAGTGCATTCAATACAACATCAAGAGCTTCTTCGTTGGCATGAATATCTGCTATGATTCCAATGCGCAATCAGCCCCTCCAATTCAATATCACAATACGATCACTCACTTTTTTTTGTGATGCGCTTTGTTAAATATAGCAAAAAATGAGCCAAGTATTAATATTTATTTAAGTTCCACATATTATTTTCATTTTGCAGGGGCGTGATTTCCAACATGGAAATCACGCTACATCATATCCAGGGGATCCACATCGATGCCAATCCGTACATCAGGGAAGTGGTATATACTGTGATACCGATCAAGCGCTGTTTTTATGAGATTGCGCATGTTCTGTCCGGCAGGATCCTGTTTGCGAGCGCTTCTTAAAATAAGTTGATAACGAAATTGCCCCTTTTTTTTGGAAATCGGAGAGGCAACGGGTCCAAGTATTTCACAGGTTGTATCCTCTTGTAATAGTTTAAATATTGCTCGTGATGCATTTTCCGCGTGGATTTTATCTCCGGAACGGAAACGAATAGCGATCAGACGCCCGAAGGGGGGATAATTCAATGCTTTTCTATGATCCATTGCGTATCGATAAAATCCATCGAAATCCTGACCGAGAATAAAGATGAAAATGGGATGCTCAGGATAAAAGGTCTGAATAACCACTTCGCCCTGTCTGTTTCTTCGCCCGGCACGCCCGGCGGCCTGGATTAACATCTGAAAAGAGCGTTCCTCTGCCCTGAAATCCGGGAATAGCAGTCCTGTATCTGCTGAGACAATTCCAACCAGACTCACCCCGGGAAAATCGTGCCCCTTTGAGACCATTTGTGTCCCTAACAAAATATCCGCTTTGTGCTTTTCAAAAGATGTGATAATATCGCTGTGCGCATATTTTGAGCGTGTTGTGTCCAGATCCATACGAAGAAGACGAATCTCAGGAAATCGGGTATGAATCTCTTCTTCCACTTTCTGTGTGCCTGCTCCGCGATATTTTAAATTCGGTCCCTCACACCGGGTGCAGATGCTGGGCGCAGATTTCTGATATCCGCAGAGATGGCAGCGTAATTGATGATCGGTCTGATGGTATGTCAATGTGATATCGCAATTGGGACAGGATTCGATATGCCCGCAGGCTTTACATCTCAGATAGGTGGCATAACCGCGCCGGTTCTGCAGCAGAATGGCCTGTTCCTGCTGATGAAAGCATGTCTCCATTTTTTGCGAAAGCAGGGGAGAGAGGATGCATTTTTTAAATTCGGCAGGCACCAGGTTGCGATCGACCAGGTTGATTTTAGGGAGGGGTACCCGGTCGATTCGTTCCGGTAACCGGCATAATGTGTATTTTCCCCGGGCTGCATTATAATACGATTCCAGGCTGGGGGTGGCAGATCCCAGAACCACTGTACATTGATTGATTTTTGCCCGCATCACAGCCGAGTCTCGGGCGTGATAGCGCGGGGCCGGATCATTCTGTTTGTAGGAATGGTCATGTTCTTCATCGACAATAATCACACCGAGGTTTTCAAGAGGTGCAAATAAAGCGGATCGCGGTCCCAGTGCGATACGGCAATCACCCTCCCGGAGTTTTCGCCAGGAATCATATCGTTCTCCAGAAGACATGCGGCTATGAAGCACGGCCACTTCTTTTCCGAAAACGGATCGGTATCGCTGAACGGCCTGAGGCGTCAAAGATATTTCCGGAACCAGGATTAAGGCGGTTTTTTTCAGATGCAGAGCCTTCAGTACGATTTCAATATATACCTGGGTTTTGCCGCTGGCGGTAATCCCATGTAACAGAAACGGCGAGAAAAGCGGACGCTTTAAAGCCGTCTTTATCCGATGTACTGCAGAAGACTGATGCTCGGTTAATTGAACCGGTTTCGGATTTTTCAAGGGAATATGATGATAAGCATCTCTAAATATCTCCCGTTCCTGGATTTCAATCCATCCACTGGAGGCCATTTTTTTCAAAGTCGCTAATTGAACATCCAGTAACGAACGCTGGATTTCACCGCCGTTCTGAATGATCTGCCTTAATACTTCAGCCTGTCTCGGTGTATGTTTCATGAGTGGTTTCCACTCTGCCTCTGCCGGTATTTTTTGTATGGATATCCACTTTGCAATTTTGGGCTTGAATGATGCGTCCAGCATATAATGGATTTGAACGATGTTCAGCTTTTCAAGGCGGCTGATTTCATAGCGCAGGCCCTCTATTTTACATCGCTTTTTTAAACGATCGAATAACAATGTTTCACGGTCCTGGAATGCGTCTAAAATCATTTGATGCTTTTTTGATAATTGAACGATCCCAATGGCTGCATTCCCGGTTTTTTTCAACAGCAGCCGTGTTTCACGGTGTAAAACCGAGGGAAGCATGACGCGAATGGCTTCTCCAATCGAGGCAAGATAGTATTCTGATATCCATTGACTCAAGGCGATCAAATCGGGAGTCAGAATAGGTTTCGGTTCAGCGAGATCTTCGATGGACTTGAGTTTGTCAATATCGGTTGATTTTGGAAAAGCAGTAATAATACCGCTTTCTTTCCGGCTTCCCACTGGTACCAGAACACGATGACCCAGTTCGATAACCGATCTGAAAGCATGAGGAATTTTATATGTCAACACCTTCAGCGGGCGTTGCGGAAAGGCCACATCCGCCAGTTTTTTAGTCTTGTTATTCAACATGAATGGAATATACAAATGCGGCAGATGATAGGCAAGAAGGAAAAATGAAATAACCGGTTTGGAATCGGTCAAACACAGAAAAAGCGATGATTGGAGAAAGCCATCATCCGGAAGGAACTTTTCAACCGGTTTTAACGTCATAGTGATGCAATGACATCATTGATGGCAGCCAAACGGATCTTTTGTTTTTCATCTGGTATTTCAATATTTTTTTTATTAAATTATAAATATTAGGAAAAAAAGAAGGTTAAGGTTTCATGTGCCGATTGCGGTTTAAATTTTTTGGATGGATTTTTATATTGTTGATGTTTGTTGCTTGCAGCCATCAATCCGTTCAGCTTATACCCGGGTATACCCATCCGCGATATGATTCCCGTGCGGTTGAACTTTTTGTGGATGGTCTGAATCATGAATTGAATAAAAATTATCCGGCTGCACTGTTAATGTATCAGGAAGCATTGCTCTATGATTCTTCTTCAGCAACCATTTATTTTAAAGTTGGCAAGAATTATCTTATACTGGGCAAAGAGGAGAGCGCCATTTTGGCTTTAAAGCGCTGCCTGAAACTGGATCCTGATATGATTGAGGCATGGGATATGCTGGCCTCCATTTATGCCAGTCAGGGATGGTGGGACCTTGTCGAGAAAACCTATCTGTCGATGATCGAAAAAGACAGCACCGATGAAAAAAGTTTATATAAACTGGCATTGTTATACCTTCAATCCAATCAAAAAGAAAAAGCGGCCGATATATATCAACGTTTAATCCGTATACAGCCGGATCCCAATCCAAAATTGTTTTTAGCATTGGGAGAAATCTATTTTGATATGAAACGTTTTGATGACGCGGGACGAATATTTCGCCGGTTGATCGCATTGCGTCCTGAATCAGGATTCGGATACTTTGGCCTGGGAATGACCCGGGAGGTGGTTCAGGATACCGCAGAGGCTGTCGGATATTATGAGGAAGCCATCAGAAAAACGCCTGCCTTAAATGAAGCGCGGGATCGATTGGGGCAAATCTATATTGCCGACAATGAGTGGATGAAAGCCATTCGGCTCTATACGGACGCCGTCCAGGTCGACACAACGGATCTGGAAAGCTGGCTTGAATTGGGTGATTTATATCAGCATACAGGGGATTCGCTTCAGGCCGCTCATGTGTATCATGAAATTCAACACCGTTTTTCCGAAGAATGGCAGGCTCAGTTTTACTATGGCCGCTTTTTAATCCGCAAGCAGGCGTATGATTCGGCTTTAACCGCCTTTCATAAAGTACATGATTTGTCGCCGGATAATGCATTGGGGTGGCTTTTTTCAGGTATTGCTTATACACATCTGGACAGCCTTGAAGAGGCAAAACGGGATTTACTGAAAGCGCTTTCTCTTGAATCGGAGGATCCGCTGGGCAATTATTATCTTGGCACCGTTTATATTCAGTTAAATGCGTATGAAGAGGCTCTGCCTGTTCTTAAGCAGGCTCTTTCTATGCGTCCAAAATGGATTTCTGCATTAAACGCTCTGGCCAATACATATGAAGGCATGGAATTGTACAGTCAGGCCGACAGTGTTTTTCAATATGCACTTACTGTGGAAGCCAACTATGCCTTAATTCTAAATAATTATGCCTATAGCCTGGCTTTACGAAAAGAACGGCTGGATGAGGCTTTGTCTATGGCGTTGCGTGCGCTTGAGCAGGATCCCGATAATGGTGCTTATCTGGATACGGTCGGTTGGATTTATTATGTCATGAATATGCCGAAAGAAGCATTGGCCTATTTACAAAAGGCGATCGTGGTTCGCAAGAACAGCTATGAACTATTGGATCATCTGGGGGATGTCTATGCTGCACTGAATATGATTGAAAAAGCCCGGGAAGCCTGGAGCCAGGCTTTGAAGCTCAATGCTTCCAATCTTGAGATTCAAAAAAAGTTAGGAAAAAATGAAGAGCGGTGAAATACGGGTGTCAATAAAAATCCATATCCTATATTGCAGCATGTAATGCGTTGATATTGTTCGGATATAAACGAATTGAATGTTTGTTGTGTTCAGATAACAGGATTATTGATTGATTCGATTTTTTTTTAAAAAGATTTACATCCTGATAGTTTTCATCGGACTGGCTGTTATTATTAATGATTGTGCCGGGCCATTTTTTTCAAAAAGGCCGCTGCCGGAAATCAGGCCGGAGGATTTAATTCGGAAGATTCAGACGCATATTGCCCGGCTAAATACCCTTCAGGGGAATGCCAAAATCAGCGTTAATTCAGAAATGGGAAATTTTTACGGAACACTGCAGGTGAAAGCCCGTCTGCCCGATTCCCTTTATGCCAAAGTCGAAGGCCCATTTGGAGTTGATTTGGCTTTAATGCATATTCATGCTGAAGATTTGTTGTTTTACAGCCCGTACCTTCATATGGCATATACCGGTTCACTGAATGACAGTTTGAGTGGATTGATGCCATTTGATATAAATACCAGTGATTTTTTAGTGCAGACATTGGGATTGATGACAGTTCCTTCTTATCGAATGCAGGAAGTGGATCTGTTGTATTCCAGGGAGCGTCAGTATATTATGCATTTTAAGAACGGCGAACGGGTGTGGGTGCATCCCAAAGGTCCTGTAATTACCCGATGGGAAAAATTCGACCGCCAGAAGCATCTTGTATGGACGTGGGAAGGCAGGCAGTTCAAGACATTTGGCGGAGTGCGTTTACCGCAAACCATTCAGATCAATATTGAAAATCCAAAACAAAAAGTCACGGTATTTTATAAGAAACGATATGCAAATCGTCATCTCAAATCCGGATGGAGTCAATTCATTGTTCCGGAGGGAGTGAAACCCATTGTGCTCTGAAATGTTAAAATCCGGTCAGTATGTGGATTTATCGGTCATTGTCCCTGTATTTAATGAGGTCGATTCGGTTCAGGAATTGGCAGCGGAATTAACAAAGGTTCTCTCCGCCCATAAGTGGCAATATGAATTGCTGCTGATAGACGATGGGTCCACAGACGGCACTTTTCCATTATTAGAAAAGTTGCATCAAAATGATCATCATATTCGTGTAATACAGTTCCGCCGGAATTTCGGAAAGTCAGAAGCCTTATCCGCCGGATTTTCAGTTGCGCGCGGTCAATTGATTATTACCATGGATGGAGATCTGCAAGACGATCCGGCGGAGATCCCGTCGCTTGTTACTAAATTGAATGAGGGATACGATCTGGTATCAGGATGGAAAAAATGCCGGAAAGATCCTTTATCTAAAAGATTCCCATCCAAGGTCTGGAATCGAATGACGTCCCTGATGACCGGACTTCGGTTGCATGATTTTAATTGCGGCATTAAAATTTATCGTCATGAAGTTGTAAAATCTATTCATGTATACGGCGAGCTGCATCGGTACATCCCTGCTTTGGCCAAATGGGAGGGATACCGGGTCGGGGAAATGGTTGTGAATCATCGCCCCAGAAAATTTGGTCAAAGTAAATATGGTGTTTCGCGTTTTTTTAAAGGTTTTCTCGATTTGATTACTGTGATGTTCCTCAGCCGATATACGCGCCGACCGCTGCATCTTTTTGGGATGTGGGGACTTTTATTCGGAATTGCGGGAACCGGAATTACGCTCACATTAATTGTTCTGCGCATCACCAAGGCCATCTATTTAAGCAACCGTCCGATTCTTTTTATCGGCATTTTATTTTTAATTATCGGCATGCAATTATTCAGCATTGGATTGCTGGGAGAAATGATCACCCGGTCTCAGTCCAAAGGCAGAGGATATGCCATTCGCCGGTTTTTAGGAGAATAATGTGCGGTTTGTCATTATTGGCACGGCGTTTCCAATGCGCGGCGGGATTGCTCAATATGTGGCCCTGCTTTATCAGACGCTGATCAAAGCCGGTCATGATGTCCGGGTGCTTTCTTTCAAGCGCCAGTACCCGGCGCTGTTTTTTCCGGGAAAAACCCAGGTGGATCAAGGTCAGGAACTGATCCCTGTCGAATCAACCCCCCTGTTGGATTCGATTCATCCCGTGTCATGGATACGGGCGTTTTTTTGGCTGAAGAAAGTCAAACCACATGCCCTGGTTTTTAAATATTGGATGCCCTTTTTTGCTCCCTGCTATGCGGTTGTCGGCGGTTTGGCCAAATGGCTGCTTCGCGTTCGACTCATTTATATTTGTGACAATATTGTTCCTCATGAGAAAAAGCTGGCGGACATGATTCTTTCAAAGCTGGGTCTTCGTTTTGTGGATGGATTTGTGGCGCAGTCCAGAAGCGTCCATGAAACCTTGCTTTCCATTCGTCCAGATGCCCGGACGATTGATATCCCGCATCCCGTGTATACGATTTTTTCTCCTGCGATCTCTAAAACCGAGGCCAGAAAGGCATTGGGCATAGAGGAAGAGAAAGTGATTCTTTATTTTGGATTTATTCGAGCCTATAAAGGTGTTCCATATCTGATTCGGGCCATGACCGAGATTCTCAGGAGCAACAAGGTACGATGTCTGATTTGTGGTGAATTCTATGAAGGCCGGGAAGAAGCACGGCAAATGATACATGATCTGAGGCTCGAGTCCAGTATTACCGTATACGATCAGTTTATTTCGAATGAATCTGTTCATCTATATTTTTGTGCAGCTGATATTGTGGTTCTTCCCTATGTGACAGCCACTCAAAGCGGTGTTGTTCAGGTCGCATATAATTATGATCGGCCGGTGGTGGTCACAAGGGTGGGCGGACTCCCTGAAGTGGTTGTTGATGGAAAAACGGGCTATATTGTTCCTCCGGAAGATCACAAAGCGATTGCAGAGGCGGTGAATCAGTTTTATCAAGATCGGCGTACAGTCCCATTTATGAAAAATATTCAATCGGAAAAGCAAAAATATTCCTGGGAGCGTATGCGTGAAGCAGTAGAAAGACTGGCGGGGATCAAACAATCCGGTTAAACAATCATTTTTTTTAATTATTTATATTTATGAAAAAAGTATTGATTATTACCTATTATTTCCCACCGTCCGGTGGTGCCGGTGTTCAGCGAGTATTAAAATTTGTCAAATATTTACCAGAGTTCGGGTGGGATCCCACGGTACTGACTGTGGTCGAAAATGCGGGATTCCCGACTCGTGATGTGTCATTATTGAATGAGATACCGGAGTGCGCACGAATTGTACGAACTTCCTTATTTGAACCGTATAAAGCTTATCAGAAATTTACAGGCCGATCGGCTGATCAGGGGATGGATATTGCCACACTTCATCAGGGGCGTAAATCTTTCAAAGAAATGATAGCAGAGTGGATCCGGTCCACTTTTTTTATCCCGGATGCCCGCTGTTTTTGGAAAATGACCGCTGTATCCGCAGGGAAACGGCTACTGAAGGAAGACAATTATCATATCATTTTTTCTTCAGCGCCACCCTATACAACTCATCTGATCGGGAAAAAACTGGCCCGATACTCGGGTAAAATCTGGGTTGCAGATTTTAGAGATTCCTGGGTGGGATGGTTGTCTGCTGCTCAGCGGTGGTGGCTACCCCGGATGATTGAATTAAAGATGGAGAGATCGGTGCTCAAGCAGGCGGATCATGTTACAGTGGCGTATCCCGGAATTCAACGGGATTTAATCAGCCGGCACGATCGGGTGAATGCATCTAAATGGACATGGATTTCAAACGGATTTGATCAAAGCGATTATAAAAAAAGGATGATACCGCTTACTGATGATCCATTTGTGATCACGTATACAGGCTCATTATATGGTTTCCGCAATCCAAAAACTTTTCTTGAAGGTATTTCAAAACTTCGGGAAAAATGTCCTGATTTAGCTGACAAATTGAGGGTGAGATTTGTCGGTCGCGTTGATCCGAATTTTATCCGGGAATTTGATACCTTCAAGCCGATCATTGAATACATACCCTATGTATCCCATGAACAAAGCATCAACTATCTGCTTTCATCTCATGCACTGTTATTAATTATTGATCATGTTCAAGCCGGAGATTATATTGTTCCTGGTAAAGTGTTTGAATATATTGGGGCTCAAAAACCAATTTTAGCGCTGGCCTCCGATGGAGAAACGGCCAAGTTAATACGACATCTGAGAGTTGGAAAAGTGGTTGGGCCTGACGATTCAGAGGGCGTGAGTTGTGTATTGGCAAAGTGGATCAAAGAAAAGCGGGGGGCAATTTATGATTTGGAAAGACGGCCTGAGATGATTTCTGAATTTGAACGGAGAAATTTAAGCCGTAAATTGGCGTTGTTGTTTGACTCAATTATTTAAATATCGTTCGGGGGATCCGTTTGGCTGAGAAAATACTAATGCTGCTTGATCATCCTTTTCCTGATGATGGCCGTGTTTACAATGAAGCGAGATCGTTGATTCAATCCGGTCGAGAAGTCCATCTGTGTGTTCCGGAGTTTAAACATCGGAATGCCTATGAAACAATGGATCATATTATTATCCATCGGTTTTCAGTTCCACAAATTCTATTTAAATGGATTCAGGCCACATCGGCCCGGTTCCCGATCTATCATTATTTCTGGATATATCAGATTGTAAAAATCAATATTCGGTTTTCGTATATTCATGTGCACGATTTGCCTTTGTCCAAAACAGGGCTGATGATTTCAAGGAAATGGAAGGTTCCATGGATTTTGGATTTGCATGAAAACTATCCCGCTTTGCTGAAAGACAGCGGGAATATCAGGGGAATCATCAAGAAATATTTTTTCAATATTGCCTGTTGGAAAAAATATGAAAAATGGGCTGTTTCAAGGGCGGACCGTATTATTGCGGTTGTTGAGGAATCGAAAAACCGGTTAAAGAAATATAGGGCCCCGAATAAAATTTATATCATTTCAAATACACAGCCATTGTCTATGTTTCATCCTTCGGAGAAGGAGAAAAAAAACAGTTCATTTCGAGTGCTTTATGTGGGGGGGATTGGACCTCATCGTGGTTTAGAGGTCGTGGTTCATGCGATGCCTGAAATTCTTCAGACGCTTCCTCAAGCCGAATTTAATATTGTGGGAGCGGGGCGGGGTGAAGAAAATATAAAACGATTAATCACACAGCTCCATTTGAAACAGTCAGTGAAACTGATAGGCTGGAAACCACTCCATGAGCTGAGTCATTATATCCAAAATGCAGACATCTGCATTGTCCCTCATTTGGCAACAGAACATACCAATTCGACAGTACCCCATAAATTATTTCAGTATATGGCCATGGCCAAACCTGTTTTGGTGAGCGACTGCCTGCCGTTAAAACGCATTGTGTCTGAAACGCATTCAGGCCTTGTTTTTCGGACCGGAGATGTCGGTGATTTTACTGAAAAAATACTTCAGCTTAATGATGTGACTCGCCGTCACCGTATGGGGTTAAATGGCTATCAGGCAGTGATGAAAAAATATCATTGGGAACATGAAGCGAAAAATTTAACCAGCCTGTATCATGCTCTTGATGAGGAGTATTTGAATGTTTGATAATGTGAACAATGTGGTATCAAATCGGCTTTGTATGGGATGCGGAACATGTGTATCTGGTTGCCCTGCCGGCTGCATTCAGATGCGTTTCAGTCCAAAAGCAGGCCAGTTTCTTCCTGAAATTCAGCTTAATCGCTGCATTCATTGCCATACCTGTCTGGACGTCTGCCCCGGTTTGTCCGTTCATTTTGATGCGCTGAATAAAGCCCGGTTTGGTCATATTCCGGAACAGGCTTCTCTGGGTCACTATCAACAGTGTTACACCGGATTTTCCAGAAATGAACAGTTGCGTTTTGAAGGCGCTTCCGGAGGCGTCATTACACAGCTCCTGACATATTATTTTGATCACAGGAAGATAGAGGCTGTGATTGTAACAAAACCCTCTCGTGATTATTGGATGAAACCTGAGGTTTTTTGCTGTACCCATCAGGGCAAGTTGAAAAATTCGCAGAAATCAATTTATACCAATGTACCGTTAAATGCGAAACTCAAACAGCTTTCGGATATGGATTGTCCTTATGCTTTTGTGGGGCTTCCCTGCCACGTACATGGTTTATTGAAGCTTTTTAAGATCGATGCAAAGCTGAAAAAAAATTGTGTGATCATTCTGGGACTGATTTGCAGCGGCGCACAGAAAGTATCGGCGCTGCTTTATTATTTTTCCCGATTAAAAATAGATCCGAACTCCATCCGGTCTGTCGATTATCGTGCCGGCGGATTTCCGGGGCAGCTTCGGCTTCATTTCAGAAATAAGGACTCAAAACTGCTGCCCAGACGTTTCTCAGATAAAAAATCCCGGCTTGCTTACGGATCTGCCTTTAATGGATTTTTCCATCTTGACCGCTGCTTCAGCTGCTTTGACAAACTGAACACGTTGGCGGACATTTCATTGGGTGATCCCTGGCTGAAGCGATTTGAGAATGAATGTGTCGGACAGAACATCGTGCTGGCACGTTCGCATGCCGGAAATCATGATATTCAAAATGCACAGGATGAAGGTTATCTGTCCTTGGAACCCGCATCTATTGAGGATGTCGTTTGTTCACAAAAAGTCATCCATTCAAAATATGATCAAGTCGATGCTTATCGTTCAGTCTATCAACTGCTGTCAAGACCCTTCCCGGTTTATGAAAAACATCAAAGGCAGAAAGCAATGAAGAAAAAAGCAGCCTGCCTGATTGCATTGTTAGACCAGGTACGTCTGAGACTGGCCGGACTGCGTCTGATTTGGCCTTTGCTCTCGGGATATTTCAATCTGGAAACGCAATTTCGCCATTTTCTATTGCCACCTCAAAAATACTTAGACCGTCCGATCAAAGGAAAACCAGTCAGAATTCTTATTTCTGAAGCCGATCTGGTTGGAAATAAAGGGGCCGAAGCCATGATTTTGGCACTGATTCATTTGATTTCACGACAGGTTCCAAATACTGAATTTATTATTCTGACAAAATTTTTTCAGGATGTGCAGAATTATATTCAGAAAAATCATTTGGATGTAACCCTTGTGGATGATTCCGGCCAGAAGGTTGAGACAGCCCTGGCACGTATCTGGATCTGGTGGTTATTAAAGCGATTGGGCATGGATTTTACCTGGTTATTGAATCATCCATTGATTCATGCATACAGACGCTCTGATTTGGTACTCAGTGTTTCCGGTATCAGTTTTATAGATGA
>Ga0272442_10003712_pt1 | contig 21292 bp, 15 predicted proteins | sample SSMForm2O_FD_200262 | JGI IMG/M metagenome (GOLD analysis project Ga0272442, IMG submission 200262) | Marine sediment archaeal communities from Little Sippewissett salt marsh, Falmouth, MA, United States - SSM-Form-2O | ecosystem: Environmental > Aquatic > Marine > Wetlands > Sediment ... | reverse complement strand
GAGCAGCTTGCCAGCGGGATGCTCGAATTGCAGCGCGCCGGCTGTGCGAACGTCAACTTCGTTACGCCAACGCATATGGCGGCTCCCATCGCGGCCGCTATTCTGCAAGCCCGCGAATTGGGACTGACCATCCCGACTGTCTACAACACGGGGGGCTACGATTCGGTCGAGACGCTGAGATTGCTCGACGGCCTTGTCGACATCTACATGCCCGATATGAAGTACGCCGATGCGGCCGTGGCGGAAGAACTGTCGGCGGCACGCGACTATCCTCAGGTAAGCTTCGCGGCCGTGCAGGAAATGCATCGCCAGGTGGGCGACCTTCAGGTCGAGGGTGGACTCGCCACGCGGGGCCTACTCGTTCGCCATCTTGTGCTGCCCGAGAACCTGGCCGGCAGTGAGCAGATCGTTGACTTCCTCGCCGCCAAGGTTAGCCCGCGGACGACCATCAATGTCATGGGCCAGTATCGCCCCTGCTACCGGGCCGAGGCGCATGCAAGGATCAACCGTCTTCCCACGCGCGAGGAGATCACGACGGCGCGTCAGTACGCCATCGACCGGGGACTGACCGTCCTCGATTGACGTTGCCGCTTTACTTCTGAGAGCACCGGGATATAGTCGAGGCCATGAAGAACGCGATCCTCAGCGCCACGTTCGATCAGATGGCCGACGTGATGGAGATTCTCGGCGAAGACCGGTTCCGCATCAACAGCTACCGGAAGGTGGCCCGCATCATCGGCGAGTTGCCCACGGACGTGGCGGTTCTGCTGGCCGAGGGTCGATTGGCGAAGACGCCCGGTATCGGCAAGTCGAGCCTCGCGAAGATCAAGGAGTTCGTGGAGACCGAGGGGATCGCCGCTCACGAGGCGCTGCTCGAACGGATCCCACCGACGCTGCTGGAGCTGCTCCAGATCCAGGGGGTGGGGCCGAAAGGGGTGAAGGTCATCTATGAGAACCTTGACGTCACGGGCCTGGATGATCTGAAAACGGCTCTGGACGACGGGTCGGTAGCCGAGTTGCCCGGCTTCGGCGTCAAGAAGGCGGCGGCGATACGGAAAGGCCTTGATTTTCTGGAGCAATCAACGGGGCGCATTCGGCTCGATCAGGCGGTGGAAGCGGCCGCGATGGTCATTGCGTATTTGAAGGAGTTGCCCGGCATCGAGACGATCCAACCGGCTGGGTCACTGCGGCGCCAGGCGGAGACCATTGGCGACGTGGATATCCTCGTGACGACCGGCAAGGGGAAACGGAAGTCCGCGCAGAGCCCCGAACAGATCATTCAGTTCTTCACGGAGGGACCGTTCGTCGAGCGCGTGCTGGCGGCGGGCGAGACGAAGGGCTCGGCGATCGTCCAGACCGAAACGATACCGGTCCAGGTGGACGTGCGGGTGGTCCCGGCTGAAAGCTTCGGGGCGGCGCTGCAGTACTTCACCGGATCGAAGGCCCACAACGTGCGGCTGCGAGAAATCGCGGTCAAGGCCAAGCTGAAGCTCAATGAGTATGGGCTGTTCAAAGGTGAGAAGATGATCGCCGGCGTGGCCGAGGAAGATATCTATGCGAAACTCGGGCTCGACTTCGTCGCGCCTGAGCTGCGCGAGGATCGCGGGGAGGTGGAGGCGGCGAAGGGAAACGCCCTGCCCAAGTTGGTTGAACTTGGCGATATCAAGGGCGATTTCCACATGCACACGGTTGCCTCAGACGGTCGAAGCAGCATCGAGGAAATGGCCGAGGCGGCGCAGGCGTTGGGCTATGCGTTTATCTGCATCACCGATCACTCACAGTCGTCTTTGATTGCGGGCGGCCAGACGCCGAAGGGACTGGCCAAACAGATCGAACAGATTCGCAAGATTGACGCCAAGTTAAAAAGCATCACGATTCTGGCCGGTGGAGAGGTGGACATTCTTGGCGATGGGTCACTTGATTTTGACGATGGGCTGCTGAGCGATCTGGATTTCGTGGTCGCTTCGATTCACTCAGGCATGACCGGTCCCCGCGAGAAGGTCACCGCCCGCACGCTCAAGGCGATGGACAATCCCTACGTCACGAGTATCGGGCATCCCACCGGGAGACTGATCGGCCAGCGCGAGGCGATGGACCTGGACATGGGGGCTGTCATCAAGCACGCGGCCGCGACGGGCACGGCTCTGGAGATCAACGCGAATCCCTGGCGGCTCGACCTGAAGGACACGCACTGCAAGATGGCTGTCGAGAAAGGTGTGAAACTCGCTATCGGGACCGACGCGCACAGTACCGCGGGTTTGAACCTGATGTCGTTTGGCGTGGCGACGGCGGCCCGCGGGTGGGCCAAAGGCGAGGATGTTCTCAACACCCTATCGGTGGCCCAACTCAAGGCCTTTCTCAGAGCCAAGCGGGCGTAACAGTTCCCTTGGCGGCCGAGGACCTCTCGAAGCTACTGGACGAAGAGGTGCGTCTGGCCCAATCGCTGGTCGACGAGGTTCACCGCGGCCGGGGCTATCAGAGCCATTATGGGACGCGTCTGTGCTTTGGTCTCGGGCCGTGCCGACGTGTCGAACGCGTCGAGATCCGCTGGATTGGCGGCGAAACCGATGTTTTCGAGGGCTTCAAGGCCGGTCAGCGGCTCGTTCTGGTCGAAGGCACAGGGCCGCTAGCGGCCCTGTGGGCACGCTTCCTGGATGGCCCGAAACGGCTGGTCGTCACCTCCTCCCGGCCAGACGGCGATCCCAGGAGCCCGTCCCGAGGGGCACGCCAAACGGCCAGGAAATGAAGTTCACGGGATTTCTTCGTGAATTCTCCCTTGAGTGGCGGGCGTGTCTTTGCTAAACTAATATTATTCGACCTGTGGTAACGCGGCATACGGAGGTCTTTGGGTGATTCTTCGCTGTCGTAGGAGTGGTTTTCAGTTTGCGGTCCGGTGAAACTGTCTGGGCAGTGTCGTCATGAGCTGGCAGGCACGTGTGGGTGATGGGCTGAGCCGTTTTCCCAGTCCTCGGTCGACACGTCTTTACAGCTGCGGATGGGTACTCCATCGAGATGTCAACGCTTGGGCATTTCCGCCGGTGACCGTCTAACGATTGTCGCTGGTCCGGTAGCAGTGCGCTAACCGAAAGGGCCTGCGAGGATGATTCGGGTCTGCTTTCGTCTTGGACGGAACCAAGAGACCGCCCCTTGCAGTCTTTCCGGTTGGTGCATGGCGTTTCCTAACTGCATACCTGGGCCTGTATCGGTCACGGAGGATGTTGACCTGTTGCGGGCAACATTTCGTGGCAGGAGAAACATCTGGGCACCCGGGGCACGGCTTGCTCAGGGCACTGACAGGAAGGAAGGAGGTGGCAGTCCACGAGAGCGAGGTAAAAGCACCGTGAAGAACTGTAGAGTTACCGAAATATCAAATGTTCGAGGAGAGAGTACTATGAAAAGACTCGTATTGTTGGTGCTGACGATTTGTCTGGCACTATCGACGGTATCGTCGGCAGACGTACTGCGCGAGCTTTGGTGGCAGAGCCTGAGCATCGAAGATGCCGTGGCCCTGGCCAACAGTGGAACGCCAGCCGACCAGGTTGACATCCTTGCGGAGCCGACCTGGGCGGACATCGCCGACAACTACAGCGCCAAGATGACAGGCTGGCTCACCGTTCCCGAGACGGGCGAGTACACCCTGTACCTGGCTGGTGATGACTACCAGCGACTGTATGTGAGCATGGATGACAACCCCGGCAACGCCGAGCTCGTCGCCTACGTGGATGGCTGGACTTCCAGCCAACAGTGGGACAAGTACGAAACCCAGAAGTCTGAACCGATGACGCTGACCGAAGGCCAAGTTCTCGCCTTCGTGGGCATCATGCAGGAAGGTGGCGGCGGTGACGGTCAGGACTGGGGCTGGGTCGCTCCCGGCTCTGCAGACATCGTGGTCATCCCCGGTGATCTGTTCGTCGCCGAGTATGTCCCGACAGCTCTGGGCAAAGCCGTCATGACGGCACCGGCCGATGGCGCTACCGGCGTCATTGATGCGGTCCTCGCCTGGCGTCTGGCTATCGTGGATGCGGAACCGCCGGTGTACAACCTGTACTTCGGCACCGATCCGGCGGCTCTTGAGCTGGTCGGTGAAGGCATCGTCGAAGAGTCGGTCGACATGGGCACCGCGGGCCAGGAGCTGGAGTACGCCACAACGTACTACTGGCAGGTCGAGCGCATCGGCGCCGCACCGGATCCCGTCCGCAGCTTCACGACGGAGCCCTTCTCGTTCCCGATCGAAGGCATCGTGGCGACGACGAACGGGACCTCGGGTCCTGACGTTGGTGGGATCGAGCAGACCATTGACGGTTCCGGCATTGATGAGAACGACGGCCACTCGGTAGAGAGCGTCGACATGTGGCTGGCCGTTGCTCCGGAAGGCGAAGCTCTTACCGTCGAGTACGCGTTCGATCGCGTCTACAAGATGGACAAGATGATGGTGTGGAACTCGAACACTGGCTTCGAGCCGTTCCTGGGCTACGGCGCCAAAGACGTCACGGTTGAGTATACCGTCGACGGCGCCGAGTGGATGGTTCTGGCCGACGTCGAAGTCGCCCGAGCTCCTGGTCTGGAAAGCAATCCCGCTGACACGACCGTTGACTTTGGTGGCATTGGCGCCATGGCCGTCAGACTGACAATCAACACGAACTGGGGCGGGTTGTTCCCGGATTCCGGTTTGAGCGAAGTTCGCTTCATGTACATCCCCGGTCAGGCTCGCTACCCGATGCCGGCCGACGGCGCCACAGGCGTTGCTCCGGATGCCGTGCTGAGCTGGCAGGGTGGCCGCGATGCCGTCAGCAGTGATGTGCTGCTGGGCGTTGATGAGCTGGCTGTCGTCGCAACGGTTGAAGGCGAAAGCCTCGATCCGGAACTGGTCTACGGTATGCCTTACATGTGGCGTGTCGATGAGAACGACGGCACCGACGTGTGGGAAGGCGATGCCTGGAGCTTCACGACGACCGAATTCGGTGCCGTTGTGGCCGCCCAGACGCTCGATTATGACAACTCGGCCGAGCCGTTCCTCAGCGAGGTCGAGACCGTCCTGGATCCGGCAGTGGATCTGACGGCCTACGCGGCCGACACGCTGTCGCTGTCCTACACGGGCAATCCGCTCGGGTACGCCGAGGCTGACGGCGTGGCGACCATGGGTGCTTCCGGCGCCGACATCTGGGGCACGGCGGATCAGTTCCGCTACGCCTACAAGAGCCTCACCGGTGACGGTGAAATGGTCGCTCGCGTTGACAGCATCGACAACATCGTCAACAACTGGGCCAAGGCGGGCGTCATGATCCGTCAGAGCAACGCGGCTGGCGCCGCGCACTCGATGACCGTGATCACCGGCGACTATGCCAGCCCCGGCAGCGCCGGCAACGGTGCCTCGTTCCAGGGTCGTCCGGTCGCCGACAGTGATTCGGTGAACGCCGACGCTGCGAGTTCAATCGCGCCGCCGTACTACGTCCGCGTAGTGCGCGAAGGCAACAACATCTCCGGGTTCATCTCCGCCGACGGCGCCGAATGGCTGCAGTTGGGCGACGCCCGTGAGGTCGTGATGGAGGACCCGGTCCTCATCGGTCTGGCCGTGACCAGCCATGATGCCGGCAGCTCGGTGGTTGCTCAGTTCTCTGAGATCACCACTATCGGCGACGTGGGCGAGGAACTGACGGTTGAGGTCATTGGCTCCCAGGCGATGCCCGCCAATGACGCGACAGGTCTGTACCTGAAGATCGAAGACAGTGCCGGTGCAGTTGCGACGATCCAGAACGCCGATGCGGGCGCCACTCAGGGCGCCAGCGCCAATGCCTGGATCATTCCGCTCGGCTCGATCGAAGGTGTCGATCTGACGTCGGTGGCAAAGATCACGGTTGGTGCGGGCGACGCGGCGAATCCGGTTGCTGACGGCATGGGTTCTGTCGCTATCGGCGCCATCAGCGTCGGTACACCGATGAGCCACAACGTGCCGGCCGACGTTACCGGCCCGGGCGACGTCATTCAGGGCGTTCCCAACGACGGCGATTGGCCTGGTGCGGAGACCCCGGACCTGGCGATCGACAACGACACCAGCACGAAGTACCTGCACTTCAAGGGCGAAACGGAGCCCACCGGTTTCCAGGTGACCCCTGCTTCCGGTGCGACGATCGTGACGGAATTGACGTTGACCAGCGCCAATGACGCCGTTGAGCGTGATCCGATCAGCTTCGAGCTTTACGGCTCGAATGACGGAATCGATGGCCCGTATACGCTGATTGCGGCGGGCGACGTCGTCGATTTCGCTCAGGCAGATCCCATCGCTCGTTTCACCAAGAACACGACTCCAATCGTGTTCGAGAACGACGTGGCCTACACCAGCTATCAACTGCTGTTCCCGACCGTTCGGGACGCGGCCTCTGCCAACAGCATGCAGATCGCCGAAGTGGAGTTGATCGGTGTAATCGCTCCGTAAGTAGTTTCAGCAGCTAGAATCAGCTGTAGCATCGTAGTATCGAAGGGGCCCAGGCCAGATGGCTTGGGCCCCTTCTTCGTTCACGCCAGGCGGGACGTCGTGAAGTTCGGCAGTATGTAGTTCCATAGTGTCGTCAAAACGACGACGCGAGAAAGCGTTTCAGGGCCTGTACCCTCGGGTGCAGGCCCTTCTTCTTACGCCCGGCGTCCCCTATGACCCTGATTTCCAGAACCGCCGGTGACCGGCGGCCTTCGGTTTTTTGTCGATACATCTGCCGACTTGCGTGTATAATGCCCAGCCAGGAAATCATGCCCCTCGGACGATGATCGCCATCGTGTGTAAGGACGCGACCAGATTGGAGCTTACAATATGGAGAGCACCCTACGCCACGCCAACCTCACCGACCTGTTCACGCAGTCCATGTCGGCCGTGTCCCGCCCGGAGAAGATCTGTGTCGAGGTCATTCGTGCCGATCGACGCGAGACGTTGACCTTTGGGCAGCTGCGTTCGCGCACCGAGACGCTCGCGCGCCAACTGACCGACGAGGCGGGAATTGGCCGCCATGACAAGGTGGCGATCGTCTCAAAGAACCGGGCGGACTGGGACATCGCGTTGTGGGGCATCATTCTCGCCGGCGCTATTCCCGTACTGATCGATCCCGAGCGCGGTCCCGAAGGTGTAGCAGGTCACCTGCTGGCGACCGACGCCCGCGCGCTGATCCTGGCCGATGACTATGGAGACCAGGACGCGCGTGACGAACTGGCTGACTTTGCCAAAACGAAGGAACTCTCTCTCGTCATGATGTCGGATATTCCGCTGGGTACCGACTCTTCAGCCGCGACACCTCTCTCTGAAGTGCCCGGTCGAGATATCCACGCAGAGGACACGGCCGTGATCCTCTGCACCTCCGGGACAACGGGAGACCCGCGGGAGGTGGAGCTGACCCACGCCAACCTCGTTGCCAACATCCAGGGCTCCGTGGACAAGATCAGGCTAACGCCCGATGACGTCGTGGGACACATCCTGCCGCCCCACCATTCTTTCGGTCTGACGGTCGGCAAACTTCTTCCGCTTGCGGTCAGGGCCACCAACATCTACACGAACAGATACCGCGACGTTTCGACTCTCATTCGTGATCGCGGCATCACGATCTTCATCGCGATTCCGGCGCTGTTCACCACGCTGACCAAGAAGCTCGAAGACGGGCTCAACAAGCAGAAGAAGAGCAGCCTCCCGCTGCGCCTGATGGACCGGCATTTTCCCCAGTGGGTCGGCAAGAAGATCCGCCGCAAGCTGGGCTGGGACCGGCTGCGTTTCTTCCTTTCCGGCGCCGCTCCTATGCCGCGCTGGGTCCTCGACTGCCTGTGGCGACGGGGTTTCCTTCTATACGAGGGATATGGGACGACGGAGAATTCCCCCGTCTACGGCTTCAACGAGGAACTCGCCACCGTCGGCTCGGTTGGCCGACCGATCAACACACTGACAGTCAAGATCATCGACGAAGACAACGTGACACTGCCGTCTCATCAGAGAGGGGAGATTTGCCTGGGTGGCCCGTGCATCATGAAGGGCTACTACAAGAATCCTCAAGCCACAGAGGCGACGATCACCACGGACGAGCAAGGCGTTCGCTGGCTGCACACAGGCGACCTCGGCTATCTGGACGAGACGGGCAACCTCCACATCACTGGTCGCAAGAAGTACCTCATCATCCTGCCCGGAGGCAAGAACGTCAACCCCGAACGGGTCGAGACGGCGCTTTCGGAAGCCCACTTCGTCAAGGAAGTACTGGTGGTCCCGACGCGACGCATCGACACCAACGGCATCATGGAAGAGACGATGCGAGCGCTGGTCCAGCCCGCCTGGGACACGCTCGCCAGCCACACAGGACAGTCCGAGCAGGAGTTGACGGCCAAACCCCACGCCATCAAAGGACTCGTATGGGAGAGCATTCGCGACTGCCAGCAGAAGAACAAGCAGTTGTCAGCGTTCGAGAAGATCGCCTCCCACCATCTTGAGATCCATTCGGACGAATTCATCAAGACCTCAACCGGCAAGGTCAAACGAGAGCACTATATGAACCTGGAACATCTCGAAGCCAAGCACACGCGGATCGAGGCGTACCGTCCCTCATCCGCTCGCACCGGCCGGGAGGAAGTCCCCAAGCCTTGATCGCGTGAAACGAATTGCACGTCCGGCCCCGGACGCTATAATCATCATGCAGTGACAAGTCTATGAACGCGTGGTCAGCGCCGAGGCGCTTGCGAAAGGAGGATCACAATGTCCAAGGATCAAAGCTCAAGCCGCTCGCCCCAGCAGCCTGACGGCCTGAATCGCCGCCAATTCGTCGCGAGTGCCGGCGCGGCCGCCCTGTCATTCACGATCGCCTCGCCGAACGTGGCGCGCACCTACGCCGCCAACTCCAAGATCGACATCGGCATCATCGGTTGCGGCGGACGCGGAACGTGGATCGCCAAGCTTTTCAGGGACCACGGCGGATATAATGTCGTGGCTGCCAGCGACTATTTCCAGGACCGGATCGACAACCTCGGCAATCAACTTGACGTGCCGGCGGGCAATCGCTATCCAGGCCTCAAGGGATATCTAAGACTGCTGGAGAAGGTGGACGCGGTGGCGATTGTCAGCCCGCCCTACTTCCATCCCGAGCAAGCGGCCGCCGGTGTCGAGGCCGGCAAGCACGTGTACCTCGCCAAGCCCATCGCCGTCGACGTCCCGGGCTGCCTGAGCATCGGCGACAGCGGCAAGACCGCCTCGGCGAAGAAGCAGTGCTTCCTGGTCGATTTCCAGACGCGGGTGGACCCGTTCTACATGGAGGCCTTGCGGCGCGTACACGAGGAAAAGGCCCTGGGCCATTTCTCCTTCGGTGAGGCCACCTACCATGCGGGCGACCCGTTCACGAGCAAGTATCAGTCCTGGAAGGACAACCCGGATGGGGCGGAGAACCGGCTCCGCGCGTGGGGTCTCGACAAAGTCCTCTCGGGGGACATCATCACCGAACAGAACATTCACACGCTCGACGTGATGAACTGGATCATGGGCGAGCTGCCACTCTGGGCCGTTGGCACGGGCGGTCGCAAGTTTCGCCCGGTGGGAACCTGCTATGACACGTTCAGCATCCTCTTCCAGTACGCAGACGATGTCGGGATCACGTTCAGCTCTCGCCAGTCGAACGGTTACGGCACGCAGCCCGAGGGTATCCGGAATCGCATGTTCGGGACCGAAGGTATCCTCGAGACCGAATACGGCGGCCAGGTCCTGATTCGTGGCGACCACTTCTATCGCGGCGGCAAGTCTCCCAGCATCTATCAAGACGGCGCCGTGGCGAACATCAAGACGTTCCACGAGAGCATCGGCGCAGGCGACTATGCCAACCCGACCGTCGCGTGCAGCGTCCGGAGCAATCTCATCACCATCCTGGGCCGCACCGCCGCGTACGAAAAGCGCAAAGTGACCTGGGCTGAGATGCTCAATACGAAGGAGAAGCTGGACGCCAATCTCAAGGGTCTCAAGGCCTAGATCGAAGCGCTGAGTTCATCTACGGAGAAGAATAAGTGAAGACGAACGTGCTTTCCAGACGCCGGGTGCTTGCCGGGGGTCTCTGTGCATGTGCCGGTCTGACACTGACGACATCCTGTGCGTCGCTGCAAGGCAGTGCCCGAGCCGGGCGCAAGTACAAGGGATTCAAGCTCGGCGTCTGCGATTGGACGGTGGGCAAGACCAGTCAGCCGGAATCGTTCGATGTGGCCAAACGCATCGGGCTCGATGGCGTGCAGGTCGATTTTGGTCGAGACGAGGACCAGTTGCCCCTGTTCGACCCGGCGCTGCAGCAGAGCATTCTGCAACGCGCCGAGCAGAACCAGATGGAAGTGGCTTCTCTGGCGATGGGCGTTCTCAACAACATCCCCTACAAGAGCGATCCGCGTGCCGAGCGCTGGGTCGATCAGGCCATCGACGTCTGCCAAGCAATGAAGGCCAAGATCATCCTACTGGCCTTCTTTGGCAACGGAGACCTCAAGAATGATGCCCTGGGCACGGGCGGCGCTGTCGCTCGCCTCAAGAACATTGCCCCCAAGGCCGAGAAGGCCGGTGTGACGCTCGCCATCGAGTCGTGGCTTAGCGCCGCTGAACACCGGGCCATTATCGACCGTGTGGGTTCGCCGGCCGTTAAGGTCTACTACGACGTCGGCAACTCTCACAAGATGGGCTACGACATCTATCAGGAGATCCGCACGCTCGGCGGACTGATCTGCCAGTTCCACGCCAAGGACTACGACGACCTCTACGGCAAAGGCTCGATTGACTTTCCCCGCGTACGCGAGGCGATGGACACAGTCGGTTATCGCGGCTGGTTCGTTATGGAAGGCGTCAAGATGCCGCTGGGCGTGGAGGAAAGCTGCCGCTACGACGCCGACTACTTGCGCCCAATCTTTCCACCCAAGGCCTGATGATGCCACAGGCAATCACCGGCCGGAGAAAGGAAGATTTCATCATGAAGACCCGAACAATCCAGGTCATCCTCGTTATTCTGCTGACCCTTGCCACCATCTCGCTGGCCACGCCGCTGGACGACTACGTGGCCAAGCCCGATCCGAGCTACAGCTTCGAGCTGGTGCGCACCATCGACCATCCGCGAGGCAAAATCTATGTCATCGACATGAAGTCACAGACTTGGCGCAGCGAGAAGGAAGTCAACCGCACGCTCTGGCAGCACTGGCTGACGATCATCGTCCCGAACGATACGGCGTTTGATACCGCCCTGCTCTTCATCAACGGCGGACGCAACGGCGGTTCGGCGCCGTCAAATCCGAGCGGCATGCTCGCGGAGATCGCTCTACAGAGCAAAACGGTGGTGGCCGATCTGCGCATGGTGCCGAACCAGCCACTGGTGTTTGCCGACGATCCGGGCAACGATCGTTACGAGGACGCCATCATCGCGTACACATTCGACAAGTTCCTGAAGAAACAGGATCCAACCTGGCCCCTGCTGCTGCCCATGGTCAAGAGCGCCGTGCGCGCTATGGATACGGTCCAGAGTCACGTTGCCAAGGCCACAGATGGCAAGCTCGCGGTCAATCGGTTTGTCGTCACAGGCGGCTCCAAGCGGGGCTGGACCACCTGGCTGACGGCCGCCGTGGACAAGCGTGTTCGCGCCATTGCGCCGATCGTCATTGACGTGCTCAACATGAACGAACAGATGAAGCACCACTACGCCGCCTATGGCTTCTACTCCAGTGCCATCGGCGACTACGAAGACATGAAGGTTCTCGGCCAGCTCGATTCCGACGGCGGGGGCGAGATCCGCAACTTCGTGGACCCCTATTCATATCGGAGCCGCTACACGTTGCCAAAGTTCCTGATTAACTCGGCGGGCGATCAGTTCTTCCTGCCGGACTCGGCTCAGTTCTACTTCGACGACCTGCCCGGGGAAAAGCACATCCTCTACTGTGCCAACACGGACCACGGGCTCGACGGCTCGGAGGCCGACAAGGCGCTGCTCGCCTGGTATCAGTCGATTCTACTCGAACGCAGCCGGCCCGAGTTCGCGTGGGACATCCCGGAAGAGGGACACGTCGCCGTGCAGACGAAGACACGGCCTCAGAAGGTCGTGCTCTGGACAGCCACCAATCCGGACGCGCGGGACTTCCGTCTGGAGACGATTGGCAAAGTCTGGAAGGACACGCCGCTGTCGCCGACCGGTGGCACGGCCTATCACGCGCGCATCCCGGCGCCGGAGAAAGGCTGGACCGCCTATTTCGTCGAGCTTCACTTCGATTCCGGAACCCCGGTGCCGTATCGCTTCAGCACCGAGGTCCGCGTCGTGCCCGACACGCTGCCCTACGCCGACAAGCTCAAGACGAACTGATCGCTGCCAGGGCCGCTATCGTTCGTTGCCCCACAACTGGTCGTCGCCACCTTGGCTCTTTCGCCATTCATGCCGCCAACGGTGTAGGTCGGTGACGCCGATGAAGGCCTTGGGTTTGCGAGCTTCTTTGTCCGGGATGGGAGCCAGCTTGTTCAGAGGCGGCGCCTGATACCAATAGGCCACGCTCGCCAGGTCCAGCGTCAGATTGTCTGCATGCCCGTGCTCGATGGTCGCTCTAAGTGACTTGTTGAAGTAGATCGGGTCGCTGATGTGAAAGCGGTAGACGTGTGTCCGGCCCAGCCAGCCGATATCGTCGTTGACGCGGGCGTAGCCGAAGTACGGATGGGTATAGAGCGTCTTGGGACACCATGACGTGTTGAAATAGTCTTCGGTCCCGGTGCCGTGCAGCGTCGGCTTCGTGTCCCCGTCAATGAAGAACATGTCGTCGCCTTCGCCATACCACATGGGGGTGGGACAGTGGACGTAGTAATTGACGCCCACGAAATGGCCCTTGCCCTTGATGTCGGCAAAGAGGTAGTTCTTCTTGCCATCAGGATTCTCAGCCGGTGTTCCGAGGACACCCCACTCGTTCTCCCCATCGGGCAGCGCCTCGGTCAGTTCGTGGTTGTACCACGCGCAGAATCGCCCCATGTCCTCGGGCAGCGCATCGACCTCGACATAGTCGACGTAGTAATAGAAGGCGCTGATCTCACGACCCGCCTGGTTCTCAATCTCGATCCGCGCGCCCTTGGCAAACGGCATGGTGAAGTAGGACACCATCGCCCGACCCTCCACCGGTCCGACCGCCAACGGCAGGCTCACGAAGGGATAGCTCTCGTTCCATCCCTGCCCGAAGAACGGTCCGATCGGTGATTCCACCGAGGGGAAGTCGTTGCCGTCCCAGTACATGCGCAGGATGATGTCGTTGCGGTTGAGTCGCTCCGGTGGCGGCGCGATCGTGATCCAGATGTGATTGATGATCCCGGCTCCTCTGACATTGAACAGCTCGCGCGTCTGGCCATCCTGGATGTGCTCGAACCGATCGTTGTTGCCGCCCGAGCGGTCGTAGCTGCTGATCCGCTTGCTGCGCATGTCACTACGCACGCGGGCCAGCCCGAACAGATCGCTGCCGTGCCCGGCCGCACCGGCCGCCAGCGATTCCGAGACCAACAAGAGCGTCGCCAGGACTGCAAAGAGATGCGTTCTCATTCCTCTTACCTCCTTCTGATTGGGTTCATGAGATATTGGCTCGTCTCGTTTCATCTGTCGTACTTCGCCTTCGCAGCAACCACGCTGCCGAGCGAAGCACAATGCAATATAATGCCGGCCGAATGAGGGCGTCAAACTCTGCTTGGGAATTCTGTGGACACCGTACAGGCAAACAGCTAGTCTGTGTCCACTATCTGAGGCCCTACGAGAACGAGCTTCGGCACGGACGCGGTGTATGGCGCAAAGTGACAAGCAGGCCAGTGACATGCACATCCCGGTAGCCCCTAAGGGCCTGGGTATCCTCCTCGTGGTCGGGCCGAGCCTCGTCTGGGCGGCTGAATACATCGGCTCGGGCGAAGTCATCATCGCCACCCGCACCGGCGCCATCCTGGGCACGACGGTTCTGTGGGCCGTGATCCTGGGGGTGTTCCTGAAGTTTTGGATTGGCGTGGCCGGCGCGCGTTATACCGTCTGTACGGGCGAGGGAATGATCGACATGTTCGACCGCATCCCTGGACCGCGTCACTGGGTTGTCTGGATCGTCCTCGTCGTCCAACTCTTCTGCGCTGTCATGTCCACCGGAGCGCTGGCCACGTCGGCCGGCACGTTCATTCACAGCCTTGTGCCATGCATTGACCTGCGCCTCTGCGGATTGTTCGCGGTCCTTTTCGCCGTAGCGGTGGCATGGTCCGGAGTGTTCGACGTACTGAAGATCTTTATGAGCCTGTTCGTGCTCATCATTGTCATTGGGGCAATGTACATCGCGTACCACGTCTTTCCTGGCTTCGCCGAACTGACATCCGGGCTGACCGGAAAGCTCCCGCCGGTACCCGAGTGGGCAGCCACAACGGACACCGTCAGCGACAGCGCCTGGCAGGAGATACTCCCGGTGCTGGGCTGGGGAGCGGGCGGCTTCGCCTCGCAGGTCTGGTACACGTATTGGGTCATCGGTGCCGGCTACGGAGCGACGGCCGGCCGAGGCTATGGAAAACCCGCCGACGTCACAAGCTTGCGCGCGATGTCTCACAATACGGCACGACGCATCAAGGCCTGGTGCTATACACTCTATGTCGATTCGAGCTTCGCGATGGTTCTGGGTGTTCTCGTTACGGGAGCCTTCTTGATCGCCGGCGCCGGCATCCTGGGAAGTGAGAAAATGGTCCCTGAGAACAGCAACATGGCCGAGGTGCTGTCCGAGATCTTCGCCCGGCGTTGGGACGCTCTGGGCGGCTTTCTCTTCAAGCTGTGTGGCGCGGTTGCCATGGTCTCTACGCTGATGGGCCAACTGGCGGGCTGGCCTCGACTCCTGGCCGATTCGTGCCGCCTCTGCATCCCAGGCTTCAACAAGAGGTTGCGCTGGAAGACACAGTTTCGCATCTTCCTGGTCATGTTCTTCTGCACGAGCGCCCTGATCGCTTGTGTCCTAAGCAAGAAACCGATATCCATGCTGAAGCTCTCGTCGATTCTGGAAGGGGTATTGCTGATCGCGCTGCAGGCGGCCGCCGTCGGCATCGGGCTTTTCTTCGTCATGCCTAAGATGCTCTCGAAAGAGGCATATGGCGTGCTGAAGCCCGGCTGGATCTTCGCGGCGGGATTGCTCGGCACCCTCGCCTTCTACGGGTATCTCTGTGTGACCCAGGTTCCCCGAGCACTGCTGGAAATCCTCGGTATCTCCGGTTAGGCTGTGGTGCCGATTGACGGGCTTCGGCCCATTAACAGACGCGTCCTTGTTCATGGAGGGCAGAATCTTGACTGCACTGAGTTCTTTGACCGTTTTGGCAGCCGAAGCCCCCGCCGAGTTCAGTCCGACCCTGCCATTGATCATCCTGGCCATCGGCATCGCCATCGTTATCGGCATGATCGTGGTTCTGCGCATCAATGCGTTTCTCGCGCTGATCACGGCCGCGATCGTCGTCAGCCTCCTGGCGCCAGGTGAGTTCGCCGAGAAGATCAGCCGCGTTGCCACCGCCTTTGGCTCGACCGCGGGCAAGATTGGCATCGTTATCGCGCTGGCGGCCGTGATCGGCAAGTGCCTGATCGACTCGGGCGCCGCCGACCGTGTCGTTCGCATGTTCGTGCGACTGCTGGGCGAGAAGCGTTGCCCCATCTCGCTGATGTCCAGTGGCTTCGTGCTCTCGATCCCTGTTTTCTTCGACACCGTGTTCTATCTGCTGATCCCGCTGGCCCGTTCCATGCACCGCCAGACGAAGCGAAGCTACATCCTGCTGATTCTGGCCATGGGCATGGGCGCCACGATCACGCACTCGCTCGTGCCGCCAACCCCAGGCCCGCTCATCATCGCCGAGACGCTCCGCATCGATCTGGGCATGATGATCATGGTCGGCCTGCTCTGCGCGGCCCCCACCGCCGTGGTGATGCTGTTCATCATTAGCTGGTTCAGCAAACTCGTCGATATTCCCATGCGGCCGATTGAGGGCAGCGAGCCGGAGCCTGACCCCCTGCCGGACGAGAAGCTCCCCAGCCTCCTGGCCGCCCTGTTGCCCATCATCCTGCCACTGCTGCTGATCTCCGCCCACACCGTCGCTAAGACCCTGGCCAACGCCGAGCATGCCGCCAGGCTGACCGCTGACGACGTGACAAGCTGGCAAGACCTCAACGCCGCACTGGCCCGTAGCAGCGGTGACACCAACACCCCAGCCGGCGTCCTCCTCAGTATGCTCCCGGAAAAAACGCAGCAGTTGGTGCGTGACAGCGCCGCAGCGGGCACGCTGAGCGCCGAAGACCAGGCGACACTGCAGGATGAGTTCAACAAGATGCTCGGAGACCCCAAGGCTGCCCTGGGCAAGCAGGAGGCCTTCGCCAGCCTGGAGCTTTCGGGCGAGGCCCAGGCGTGGGTGAAGAAGGTATCCAACAGCACATCTCAGGCCGAGCTGGAGCGCGTCAACCGCCTCTATGTCGAACAGGCCTTCCCCGAACTGATCCAGCCGCACGTCTGGGAGACACCGCGACGCAGGGCAACTTACGTCACATCCGTCCTGGGCAACGCAAATCTCGCGATGATGGTTTCGGCCGCAATTGCCCTCTACGTCCTGTGGCGCCAGCGCAGGCCCAGTCGCGCCCAACTCAGCAAAATGGTCGAACACTCCCTGATGAGCGCGGGCGTCATCATCCTGATCACTTCGGGCGGCGGCGCCTTCGGTGCCATGCTCAAGCAGGCCCAAGTCGGGGACGCCATCCAGGCCCTGCTGACCGGCGAAAGTACCCAACAACTCGCCGGGATCAATCTGCTGCTGATGGGTTTCCTCGTCGCTTTCCTGCTCAAGTTCGCGCAAGGCTCCACGACCGTCTCGATGATTACCACATCCGCGATGCTCGCTGGCATGGTTGGCTCCCCCGAAGCGATTGGCTACCATCCCGTCTACGTGGCGGCCGCCATCGGCTTCGGCGCCCAGTGTGGCAACTGGATGAACGACAGCGGTTTCTGGGTCTTCGCCAAAATGGGCGGGCTGACCGAAGTCGAAGGCCTGAAAACCTGGACCTTCATGGTCGGCATCATGACCATCATTGGCCTGCTTTTCACGATACTGTTCGCCACGATTCTGCCCCTGGCCTGACCCAGGCGGCCAAGCAAGGAGACAACAGCCTTTTCAGCGCAGCCGTCCTGCGGTATGCTTGACCGCTAGGCGACGAGCTCAACCTGAAACCGAGGTGCACAATTGAAAGCATTGCTCTACACCGAGCCCTACACACTGCAATACACCGATGTCCCCGACCCGGATGTCGGCGACGACCACGTCCTGATCCGCGTCAAGGCCTGTGGCATCTGTGGCTCAGACGTGCAAGGCCACACGGGAAAGACGGGCCGTCGCCTGCCCCCCTTGATCATGGGACACGAGGCAGCCGGCATCGTCGAGCAGATCGACAAGAACGTCACGGACCTGGCGCCGGGTGACCGCGTCTGCTTCGATTCGACCGTCTACTGCAACCAGTGCCCCGCCTGCAAGCAGGGCCTGCTCAACCGCTGCGTTCAGCGCCAGGTGCTCGGCGTCTCCGTCCCCGAGTTCAAACGGCACGGGGCATTCGCCGAATTTGTCGCCGTGCCCCACTGGATTGTCACCAGGCTCCCTGACGACATGTCGTTCGTCCAGGCGGCCCTCCTGGAGCCGGCCTCCATCGGCACGCACGCCGCCAACCGTACTCAGATCACCGACAATGACACCGTTGTGGTCATCGGCGCCGGCACGATCGGCCTGTTCATTCTGCAGGCCGCCAAGCTGCGCGGCGCCAAGACCACCATTGCCTGTGACATCAACGACTTTCGGCTCGACCTGGCCAGACAGGTCGGCGCCGATGAATGCGTCAATCCGCACCAGATCGATCTGACAAAGGAGATCCAGTCTCGCACCGATGGCCGCGGCGCCGACGTCACCTTCGAGGCCGTTGGCTTTGCCGAGACCTTCCATCAGGCCGTCGCGATCACCAAGACGGGCGGCACTCTCGTCGCCGTCGGGAATTTGGCCAAGGAGATGGAATTCAACCTTCAGGAACTGGTCAGCCGGGAACTGACCTTCACCGGCTCCTACGCCAGCGCCGGTGAATTCAAGACCTGCATCGAACTGATCGCCTCGGGGCGGATCAACGTAGCGCCCCTGGTCAGTGAGGTCCTGCCGCTCCGGGATGGGGCGGCCGCCTTTGCGCGTTTGCTCAAGGCCGAGGAGAACCTGCTAAAGATCGTTTTGGAACCCTAAACCACGGAGAGAACCACCGATGGAGAATCTTTTCGACCTTTCGGGCAAAGTCGCTGTCGTGACCGGAACGAGCCGGGGATTGGGCCAATACTTCGGCCGGGCCCTGGCGCAAGCCGGCGCCGACCTCGTCATCACCAGCCGCGACAAATCACGCCTGGCAGACTTCCAGGAAGAAATCGAGGACCTCGGACGCAAGGCCCTGCCCGTCCAGCTCGACGTGCTCAATCAAAGGGACATCGAGAACATGGTCGCCGCCGCCATCGCCGAGTATGGCAAGATCGACATTCTCGTCAACAACGCCGGACTGAACATTCGCCAGCCGGCCACCGAGTTCACGTGGGACAACTGGGACACCGTGCTCGAAACGAACCTCAAGGGTGCCTACTTCGTCGCGCAGGCCGTGGGCAAGGAAATGATCAAGCGCCAGTACGGGCGCATTATCAACATCGGCTCATGCACCTGTGTCTTTGGCATGGAAGGCATCGGCCCGTACTGCGCCAGTCGAGGCGGCATGTTGCAGGTCAGCCGCAGCCTGGCCGCCGAGTGGGGCCGTCACGGCATCACCGTCAACGTCCTGGCCCCCGGCTGGTTCAAGACCGCCCAGAACAAGGTCCTCTACGACAACAAGCCCTGGGTCGAGTACATCACGGACCGCATCCCTCTGGGCCGGCCGGGTCAGCCCAACGACCTCGACGGCACGGCCATCTTCCTGGCCTCCGACGCCTCCGCCTATGTCACAGGCCAGATCCTGCTCGTCGACGGCGGATTCACCACGGGAGCGACCAAGGCCATCGTGTGACCGAACCACAAGAGCGCCTGATATGAAACTGGCCCTCATGCGTCTATACTGGTAGAATCACGTCGCTCGCCACCGTCCGGATCGGTCGCGAGCCCGGAACAGGTCTCCCAAATCGGGAGTTCGAGAGCTGGAAGGGAACAACCATGTGGACGTCTAGCAAAATGATTGCCCTGTATATCCTCCTTGGTGTGGTAGCGGCCGGCGTGGTAGCCTGGCTCCTGTTGCGCAAGACCGTGCGTACCCGACTGCGCATGAACAGGACGCTCGTCGCCGACCCCGATATCAACGACTGGCTCATCGTCTTCAACTGGAGCCCCAAGGTGCTCTACGTGCCTACCATGGCCGCGGCACTGCTCGCCTGCGTCCTGATGTTCATGAAGGAATCGGGATGGGGCATCTTCGCCTCGATCGACCCTCAGATCATCGGCGGTATCTGGTTCGGCATCTTCCTCATCAATTTCCTTGTCGAGGAATACAGCATCAGCATCAAGATTCTCCTCATCAGCTTCGTTAGCATCGGCTTCGTCTTCCTCTGGCTGAACCTCTGCGGCTGGGTCGGCGGCTTCCTCAAGCTGTTCCAGCATCTCGCCTTCTCAATCAGTGGAACGGGCTATCTGCTGGTCGCCCTCATCGGCCTGCTGACCATTGTCATCTCCTGGCTCAAAGGCCTGTTCTACTACATCACGGTGACCCCCAACTACATGAACATTCAGGAGGGTCCCACCGAAACCGGGGAGCAGATCGGACGCGAGGACTACAACAGCCGTATCGACACGAGTGACTTCCTCGAACGCCTCCTTGGCTTCGGACGCATCGTCATCACCTTCAAGGAGAAATCCCGCACGCCGTTGATCTTGCTGGTCTGGAGAATACAGAACAAGGCACAGCAACTGGAGAAGGCTCGAGCCAAGCTTGCCGTGGACCATCCGCAGCAGCCCCCGGCGATGCCCACGCAATAGGACGACCCGGCCCCGCAAGTCCACTCGTGCAAAAGCCGGTCCGCTTCGGTACAATGCCGCCCGTCTGAGGACGTGTTGAGACAAACGACGGAGACTCTCCGTTCCCGGGACGTGCGGAGCCCAAGGTGAAGTCAGACCACGAGTTGATCGAGTCCATCAATGCAGGCGATGCCGACGCCTTCGAGACGCTTTATCAACGCCACCGTGACTGGGTCTACCGACTCGCCTGGCGCTTCACGGGCGATCATCAGGACGCCCTCGATGTCCTGCAGGAGACGTTCACTTACCTCCTTCAGAAGTTCCCAGGCTTCGAGTTGACCGCCTCGATGACGACCTTCCTCTATCCCGTCGTCAAACACGTGTCCCTGAACCTGCGCCGGCGCCGATCGCCCGGCCGCGCGGATGATGACCTTCTCAATGCGATACCTGACACCACGCGCTCAGAAACGTCCCGGACCGAGCTGGCCGCGGCGCTGAGCGCTCTGCCCCCCGCGCAGCGGGAAGTCGTCCTCATGCGCTTTCTCGACGGCCTGTCCCTCGCGGAGATCAGCACGGCTCTGGATATCCCGCTGAACACCACCAAGTCCAGGCTATACAACGCCTTACAAAAACTCCGCGAAGACCCCCGCACGCGGGATTACTTCCTCGACTGACAGAAATCTCGCCGGATAAAGGAGAAAAACTGGGCCGCGATGAACTTTTCAGCCCCCTCGCTTGCTTAACCTGGTGGAGACACACTGATATGAGCGATACAGAAAGACATTTCGATAACGACCCGGACGCGAACGTCAGCCCACGATTCGCCGAGGATCTGGGCAAGCTCTTCGCTCCGGACAGACCCGTGCCTTCCCACGTCGACCAGGCCGTCGCGGAGGCGGCCCGTCGGCACTTCGCCCCACGCCCAAGAAGGCTCTGGTGGCTCCGCTGGACCGTACCGGCTACCGCTGCAGCAGCCATCCTCGTTGCCGCCTCCGCTTGGTGGTTCCATACCGGACCTGCCTCACAAAGCGCACCGGCTCCGTCCGCACCGTCTGTGGCCGAGGCCTCGCGGGTCGAAGGGCTGGCGAAAGTGTCACTGATCCAAGCCGACATCGACGGAAACGGAACAGTCAACATCCTCGACGCCTTCACACTGGCCCGTCACGTCGACGCGCAGCGACCCAGCGAAACGAGTTGGGACATGAACGCTGACGGCCTCGTCGATCGCCGGGACGTGGACACGGTCGCCCTGGCCGCCGTCCGCCTGAACAAGGGAGTCTAGCCATGAAACGATACCTGCTGCTTGGTCTGATCGTCACC